>ERZ724523.2453-NODE-2453-length-10571-cov-4.323697_pt1 | contig 10571 bp, 10 predicted proteins | sample MGYA00376056_ERZ724523 | MGnify/ENA primary metagenome ERZ724523 (study PRJEB28724, sample SAMN07190888) | wastewater metagenome | isolation source: influent of sewage treatment plant in Hong Hong | place: USA: Christiansburg, Virginia | collected 2016-03-01 ... | reverse complement strand
AGTGGTGCGCAAATCAGGTTTTGCAGGACTTTGACTTTTCCAAGTGGTGCGCAAATCAGGTTTTGCAGGACTTTGACTTTTCCAAGTGGTGCGCAAACGGGGTTCGTGCGGGACTTTGACTTTTCCAAGTGGTGCACAGGCGGGCTTGTGCAGGACTTTGTCTTGACCAAGTGCCGCAGAAGTCGGGTTTGTCACGACTTTGCAAAGTGGCAGCGCGCTTTCGGGCGGGTGGCGCGGCCCTTGCCACGGGCACAGGGGCGCTAGTTGCTGAAGCGGCGGTATAGGCCGACGACCGTGCCGAGCAAATGGACGGCCCGGAACTCGTCGCGCCTTACATAGATGGGGGACAGGCGGCTGTTGGCGGGCTTGAACGCGATGCGGTCGGTTTCGGGGTAGAAATACTTCACGGTCGCTTCTTCGTTGATCATGGCGACCACGATGTCACCGGGGTTGGCGGTCGGCTGCTTGCGCACGAACACGAAGTCGCCATCGTTGATTCCGGCGTCGATCATCGAATCGCCCTGAACCCGCAGCGCGAACAGCTCGCGGTGGTTGCCGATGAGCAAGCGATCGACGCGCAGGCGGTCTTCCAGGTGTTCTTGCGCGAGGATCGGCTGACCGGCGGCGACTCGACCGAGCAGCGGCACCTCGACCAGGTCACTCTCGCGCTCGGGCGGGGGCTCGCTCTGCCCGGCGGTCATCACCCGCAGCGCCCGGGACTTCAGATCCTGCCGCTCCAGGTACCCCTTTTTGGTGAGCGCGATCAGGTGGTCGTTGACGCCGTTGGTCGAGCGAATGCCGAGCCGCTCCCCAATCTCCCGCAGCGTGGGTGGATAGCCTCGGCGATCGAGCGACTCGCTGATGAGATCGAGCACCTCTTTCTGACGTGAGGTAAGGGGGCGTCGCGGCTCACCGGACGGTTCGGCGGTACCTGAGCTAGCGGGCGGCGAGGGACTTTTTACGCGGGGCATGCGGACCTCTTATGGACTGAACGAATGTGAGGCTACTTTCCCGCGCACCCGCCGTCAATTGTGCAGATCGCAACAAAAAGGCTCGCTCATGATGCAGTCCGCTGGGTGGTGGCTGTGGAAGTCGCCGCAGCTTGTGCGAAGATTGGGCTTCGCCAGTTGGCGCTGCTCTGAAACATGCTGACGCTGCAAGCTCTGGTTCTGTTGTTTTTGCCCGAAGTCATGATGCCGCGACCCGTGGATCTGTCGGGCGTGGCGAGCGATGCCGTCGAGCTAGAGCGTCTGGCGGTGCGGATGGGGCCAGCGCGGCTTTTGCGTCTTGTGGTCAGGCCGCAGGCGGCGGACAAGGGACGTACGGCGCTGGCGGCGCTGCGTGGATTGTCGCTGGCTGGCGAGGGCAATCCCGAGTTTGCGGCCCAAGCGGTGCTGCCGCTCTTCGACTTTTTGGAGCAGACGACCGACGACAAGCTCCAGCGGGCGGCCTCGGACACGGTGTTGCGGCTGTGTCAGGTGATGGGGCGCTCGCTGCGCTGCGAGGAAGCCGACGACTTCGGTTGTGGTGCGGATCTGGGGGTGCTGCCGACGCGACTTATGGCGATGGCCGAAAAGTCGAGCTTGCCGCCGCTCACCCGCAGCGTCGCGATCTCGGCCCTGCAAGCGCTGCCGCCACACACCTGGCAGGCCCAGTCGCCACGCTTGTTTGCACTGGCCCAGCGCGAACCTGTGCCGCTGCGCACCGCCGTGCTCGCCGCGCTCTCGCTTTTGCATCAGCAGGCGGCGCGACCGGAGCTTCTGACCCTGGCGACGCAGCCCGATGACGCGCTGGCGGTGGCGGCGGCCCAGGAGCTGTGTTGGCCGCTGACCCTGCAAAAGCCTGCCAAGCCACAGCCGGGCGTGGTTCCGGTGTCGCCGGTGCCTCCCGCCGTGCTTTCGCGGGTGCGGGCGATGGCTGCGGCAGCCCAGCCGATTGCGGTGCGACTTCAGACGATAGATTGCTTGCGAGTGGCCGGTACGGCAGAGGACAAGGCGCTGCTGCTACAGCTTGCCGCAGCAGCAAAAGCGGCTAAAAACCGGAAGTGAACAGCCAGCGGTCACCGTCTCGGACCAGCTCCAGCCGCTTGTCGTTCTGACGACGCTCCCACTTTTCGCCAATCTCGGTCATGAGCTGGAAGCTCAGGTCGTAGCGAATGTCGACGCTGGCGTGGTCGCCGGTAATGTGGATGTCGCGGTAGCGCACCAGGTAGCGCATCCAGCGCACCGAGGACAGCCGGTTTTCCAGCACCCGCTTGAGTCCGGCGTAGGCATAGTCATCTTGCGCGGTGGGAGTCCCCGAGTCTTCGTAGTAGTTCGGGTGCGCCAGCGTCAGCAGCTTGCCGGCTTCGCGCTGCTCCATCGCAATCCGATATTCTTCGACGCGCTGGAGCAGCTCGCGGTGCTGGGGCGTATCGGCAATCTTGGTGCCGGGAATGGTCTTAAACGTCGCGCAGCCGGAGACGAGCGCAAGGCACATCACCAGCCAGCCGAGCCATCCGGTTCGAGCTTGGCGTCGCGGGGTCTTGCACACAGAGGCCGAAATCAACTGGGTCATCGCTGTCTTCCTTGGCAAAGCCAGCACTAGGTTACGGGAGCGGGCTCAATCCGGCGAAATTGCAAGCCAGGTGCCAGGCACGCGCCGTCGAGAGCGCTTCCGTGCTGCGTCATCGTGTCAGTAGAATGCCCGCAAACTTTGTCATCATGTCAGGCGCGCCGCGATACTGCCTCGCGAGCCAGTTCGTCGCAGCGCTCGTTTTCGGGGACACCGGCATGGCCTGCCACCTTGACAAAGCGCACCTGCGGGAAGTCGCGCAGCAGGGTCCGAATCTCGGCGACCAGCTCTTGATTGGCCTTGGCTTTCCAGCCGAGTGACAGGATGCCAATCGAATAGCTGGAGTCGGTGTAGATCACGACGGCGCGGTGCCGCTCGGTCATTTGCAGTCCGCGTAAGATCGCGGTCAGCTCGGCGATGTTGTTGGTGCCGATGCCCAGGTACTCGCTGCTTTCGCGTCGCAGGGGCTCACCGTCTTTGCCAGCGGGATCGAGTAGTACGACGCCAAGTCCCATCGGACCCGGATTGCCGGTGCAAGCCCCGTCCGTGTAGATGTGGACCGCATCCGCGAGGTCTTGGACGTGAAGGTGGGGGTGTTTGCTCGCACCTGTTGCGGTTGGGTGAGTCGACCGGGCTGCGCTGTTGGCGGCACCCTTTTTGGTCTTGGCTTCTACCGCTCCATCCTCGGGTTCCGCAGCGGGGCGCACTTCTTCGTCACTGTGAACCTTTTTGTCGTCGTCTTCGCCGAGGTTCCGTGCCGCTGCTCGATAGACCTTGCCGCCCGAGCGATACAGGATGTCGACCCGCTGATCGGGGCCGACCACAAGCTCACCGTTTTGGTCGCAAGCGACAAACACTTTGGCGTCTCGTAGACGCCGCGTTACCCAGGGCACGGCTGCACCCTAGCGACCGACGAGCTGCTTGGCAAGGCCCAGCATGCGCTGCTGAATTTGCGGCCAGCCTTGTTGTACTCTGGAACAAATGCCGCCGCTTCTCACCGAAGGTCAGATTGTCCGCAACCATCGCATCGGGCGGCGGATCGGACACGGTGGGATGGGCGAGGTCTACGAGGCCGCGCACGTCTCGCTCCAGCGGCGGGTGGCGATCAAAGTGCTCCATCCCGACTGGTGCAAAAATCCCGACTTGGTGAAGCGCTTCTTTAACGAGGCGCTGGCGACCAACCTGATTCGTCATCCGGCGATGGTCGAGATCCATGATCACGGCAAATTTCCCGACGGAATGCCGTTTCTGATTATGGAGTTTTTGGAGGGTCAGTCGCTGCGTCGCTATCGCGGCACGCTGTCTCCTTTGCAGGTGGTACGGCTGGCGTGGCAGGTGGCCTCGGGGCTGCGAGCGGCGCATGCCAAAAAGATCGTCCACCGGGATCTCAAGCCCGACAACGTGATGGTGATTCGCGACGATACGGTGCCGGGTGGACAACGGGTCAAGATCCTCGACTTCGGGCTGGCCAAGCTCGCGGCGGAGTATCAGCAAGAAGGGGCCGAGGCGGTCAAAACCCGCGATGGCGTGGCGCTGGGTACTCCCGAGTACATGGCCCCAGAGCAGTGGCTCGGTGCGAGCAAGGTCGATGGCAAAGCCGATGTCTATTCGCTGGGCGTGGTGCTGTACGAAACCATCGCCGGTGGACCGCCGTTTCCATCGAGTGAAGGCTCCCGACTGCGCTCGCTCCATCTGTATACGCCGCCCCCGCCGTTGGCTGAAAAAGCGCCGGAGACGCCCAAAGAGCTGGTCAAGCTGATCGAGGACATGCTGATCAAGACCTCGGGAGATCGACCGGCGATGGCGGTGGTCGAGCAGCGGCTCGAAGCGATGCTGCGTTCGCTCGATCGGAGTGATCCGCCGCTGAGCCTAGAGCCGCAGCCGGTGGCCAAGCCCGAAGCGCCGACCCCATCAGCAAGTGTCTGGCTGCCGCTCATCGCGAGTGCCGCCGTGGGCTTCTTCCTGGTGAGTTTGGTTCTGCTGTTTTTCTTGCTCACCCGGCACTAAGCGAAACCGACGCGGCCGTTAATTCAGGTCGGCAATTCGCCAGCTCTCGCCCTCGCGCACCAGGTCGATGAAGAAGCGGGGGTCGTACTCGATGCGAGCGCGATCCCCTTTGATCTCGATCGTTGGCTTGACCAGAGCGGCGCGCAGTCTCTCGAGTCGTTCGGTGAGCTGGGCCTCTAGCGCCAGACGTTCTGAGGTGGACAGCAGCCGCAGCAGGGCCGGATAGTTACGCTGCTCGACGGCAAATAGCAGCATTTTGAGCACATCTTGTGGGCTCGGTGCCGCCACCGCTCGGAGGTTGGCATCGCTGAGTAGCCACGCTCGCTGGAGCGGCTGCGCCTGTGCGGTCAGTCTCACCATCGAGCCGTGTGCCAGCCGCAGCTCTACTGTTTCGATGAGTTCGCTACGCTGCGAGGAGAGCAGCGCCGTGAGCTGCTGACGCTGTTCGGCCCGCTCGGCGCGGTGCTCGCGCCACTGTTTCTCGAACTCTTCCGCCGATAGCGAGAGTCGTAGCGATGGGGACAACAGTAGATAGGCTGCCCGGGCATCGTCTTTGGCCAAGGCACTGGCGTAGCTACGGAGCGTGTCCTTCGCCGTTCCCGCCGAGCTGCCACCACAGCCCACACTGAGCAGTACACCCACCACCGCCGACAATGTGGCAGCCCCCACCACCCTTTGCGCAAAAGTCATGCTTTGTTTCGAGCCGGACGTCCGCATCTCGCCCGCATCGTAGCGCACCAGCCCATGCACTGCGGCACGCGAAGCGCCGTTCACTGCGGGTTCGTTAACCATTGTTCACAACTCGGACAGCCTCAGCGGCTTTCCCGTATGGGCTACGGTTGAGAATTCGATCTAGCAATGCGGCACGGGGCTTGTAGGATGGAACTGTAAAAGCTTCAAAAGCTCTGTCGCTGGAGGAAAAACATGCTCCGCACTGCGATCTCCCGAGCTGGAACCAGTCGTCTTTCATCCATGGTCATGCCCCTTGTCGTGGCGTTGCTTTCTGCAATGCCGGGCTGCGACAAGGATCCCGCGCAGGCTGAGCGCCGCTACTGCGATCAGAGTGGTTGCTTCGCTTGCGTTGGTGAGAACTGTTATCCGGTCCCTGGCGATCCGACCAAGCCTACGGATCCGCCGCCCGGCTCTGTTACGACCTGTGACAGCGATGCCATCTGTGGGGCTGGTCGCGTCTGCAACCTGGCCAAGTGCGTCGACGCTTGCAAAGACAACTCGGCCTGCAAGAGCACCGAGTCGTGCGTCTCCGGTCGCTGTCGTCCATCGGACGCTGCCGCCTGCGGTGTCAGCGGTGCGCTCTGCGTCAGTGATTCGCAGTGTGCAGCGGGCAGCCTGTGCGTAAACCGGGCCTGTGCGACTTCTTGCGCAGCGGCGGGATCGAAGTGCGCACTCGGTCAGGTCTGTGCGTCGGGCTCCTGCGTGGAAGATCCGAAACCGGCCAGCTCGCAGTGTGTCTTTGATGTCGACTGCGGTGGCAGCGGGTTTCGCTGCATCAACGCCTACTGCTTGAGCACTTGTACCGATAGCAAGCAGTGCCAGGGCGGCTCGGTGTGCCTCAAGGGTGTCTGCCGAGGCAATCGCCTTCCGCAGTAGTCGTCCTTCGCTCACTTCCTCTTCGCGAGTGAGACGCCCGCGCAGTCGAACTGCGGTGGCGCGGGCGTTAGCTTGCTTTTCGGGCGATGGCGATCAGTCCGCCGGCATCGTGGCTTTGGTTGATGTCGCCGGTGTGCCATTGAAACTGTAGCCGCTGCTCACCGGCGATGGCCTTGCGCTTCAGCCAGATCGTGAGCTTTGGAAAGCCCGCGATGGCCCGTAAGAACACCCCCGTGAAGTTGCCAATCACCTTCTTGAACTTGTTGGGTTGCGTGGTCCAGCGTTCGATGAGCAGGCCGGTATTGGCCAGCCGAGCCGCCAGGTCGGACGCCACGTAGCGTCGCACGTGACCACAGGCATCGTCGAAGCCGGTCCAGAGTGCGGGATCGACCGGGACGGAAAAGAACAGCGCACCACCGGGACGGAGCACTCGGGACAGCTCGTGCAGGACCGTCTCATCGTCGGGAATGTGCTCGAGCACCTCGAACGCGCAGACCACGTCGAACGCTCCGTCGCAAAACGGCAGAGGTCCGGCTGCGCGCACGCCATGACCGCCAAACACATCGAGCTTGCGCAGCGCGGCCTGCGACAGGTCTACGAAGTAGCCACCTTCGACCGGAATCCGTGGCAGTACGCCGGCACCCATTTCCAGCAGTCGCGACCCGCTGTGAATTTCTTTTTGTAGCTCCGACCAGATCGGCCACTCGGTGTGAGTGGGTATTGGGAGCTTTGCCCACAGCCGATCGTAGATGTGCTCGTTTTGCTTGATCGCGTCAGTCATTCGGCCTCTTGTTCGGAACGCAGCTAGCGGCTTACGCGGGCGTAGAGTTGACTCAAATGCCGCAGATGGTCGAGGCTGCGATCGTCGAGCTGACCGCTGCGCAGGCGGAACCGCCAGTTGCCCTGCGGCTGTCCTGGGGTGTTCATGCGCGCCTCATTGCCAAGCCCTAACACGTCTTGCACCGGGATGATCACGGTCTCGGCTGCGGAGCCCATCACCAAGCGGATGAGCGAGAAGTGGGCGTAGTCGGGACTTGGGACGTGACCGAGGTAGTCGTTCACCTTGTCGCGCTCGCGGCGGGACTGCCCCTCGGTGCGGGTGCCTTCGGGTTCACCCCGATACCAGCCCATGATGGTGGAGTTGTCATGGGTCGAGGTGTACGCGACTAGGTTCTTTCGGAACGCCCACGGTCGGCCATCATAAAAGTCGTCGTCGCCAAAGCCGAACTGAAGGACGCGAATCCCGGGAAATGCGAAGCGGTCACGCAGCAGCTCGACATCGGGGGTGATGACTCCGAGATCCTCGGCGATGAAGCGAACCTGTCGGGTGTCGGGATGGCTGGTCAGCACCTCGAACAGGGCCTGACCGGGCGCTTCGACCCAGCGGCCAAACTCGGCGGTGCGATCGGCGGCGGGAATTTCCCAGTGGGCGGCAAAACCTCGGAAGTGATCGATGCGGACGCGATCGAATAGGGAGGCGGCGCGCTGGATGCGCTGTCGCCAAAACGCAAAGCCGTCGGCCTGCATGGCTGCCCAGTCGTACAGCGGGTTTCCCCAGAGCTGGCCGGTCTTGGAAAAGTAGTCCGGTGGAACGCCCGCCTGAACCTTGAGCTGTCCATCGGGATGGAGCAGAAACTGGCTGCGACTACTCCATACTTCGACGCTGTCGTGGGCCACGAAAATCGGGACGTCGCCGATGAGTTCGATCCCGAGCGTGGTGGCAGCGTGGCGAAGTGCGCGCCATTGACGCTCGAATAACCACCGCACGAAGCGATGCAGATCCAGGCGAGCGGCCAAACGTCCACGGGCCTCTGATAAAGCGGACGGATCGCGATCCCGCAGCGGTGTCGGCCACTCGATCCAGGGACGCAGCGCCTGTTCTTCCTTGATCGCCATAAACAGTGCGTAGTCATCGAGCCAGGTGTGCTGCTGACTGGAAAATGCGGCCAGATCTCGCCGCAGCGGTTCCAGCGTGGGGGACTCGTCGGTGCGAAGCCTGTCGAAGGCACGCAGCAGCAACGGCCACTTGTAGGCTTGGGCCGCAGCAAAATCGGCTTCGGCTGACTCGACCGGCGCACTGCGTAAGACTTCGGCAGAGAGCAGGCCATCGGCGACGAGTTGGTCGATGCTGACAAAGAGCGGGTTGCCACCGAGCACTGACGCGGTCTGATACGGTGAGTCGCCAAAGCCGGTCGGCCCAATCGGTAAGACCTGCCAGGCGCGCTGACCGCCTCGCGCAAGCTGATGGAGGAAGCGATACGCCTCGGGACCGAGATCGCCGCAGCCAGAAGGGCCGGGGAGCGAGGTGATGTGGCAGAGCAGTCCGCTGTGACGGGGCCAGTCGGAAGAACCAGGCAGCTTGGGTTGACCGTGCATGTCGGCAGTATAACGAGCAACCTGCGGGGGCCTGTTTGAAACTACGGTAGCGGCAGCAGACCTAGGCGCTCACGCACTTCGACCATGGTTTTGAGTGCGACTCTGCGAGCCTCGGCGGCACCGGCTTGCAGGATGTCTTCCACGAGGCCCGGTTTCGCGAGCAGCTCGCGTTTGCGTTCTTGGATGGGCTGGAGGGCGGTGATCATCGCTTCAGCGAGTGCTCGTTTGCTATCCACACAGCCAATTCGGGCGCTGCGGCAGCCTTCCTGAAACTCGGTGACCTTGTCACTCGCCATGAAGAATGGCTCTAGGCCGCAGACGTAGCAGCTCTCGGGATGCCCCGGGTCTTTTTTGCGAAGGCGCAGCTCGTCGGTAAAGGCGCTGCCGATCTTTTTGCGAATGACCTCGGGTTCGTCGGAAATGGCCACATAGTTGCCGAGCGACTTCGACATCTTCTGTTTGCCGTCGAGACCCATGATGCGCAGCGGAGAGCGATGCAGCGGGAGGGGTTCCGAAAACAGCGCCGGTTCGCCAAAGCGGCCGTTAAAGCGGCGTACGATCTCGCGGGTCAACTCAAGGTGTTGAATCTGGTCTTCACCAACCGGCACTCGCGTCGCTTTGTAGAGCAGGATGTCGGCGGCCATCAGCACCGGATAGGTAAAGAGGCCACAGTTTACGTACTCGGCGCGCTCACCTTTCTCTTTAAACTGGGTCATCCGCGACAGCTCGCCATACGGTGCCACGGTGCTTAGGATCCAGGCCAGCTCGGCGTGCTCGGGAACCTGTGACTGCACAAACAGTGTTGCTCGATTGGGATCGATGCCGCAGGCGAGCAGCTCGACCGCCATGTCCATCACCCGGGCGCGCATGGCGGCGGGATCGTACGGCTGGGTGATCGCGTGGAGATCGACGATGCAGTAGAAGCAGCGGTGCTGTTCCTGGAGCGCCACCCAGTCACGAACCGCTCCCAGGTAGTTGCCGATGTGGAAACCTCCCGAGGGCTGCATCCCCGAGAACACTACTTCACGCTTTGCGGCGTGGGCGTTCCCAGTTTGGGTGGGTTCAGCGTCGGTAACAAGGGTAGTAGACGGGTGCTTTGAGTCCATGGCGCAGAACATGCATACAGTGCAGTTAGCGTCGATGTCAAACAATCGTCCAGACGAGCCCAAGCAGGTCCAGCGGGTCGTGAGGTCACCTGGTACTTCGTAGGTTGTTGCCAGGAACTTCTCCATTGAACGCACGACTGCTCGATATGCACGGGTTCCTTCAGCGACGGCGTGAAGAATTCTGGCGATGAGCTCGTCGGAGAAAGTAAAATGGCGCAGAAACACAGGAGACCTCACATGAAGCGAGTTCTTGCGGCGCTCTGTGCGCTGGCCGGAGCAAGCGGCTGCTACGGCACCACCTACGTAGAGACCCCCGCTCCGCAGTACGGCACCACGATGGAGTACATTCCAGATGCACCTCCGGCGCCTATCGCCGTGACGATGCCTCCTCCGGCCCCCCGGTACGAGCCGGTGCTGACTTGTGGCTACGGCACCATCTATGTTCCGGGCCGCTGGGACTGGACGGGACGCTGGTATTGGGCGCGTGGCTACTGTTCGCCGGTTCGCCCTGGCTACATCTACGTCGGACCACGTTTCATGGGAGGTACGTACTACCGAGCGCACTGGGCGCAGGCAAGCTACGGGGCACCGGCGTATCCCGGTGGAATGGGACAGCCGGTGTATCGGCCCGCTCCCGTGTACGGAGGAGGAACGGTGGTGGCTCCACCGCCGCCGGTGTATCGGCCCGCTCCCGTGTATGGAGGAGGAACAGTGGTGGCCCCACCGCCGCCGGTCGCTCCGGCCCCCGTGTATCGGCCCGCTCCGGTGTATGGTGGTGGTCCGACGGTGGTGGCCCCACCGCCACCACGTCCGGTTGGGGCCCCCGTGTATACGCCGCCGGGAGTTGCTCCGGGGTATCGACCCGCACCGGCACCCGGTGGCTATCAACCTGCGCCTGCACCCGGTGGCTATCGTCCGCAG
>ERZ724523.2438-NODE-2438-length-10623-cov-15.717544_pt1 | contig 10623 bp, 10 predicted proteins | sample MGYA00376056_ERZ724523 | MGnify/ENA primary metagenome ERZ724523 (study PRJEB28724, sample SAMN07190888) | wastewater metagenome | isolation source: influent of sewage treatment plant in Hong Hong | place: USA: Christiansburg, Virginia | collected 2016-03-01 ... | reverse complement strand
CACACCCCATACAACCAGCACAATAACATGTGATAACACAGCACCCGCACAAAAACATCCAGACTGCCTTACAAAAAACAAGCAAATAAGCAATTGATTTACAAAGAAATTTACCAAAACATATTTTCAAGCAGGCCAATAAAAAGCCAAATCAATAAAAATATATTATAATTCAATCCGATAAAACGCCAAAACATCACGCCATTGCTGCATTGCCACATCATCAGGCACTCGGTGCGTTTCAGCACATCATTCTCAGCCACCCCTTGAAATACCCGGCAAAATCCATAACAATCCAATACGCTTTTGAATGACGGGCGTGTGGAGCTGCATGCTCAAGGCGTGGCGCACCGGCTGTCACCATCCTGCAATCACCGGGTTGTCCATCCAGGCAGCCTGGCTTTCATGACCCGATCCGCAGCGGCATGACATTGCCCGTGGGCGGCATCCAGAAATCGGAGGGATGATGCAATACAAGACACCCGGCGTGTACATCGTCGAAAAAGATGCGTTCCCGAATACGGTGGTGGCGGTGCCCACTGCGATTCCGGTGTTTCTTGGCTACACCGAAACCGCTGCTGACGGCCCGGTAAGCAAGAAATACGTGCCCACCTACATCGCCTCGATGGCCGACTACATCAAGTTTTTTGGCGGGCCTTACGCGCCACAGTTCACCCTGGCAGCCAACCCGGACGGCAAGTCATACACCGTGGCTCAAGTGGAAACCAGCCGCTTCTTCCTTTACCACAGCGTGGCGCTGTTTTTTGCCAATGGTGGCGGCCCGGCCTATGTGGTGTCGGTGGGCAGCTATGCTGACGCAGTGAAGAACCTCAAGCAGATGACCGACTTCCTGCCCACGCCAGACCCGAAAAACCCGCTGCCAGAAGCGCCATTCGATGCGCTGAAAAAAGTGCTGGATGTCACGCTGGTGGTGGCACCGGACACCACGCTGCTGAGCAAGATCGACGACTGGAACGGGGTGTGGGGTCAGGCGCTGCAGCACTGCAACAAGATGCAAAGCCGCATGGCCATCATCGATATTTGGGGTGGCGACAACGCGCGTACCCATGATGCCGACACCGACATCATTTCTGGCACCAATGGCTTTCGCGAAAAGATCGGCACCAACTTCCTCAACTACGCGGCGGCTTACTACCCGTGGATGAACTTCAATGTGGTGGACGCCAGCACCATCAGCTACAACAACCTGAACGATGCTTCGCTGAGCCTGCTGATCACCGCGCTGAACAGCGAGCTGACCAGCATGAACCCGCAGCCAGCCGCGCCGATGGCCACCAATATGAAGGCGCTGTACGCCAGCCTGGCGCGCACGCCAACACCAGCGCCGGCACCGGCACCGGCAGCAGATGCTGGCGCGGATACCGACAAGCCAGTTACCCCGGATGCCGCCACCACCACCACGCCCGACCCGGCCACCATTGCCCGTAACCACAGCCAGCTGATGCAAGTCAGCCCGCTATACCAGCGCATCATCAGCGACATGCTGCTGCGGGCCAATCTGCTGCCGCCGGCCAGCGCCATGGTGGGTGTGTATGCGCTGACGGACGCCAACCAGGGCGTATGGCAGGCACCGGCCAACACCAGCATTGCCCTGGCGGTGTCGCCGGCAGTGGATATTTCCTCGGACGATCAAGAAGACCTGAACATGCCGCTGGACGGCAAGGCGGTGAACGCCATCCGCACCATTCCGGGCCGTGGCCTGGTGGTGTGGGGCGCACGCACGCTGGACGGCAACAGCCAGGACTGGCGCTACATCAATGTGCGCCGCACGCTGATCATGCTGGAGCAATCGATCAAGGCAGCTGTCATCAGCTATGTGTTTGCCCCCAACGATGCCTCCACCTGGGTGGCGGTGCAGAACATGATTTCCAACTTCCTGATCAACCAGTGGAAAAACGGCGCGCTGGCCGGTGCCAAGGCGCAGGATGCCTTCAGCGTGGCGGTGGGGCTGGGCTCTACCATGACAGCCGACGACATTCTGGACGGCTATATGCGGGTAACGGTCAAAGTGGCGATTGTTCGCCCGGCAGAATTCATCGAGCTGACCTTCCAACAACAAATGCAAGTTTCCTGATTGACCCAAAGGAGCCCTCGCCATGGCAGGTGAAGCACAAGATCCAAGCATCTGGCCGCTACCGAAATTCCATTTTTCTGTGGATATCGGCGACCAGAAAGACCTGGCTTTCCAGGAAGTGTCCGGGCTGGATACCGAAACCCAGATCATTGAATACCGGGCCGGCAACAGCAAGCAGTTCTCCACGGTGAAGATGCCCGGCATCAACAAGGTGGGCAATGTCACGCTGAAAAAAGGCATTTTCGTCAAGGACAACAAGTTCTGGGACTGGTACTCGCAAATCAGCATGAACACCATCAAGCGCGTGCCGGTAGTCATCAAGCTGCTGGACGAGAAGGGCAACCCGACCATGGTCTGGAGCCTGCAAAACGCCTGGCCCACCAAAATTACCGGCACCGACCTGAAGGCCGACGGCAATGAGGTGGCAGTGGAAACGCTGGAAATTGCCCACGAAGGGCTGACCATCGCCAATAGCTGAGCATGAGCTACTACCCGCCGGCGGGCTTTTATTTCAAGGTGCAGATTGCCGGGTCGTCGTCTGACGACGACGCGGCATTCAGCGAAGTCTCGGGTCTGGACAGTGAAATCGAGGTCGAAGAAATCAGGGAAGGGGGCGAAAATGCCTTCAGCCACCGGCTGCCAGGGCGGGTGAAGTATGGCAATCTGATTCTCAAGCGTGGCATTCTGGTCCAGGGCTCGCAGTTTGCCCAATGGTGCCAGTCGGTGCTGCAGGCCGAATGGGCCGGCAGTGTGGCATGCTACGATCTGAATGTGTTTCTGCTGGACGAAACCGGCAACCCGCTGCTGACCTGGAACTGCGCCCACGCCTGGCCGGTAAAATGGAGCGTGGGGGCCTTTAATGCCAACCAGAACGATATTGCCGTGGAAACGCTGGAGTTTGCCTACCGGCAATTGCGCAGGAGCTAAGCAATGCCGATTGAAATTCATGAACTGACCATCCGCCTGGTGGTCACCGATCCCCCGGCGGGCGCGACGCCCGACTGGGAAGCCGCACTGCAACAGGCCAAGCAGGAAATTCTGGAGCAATGCCAGGAAACCCTGCGCGCCCAGTTGCAGCACGCCAGCGAACGCTGATCGTGTTCATCAGGAAAGTTGAGTGACGCCGATGGGCCTGCAAAAGCTGACGCTTGTTGCCTACAGCGACGAACAATACACCAGCAAGGCTTCCGGCACGAACAGCTACAGCGTGCAGATCAACCCGGAAAGCTATAGCCACACCCATTCCACCAGCTACAGCCCTGGCACCACCACCGACACGGCAGGCACCACCACCAAATACCACCGCATCAATCCGGAAACCCTGAGCTTCAGCTTTTACCTGGATGGCACGGGCGTGGTCAGCACGCTGACGGTCAGTGATGAAATCAAGACATTCCGCCAAGTGGCCTATCAGTACAACGGTACGATTCACAGCCCCAACTACCTGATGCTGATCTGGGGCAATCTGTCGCTGAAATGCCGGCTGACCCAGCTGTCGATCGAATACACCCTGTTCGACAGCAATGGCCTGCCCTTACGCGCCAAACTGACCCCAAGCTTCGAGCAATACCTGTCGCCGGACGATATTGCCAAACTCAGCGGTAAAAATTCACCAGACATGACCCACCTGCGCCAGGTGGGCGCAGGTGACACCCTGCCGCTGATGTGCCAGCGCATCTACGGCGACAGCCGCCATTACCTGATGGTGGCCAACCACAACGGCCTGACCCACCTGCGCGACCTGCAGCCGGGCCAGACCATTATTTTTCCGCCTTTGTGAGCGCCATGAACACCTCTCCGCTTGCCGGCCAGACTGACCTGGTATCCGCCACGCTGCTGATCAATGGCAACACCCTGCCCGACACCTACCAGCTGGTCAGCGTAACCACCCGGCGTGAAGTCAATCGCATCGGCAGCGCGCGCGTGGTGCTGAACGACGGCGACCCCAGCCAGGAAACCTTTGCCCTGAGCGAAAGCAGCCTGCTGGTGCCAGGGGCCAAGGTGGAAATCCAGTTCGGTTATCACCAGAAGATGAATACCGTGTTCAAGGGGCTGATCGTCAAGCACAGCATCCGCGTGCGCGAACGCGGTGCGGCGCAGCTGATTCTGGAATGTGCCGACAGCGCCGTGAACCTGACCATCGGGCGCAAAAGTGCGGTGTACCTGAAAAAAACCGACCAGGCGGTGATCCAGCAGCTGATTGGTGACGCCGGCCTGAGCGCCACGGTGGACAGCACCCCGGTCACCTACGAAGAACTGGTGCGCCACAACAGCAGCGACTGGGATTACCTCCTCAGCCGCGCCGACCTGAATGGCCTGCTGGTGGTGGTCAACGACAGTGCAGTCAGCGTACAGGCCCCGGCGGTGTCGGACAGCTGCGGGCTGGTGGTGCGCTACGGCGAGGCACTGCGCACGCTGGATGCCGACATCGACGCCCGCCCGCAGGTCAGCGAAGTGTCCACCACAGCCTGGGACATCAGCAGCCAGGCCACGCTCAGTGCCAGCAGCAGCGCGCCCAGTGTGAATGCCCAGGGCAACCTCAGCGGCGATACCCTGGCCAAGGTGCTGAATACCGGCGCATTGCAGCTGATGTCAAACGCGCCGCTGGAACAGGCCGACCTCAAGCACTGGGCCGACGCCCGCCTGCTGCGCATTCGCCTGGCGCGGATTCGCGGCACCGTGGTGTTTCAGGGCAATGCGCTGGCGGTACCGGGCAAAACCCTGGAGCTGGCCGGGCTGGGCGCACGTTTTAATGGTGATGCCTTCATGGCCAGCGTCAGCCACACCCTGGCGGATGGCAACTGGCTGACCGAAGTGGGCTTTGGCCTGTCGCCACAGGGCTTTGTCGACACCACCCAGCACATCGAAGCCGCCCCGGCGGCCGGCCAGCTGCCGGCCATTTCCGGGCTGCACACCGGCACGGTGATGAAAATCGACAGCGATCCACAAGGGCAAACCCGGGTACAGGTCAAGCTGGCGCTGATTGACGCCGACAGCAACGGCGTCTGGGCGCGGCTGGGTTCGCCGTATGCGTCCAACAGCTTTGGCATTCAGTTCATGCCAGAAATCAACGACGAAGTGGTGGTGGGCTTTATCAACAACGACCCGCGCTTTCCGGTGATTCTGGGCAGCCTGTACAGCAGCCAGCACACCCCACCGGCCACGCCGGACAACAAGAACACGCTGAAATCGCTGGTTACCCGCAGCCAGCTCAAGCTGACCTTCGACGATGAGAAAAAAATCCTCACGGCCAGCACGCCAGGCGGCCACCAACTGGTGATGAGCGACGACGACAAGTCCATCCTGATCAAAGACAGCCACGGCAACCAGATCAAGCTGGACAGCAACGGCATTGCCCTGTCCAGCCCGAAAGACATCAAGCTGACCGCCACTGGCGATATCGTCACCTCCAGCACCGGCAAAACCACGCTGACCGCCACGCAAGACCTGAAAGCCTCCGGGCTGAATGTCGAGGCCACCGCCCAGATCGGGGCCAAGCTTGCCGGCAGCGCCACCGCCGAACTCAGCGCCTCGGGCCAGACCACGGTCAAGGGTGCCATTGTGATGATTAACTGAGCCCGAGGGGATTTTATGGGACAACCCGCCGCCCGCCTGACCGATATGCACACCTGCCCGATGCAGACCCCCGGCCTGCCGCCGATTCCGCATGTCGGCGGCCCGCTGATCGGCCCGTGCGTGCCCACGGTGCTGATTGGCGGCCTGCCCGCCGCCGTGCTGGGCGATTCGCTGGTGTGCGTTGGCCCGCCCGATACCCTGATCAAGGGCTCCACCACCGTGCTGATTGGCGGCAAGCCCGCTGCGCGCATGGGTGACAGCACCGCCCATGGCGGCAGCGTGGTGCTGGGCTGCTTTACCGTGCTGATCGGCGGTTAAGCATGGCCCGCACCGATAACGCCCAGTTTCTTGGCCGGGGCTGGGCGTTTCCGCCCAGCTTTGACCGCCATCAGCATCAGGCACAGATGGTCAGCGCCGAAACCGACATCCGGCAAAGCCTGATGGTGCTGTTTTCCACCGTGCCGGGTGAACGGGTGATGCTGCCCGGTTATGGCTGCCCGCTGCATCTGCATGTGTTTGACGCGATGAACCAGCACAACCTGACCCAACTACACAGCCTGATTCAGGACGCCATCTTGCGTTACGAACCGCGCATTCTGCTTGAGGATGTGCAGTTTGACACGCAGGGTGCGCTGGGCGGCGAGTTGCGCATTACCCTGGTGTACCTGATCCGCCAGACCAATACCCGCAGCAATATGGTGTTTCCGTTCTACTTTGCCGAGGGCAGCAATGTGCGCCGCATTGATCGTTGACCGGATGGCGCTGGCGGCCCGCTCAGGCCAGGCCCGCGCGCAAACCGGCACCCAGCGCAGCCACGGCGGCCTGGCCGCCCTGGCACCGGCCTATGCGCCGGTAGACGGGCGCGACCTGGCGCAGCTGATGTGCTTTGTGGCCGACTTTTCCCGTCAGCTCAGCTTTATTGCGCAGGACGGCAGCCGCCAGGGCAACTGGCAGGGATTTTTTGACGATGACCTGAGCTTTCTGCTCGCCCGCATCCTGTGCTTTGACCCGCGCCAGCAGTGGCAGCGGGTAGAGCGGATTGTCCACGGCGAAAGCCAGCCCGAGCGGCGCAATACCCAGTTGCTGGCCGAACTGTTTGCGCTGTTTGAACAGGTCAGCCAGTGGGCGCTCAAGGCCAAGGACATCAGCGCCAGTGCCAGCCTGGGCACCCCCACCAGCCTGAGCCTGGAAAACCTGATTCGCCAGCAACTGTCGCCGCTGTATCAAAGCCTGAACGCCAGCCCAGACACCGCCCAGCGCTGGCAACGCTGGCAGCAAGCCTGGCTGACCCGCCAGCAGCTTGGCCCAGTAGACCGGGACTGGCTGCTCGGGCTATGGCAATGCAGCGCGCGCGAGCAAAACCCGCTGGAAACGCCCGACCTGCATACCGTGGCGCAGTCGTTCATCGAGCGCATCCAGCACAGCATGCCGCCAATGCGTGCGTATTTTGCCGACAGTCTGACCACCACCTTTGGCCATCAGCCGCATACCGCGCTGATTACCGCCTTCCTGCAACTGCTGGGCCACGCCCAGGCCGACGCCAACGCGCTGACCGACCGGCATCTGGAATTTTATTACCGCACCGTGCTGCGCCTGCAACAGCGTGCGCCCACCCCGGACCATGCGCTGCTCAGCCTGCAACCCAGCCCCGGCAGCCAGGGCAGCCTGGTGCCGGCGGGCAGCCTGATCAAGGCCGGCAAGCTGCCCAATGGCCAGGACCTGCTTTACACGCTCGACTACGATCTGGTGGTCAATCAGGACCGGATGGCCGCACTGAGCACGGTTTACGCCGCGTCGGGCGGGCCACTGTGGCCCGATGGCCCGGCAGGCGTTGGCCGGCTGTACGCCTCGCCGCAGGCAAATTCTGCCGATGGACTGGGCGCACCGCTCAGCGCACCGGATGCCGGCTGGCCCACCTTTGGCCAGGACTGGAGCCAGAATCCGGTGGCCAGCAGCAGCGCGCCGCTGGCCAGCATCGGGCTGCTGCTGACCTCGCCGCTGCTGCTGCTGCGCGGCGGACGCCGCACACTGCGCGTGCGCCTGCAATACCAGCAGCAGCCCAGCCCCTTGTCACGCTCGCCGCTGGCCAACCCGGCCAGCGACAGCACCACGGTGATGTCGGCCAGCTTTGACCAAGTGGCCAGCGCCTACCGCAATGCAGTGATCGACACCCTCAGCGAGGGTGCCGCCTTGACGCCAGCGCAACAGGATGCACGGGTGGCCAGCGCCATCAACGCCAGCTGCGACATCTGGCTGACCACCGCCGCCGGCTGGCAGCAGGTCAGCCAGGTCACCGTCTGTGGCAACCGCCAGCAGGGCTGGCTGGAGTTGATCCTGCTGCTGCCGGCCAATTTTCCAGCCATCGAAGCCGGCCCGGCCTGCCCGCAGGAAGCCGGCGGCCAATCGCCCTGGCCCCGGCTGAAAATCCTGCTGCGCCCCGACGCGCCGGTGTACCCCTACGCCTATTTGCAGCAGCTCAACCTGAGCCAGATCACCCTGCGCGCCACCGTGGTGGGGCTGACGCCAGCGCAGCTGGCCAATAGCCAGGGGCCGCTGAACCCGGCGCAGCCGTTTTTTCCGCTGGGCAGCACGCCGGTGGTGGGCAGCTATCTGCAGCTGCGCGATCCGGAACTGGCCAGCAAGCCCATCCAGTGGGCCACCTTGCGCCTTGACTGGTTCAACCTGCCGCTGGCCCCGCTGGACCTGACCCAGCACTACGCCAGCTATGGCCCGCCCACCGTCTACAACAGCAGTTTCCAGGTGGGCTTTGCCCTGACCCAGGCCGGGCGGCGCAGCCGGCTGGGCTCACCGCAGCCGCTGTTTACCTTCAGCAACCACCCCGATGCGCCGCAACAGACCTCGGTCAGCTTTACCCTGCGTCAGAGCGGCCAAACCGCCCAGCCATGGGAACAGCTGTCGATGCAGCTGCTGGCCCCCGCTGGCGGCTTTGGCCAGGCCCAGTATCCGCAATTGCTGACCGACGCCAGCCTGCAGGCCGCCGCCGCGCTGACCCACAACGCCATCGCCAGCCTGCAAGCCCCGGCCAGTGCGCCAGCGCCGGGCAGCGCCGCTGCGCCATCAGCCGCCTCCCCGACGACCCCCACGCTCCCGCCGCCCCCCGTCCCGGTGCTGCCCAGCGTGTGCTGGCCCAACCCGCCGCTGAGCCCGCAAGCCAGCCGCCTGAGCCTGGACTACCAGGCCAGCGAGCAGTTGTACGGCAGCCGGGCGATGGATGAGCTGGGGACGCTGATGCCGTGTTTCTTTCATCTGGGGCCATTTGGCCACTGCGCTGCCCCCGCGCATGGCAACACCCTGCTCGACGGCCTGCAACGCCCCGGCCAGCTGTATATCGGGCTAAGTGGCGTGCAGCCAGGACAAACCATTTCCCTGCTGTTTGGCATGTGCGAAACCGACGCCCAGCAGCAGGCCATCCGTCAGGGCTGGCCGCACAACACCGGCGCAGCGGCCAGCCCTGGCGCGCTAGACTGGTATTATCTGCTGGACAACCAGTGGCAGCGCTTTGCCGCCAGCGAGCGCTTGTCTGACAGCACCCAAGGGCTCACCGGCAGCGGCGTGTTGCGGCTGCAAACCCAGCCGCGCCGGCTGAATCAGAACACCACGCTGATGCCATCCGGCCTGTTTTGGCTGGCGGCGGTCAGCGACCAACCCGCCGCCCACAGCCACACCACACTGCTGGACACCCAGGGCGCGCTGGCCACCCAGGTGCTGACCGGCCTGAGCCCAATGGCCGCCAGCCCGCAACCGGCCAACAGCCTGCAGGGCTTTGTCAGCAAGCCCACCGGCATTCAGGGCCTGCGCCAGGCGCTGCCCACTGCTGGCGGCGTGCCTGCCGAAACCGCCCAGGCATTCCGGGTGCGGGTGAGCCAGCGGCTGCGCCACAAGCAGCGGGTGGTGCGCACGCTGGACCTTGAACAACTGACCCTGGACGCCTTTGCCAGTGTTTCGCAGGCCAAATGCATCACCCCGGCCACCCTGCGCCAGCGCGCCTACCCGTGTGCGCCGCTGGCACCTGGCGCGCTGGGGGTGGTGGTGGTGCCCCAGCCAGCGGCGGGCAGCGCCTTCAGCGCCCAGCCCAGCGTACCGGTGCCCACCTTGCTGGCCATTCGCCAGTTGCTGCTGGCGCACAGCAGTGCCAGCGTGCCGGATATCTGGGTGTTCAGCCCGCAATACGAAGACATCAAGGTGTGCGTGCAGGTCGAGCTGCTTCCCGATAGCGACTTTGCCTACTACCGAAATCAACTCAACCGCCAGATTACCGCCTGGCTGGCCCCCTGGCGCAGCGACAGCAGCCAGGCGCTGCCACTTGGCGGCGGCAACAGCACGATGAACGACCTGTACGTCTACCTGGCCAACCAACCCAGCGTGGCCAGGGTGGTGATGCTGAGCGCCCTGCATGTGTTTGCCCAGGGTGCCCAGCGCTGCACCCGCTGGCTGGGCCGTGACGACGCGCTGATTCCGTCCACGCCCTGGTCGGTGCTGGTACCGGCCCGGCAGCACTTCATCAGCCCGCCACCGCAACGCTATGGCATTGGCCAGATGGTGGTGGGCGAAGACGTGATGAGCTTCGAGCAGGCCCCGGCCCCCGCCTGCCTGCAGGCCAGCCCACCTTCTCCTTATTATTTTCTGAACCTGCCTGTTTCGGCCCTGCCGGATACTGCACACGAGCGCGAGCGCCATGGTCAAAAAACCTGACGACCTGAAACAGGCCTTTGCCGATGGGGCGATTCCCACCGGGGCCGATTTTGCTGATTTGATCGACTCGTTCATTCCGCGTGACCAGCTCACCGAAACCGAGTTGCGCACCCTGCGCGAGATGATTGCCGCCTGGCGCAGCCGCCATCCGGACAGCGACCCGCCTGAACCCACCCCCATGCCAGCCCCCACTTTGACAAACTGATGTGCACCTGCCATGCCACCAATGATCGCCCAAT
>ERZ724523.2436-NODE-2436-length-10627-cov-3.418653_pt1 | contig 10627 bp, 8 predicted proteins | sample MGYA00376056_ERZ724523 | MGnify/ENA primary metagenome ERZ724523 (study PRJEB28724, sample SAMN07190888) | wastewater metagenome | isolation source: influent of sewage treatment plant in Hong Hong | place: USA: Christiansburg, Virginia | collected 2016-03-01 ... | reverse complement strand
ATCTACAGCCCCGCCGGCCTCGGCCGACTGGCCCTCTCGTTCACCGCCTTCGGCATGATCGCCGGCGGACTGACCATCATGGGCGTCGGCATGACCCGCGTCTTCGTCCCCCAGGACCTCGAGTACATGGGCGTCACCGTCGCCGAGCTCCACGCCATCGACGCCGACCACGCCCTCGCGACCCACCAGAGCTACCTCGGCAGTGGCCCCGCTCTCGGTCACGTGGTAGAGCGACACCAACGCCGTCAGGGGAAAGTAGACGTGATGGATGCAGCTGCCCGACTCGTACAGCAGCTTGCCGGCGGGCAAGTCGACGCATTCGAGCCAGGGATGCCAGTACGGCCACTCGGCATCGGGCAATGAGGACAGCAGTTGATTTTTCAGCCGCAGCGTAGACAAGACCATGACTTCACTCCCTGAATCAGCCTTTCGACCAAATTCTTATTTTTTTCATATTGGATGCAGGATGAATCATAGCCACCTCACGGAGAACAGGGAAGCGGCAAGCCAGTGGCATCGGGCGCCAGCGGCGCAGCGACCAGACGGCGCCGCTCCCCGGCCCGACTCAGCTCAAGACATGGCGCTGGCGCGGCTGACCCGATAGATATGCCAGACGGCGATGAACATGGCGGCAATCACCGGCCCCAGCACCAGGCCGTTGATGCCGAACACCGCGATCCCGCCCAGGGTGGCGATCATCACCACGTAGTCGGGCAGCCGGGTGTCACGGCCGACCAGCATGGGGCGCAGCACGTTGTCGACCAGCCCGATCACAAGGGCACCAAAGACGATCAGGCTGATGCCTTGCCAGAGGGCGCCCGTCATCAGGAAATAGATCGCCACCGGCAGCCAAACCAGGGCCGAGCCCAAGGCCGGCAGCAGCGACAGGAAAGCCATCAGCACGCCCCATAACAGGGCCTCGCCGACCTCAAGAAACCAGAATGCGAGGCCGCCCAGCACGCCCTGGATCACCGCCACCAGCAAGCTGCCCTTGACCGTGGCCCGGATCACGGTGTTGAACTTGCCGATCAACTCCTGCTGGTGCCGCGGTGGCAGCGGGATCGCCTGTCGCACCACCCGCATCGTTTCCTCGCCATCGCGAATCAGGAAGAAAGCCAGATACAGGGTGATGAACAGGCTGGCCGCCACATGCAGCGTGTTTTGACCGATGCTGAGCGCATTGGCCGCGATCAACTGGCTGCCCTGCGTCAGCAAGGCGTCGAGTCGCCGCTGCAGCGCGTCGAGGTCGGCCAGCCCGAAGCGCTTGAGCCAGGCCACGACCCAGTCGGGCAAGGTCAGGTAGACCTCGTGCAGATAGCGGCTCGGCTTCCAGGCACCCGACTGGATCAGTCCGTAGACCTGCGACGCTTCGCGCACCACCGAGGCGATGAGCAGCCCGAGCGGCAGCACAACAATCAGCAAGGCCGCCAGCAGGGTCAGCAGCGCCGCCAGCGTGCTGCGGCCCTTGAACCAGCGCAACAGCCAGCGGTACCAAGGCGCGAACAGCAAGGCGATGATCGCGCCCCACATGATGGCGCCATAGAACGGCAGCAATATCCAGCCGAAAGCCAACGAAACGGCCAACAGCAGCAACAGCAAGGACCGGTTTTCCAGCCGGTCAGGACGGCGCGGCTCAGGCAGGCACGGCGACGGCATCAGGTCTCACAGGACCGCCAGACAGACCCACACCATGGCCTAGCGCCGTCCCTGAATGACGCGCAACAGCACCACCACGATCGCCACCACCAGCAGGATATGGATCAGTCCCCCCATGGTGTAGGAAGTGACCAGGCCCAGCAGCCAGAGAATGACCAGGATGATGACCAGAGTTTCGAGCATGGGATTCCCCCTGTTGTCAGGCCCAAGCGAGAGGGCCCTGATGTTTATTTGTAATATTTTCATACTGCGTGGTGAGGGGTTTCATGTCTGTACGTTCGCGCACAGACCGACGCAGTCATCGGCGTAGCATGGATTCACTTTCTGTCATTTGTCATTCAGGACATAGACAGGAGGTTGACCGCCAGCATCCGCTGGCGGGTCAGCACAACACCTAGCTTTACTGGAGGTTTTCCATGATCCTGCGCAACACCCTTGCCGCTGCCGTTGCGGCGGCAGCCTTGCTCTCAGCGACCGGCTGCGCCGTGACCCGGGGCCAGGAGACCGTCGGCGCCTACATCGATGACGCCGGGATCACCACGCTGGTGAAGTCGCGTCTGTTCGAAGACAAGACCGTGGCGGGCTCGTCGATCAGCGTCGAGACCCTGAACGGGACCGTGATGCTGTCGGGCTTTGCCAAGAGCACGCACGAGCGCAACACCGCCGAGAACATCGCCCGTGGCGTCAATGGCGTGAAGTCGGTCAAGAACGAAATCGCGGTTCGGCCTTGAGAATTCTCGTACGGGCGCGCGGGCCTGGGCCTCGCGCTCAGACCGCATCAGATCAGATCACACAACACAAGGGAGCAACCATGAACTGGGACCAGATTGAAGGCAACTGGAAGCAAGTCACCGGCAAGGCCAAGGAGCAATGGGGCAAGCTGACCGACGATGACCTCGATGTCGTGGCCGGCCGGCGCGAGCAGCTCGCCGGCAAGATGCAGGAGCGCTACGGCGTGGCCAAGGACGAGGCGGAAAAGCAGCTGACCGAATGGGAACGCAAGGCCAGCGACTCCTGGTTCAAGTAAATCAGGCCATCCGCTGCGGCCTGGGGACAAGGGCTCAAGACGACAGACTGTCCTGCATGGCCTGGAGTGTCTTGAGGGCGCGATCGAAATCGAAGACATCGATCTGATCGCGCAGCGTCCCGAGCAGCATGGCTGCCGCGTGCTGGCCTATATGCTCATGCAGACTGGTCAGCAGCGCTACCGGCACCAGACGATTGCGACGCAGCAGCTGCTCGACCGCGGCCAGATCTTGCTGTACCGCCTGGATCTGGGGGTTCGTAGCCGGCAGGCCTGCCTGCACCGCTGCCACCGCAGCGCGCAAGGCGTCCAGACAGTCGTTGCGATACTGTTGCAGCTTGTCCGGATCGCCTTCCTCATCCTTCAGCGCCGCATCGAGTGCTGCAGCAGCGGCATGCAGCCGCACCGCCCCGACATTGGCGGCCACTCCCAGCAGGGTATGGGCCAGTCGTTGCGCATGGGTCCGCTGCCCGTCCAGACAGGCCGCGTCGAATTGCGCCGCCCATTCATCTGGCTTGAAGTCGCACAGGAACTGACGCAACACGTTCAGCAGCAGTTGCTGATCCTGGCCGAACCGATCGAGCGTCTGTGCCAAATCGAAGCCGTCCAGAGGCGGCACCAGCATGCCCTGCGGTGCCATGGAAGGCTGCAGCGCGGCTGCCTTGGCCGCACGGGCATCTACTGCAGTGTCGGCAGTCGACGGGTGTTGTGGCAACCAGCGCAACAAGGTCCTGAGCAGCTGCTGTGGATCGACCGGCTTGCTGACGAAGTCGTTCATGCCGGCATCGAGCACACGCCTGCGGTCATCGGCAAAGGCCGAGGCGGTCATGGCGATGATCGGCAAGCTCTGGCCCCAGCCGGTGGCACGGATTGCGGCGGTCGCCTCAAAACCGTCCATGACCGGCATTTGCAGGTCCATCAACACCAGCGCATAGGGCTTCTCGGCCAGCTTCTGCAGCGCCTCGCGTCCGTTATTGGCCACTGCCACCTGCAGGCCCATCTTGGTCAGCATGGCCAGTGCGACTTCCTGGTTGGTCAAGTTGTCCTCCACCAGCAGTAGTTCGGCACCACGGATCGGCCTGGCTTGCTGGTAAGGGTCGGGCACCTTGCCCTCGACCGCCGGCAGGCGCACAAAGCCGCTTGACGGTGGCACCCGCCCCGACTTCAACTGCGGCGGCGCGGTAGCTTCAACACGCCTGTCGGGTGTCAACAGCACGGTAAACCAGAAGGTTGTGCCACGACCCAGCTCGCTGCGCACGCCGATCTCGCCGCCCATCAACTCGACCAGACGCTTGGCAATCGTCAGCCCCAGGCCGGTGCCGCCAAAGCGCCTGGTGGTGGAGCTGTCAGCCTGCACAAACGGCTGGAACAGCAGCTGCGTTTGCTCGGGCGTCAGGCCGATGCCGGAATCCTTCACCTCGAAGCGCAGGCGCTGCTGTGTGCCCTCGTCGGCCAGCGCACGTACCGCCAGGTGCACGCTGCCGCGCTCGGTGAACTTGACGGCGTTGCCCAGCAGGTTGACCAGGATCTGGCCGAGCCGCAAGGCGTCGCCCGAATAATGCGGCGGCAATCCGGGCGGCACATCAAGCACCAGTTCCAGCCCCTTGGCATTGGCCGCCAGCGCGAACAGGTCGGTGGCGTCGCGCAGCACCTCCTCAAGCACGAACGGCGCCAGTTCCAGATCGACCGCGCCAGCGTCGAGCTTGGAGAAGTCCAGGATGTCGTTCAGGATGCGCAGCAGCGAGCGGGACGATTTCTGCACCTTGTCGACCAGCTGGCGCTGCTGGGCGTCCAGGCCGGAATCGGCCAGGATGTCGAGAAAGCCGAGCACGGCATTCATCGGCGTGCGCACTTCATGGCTCATGTTGGCCACGAACGCGCTCTTGGCCCGGCTGGCCTGCTCGGCCGCGTCCTTGGCGGCCAGCAAGCTCTGTTCGATCTGTCTTTGCTCGGTGATGTCTTCCACCATGCACAGGTGGCGCGGACTCTCACGCGGATCGACCTGGATCCGTGCCACCGTCATGCGGACCCAGACCACCGAAGCATCGGGCCTGAGGTAACGCTTGTCCATCTGGAAGCCGTGGATTTCACCGGCGTTCAGGCGTGCCATGTTGTCCAGATCGGGCTGGATGTCGTCCGGATGCGTGATCTGCATCCAGTCGGCATGGCGCATCTGCTCGACGCTGCGGCCAGAGATGGCCGCATAGCGCGCGTTGCACTCGTAGATATGCCCGCTGCGCGAACCGGTCAGCGCGATGCCAATCGGGGCTTGGGCGAAGATGGCGTGGAAGCGCGCCTCAGATGCCGTCATCTCGGCCAGGGCCTGCTCGATCTGCTGCCTGGATTGACTCAGCTGGTCCCTGACCATGACTTCGGACTGGATGTCGCGCCAGCCGCCCACCCGTGCCTCGACCTGGCCGGCCGCATTGAGAATCGACTTGGCGCTGATCGAGACCCAGTGAAAACCACCGTCACGGGTGCGGATGCGGATTTCGAAAGTTGTGCGTTCGCCTTGCAACAGGCGTTGCTGAGCCGCCCTCGCCGTAGCCAGATCATCCGGGTGAATGAATTCAAGGAAAGGCTGGCCGATCATCTGCTCGGGCAGCCAGCCCACCAGCACGGTCACCGACGGCGATATCCATTCGAACACACCGCTGTTGTTGCCGCGGAACACCACATCCGAGGCGTTCTCGGCCAGCAACTGGATTTCGGCGGTGCGCTCGCGCACCTTGCTCTCCAGGCTCGCATTGAGGTCGCGCAGGATCTGCTCGGACTGCTTGCGTGCAGTCACATCCAGGCACAGGCCCGAAAAATGTGTTGGCGTGCCGGCGGCGTCAGAACTGTCATGACCAAAGGCGTCGATCCAGCGGATCTGGCCATCGGGCCAGATGACACGGTAGGTCGCTACAAACGGTCGATGCTCGCGCAGAGCTTCGGCAATGGCAGCCTCGGCTGCCGGCAAATCGTCGGGATGGACCGCCTGGCGCCAGGTATCAAAATTGGCCGATACGCCGGCGGGCTCCAGACCGAAAAGCCGGAACATCTGGTCCGACCAATTCAGCCGATCGGGACCGAGGTTCAAGTCCCAGTCCCAGAAGCCGACGCCGGCCGCTTGCTCGGTCAGCGACAGCAGGTCATGCGATTTCTGCAGCTCGACCTGGCTTTGTTCAAGCTGGCGGGCCGCCGCCAGCTCAGCCGCCGCTGCATCATGGGCACTCAACAGCTGGCTGTAGCGCCGCACGCCGAACACCAGCAGCAACAGAACGACGCCGCCACTCAACAGCAGCGGCGGCCAGCCCTGCCACCAGAGTTGCTCGAGCTGATTGCGATCCAGGTGACTGACCAGTTTCCAGCGATCCGCCCCTTGCAGCCGGCCCGGAAACAGGGTGGCCGGATCGATGCTGTCCCAGACCCAGAGGCCGCTTTCATCAAGCATCCGGCCCGAGGGAGCCGCGGCAATCCGTGCCCAGGCCTGCGGCTGGCGCCTGGCCAGCGTGCTGTCGCGCCCCAGCAGGTGGCTCCAGGCATCCTGCGGGTCGGGGGCCACCAGCCAGCCGCCCTGGGAGTTGAGCAGCATGAGCTGTTCGCCCCGGGCAGACGGGTTGTTGGTGACATATTCGTCGATCAGGTGCTGGGCCAGGATATTGAGCACCAGCATGCCCTGGTCGCGCCCCTGCACCCGTGGCAGGCGGATGACCGCGCGGATCACCGGCTGGTACGGTACGGCCACCTGACCATGCTCGACATTGAGGTCCAGCGTCGAGAGGTAAAGCTGGCCGGGCGGCAGGCGAATCGTATCGATGAAATAGGGGCGATCGGATTTGTCCTGCAACTGGCTCGACTCCACCAGCTGCGGCGTATCGCCGACACGATCGACGCGCACCTGTTCAATGCCGTCAGCACCGAGCCAGCGCGCCTGCAGATAGCGCGGATTGCGGAACAGCAGCGACTGCAGCGAGTGCTGGATGAGGCTGCGAGCCATGGCTGGCGGCGCGACAAAAGCCCGCTGCAGCGCCGGCTCTTGCACCAGCCCTTGCAGCTGCTCCAGCGGACGCTCCAGATCCTGGCTGAACAGCAGCGCACTGGAGTGCAGTTGCGTCGCCTCGCCCGACTCGAAGGTGGCCTGCCTGGATTGGCTCAGGTTGACGCCGAGGTAAGCCGTCAAGCCGCCAACCAGCAGCAGCGGCGGCAGATAAAGAGTCAGAAAACGTTTCACTTGAGCCAACTCTCCGGGCAGGTCGAACAATGACAGAAAACCATGGCGCGCCGCCGCTTCACGACCGCAGCAGATTGCCAGGCTGGCCGGACCTGGTACAGCAGCACCTGATTGCAGCCGTTTTCCTTGACCTGGTCATGGCAGCATCGGCATGGCGGGCCAGGCCTCAAGCCGCCTGAAGCTGGATGAAAACCGCCGTCCTGTCGTCCTCAGCTGGGGACTGCTCGGTGAATGCCTCGATGTCACTGCGCAGGGTCGCCATCATCAGCTCCGGGCTGTGACCCGCCTGCTGGCCCTGACTCAGCAATTGCTGAATGCGCTGGTCGCCGTAGTACTGGCGGGACGAATTGGCCGACTCCGACAGTCCGTCAGAGTACAGCAACAGCGTGTCGCCAGCTTGCAGCTGCACCTTATGCTCGGCATAGACCTCATGCTCCAGCACACCGATGGGCAGGTTGTCGCCGATCAGCTCGGTGACCTGCTGCCCTTGAGCCAGCAGCGTCGGGGTATGGCCGGCGTTGACCCAGCTCAACGTTTTTGCCTTGCAGTCAATGCGCAGCAGCGACATCGTGACAAACGCGTTGACGGCGATCAGCTCCGGGGTGACTGCGGCGTGCAGCGCGTTCATCAAGGTGGCAGCGCTGGGGTAGTTGCCCGGAGTCTGGACCGCCATCAGCTCGGAGAACAACCAGCGATAGGTGTTCTTGAGGCCGGCGCCAATCAGCGCCGCAGTGACGCCCTTGCCCATGACGTCGCCGGTCAGGACCTCGAACACCGAGCTGCTGAGGCGGGTGAAGGTGTAGAAGTCGCCATCGACCCCCTGGCAGGGCTCGGTGTAGCAGACCACCTGACAGGCCTCGAGGTCTGTCGGCACCTGGCCGAACAGCAGCTTGTGCTGGATGAAGGCGGCAGTCTCGAGCTCGCGCTGACGCGCCTGGGCCAGTGCCTGCTCGGCCTGATGGCGCGCCGTGATGTCGGTCTTGACCGCCACATAGTGCAAGGTGCGGCCTTCATCGTCCTTGATCGGAGCCAGATGGGCTTCTTCGCGAAAGATTTCACCCGACTTGCGCCGGTTGATCAGCTCGCCCGACCACGGCTCGCCGCGCTTGAGCCGGCTCCACATGTCCAGGTAGATGGCAGGATCGTTCTGTCCCGAATTGAGAATGCGGGGATTCTTGCCCAGCACTTCGGCGGCGTCATAGCCCGTCACCTGGCAGAACTGCGGGTTGACATATTGGATGGCGGCGTTGGGGCCGCAGATGACGACGGCTGACGGACTCTGTTCGGTGGCCATCGACAACACGCGCAAGCGCCCCTGGGCCTGGCGCAATTCGCTCAGGCTGTGCTGCAACTCGCGCTGCGCCAGCGCCGCTGCGAGCTGCAGTCGCACCCGCGCGCGAACCAGCACCGGATTGATCGGCTTGTGGATGAAATCGACCGCGCCGGCTTCCAGGGCCCGGGTTTCGCATTCGACATCGTTTCTGGCCGTGACGAAAATGACGGGAATGGACTGGGTCGCTGGATCGCTTTTGAGGATCTCCAGCACCTGGTAACCGTCCATGCCGGGCATCATGACATCGAGCAGGATCAGGTCCGGAGCCTGCTGCTGCACCAGCGCCAGCCCCTGTGCCCCGGAGGTAGCGAACTGGACATCGTATTCTCTGGCCAGGCTGGCGCCCAGCACCTCAAGGTTGAGCGGGATGTCGTCAATGATCAGGATATGGGCAGGCGGATTCATGCGAGAAAGGGGGCCGGGTTGCTGGTGGTCCTTAGATAAGCCTCCTGATATCAATAGTAATGCATGAAATCAAAAGATATCAGCCCGCCATCAAACCATCAGCTGCGGCCCGATGATCAACCAGAGGGCTGCCGCCAGCACCAGCAAGGCAAACGAGGTCCGCATCGGCCGCTCCGGCAGGCGATGCGCCAGGGTCACGCCGGCCGAGACCGTCAACAGCCCGCCGAGCGCCATCGGCAGGCCCAGGGTCCAGTCGACGCGCTGGTTCTGGGCATAGGTGGCGAGGGCCACGACCGAGCTCGGCGCGACCAGCGCCAATGACAGTCCCTGCGCCGTGGTCTGGCGCTGCCCGAGCCAGCCCGATAGCAGCGGCCCCGCCAGCAGACCGCCGCCGATGCCGAGCAGACCCATGCTGCTGCCACCGACCAGGCCAACCAGAGGCAGGACCCGCAGGTTCAGGCGCCGCTCCTGCTGACAGGCCTGCTGCTTGGCGCTGACGAGCAGGCGCAGCGCCAGCAAGGCCAGAAAGCCACTGAAGATCCAGCGCAGCAGTTGCGGGTCGAGCTGGGTAGCGACCCGGGCAATCAGCCAGGTCGTCAGCGTGCCGGACAGGGCGATGGCGCAGATGGCCTGCCAGGGCATGGGATGACGCTGGTGGTAACGCCACCAGCCCAGCAGCAGATTGGGCGCCATCAACACCAGGGCCGTGCCTTGCGCCAGCGCCTGATCCATGCCAAAGCCGAGCGCGAACAGGGGCACGGCGATGATGCCGCCACCGATGCCGAACAGGCCGCCAAAGAACCCCAGGCTGGCGCCGATGAGCAAGACGGTGGACAGATGGAGAAACAGGGTCATGGGGATGGCAAGGCAGAGAACAATGCCGCCCATGATATTGATTCAAAGGATCACTACAATCCACGCCGAAGTACTTCAGAATTGCGCTGGACGCACGAATGAACATTGTTTCCGACCTGGCCTTCTTCGTGGTGCTGGCGCGCCAGCCCAGCCTGGCAGCGGCGGCGCAGGAAATGGGCATCACGCCACCCAATGTGAGCCGCAGGCTGGCGGCACTGGAGCGGCGTCTGGGCCTGCGCCTGCTCAACCGCACCACCCGCCGCCTGAGCCTGACGGCGGAAGGACAGCGTTACCTCGACGAGGGCGAGCGAATCCTGCAGGACCTCGAAGGGCTGGAACAAGCGCTGACGGCCGGCCGCGAAACCCCGCGGGGCCTGCTGCGGGTCAATGCCACCTTCGGCTTCGGCCGCCGCCATCTGGCGCCGCTGATTTCCGACTTCGTGCTGCAGCAGCCCCAGGTGGAGGTGATGCTCGAGCTGAGCGATCACCCGCTGGACCTGACCGAACATGCGATGGACATCGGCATCCGCTTCGGCAGTCCGCCCGACAGCCGGATCATGGCGCGGCGCATCGCGCGCAACCGCCGCCTGCTCTGCGCGTCACCCGCCTATCTGTCCGGCTTCGGGCTGCCGGCCACGCCGCAGGAGCTGGCGCGCCACCGCTGCATCGTGATCCGGGAAAACAACGCCACCTTCAACCACTGGCAGCTGACGGATGGCCAGGACAAGCTGATGGTGAAGGTCAACGGTCCCCTGAGCACGAACCATGGCGAAGTCGCCGTCGACTGGGCGCTCGCGGGTCATGGCATCGTGCTGCGCTCGGAATGGGATGTGGCGGCCTACCTGCGCGAGGGCAAGTTGTGCCGCCTGCTGGCCCCCTGGGCCGGCGAGGCGGCCGACATCCACGCCCTCTATCCCCAGCGCCATCAGCTGTCCGCCAAGGTCACGGCTTTCCTGGATTTCCTGGCCGATCGCTTCGCCGGCTACCGCACCGACATGCCGGCACTGCCGGCCACGCCCTGGTAGGCGCCAGCACTAAAACCGTCGCTCAAGCCGCCAGGGGCTGGTCGATGTCGCGCCGCAGGGAAAGCACCGGCCATTGACGCTGCCCGGCCAGCTGGGCCAGCCGGAAGTCCGGG
>ERZ724523.2433-NODE-2433-length-10631-cov-4.381997_pt1 | contig 10631 bp, 5 predicted proteins | sample MGYA00376056_ERZ724523 | MGnify/ENA primary metagenome ERZ724523 (study PRJEB28724, sample SAMN07190888) | wastewater metagenome | isolation source: influent of sewage treatment plant in Hong Hong | place: USA: Christiansburg, Virginia | collected 2016-03-01 ... | reverse complement strand
GAAAGATGCATCCAAACCAATATTCCAGTTATGAGATCTTTCCCAAGTCAAATCAGCATTCGCTACATTCTCTGAAAATTTATAGCTGTTTGTTTTTTGACCGCCCAAACTATAATATCCATCCAATTCTACAGTCGCAACAGAAGAATAGGGATCAATAGATGCTGCACCAGTCACACCATAACCCAAACGCAGTTTCAAATTATTCATCCAGTTACTGGTCCCTTGCATAAATTTCTCGTCCGATATTCTCCATCCTAAAGACACGGCTGGGAAAGTACTCCATTTATTACCTTTTGCCAGTCTTGAAGATCCATCTTGACGAACCGATGCAGAGAATAAATACTTACCTAAATACGAATAATTGATACGTCCTACCAAACCTAGCCCTTTAGACATAGTATAATTGGAATAAACAATTCCCGTACCATCCATGTTATGCCATAAGTACGAATTATTCTTTATATTATCCTGCTTTTGCCAAGACTTATCCGTTTGATTATGATTCCATGAGGTAACTGCTGTTACAGTAAATTCATGGTCTTTCTTGATATTAAAATTATATGTAAAAATTTTTTCCCATTTATAATTATAGCGTCTGTTCTGATCAATCTCGGCATAATCACTAGCAGAAGTACCAGAAGCATTAGGACCATCTGATGCATAATATTGATAGGAACCGATACCTTGGAAATAATTCTTTTTATCGTACCCTAAACTAGCGTTCAACCGTGACTGGATAGTCATTCCTTTAAAGGGACGAATCTCAATATAAGGATTTAAAAACAGCTTGAAATTTTGATTGTTATCACGGTATACACTTTTATCTTGATTCAATAATAAATTAATAGTATTTCCATCACCCGGAACCGGAGTTACATTGATACTTCCATCTTCATTGTAAACGGTTCCCAAAGGAACAGACACTAATGAATTAATAAATCTGGAATATGCTTTATTTCTATAGACATAAGATCCTTGCATATTCACACCAACACTTAACCATTTTTTTATTTCATGGTCAATACGCATATTGGTAGAATATACTTTATAATCATCACCTGTAAATTGTCCCTGCTCATCTGAGAAGTTTAAAGAGAAATATGCTTTTGTTTTTTCCGTACCTCCTGAAACCGACAAGCTATAATTTTGTGTAACGCCAGTCTGCAACAGTTCATCAGCCCAGTCTATATATTGTCCGTTCAAATGTGCCTTATAAGCTTCGGGGGAAGAAAATAATGCCTCATCCGTAGAATATGTTCCGGCAGTTTGGTTTGCTTCACGAAGTACATTGATATAACTGTCACCACTACGCATCTCAGGAACCGTGGCCCATCCGTTGAAACCGACATAGGCATTCAAATTGATATTAATTTTTCCTGCTTTACCACTTTTAGTAGTAATTATAATAACACCATTGGCACCTGCCGCACCATAAACAGCTGTCGAAGAAGCATCTTTCAACACTTCAATAGACTCAATATCATTAGGATTCAATGTAGAATAATCACCCGGCATACCATCAATAATAAACATAGGATCACCGCTAGCTGTAAATGAACGAGTTCCACGCAATTGCAATTTAGGCCCTTCACCCGGTTGCCCTGAGGCCTGAGTTATATCCAACCCTGCAACACGTCCTTGAAGTGCTTGCATAGGATTAGTAGCAGGTGTCAAAGTTATATCCTCATTTTTAACGGAAGAAACAGCGCCAGTCAAATCCCGTTTCTTAACAGCACCATAACCAATAACTACCACTTCTTCCAAAGCCTGAGTATCCGGTTCCATCTTAATAGTGATCTGGGTGTTCTTACCTATGGTCACAGTCTGAGTTTTATAACCGATATACGATACCTCAAGCATCCCCTTACCTGTAGGAATATCTAAAACGAAATTTCCATCGAAATCAGTAATCGTTCCAACAGTAGCTTGTCCTTTCACTATCACGGACACACCAATCAACGGTTCTCCTGTTTCATCCACTATTGTACCTTTAACTGTATGCGTTTGCAAAACAGACTGCACCGACTCACTATCCATTCTACCACCCACATTTGCATACGAAAAAGCAGCCGGCATACATAATGCAGCTGATAATCCTAACACAACAGGTGTTCGTCTGATTCCGTAACCCAACGGCTTAGGACATTTCTTCATGTCTTTTCTCATTTTTCTATGGTTAACAAATTAATTAATAATCCATATTATTTATCTCTAATGTAGTAAAAATACGATGTTTTAGTTTTCTTTCTTCAGATAAAGTCATTACTTCCATTGCTTCATCAGAAACCAATAATACATTCTTGGCCTCTTCAAATACTTTCAGCAGTTCTGCGTGCTCCTTTAAAAGCTTATCCCAATGAAAAGCTGATTCAGGAGCATCATCCAGAACATACTTGATAAAGTCGTCATCCTTCAAAAAGTCTTCTACCTTGCTATACATCTTTTTTGTATCCACGTTACAATCATTTTTCATTATGACGGATAGTGGTTCAAAGTTGTACTCACCTGAAAACTTAAAATATTATCCTACCAATTCCCTTAATCTTGTAATACCTCTATGCATCAAATTTCGTACCGACTGGTAATTCATATCCATAATGGTACAAATATCTTCATATTTCTTCTCTTCTATATAATATAAGGTAAGTGCCTCACGTTGGCGCGGAGATAATTGAGCCAACAAATGTTTTACTTTTATATTTTCAAAACAACTTTTTTCCTTTTCCAAATATTGATGTTCTACATCATCACCTGCTGCAACGGGATTCAGTTCCTCAACAGCCGTTTCCGACATGAACATCCGTCTGCGAAGTTCATCGCATAACTTATTTTTCAAGGAAATGAGGAGGTATGATTTGAAGTTGTCAATGATACCCAATTCAGCCTTCTTTGTATACAATTTTACAAAGACATCATGAATGCAGTCCTTCAACAATTCTTTGTCAGTAGTTAACTTACATCCATAATTAAATAGAAGATTAATATGCATATCATATAATGTAGAGAATGCACTTACATCTCCCGATTGGAAAGCGGTTACCAAGCAAGCTGTCTTATCATTTAAGTTTTGTTCCATCACAGTATACTAATTATAGGTTGTTTTGATGATGATGCAAAACTAGGGAGGATACGCTACTTTTTTAGGTAATATTTGATTATTGGACCGAAAAAACAGATAACCTGCTGAAAAACATATATGCTAAATAATACAGATTTTCATTAAAAAGGAGAACCAAAATAAGTCCGGTTCTCCTTCCATGTACTAAATTCTATGAAACCAATAAATACAATCTTTGTTTTCCTCTGCTTTAAGCATATATATATCTTTAATATTCAATCGTTTAGCAATCACCGTTATTGCTCCGGTCTTCGGATCAACAGACTTCAATATGTATTTCCCAGGTGATAAATGAACAGGAATATCTGTTGCAGAATGGGAATAAATGATACTTCCAATACCAGATTTTACCAGTTTCTGATACTTATTTGTACCAGTATCCTCCATATCCATAGCAGCCGCATCAGTTAAAAAGCTTTCATCGGCAACCGGAACAACCGAGCAAGAGCCACTTGCCATGAAGACAGCCCAAGCCATATCCGGATAATTCTGCGCATAGTAAGTAACCGCTTTTTCCGGGAACTTCTTACGATATTCACTCACCGCCCGATAAGCTTCATCAAAAGTAACCTTACCTACTTTCATTTTACGGGCATGCTGACGGGGAGCCAGGTTCTTTCCACCTTCGGGAGCATAAAGACCATCCACTTTATAGTGCCAGTAACGAATATCAATAATGTCAACTAATTTCGCACGCTGCGTATCATTCAGAATGGCATCTTGAACATCCTTTGTCGCACTTAACGCCACGGTCGCTTTCTTACCGGTTTCTTTCTCCCACTCTCCTATCACATCCAGCCAGAATTGTACAAAATGCAACGGACCGGTAAACTCCGCACTGATCAGTTGTACCACATTTGCATCATCGGCAAAATTATCCAAGCATTGGCGAATATACTTTCTATGAAACTCACGACGTACAGGATGACTGATATCATAAAACATATCCGCTACAAAGATACGTTTGTCACCGGCAAAAGGAACAGGTTCAGGCATATCGGTCTGATTGATATTATTGGCCGACCGCCAAGGACAGTCTACCCAATGTGCTCCCGCCTCCAAGATATTATGCTGGAAGTAATTCTCATGGAAAAGCAAAAGACCTTTCTCCGCCCCTTTTTCGGCAAACTGCTTCAACCGGTTCCAATACCATGCATTGGGACGGTTCAAATCATACTTGCTCAATCCTTCCCAAGCAGTACCTTCTCCACTGCGGGCAAACGGTTGTTCGTAGAATGGCCCCCACACATCTCCATCACGGCGACGGACACGCTCATGATCGTCACGACGACGCTCATACCACAAACCGTAATTATGATCTAAAACCAAAATCTGATTCTTCACCATATAATTCACCGTAGAATCAATTCTATCCGTCAGCCCAAGTCCTTCGCGTCCCGGCACGAAACGGGTAACATGTGGCTTGGCTTTAGACAAGAAGCTGGTCCTCAGTTTCCCATTCCACCAAGGAACCTCCTGTCTGCCGCCTACCAGTAACCGGCCATCCACCTGCATACGTCCATTAATAATGGCAAACAGATGATCCTCTTTTTCCTTATATATAGGTGTCTTGAACTTCAAATCTTCTAAAGATTTCAGTTTTCCGGAAGACACACTGGCTGTATAAGGTGCTTCCTCAATCCATTTTTGCATAGTAAGACGGGGAGTATAAGCTTCCTTTGCCATCTCCATTGCCGCTTCTACGGTAGGACTGCTGGTTGCGTTGGTAGCCCTGGGAAGAATACGTGCCTGGTCAGAACAATCTTTATTCAAACGTGCCGCCAACTGTGCATAAAACAAGCTGCGGGGATGTACGTGATTATTTGATTCCGCCCATTGGCCGTCACCCGAGAATTGCGCCCAACAACCGTATGCACGGTTTACCGCATCTCTTGCCGGTGAATAACACTCTATCCCGGCAGCTGTACATTGCCAGAAAAGACTGTTGCCTGTATTCCAACCGGCACCATTTTTATCCTGTCCCAAATTCTTAAACACCAAATCATGGCCATCAATGTTTACCACATCAAATAATAACCCGCAAGCCCAGGAATCAATAGAACCGCTGAATCCTAACGACTCTTCCGAATCACACTGTACAAAAGCATTCGGACCTGCCGCACAAAATCCGGCTGAGAAATCATGAATACCCTGTTTAGAATAACAACGCTGAAAAAGTGTCTGCTGCCCCATAGTATAAAATGTACTGCGACGCATTCCACCTATCTCTGAAACAGGTTCTGTGGATACACAATCTTCTACAGTTGTTTTAGAGCCGGTACGCTGTACAATCACAGCACTTCCTGCAAAGTGCTTAAAATTTACCCTGCGCACCCAACAGTTTTCGGCATTTTCTATAGATACCCCCGTCCAGCAATGATCCTCATCTTTAGGATACTTCTTATCATAGTCAGAAGCCAATGTCAGATTCTCCAAACCTGCTTCTGCGATTCTGCCCGGCCAACTATAACGTAACACTTTGACAGTTCCCCATTTATTATCCAAAGCCATTGTCAAAGGAGCATCCAAAGTCAATTGGTTTCCATCCGCCTTACTTACCGACCTATCCCAAACCAAATCCATCTCTCCTTCTTTCCAGCCCAAAGCGGAAATACCTCCGCCAAAAATATCACAACCGACAGAAGCAATCCATTCTTTCGTAGAGGGGCGGACAATCCGGACCCGCTCTCCGGAAACCAGCTGTACATTATTGGTTACCTGAAAAGTACAAGTATTTACAGGAACGTATGATGTCAACACATCCAAGGTATCCGTAACAGCCAAATCATTCCGCCCTTCAATATAAAGCAAAGCTCCTCTGTCCACTCCCTTTTTCAACAATACGGTCTGTTCCCTGTCACTGCCGCGCAGCACGACTCCCGACACAGAAATACGCAAGCTCTCATTCAATTCAAAAGTTCCTTTATCCAGCAAAACAGCCCCACGAAAACCATTTTTATCCAAAGCCAATGAAGATACATAGTCAATGGCGCGCTGAATACGAGAGGAATTATCCCCAGGCTTCCATGAAACAAAAACGGCATTCGCCACATCAGGTATAGGGTATTCCGAGTTACGGTAACCGCAAGAAGAATAATCTAGAATACGGTTTCCGCGTTCATCAGTCACATAAGTCAGTTTTTCTTCCTTCACCTGTAAAGGAAAGGTTTGCGCAGAAATCCGCGCAAACCCCAAACTTAAAAATCCAAATAATAATAACTTATAATTCATTTTACATCAAACTTTTACGTTTTGCCAAAGTATCATGATTGTTCTTTATATCCGTCCAATCCACTTTCTTTGCAGGATCTATGCCATTAATGTATTTTTCAATATTGGTATACCCGTCACCATTACAATCTTTCACCGCATCACCCGGATCATTAGGATTGAGTCCGTATCTCACCTCCCAGACATCCGGCATACCATCACCATCCGTATCAACCACAGGCGTACCTTTATATTCGGGCAAGCCACCTACCTGACGGGGATCTGTAATGATACCTTGTTTATAAGAGTCAACAGGAAGACGTCTTTTTACATAAGTACTAACGAATTCAGGAGCGTCTTTCACGTAAATAGCTTTCCCTGTCTTCACCGTCTTTATCACACGGGTATCCACCGCATCTCTTTTAGGGAAAGTAGCCCCGGCATTTTCCAATACATAATTATAGGCAGTTTTGGCATCCATAATAGTCACATGGGGCATTGAGAAAGGCTCGTTTACACGAATTTGATCTGTAAACTTCCCTGCGTCCGGCATATCGTATACCTGCACGCCGCCATCCCAATTATTCTTTGTCACACGCGCATTACCTTCCACTACATTTCCGGCTACATACGCTTTACCAAATGTATCCGGTTTCTTCTTGTCACGACTTGATTCGGGTTTCACAATCCGGTGGGCAATCGGCTTATCTTTCGGAGTGATAGGCCCCGGTTTAAAATAATTATTAATAATATTCAAACGGCTGGTTTCATCTCCCCCGTCAACAGAACGGTTCCACCAATTAAAAGTCACATTGTTTACCAGATTAAAATCCTCATTCATGCCAATGGAACAGTTACGGCTGATATTGGATGCGAACAAGTTACGGCAAAACATACTGTTATGCCCACCTATAGTCGCCCCGAAAGCATGATTGTAACAATCCAAAGCTTCCGAAAAAATAGAGTTCTGAATAGTTATGTTGACAGTAGGAAGCTTCAGACCATGCCCTGTGGAATCGCGATTGTATACATGGCGGTAAACAGACATGTTTTCATCCAGTCCCCAACTGGCAGAGCAGTGATCGATAATAACATTACCCACACAGTTACCTCCCAAAGCATCATCCCGGAAGAACACATCCTGCGCCCCCCGACGGAAACGCATATGGCGGATAATAATATCATGCGTATCAAGCAGGAAAGAGGCTCCTGTTACACAAACCCCATCCCCCGGAGCTGTCTGACCTGCAATAGTGATATACGGAGCACGGACGTTTATAGGGGTTTTCAGCCGGATAACGCCCGAAACATTGAACACAACAATACGCGCGCCACCGGTCTCACATGCCTCACGCAATGTTCCGGGCCCACTGTCGGCCAGCGAATTGACCACAATTACTTTTCCTCCACGTCCACCGGGAGTATAGGCCCCTCCCCCTTCTGCCCCGGGAAAGGCAGGTATGTTGCTCTTTATTAAATCCTCCGGTTTGGATGCCCATGGTTTATAAGGACGTCCTTGAACAGCCTCAGACATTACTACAGGTAATGCTTTCGCCCATGCCTCATCCGATTTCCGGTCTATTTCCTTTTGTTGTTCTTCTCCTCTGATTTTTACCGAATCAGGAATTACAGGATACTGTGCCGCCACAGGCAACACACATGCAGTCAATGCTGCCACTGCAAATAGTTTCTTTAGTTGATTCATTTGGTCGCTAAATTATTATTTTTTCTATAACTTCGTAACATAACACCCTGCTTTTAACATGATTCAAACACACATTGCGAGTATTTCTATATCAAAGACGGAACAGAAAGCCTGTTGTACTCTCTATCCGCACATAAAAAAAGAGCTTGACACCGTTTCACCGGGCAAGCTCCTTTTCCGCTTTTCAATAAACATTAATTTATATCTTTCCTCCACGTGCCTTGATACGTTCATACCAAGCCTTACGTTCTTTCACTAAATCATATCCCCGCTTAGAGAGGTAATTATTAATCCGGCCTTTGTATTTGCCGAAAGCAGCATGTTTCTTATTTGAATTTTCAGCATCCATGGCAAATTCACGGGCTTCAACAAGCCATGCCATAATCTGCGCTTTCTCTTCTTCTTTCAAGGTAGGAATCATGTCAACCGTAGCTTTATAAGTTACCATTACCACACCATAAGTCATGCCATCTTTCACTGCATCTATCTGCTTGGCATCCAAATAGAGCGAAAGATCGGCCGGGAAAGCGAAATGAGTACGGTAAAGCGCCGCATCCTTTTCAGCTTCGGCAGCTTTAACGGCTTCTTGTTTCGCATCGCCCGTCAGGGTTTCTTTTGCCAGCTTCACTTTGGCATCGCGCGTTTCGTATATGTCATTCAGTTTAAAATAACGGTTGGCTATGATAGTTGTCACTTCACGGGCGGCAACGGTATCTGTCAACTCCAGTTTATCTACAATCTTCTGCGAACGTTTCACAATAGATTCCACGTAAGCCGGATCGCGGCCTTCACGGTCCAAATCCACTGCTCCGGCGGTAATGACTACCGCCATGAGCAACAGAAACATTATACCTGACTTTTGTATCATATCCTGTCTTCTTTCCTCCGTTTATTACATCAACTTTCCTTTAGAAGCCAATGTATCATAATTGTTTCTCAAATCAGACCAGTCAATACAATTTCTAGTGCTGATACCATTAATATATTTCTCAATATTTGTATAGCCGTCACCGGTACAGTCCTTATTAGCATCCGAAGGATCATTAGGATTCAAGCCATTTGCCTTTTCCCATTCATCGGGCATACCGTCACCATCCGTATCCACATACGGAGTGCCTTTGTATTCCGGATATCCCCCCATCTGGCGGATATCGGTGATGATACCCTGTTTATAAGAATCTTTCGGCAAGCGGCGATATTTAAACTGTCCGTCTTCTCCCATTGATTTAGGAGCCAGCCCGGTCAAATCACCGTTAGCATCCTTGGCCATCTTCTTATCATAATAAGGAACGCCTGTTCTCACTTCCTCTACAATACGTTCATCCACAATATCACGGCAAGGAATGTTGGCACCTGCATTTTTCAGTACAAAATCGTATGCATCATGTGCAGAAGTAATGCGGATGTACGGCATTTCAAAAGGACGGTTGCTACGCATATTCTCCGTATATCCATCTGTATTCGGCTGAGTTTCAATCTGGATACCACCTGCCCAGTTGTCCTCTGTAATGGCAGGATAGCCTTCCATAATATTACCATCAGCATAAACACGGCCATACACTTTATGATCCAATTTGCTTCGTCCCGCTTCGGGTTTCAGGATGCGATGCCCCACAGGAGTATCTTTCGGAGTGGCCGGTCCCGGTTTATAATAGTTGTTTATCATATTGAACATAGCGGTATAATCGCCACCGTCCGAAGAGCGATGTACCCAGTTGAACACCACATTGTTTACAAAATTGAAAACACCATTCCAACCGACGGAAGGATTACGTCCCGAATTACTTGCCCACAGGTTACGCATAAATGCACAATTCTCACCACCTAAAGTGCTGCCGAATGCATGATTGTAAGTATCCAGTGCTTTTGCCGAGATAGTATTCTGTATGGTAACATTTACGGTAGGCAGTTTCAGATCTTTTGATTCATATTGTCCTTCGCTGGGATCGTACATATGGCGATAGAAAGAAATGTTCTCATCCAATCCCCAAGTACAAGAGCAATGGTCAATCATGATATTTCCAATCGGGTTGCCTCCGAAAGAATCGTCACGATGCCATACTTTTGTTTCGCCACGGCGGAAACGCATATGGCGTACCACTACATCATGCGTATTTACCCAAAAAGACTCTCCGGCAATACATACCCCGTCACCCGGAGCTGTCTGTCCTGCAATAGTGACATATGGAGCCCGGACGATAATGGGAGATTCCAATTTAATAATACCTGAAACATTGAAGACAATGATACGTGCTCCACCTGTCTCACAAGCCTCACGGAAAGAACCGGGACCACGGTCATTCAAATTAGTCACGGTAATCACCTTACCGCCACGACCGCCGAAACTGTACATACCTCCTCCTTCAGCACCGGGGAAAGCAGGAATTCGTGCCTGCGGCAAATCGTATGGACGGGAAGCCCACGAAATATACGGACGACCTTCTCTCGCTTCTTTCTGTACAACAGGCAATGCTTTTGCCCAGGCTTCGTCAGAGCGGCGACGTTCTTCACTCATCATTTTCTGGTAGGCTTGCTTCGCCTCCTCAGTCAACTGGGGATACTGAGCTCTTGCTACAGGAACAATAAAAGTAGCCA
>ERZ724523.2432-NODE-2432-length-10638-cov-5.777568_pt1 | contig 10638 bp, 10 predicted proteins | sample MGYA00376056_ERZ724523 | MGnify/ENA primary metagenome ERZ724523 (study PRJEB28724, sample SAMN07190888) | wastewater metagenome | isolation source: influent of sewage treatment plant in Hong Hong | place: USA: Christiansburg, Virginia | collected 2016-03-01 ... | reverse complement strand
TTATGCAAACAGATTTTCTCGTTATAGGTAGTGGTATTGCAGGTTTAACCTATGCATTAAAAACAGCCAAACAATTTCCAACTAAAAAAGTATTGGTAATTACAAAAACCAATGCCGATGAAACCAATACCAAATATGCTCAAGGTGGTATTGCTGGTGTTTGGGATGAAGAAAAAGATAGCTTTAATAAACATATTGACGATACCCTTATTGCAGGCGATGGATTGTGTAATGAAGCTATTGTAGAAATCGTTGTAAAAGAAGGTCCTGAAAGAATTAGAGAAATTATTGAATATGGTGCAAGCTTCGATAAAGATGCCACTGGTGAATATGCTTTAGGCCGTGAAGGTGGACATAGTGAATACAGGATTCTGCATCATAAAGATGTTACAGGAAAAGAAATGGAACGTGCATTGCTAGACGAAGTTTCTAAAACCAATAATATTGAAATTTATAATCACTGCTTTGTAATTGATATTATTACGCAACATCATCTTGGTTTTTTAGTTACCAAATCTACTTTAGATATTACTTGCTATGGTGTGTATGTGTTAAACTTAAACACCAATAAAATTGAAAAAATATTAAGCAATATTACCTTGTTGGCAACAGGTGGTTGTGGACAAGCTTATAGAACAACAACCAATCCAAAAATTGCAACTGGCGATGGTATTGCAATGGTGTACAGAGCAAAAGGAAGAATTGAAAATATGGAGTTTATTCAGTTTCATCCAACAGCATTGTATGAGCCTGGGGTTTCTCCATCTTTCTTAATTACAGAAGCTGTTCGTGGTGATGGTGGTATTTTACGTAATAAAGCTGGCGAAGCTTTTATGGAAAAATATGATGAACGAAAAGATTTAGCTCCACGAGATATTGTCGCAAGAGCAATAGATAACGAAATGAAAAAGGGTGGTAATGAACATGTGTATTTAGATTGCAGACACATGGACAAAGAAAAATTCATTCATCATTTTCCGAATATTTATGAAAAATGTTTAAGCATTGGTATTGATGTTACTCAACATATGATTCCTGTTGCACCTGCTGCACATTATAGTTGTGGAGGTATTAAAACTGATGAACATGCACGTACGTCAATACAAAATTTATATGCCTGTGGCGAATGTGCAAGTACAGGTTTACATGGAGCAAATCGTTTGGCAAGTAACAGTTTATTAGAAGCCATGGTTTTTGGTCATAGAGCTTTTTTAGATGTAGTGAATAAATTTAAAAATGGAAATGCTTCAACCCCTCCATTTGGAGAGGGGCTTGGGGAGGCTGTTCCTGATTGGAATGCAACTGGAACATCAGACCCTAGAGAAATGATTTTGATTACTCAAAGTCAAAAAGAATTACAACAAATTATGAGTGATTATGTAGGCATTGTTAGAACTGATGTTCGTTTAGCTAGAGCAATGAAACGATTGGATTTGTTGTTTATAGAAACAGAAGAATTGTATCGTTCTACCAAAGTATCGCCACAGTTGTGTGAATTAAGAAATATTATTACCGTTGGTTATTTAATTGTAAAAGGAGCAGAGTTTAGAAAAGAAAGTAGAGGTTTGCATTACAACACAGACCATTTGAATAAAAGTGAGTTGTTGCAAAATATAATTTTATAAACTACTGAACTAACAAACAAAAGAACCCTAAACTGCTTGCCATGTACTACATAATTTATCCATTGTTTTATGGTTTATCTCTGTTGCCTTGGAGGGTAATGTATTTATTAAGCGATGGTATTTATGTATTGGTGTATTACATATTTGGTTATAGAAAAAAAGTTGTTATGAGTAACTTAACGATTGCCTTTCCTGAAAAAACAGAGCAAGAAAAAGTAAGCATAGCCAAAGATTTTTACAGAAATTTTATTGACACATTTATTGAAACAATAAAATTGATTTCTATTTCGCCAAAGGAGTTTGATAAACGATGTGTGGTAGATTCTAGTATGGTAAATGAACTACATAAAACTGGACAAAGTATTCAGTTTCATACAGGTCATTTTTTTAATTGGGAGTTTGTTAATTTAGGCATTGCTAAAAACTTTAAGGGCAGATTTATTGGTGTTTATATGCCAATGACAAATAAGGCAATCAATAAATTAATGCTACAAATGAGGGGGCAGTTTAATACAATATTGGTTTCTGCTCATGAGTTTAGAACTAGCTTTCATACGTATAATAAAGAGCCTTATTCTTTAGGCTTAGCAGCCGATCAAAAACCTAGCAATCCATTAAAAGCATATTGGCTTCCTTTCTTTGGAAAAATGACCCCTTTTTTTACTGGACCAGAAAAAGGTGCTGTAAGAATGAATACAGCTGTAGTAATGACTAACTTTTACAAAGTAAAAAGAGGCTATTATAAAATTGATTTTAGCTTATTAACTACAACACCAAATGAGTTACCTAAAGGGGAAATTACTAAAAAATTAGTTGAATATATTGAAGCAGCTGTAAGAGAACGTCCATCAAACTATTTATGGAGCCACAAGCGTTTTAAGTTCGAATACAACGAAAGTGAGCATGGCCATTTGAAAGTTTAGTTTTTAGTAAGCATGACTATTTCAAAGTTGTTCTGCTAAAATATATTGTATACAATGCCTTCTATAATATTCTTGAAAATATATGATTGAACTTACTACATACATTTGCAACAATTATGAGTGAGGCAGCTAAAAAAAAGGTTTTTAATTTTTCTCTATTGCAAAGGGTTTTTGCTTTTGTTGGCCCATACAAAAAGTTTTTTTATATCAGCTTATTGTTGGCAATTGTAATGGCTGTATTTGCTCCTATTCGTCCATTATTAATTCAATTAACCATTAATAAAGCCATTGGCAAAGCAATTGATTCGCCCAGTTGGTTAGAGTTTTTCTTGTTTTCAAAAGATATTAGTTCTCCTGCACAGTTTATTTTATGGGTTACAATTTTTCAAATTGTATTTATAATTATCGAAACATCTATTCGTTTTTCGTTTTCATTTATAACAGCTTGGCTTGGGCAAAATGTTGTAAAAGATATGAGGGTTGCTGTATTTAAAAAAGTAATGGGTTTAAAGCTTCGCCAGTTTGATAATACACCCATAGGCACATTAACAACAAGAACAATCAATGATATTGAAAGCATCAATGATATTTTTAGTGATGGATTAATTCCAATCATTTCAGATTTGTTGGTCATTATTGTAACTTTAGGTACTATGCTTTGGTTAGATTGGCAATTAACTTTAGTTGCATTAATTCCATTTCCATTTTTAATTATAGCTACTTATTATTTTAAAGAAACTGTAAACACAAGTTTTATTCGTGTACGCAATGCTGTGGCAAGTTTAAATGCATTTGTTCAAGAGCATATTACAGGTATGGCAGTTGTACAAGCATTTGCATCTGAAGAAAGAGAGTTTAATAAATTTAAAAATATTAATGCAGAGCATAGAAATGCCAATGTAAAAGCAATTTTTGCTTACAGTGTATTTTTTCCTGTTGTAGAATTGGTATTGGCAATTAGCACTGGCTTGGCTGTTTGGTGGATTGCCGATAAACAGTTACAGCCAGGATTATTGGTGGCTTTTATTTTATACCTCAATCAAATATTTAGACCATTAAGAGTTATTGCTGATAAATTTAATGTGCTACAAATGGGCATGATTGCAGCAGAACGTGTTTTTAAAGTAATGGACAATGAAGATGAGGAAGAGAAAGACAATATAAACACAGGTTCTACAAACCATCAAATTGTGGCTTCAACACTTAAAGGAGATATTAAATTTAACAATGTTTCTTTTGCTTATACAAACGAAAACTATGTTTTAAAAAACATTTCTTTTCATGTAAAACCTGGAGAAACTGTTGCTTTGGTTGGCCATACAGGTAGTGGTAAAACTTCTATAATTAGTGTCCTCAATAAATTGTATGGTATACAACATGGTAATATTTTAATTGATGACATAAGCATAGAAAATTATTCAAATGATTTTTTAAGAAGAAATGTGGGCGTTGTTTTACAAGATGTGTTTTTATTCTCTGGTTCAGTAATAGACAATATTACTTTACGTGATCCTTCTATTACTAAGCAACAAGTTATTGAAGCTGCTAAAATGATTGATGTACACAATTTTATTATGCAATTGCCCAACAACTACGATTATCATGTAATGGAACGTGGCAATACGTTAAGTCTTGGTCAACGTCAATTAATTTCATTTATCAGGGCTTTATTGTACAATCCTGCCATATTAATTTTAGATGAAGCAACATCATCTATTGATACAGAAAGTGAAATGCTTATTCAAAAAGCAATTGATGCACTTATAAAAAACAGAACTTCTATTGTAATTGCACACAGATTAAGTACCATACGTAAAGCCAATAAAATTATTGTATTAGATAAAGGAGAAATTAAAGAAATGGGCAATCACGATGAATTGTTGGCTTTAAATGGATATTATGCCAAGCTGTATTATATGCAGTTTGATAAAAAAGCCAATGCAACAACAGTTCATTAATGTATTTTTTCTAAATTAATTAGTTGATAATCAATCGATATCGATATTGTAGGGTTGTTTACTTTCGAAAAAACAATCATTTGTACTATAAAATTTCTGTACTTGTTCACATAGTATTCTACATTTGGGAAAGTTTGTAGGTTTCTATAAGTTACGCAACCAAATTGCATCCTTCAAAAAAGTAAAATCGTCAATTAAGCAAATCTGTACAATGAAAGCAATCATCTCTTTCGTAATGTTAATGTTATTTGCAATTAACACTGCAAACGCTCAACCAAAATCTGGTTTGTATCTTTCAGTAAATCCATTGGCTGTATTAGAGCCACAATCTGCCCTTGGTGCAGGAGTTGGATTTCGTTTCAACGACTATTTAGAAATTTCTACTGAATATGCAACTTTGGGTTCTAGTAAAATGTTCGATGCTTATCGTTTTAATGGAGTAACAGGGTTTAGATCTGTTACACAACTTAAATACACAATTGGTATGAATGAAGACAAATACAGCAAAACATTTGTTGGTGCCGAGGCAAGATACAAAACCTACACTTATACCGATGTAGCAAGTTTTACCAACAAGCAATCTGGTTCTGTTACTAAAGATTGTGCTTATAAAAATACCACAAGTGTAAAAGGCTTTGCAGGCATTATTGGTAAGCAATTTGATTTGGGTTATTTAAGCAATTGGAGTCTTGAATTTTCTGCTGGTGTGGGTGTAAGATTTACAGATATTCAAAGAAATGGCACTCCAGAAAATTCTAACATTGTACCTAAGGATATTGGCTTTGGCGAAATTCCAAATTATGTAGATCATTATACAGCATTTTATTTTCCAATAGCTGTAAGAGTTATGGTAAGATTATAAAATTGAATATGAATAAGTTTTTAAAAGCAGCAAATTAATATTGCTGCTTTTTTTGTAATTTTTTCAAAAGAAAAAAGCTTTAATTTTAGCTTTTAATAGTTGATGTATGAAAGATAAATTACACAAAAAAACTACCGATGAGCTAACGGTAAATGAACCTGCTACCAAATATGGCTTTCACCATATTTCCGAAGATGAAAAACTTAAAATTGATATTTACAGAAGTGATGCTGAAAAACTGCAACTTTTTACTAAAATGTTACGAAGAAACAAACTACTTAAAACAGTTTCAATTATAAAATAATCAATTTGCAACATGGATGTATTGGACGAAGATTTACTTAGTTTTTGGAGAACAATGAATCAATATAACGTTCAATATATAATGGTTGGTGGTTTAGCAACTAGATTTCATGGTTATAATAGAACTACCGACGATATTGATATTTGGATAAAAGATACCATTATCAATCGTCAAAATTTTAGAAAAGCATTTAGTGAATTAGGCTATGGAGATTATCCTTCTATAGAAACCATGGAATTTGTACCTGGTTGGACTAGCTTTTATGCAGCAGGTGTAGAGTTAGACATAATGACTACAATGAAAGGATTAGAAGATGAAGATTTTGATGCTTGCTACACTATGAGCAATAAAGCTATCATAGAAGGTATAGAAATCCCATTTTTACACATTAATCATTTGATAGCCAATAAGAAAGCTGTAAACAGACCCAAAGATTTGTTGGATGTAATTTATCTTGAAAAAATTAAAGAAATAAAAGAAGAAGAATAACATTAAACTTTCTTCAAAAATTCCAATTTGCAAATCCCTTTATTTAGCATTCATACCCTTATCTTTGCCGCAAATTTAGAGATGGTTATGGTGTTACGAAGCATGAAATCTTTGCTGGTATTGGCTTTTAGCCTTTTTACTATTCTTTTTTCAAATACATTGTTTGCAAATGATACTACCCAAAATCATGTTGCCGAAAATCCTGTTGTAGAACATGAAGCAAAAGAAGGAGGGTTTAATGTTACTGAAACTATTTTAGAGCACATTAAAGATGATCATAGCTGGCATTTATGGGGTCATACTTCATTGCCATTGCCTGTAATTCTTTACTCTGATAAAGGAATTGAATGTTTTTCTTCAGCTAATTTGGTAGATGAACATCATGAGCCAAAAGCATTTCAAGCCAATTACAACTACAAGTTATTCGAAGGCAAATTAAAAGTTGCCAATGAAGATGGAACTTTGAATGCAGAATTAAGTAAGAAAGTTTGGGATTTTTCTATTACCAAAAATGTAGCTTCATTATTTGTTTCGATTTTCTTAATTCTAGTAATATTTTTATCTGTTGGAGCTGCTTATAAAAAAAGAGGAGTAACATCGGCACCTAAAGGTTTACAATCTTTTATGGAGCCAGTTGTATTATTTGTTAGAGATGAAGTTGCAAAACCAAACATTGGTCATAAGTATGCTAAATACATGCCTTTCTTATTAACTATTTTCTTCTTAATATTATTCAATAATTTTTTAGGTTTAATTCCATTTTTTCCAGGTGGAGCAAACGTTAGTGGAAACATTGCATTTACAATGACCTTAGCAGTTTGTGTTTTTATTGTTGTAAACTTAAATGGTAACAAAAGTTATTGGGAACACATTTTTTGGATGCCAGGTATGCATTGGAGCATGAAGTTGTTTTTAGCACCTATTGAATTAATTGGTGTGTTTACTAAACCAATTTCATTAATGATTCGATTGTTTGCCAACATTACTGCTGGTCACATTCTTGTACTAAGTTTAATTTGTTTAATTTTTATATTTAAAAGCGTATTTGCTTCGGCTATTGCTGTTCCTTTTGCAGTATTCATAGGACTAATAGAATTATTGGTTGCCTTTTTACAAGCTTACATTTTTACAATGTTAAGTGCAATGTATATTGGCATGGCTACAGAAGAACATCATCATGTTGGAGATCACGAACCACATTATAACGAAGCTTAAAATTTTTTTCATTCACAATTTAAAACGTAACAAAATGGTATTAGGTGCAGTTGTAGGAAGCGTTGCCGCTATTGGAGCAGGTTTAGCAGCTATTGGAGCTGGTATTGGCATTGGCCAAATTGGTAAAGGTGCTGTTGAAGGTATTGCTCGTCAGCCGGAAGCTGCTAACGACATTCGTGCAAACATGATTGTTGCTGCTGCCTTCGTAGAAGCAGTTGCCTTGTTTGCTGTGGTAGTTGCCTTATTGGGTAATGGTTAATCCACAAAACCGCTTGTACAGGCTTAAGCACAGGGCAAACAGCCTGTACATTTTTAGTTTTTAAATTTGAACAACTTATTTATATATGTTATTAGAAATAAACCCGTTGGTATTGCCAGATATTGGCTTAGTATTTTGGAACACAATTGCTTTCCTTATCCTATTAGTAGTATTAGGTAAGTTTGCTTGGAAGCCAATGCTAAAAGGCATTAGTGAAAGAGAACAAGGTATTGAAGATGCTTTAAAAAAAGCCGATAAAATGAAAGCCGAAATGGCAACCATGCAAGGCGAAACTGAAGCTTTAATGCAAAAAGCCCGTGAAGAACGTGCAGTTTTAGTGAAAGAAGCTAAAGAACAATCAGATAAAATGATTGCCGAAGCTAAAGACAAAGCTAAAAATGAGTACGATAGAATTTTAGCTGATGCACAATTGGCAATTACTCAACAAAAAAATGCAGCTTTAACCGATGTTAAAAATCAGGTTGGTGCATTGGTAATTGAAGTAAGCGAAAAAATATTGAGAAGAGAATTAAGCAATAAAGCAGACCAAGAAAAGCATATTGCTGAATTGGCCGAAGGTGCGAAATTAAATTAAAAATAGTTACTCGTTGCTAGTTGCTCGTTAACATTCATTAAGTGTTAGCCTTTTATTAGTAACGATAACGAGAAACGAGAAACGTTCTTTATGCAGAATCCACGTTTAGCAAATAGATACGCAAAAAGTTTAATTGATTTATCAATTGAAAAGAATGAACTAGAAGCTGTATATACTGATATGAAGTATATGCAAGCTGTTTGTGTTGGTAACAGAGATTTTGTAAACCTTTTAAAAAGCCCAATAATTAAGGCTGATAAAAAAAGTAGCATTATTAATGCAGTAACTGCTGGTAAAGTAACTGAAATTACAAAATTGTTCAACCAGTTATTAATAACAAAAGGTCGTGAGAGTGAACTACCAGAAATAGTAGAAGCTTTTATTGAACAATACAATGCTATTAAAGGCATACATATAGTTACATTAACTACAGCAACAGAAATTAGCGATACAGTTAAAGCAAATATTGAACAAAAGGTAAAACAAGCTCAAGGTATTGCTAATATTGAATTGCATGCAAAAGTAGACGAAAGCATTATTGGTGGTTTTGTATTAGAGTTTAACAACAACTTAGTTGATGCTAGTATTGCTAGAGATTTAAGAGATGTGAAAAAGCAATTTGAACAAAATGTTTTTGTTGCAAATATTAGATAATGTGACTTGTGAATAGGGAGTGTGTTGATGATAGAAGAACAGAAATTTGAATGGAGCGTCGCCGTCAACAGTTGATGATTGTTAAAAAGTTGGCTACATTCAAAATAAATAAAAAATAGTTTTTTAATTTATATAATAATAATTCTAGTATATGGTAAACATTAAGCCAGATGAAATATCTGCAATATTAAGGGAGCAATTAAGCAACTTTAATGCACATGCCGATTTAGAAGAAGTGGGAACCGTTTTACAAGTGGGCGATGGTATTGCTCGTGTATATGGTTTAAACAATGTACGTAGTGGCGAATTGGTGGAATTTGAAAATGGAGTACGTGCCATTGCATTGAACTTAGAAGAAGACAATGTGGGTGTGGTATTAATGGGTGAAAGTGGTGCAATTAAAGAAGGTGCTAAAGTGCGTAGAACAGGACAAATTGCCTCTATAAAAGTAGGTGAAGGTGTTGTTGGACGTGTAATTAACACACTTGGAGAACCAATTGATGGTAAGGGACCAATTACTGGAGAATTGTATGAAATGCCTTTAGAGCGTAAAGCTCCTGGGGTTATTTATCGTGAGCCAGTTAAAGAACCTTTGCAAACTGGTATTAAAGCTATTGATGCAATGATTCCTGTGGGTCGTGGTCAACGTGAGTTAATCATTGGCGATCGTCAAACTGGTAAAACTGCCATTGCAATTGATACCATTATCAATCAAAAAGAGTTTTATGCAGCAGGCGAACCTGTATATTGTATATATGTAGCCATTGGACAAAAAGCAAGTACGGTTGCTGGCGTTATGAAAACTTTAGCAGACAATGGTGCTATGGCTTACACAACTATTGTATGTGCTAGTGCTAGTGATCCTGCTCCTCTTCAGTTCTATGCTCCATTTGCTGGTGCTGCAATTGGAGAATTTTTTAGAGATACTGGCCGTCCGGCATTAATTATTTTCGATGATTTATCTAAGCAAGCGGTAGCTTATCGTGAGGTTTCTTTATTGTTAAGAAGACCTCCAGGACGTGAAGCTTATCCTGGTGATGTATTCTATTTACATAGTCGTTTATTAGAAAGAGCTGCAAAAGTTATTGCTAATGACGATGTTGCTAAAAACATGAACGATTTACCAGAATCAATTAGACATTTAGTAAAAGGTGGTGGTAGTTTAACTGCATTACCAATTATTGAAACACAAGCTGGTGACGTTTCTGCTTACATTCCTACCAACGTAATCTCTATTACCGATGGACAAATTTTCTTAGAAGGTAACTTATTCAATGCAGGTATTCGTCCTGCTATTAACGTAGGTATCTCTGTAAGTCGTGTAGGTGGTAATGCACAGATTAAATCAATGAAAAAAGTAGCTGGTACCTTAAAATTAGATCAGGCTTTATACCGTGAGTTAGAAGCGTTTTCTAAGTTTGGTGGCGATTTAGATGCTGCAACCAAAAACGTAATTGATAAAGGTGCACGTAACGTAGAAATTTTAAAACAAGCTCAATACACACCATTTACTGTAGAAAAGCAAGTAGCTATAATTTACTTAGGTACACAAGGTTTATTAAAAGATGTTGCAGTTAAAAATGTAAAAGCTTTTGAAGAACATTTCTTAACCGAAATGGAAAATAAATTACCAGATGTTTTAGCTGAATTTAAGAAAGGACAATTGAACGATGATAGCTTAAATAAAATGGTTGATATGGCAAAAGGAATTGCTATTCAGTATAAGTAATAAGCATTTATTTGTAAATATTAAT
>ERZ724523.2421-NODE-2421-length-10658-cov-4.157880_pt1 | contig 10658 bp, 9 predicted proteins | sample MGYA00376056_ERZ724523 | MGnify/ENA primary metagenome ERZ724523 (study PRJEB28724, sample SAMN07190888) | wastewater metagenome | isolation source: influent of sewage treatment plant in Hong Hong | place: USA: Christiansburg, Virginia | collected 2016-03-01 ... | reverse complement strand
GTGAGTCGCTGTATCGCGACGATCGCAGCCTGGCGATCCGGCGCGCTGGTTGGGGCTATTTGCTGTCGCTGCTGGCCACGCTCGCGTTCTACGGGTGCTACGTGGTGATCGTCGGGTTGGCGGTCGCGGGAAAGATCAGCCTCGGTGATATGACGCTGTATGTGGTCGCGTTCCGGCAAGGTCAGCAGGCGTTTCAGACGACGCTCGGCAGCCTCGGAGGAATCTACGAACACGACCTGTATATGTCGAACTTGTTCGAGTTCCTGGCGATTCCGACGGTCACGATGCGTCAACTGGCCGCCCAAACCAAGCCTTCGGAAGTGCTGCCGCGCACCGGGATCGAGTTCCAGCACGTCAGCTTCCGCTACCCCGGAAGCAGTCACGACGCACTCCACGATGTCAGCCTGTCGATTCCAGCGGGCCAGAGCCTGGCGCTCGTCGGTCACAACGGAGCGGGCAAGACCACGTTCATCAAGCTTTTGTGCGGGCTGTATCAACCCACCGAGGGACGGATTTTGCTCGATGGGGAAGACCTGAGCGAGCTACCGCAAGACGAAGTACGTCGTCGCATCGGAGTGGTGTTTCAGGACTTTGGTCAGTATCAGTTTTCGGTGCGCGACAACGTGGCGTTCGGCAGCGTGAATCACTTTGACGACAAGCCCCGGATCTCGCGAGCGCTTGATCGAGGAGGAGCCGAGGACTTCGTACGTGGCTTCCCAGAGGGGATGGAAGCGCTGCTCGGTCGCTGGTTCCATAAAGGCGTTGAGCTGTCAGGTGGCCAGTGGCAGCGAATCGCGCTGGCCAGAGCGTTCATGCGCGAAGAAGCAGACATCTTGGTGCTCGATGAGCCGACGGCGGCGCTTGATGCCGAGGCTGAACACAAGATCTTCGAGCGCTTCCGAGAGCTGACCCAAGGTCGCACCGCGATCCTGATCTCGCATCGCTTCCCCACCGTGCGGATGGCGGACCGGATCGTTGTGCTAGAAGGTGGTCCCGAAGGCGGTCACATCGCCGAACAAGGCACCCACGCCGAGCTCGTGAAAAGCGGGGGTCGCTACGCCGAGCTATTCCGACTGCAAGCGCAGGGCTATCTGTAGCCGCGACGCACCACCCGCTCACCACAGCGTCGGTTTTACGACCATCACCACCACTGTCGCTGCCGCCGCAACAAACGCCGGAATCCCGAGTAACATCCACTGCCGCTGCGCCCGCACATACTCGGGACCGACCGGCTCGCCGCGCTCTACTGCTTGCTGCGATAGGCAACGCATCTTGATTTGCAGAAGCGCCGCAACCACCCACAGAAGCCCCGCGATTCCATAGAGCGCAAACGCCGTCACCACCCACGACGTCGAAAACGGCAGCCGCAGCATCATCACCATCGAGGTGCCCGTCACCGGCATGACGACGCCAGACGTCACCGTGAAGATCCAATCGGCCCGCACTATCTCGCGGTCACAAAAAGCCATGATCTTGGGATCGCCGCTCCGGGCCGCTCGCAGCTTGTAATAGGCACTGCCGAGTCCGGTCCCCAGGTACAGCATCGCGAACAAGACATGGCTCGCTTTTAGGAAGAACCACAACACGAGCGCCTCACGATCCAGGTTCCGACCAAAATCGGCATGTTTTTGATGAACGGGCCAAACGGATGCACGTACAGCGTTGGCTCTAACACCCCGACGGCGAGTGGCAGGACGATGAGCGCCAGCGCCTGACAGGTGAGCAGCAGCTTCAGTGGCTTTCCAGTCAACAACAGCGCGAGCACTCCCGACAGCACCTGGCCGATCCCGAGCGCGCCGACCAGTATCGATGGAGAGATGTGGGTGATGCCAATCCGAGGCACCATCGCCAGCTCGATCTGTTGCTGAAACAGTAGCTTGGGGAACAGCCCCTCGGTAAGCCACACCATCGCCATCCCAACGCGCAGCCAGGAGCGGGTCTGCGCTGTCCACTGCCCGTCTCGTGCCACCCGATCGATCACAGCCAGCACCACCAGGATTTGCAGGTTCTTCGACAGCACGCCAAAGGGACTTGCGAGTAGCAGCGGCTCGTGAATCGCCAGGATCACCGTAAAGCCGAGCACGAGCGCGGCCTGAAACACGGTCAGCCACCAGCGAGGCCGAGTGAGCAGCACCACCACGCCCAATCCCAGCTCGAAGGCACAGGTCAGCGGCATCAGGGCCGTCGGTAAACCCAGCTCCTTCAGATATGCCCCACCGATCGCCCGGTAGTACGGATGCAAGACCCCAAGAGCGGTCGCAATCCACACAAACGCGATCGATCCGCGCAGCCACGTCTCCGCAGACAGGCGGGAAGCCCGCTCAACCGAAGCGACTGCAGGTGAAGAAGCAGGGCGATAGATAGAACCACTAGACCACCATTTTCGGTACGACGAAAGGGGTCTTGGGGCCGTGTGAGGGACGGCGGCTAGTACGAATCGTACGGAACGACCTCGAACTCGGCGTCTTTGAGTCCGGGGAGCTTCTGAAGCGCAGGCATCACCGTTTCCGCCGTGGCGACGATCGTAATCAGCAGATCATCGGGGCGCAGCCAGGTCTTCATCGCGGTCGCGATCTCGGCCTCGCTGACCCGTGCCACTCGGTCGGGATAGGTCTTTTCATCGTCTGTGGGCATGTCGCACACTTGAAGGCGCGTGCGGAGCCCGAGACGATCATCGGCGGTCTGAACTGTGAAGGCGTGGCTTTTTTGCAGATAGCTCTTCACGAAGTCGAGTTCACCGGGACGGAGCCCCTTTTCGGCCCACTCTTCGTAGAGCCTGAGTACCAGCTCGACCGTCTCGGCGGTCTGCTGCGCCGAGGGAAACACGTGGGCATACAGCGACCGCTGGCCTCGTCCGTTGCCCAGCCGCGCCGATGCTCCGTAGGATAGACCGCGCTTGGCCCGGACCTCGTCCATCAGCCGCGCCGTAAACGTGCCGCCAAACGCCATCGTCGAGACATGCAGTGGCAGCCAGCTCGGATCCTTCCAGTGCGGCGCAAGCTGACCGATGAGGATCTGCGACTGGGTGCGCTCGGGCTTGTCGACGATCAGCACCTTGCGTCCACGCCGTAAGGGTGGAGCAGCAATCGGCTCATCGCGACGAGGACCGAGGGGAATCTCACCAAAATGGCGAGCCAGCAGCGCCTCCACATCCGACCCCGAGATCGCACCCGCTGCCCCGGTTACCAAGTTGCCCGTGACCAGGTGATGACGGTGCCAAGCCTGCGCGCCGGGCAGGTGCAGCGCCATCGTGCTCTCTTCGGTGCCAGCGACGGCTCTTCCATAGGGCGTGTCACCGTAGAGTGCCCGAGCGAAAAAGCGATGCAACAGTCCACTGTCGTCGTCGCGAAGATCGTCGAGGTTGGCCAGCAACTCGCGCCGCAGCCGCTCTGATTCGTCTTGCGGGAATGTTGGACGGAGTACCACATCGGCCAGAATCTCAACGGCTCGGTCGAAGTGTTCACGCAGCGCCATCACGTCGTAGAGCACTTGATCGTGCCAACAAACGATCGACAGACCCGCGCCGAGTCCGTCGAGCGCTTCATCAATCGCCGCCCGCGTTCGGTTTCCCGCGCCACGCCGCTGTAGCTCGCTCGCAAAGTTGCACAGGCCCAGGATCGGCGCACCGCCCGAGGCCGCCGTACCCGCCGCCGTCTGATCCGACGTCGAGCCGACCCGCATCGTCAGTTGCAGTCGACACAGCGGCAGGTCGTGGTTTTCTTCAAGAATCAATCCCTCGCTGCGCGCACTCGCCGGGGAAGAAGTCTGTGTGGTGGACATGCTCATGGACCTCCTACGCCTCCGCCCCTTCTGCGTCATCGTCTGATTCGTCACCCTCGACGGCTTCACCGCTCGGCTCGGCAATCACCACCGTGCGCCGTTCTTTGGACAGGTAACGCTGGGCCACACCATGGAGGTCCGAGACGGTAATGGCCCGAAGAATCTGCGGCACTCGCCACAGTTCGCGATAGTCACCGAGCGTCGTCTGCGACTCTCCCAGCGACGAAGCCTTTCCGTGCGCCGTCTTGAGCGACATGTAAAAGCTGGTCAGCATCCGCGCTCGTGCCCGCTCGACCTGTTCCACCGTCGGACCCGTAGCGATGACCTGCTCAATATGCTGATCAAACATCGCCAGCCCTTCGTCGGCGGTGTGGCCACGATGAAGCGATGCCGAAATCTCCCACAGACCGGGATCACCAAACGGCGTCACCGAGCCTCCGATCGACGAAAAGATCTCCTTTTCAATCACCAAGTCGCGATAAATCGGCGACGAGGCCCCACCAATCAGTAACTCGCCGAGCAGCTCCAAGCGCAGGTGGTCGGGATCGAGCAGCGCTGGAGATTTGTAGCCCATCAGGATCTTGTCGGTCAGCACCGGCTTGCGAAAGCGCACGCATCGCTCACCACGCTGCACCGGCTCAACGATCTTCTGTTCGACGGGAATCGTCTGAGCGGCAATCGCTCCGTAGTGCTTGACGATCAAATCGAGCGTCTTTTGCTCGTCGATGTCACCGACCACCACCACCGTCGCGTTATTGGGCGCGTAGTAGGTTCGATAGAAGTTCACGCAGTCATCGAGGCTGAGATTCTTGATGTCCTGCATCCAGCCGATCGTCGGCCAGTGATACGGATGCTTTGTGAACGCGAGCCGGAATAGCTCCTCGCTCATGAAGCCGTCGACGTCGTCGTCCACCCGCATCTGCCGCTCGGAGATCACAACCCCGCGCTCCGTCTCGACTTGGCGCTCGCGGACCAGCAGGTTCTGCATCCGCTCCGACTCCAGGCTCACCGCCAGCTCTAGCTCACTCGCGGGAAGATCGTCCTGGTAGTACGTCCAATCGACCCACGTCGCCGCGTTGGTGTTGCCGCCCGCCAGCTCGAACCGACGATCAAACTCGCCATGCGGCAGGTTCTGCGTCTCATTGAACATCAGGTGCTCGAACAGGTGCGCGATGCCGGTTTTGCCCTCTTTTTCGTGGCGCGAGCCGACGGAAAACCAGGTCTGGTAGGCAAACACCGGGGCCGACGGGTCGCGCAGTAGTAGCACCTTGAGTCCATTGCCGAGTACATGCAGACGGGCAAGCAGGCCGCCTTCACCGAAGGGCTGCTCCGACACAAGTTTTACGTCACTCATTGGGGTCGAGATCCTCGCATATTCCAATTGCCCGGTGTATCGCTCGTCGAGCGCTCTGTCAAAGAAGAAGCGTCTCGCCCACAGACTGCGATATCCTGCTTGCTCATGAAGCTACACGAGCTAGATGCCACGGCGCTCCTCGCTGCGCTCGCCAAAGGCGAGACATCGTCGGTCGAGATCGTCAACGCGCTCATCGACCGGCGCCGCGCAATCGGTGACAAGGTCGGTGCCATCGTCCTGCCTCTCGATGACAGTGCCCGCAAAGCGGCTGAAGCGGCCGATGCCGCTCGCCGACGAGGTGATCCAATCGGACCGCTCCACGGCCTGCCGATGACGATCAAAGACAACTTCGAGGTCATCGGTACCCCGGCCACGCTCGGCGTCACCAGTCGACGCAGTCATCACAGTCAAAAAGATGCGGTTGCTGTCGCTGCGCTCAAAGCGGCCGGCAGCATCATCCTGGGCAAAACCAACGTTCCTCAGCTTTTGCTCGTACAGGAAAGCGACAACGGCATCTATGGAACCACCAAAAACCCATGGCACCTCGGTAGAAGTCCGGGCGGTTCCTCGGGCGGTGAAGGAGCAGCCATCGCCACCGGACAGTCGCCGCTCGGCCTTGGCTCCGACATTGGTGGTTCGATCCGCATCCCGGCCCACTTTTGTGGCATTGCAGGACTCAAGCCCACCGTCGATCGCTGGTCGACCCGTGGCATGCTCGGTGGCATCGACGGTCAAGAAGTCGTCCGCGCCGCGTCCGGTCCCATGGCACGCACCGTTCGAGATCTGTCGCTGGTGATGACCGCACTCGATCCAGCCTGGCAAGCACGCCGAGATCCGGCGGTGTTGCCAATGCGCGTAGAGCATCCGAGCCATATCTCGCTAAAAGGACTGCGCATCGGCTGGTTTTCCGACGATGGCTTCATGTCACCCTGCCCCACCATTGTTCGCGGTGTCGAGCGGGCGAAGTCGATCTTGCAGGCCGCAGGTGCCCACCTTGTCGACTATCGGCCCGTGTCGCCCGGTGACCTCCTCTATCTGTGGATGGCCGTCATCAGCAGCGACGCGGCGGTGACACTACAGAAGCAGCTCGCCAACGAAACGGTCTGCAAGCAGCTTCAACCGACGCTGCAGGCCGCACGACTGCCGGACCTGCTCAAGCCAACGGTAGCGCGACTGCTGGCGCTCAAGGGCGATGCTCGACTTGCTCGACTGCTCAAGTCGCTGGGACGCAAACCCGTCGAGGAGCTGTGGCGATTGACCGCAGAGAGAACCGTCATGCGCAGAAACGAGCTGGACGCCTGGAACGAAGCCAACGTCGACGCAGTGATCTGTCCGCCGCACGTCCTGCCCGCGATGCAGCTAGGCACCTCCGGTGATCTGACGCTGACGCTGTCTTATATGTTCCGCTACGTCATGCTCAACTTCCCCGCTGGGGTCGTGCCGATTACTCGCGTCGAACACAGCGAGACGATCTGGCTTGGTCCCCCGCCGATCGACGGCATCGCCAAACGCTGCGCAGAGGTTGTGCGTGGTAGTGAAGGACTCCCGATTGGTGTGCAAGTCGTCGCTCGACCCTACCGTGAAGACGTAGCCCTCGCGGTCATGTCCGCTATCGAAGAGGGTGCCCGGCTCGATTCCGGGTATCCCAAGACACCACTCGATCCAGTCGTCCGCTAGTGGCAACGTGCTATAAGGCACCCACCATGCATTCCGCCAGCCACGACGCCACTGCCACCAAAGTCGACGCCGCTCTTGCTGCTGCCGAGCGCCGCCACGCCAAGGATCCCGAGCGGGCCGAGCTGATCGCCCGCGCCCGCCGCTTCAAAGCAAGCTGGATCGAACTGGCCGAAGCCCTCTCGAGCTGCCAAAAAGGTCAGCGCTACACCGAGTGGGGCTTTGTCTCATTCGAGGAGTACTACCGCAAAGAGCTGCACCTGAAGACCGCCACGGTCAATAAGCTCGTCGGTTCGTACGCCTTTCTTCGCCGCTCTGCCCCCGAAATCCTCGAACGAGATGGCCTGGGCGAGCCGATTCCCAGCATCCAAACCATCGATTTTCTCCGCCGTGCCGAGGAAGCGATTGAGAGCGGGCAGGCACCGAGCGATCTGCTATCGGAAGTCCGCCGAGCCGTCTTCGATGACAGCCTCAGCCTCGGTAAACTCAATCGTCAGTTCAAAGAGTCGCTGTTCCCATCTGATGCCGATGTGGAGGCACGCAAGCGTCGCAAAGAGATGCTGCGGCTCGTGTTAAAGCTCGTCGAGATGCTCGAAACGCTGCGCGATACGGTGCCCGATACCGTCATTGCCGAAGCCGAGCATGCTCTCCGTGGTCTTGCTGAATCCCTTCCGCCTGAAGAGGACGAATCGAAGGACGCCGCCACCGCTGAAGCCACTCCGGTTCAGTAGAATGCTCCAATAAGAGACATTTTAGACGTCTCTTATTGGATGCCATACCTGTGCTCCCTGTTGGCCCAGCGGGAGGCCAATTGGCATTCCCCTTCGCAGCTCTACGCGAAGTCTCCCCCTCAGCACCTCGATCCGGTACAATGCCGGAATGTCTGGTCACGATTCACAGCCCGTTTGGCAGCCACTGCGGCGCTGGATCACCCTCGCAGCCACCTTGCTTTTGCTGTTTGCCATCGGTTGTGACCAGCTCTTTGATGCTGCGACTGATACCGCCAATGGGCTTCTGTCCGCGTTTGAGATTGTGGCCTATCTGGTATTCGGTGGCGGCGTTGCGTTGGAGTTGGGACTCCTGCTGCTGATCGCCATCGCACTGTGGCAAGGACAACCCAGACGATTTCTGGTTGCGGCGGTGGCGGCGCTCATCTGTGGTGCCGTACATCTGCGACTCGCGACTTTGTTTATCGCTGAAATCATTTCTCGTAAAGATGGTATCCCTCTCCAGGAGTCTCTGTTTGCCTACGCGCTGATCATTCCTGCGGCTTCGATGGTGTTGAGTGCAAGTGGGATGCTGCTGGCGCGGATTCCTGTGCTGTCACGGTCTCCCAAGCAAGTCTCTGTGGTGGCATTTGCACTGGCATTGCTTGCGTGCCTTGCGACGGGAGGGTTGATTACCGCTCAGCTCGTGAAAGGGATCCCACCCGGAATCCCCTCGGGCAGTGCGGTCGTTTCGATCTCTTCCAGCGAGACCCATCACTGCGCACTCACCACCAAGGGAACTGTCCTGTGCTGGGGAAACAACCGCCAAGGCCAGCTAGGTAACGGCCGTCGCAGGAAGCGAATGATGCCAGCCTCTGAGGTGGTGACGCTCGACAAGGCCAGTGCGGTCGTCACCGGTGAACACTTTAGCTGTGCACTCCGGAGCAGCCAGGTTCTGTGTTGGGGAGAAAACCCACGCGGAATGTTCGGAACCGACTTTCCAACCGAATCCGATCTTCCCAAAGCAATCGGCGGAGTCGACGCTGCCGTCGAGATCGTCACACGTGGGAACATGCTGTGGATCAGGACGGAGTCCGGACGGATCATCCAGATGCCTTCCCATGAACTCCTATTCGGGCAGGCAGAGAAAGGGGAACCCGATGTGGTTCCCGCAGACACGGTTCAGTTTGCCCCTGGCAACACCTTCTGGTGTGCTCTCGGTAGCAGCGGAGGCCTAACTTGTCGTCCCTATGGAAATTCCTTTGAGAGGATCCATCCACCGTTTGTGCCAAAAACGTCGACGCTGCGCTCGATTGTAGCACTCTCGGACGTCGTGTGTGGGCTGCAAGCAAACGGGCAAGTCGTATGCGGCAATCCGCAGAACATCCGCAAAGCACGCGCTGAGCGGATCAGGGTTTGTCAGATCCCGTATTTGGTGCGTGCGATGGCCGAGAGATCAAGAACGCGTTTCGAGAGCGCCGAAGCAGAGAAAGTCCCGATGCCCGCACTCGGCGACAACTGCGAAGAGGAACTGGAAAACGCACAAGGCGCGTCGGCGGCCCCTACTCTCACTCCTCTGCCTGGAATCACGGATGCCACTGCAATCACCGTGATCGATAACCATCTGTGCGTCAGCTCGCTCGGCCAAGGAATCCGCTGCGGCGCGGCACCGCGATGGGCAAACGTCCCAGAGCTCACCGAGACGCTACCCATGGTCCCAAACCATACGGTGCCGGTGTTTTCGAACCAAACTCGCACCTGCGTTCAGCCCACTCCGACCAAGCTCTTTTGTTGGAAGGGATATCTCGGTCCGAACGAAGAACAGATTTTGAAGTACCTGACCGCTCGACCATAAACCAGACCGCTCGCGACCGAACCCCTGATGGATCTCGCGCAACCAGCGCTTCAGGAGCGACGCGTTCCGATGGCTACGGAGACGCAGAGCGTGAGTCAGCCGTCCTCGGCTACAAACTCACGATCCAGGGCTGCCACCTCATTGGGAACCACTGGCGCACGTCCACGCGAAAGTAGATATGCACCATCCGCGCAGTTGTCCCAGTCATCGAGCCCCCACTGAGAAGTCCTGCTTCTTTGAAAGCGACGCTCGATGCGAACGGCCCGACGCTGGTGGCGCCACTCGATGGTATGAATCGTCGGTTGCGGCTCCATTCCTTCGGAGGCAAGCGAGGCAATGAGCCGTGCGGCAGAAGCTGGCTCAAACTGTGCAGCCGGAGAGGATGTTCCGGCTGGCGTGGTCAGGGTGAGCGGAGCAGAGGAATCGGCGAAGCGGTTGTTGCCACCGAGATACGTGCCGCTCACTGGATAGACGGAAAAGCCCAGCTCATCTGGGGGCGGGGCGGCTTCGGGCTTTACGCGGTACCGTACCGCGATCTCATCAAAGGCATAGCGACAGCCGCGTGGAGCTTGCCGGCCCGTGCCATCAACTTCGTAGATCTCGTCGAAGTCCCCGCCTGAGCTGTGCCAGCGCACAAAGATGCGATGGTCTCCGTCTCCAAGCGCCGCCAGCAGATCTTCCGCCAGTTCCCCGGGGCTCCAGCGCCTGCCGATTTGAACGTCGGTGCAACGATCGCGAAAACCGATCACCAGAGGAACGCAGTACGAGCTGTCATCTTCCCCGAGGAGCGCACGCACAATCGCGGCGTGACTCACCGCTACAGCGCGCTCGCCTGCGGACACGATGCGGAGGAAGACAGTTGCCACATTGGCCATGACCTCAGTGTACTCCTTGAGAAGCCGCGCCAGCAGCGCTTGTGATTCCACGTGCGTCGCAAGACATAGAACCCCGGGCACCGGATTTAGGGGACGTTCCGCTCGTTCTCGATGACCCACTTTCCTCCTCGGCACCACAGGGCCGAGCTCCACCCTCCCGGCTTTCCATGCGTGATGACGCAGACCGCATGCTCTTGCGTGCACGGCATATGTTCGCGCGGCAGAGGGTCGCAGCGGTCGGCTTGGCGAGGACGGGAATCGGAACCTGGGGAAGGCCGCAAGCGGAGGTCGATCTGTACGACGAAAGACTGCTGCTTCATCTGCTCGGCGAGGCGGTCCGGGGGGCTTGTGGGTGAGGGTGCCTGGTTCGTGCGGGAGGAGGCGCTGAAGCCGTCGAAGCGCGTGCGCACGCA
>ERZ724523.2415-NODE-2415-length-10677-cov-5.783092_pt1 | contig 10677 bp, 10 predicted proteins | sample MGYA00376056_ERZ724523 | MGnify/ENA primary metagenome ERZ724523 (study PRJEB28724, sample SAMN07190888) | wastewater metagenome | isolation source: influent of sewage treatment plant in Hong Hong | place: USA: Christiansburg, Virginia | collected 2016-03-01 ... | reverse complement strand
CCGGGGCAGGGCGCACGGTAGGCGCGTTGAGGCGATGCGTCAGCCACAGAAACGCGGGTGGCTTAGACCAGTTTTTTGAGCAGCTCGACCTTCTTGGCGTCGAATTCTTCGGCGGTCAAAATGCCTTTGGCCTTGAGATCGCCGAGCTTTTCCAGCATGGCGATGACTTCATCAGGGCTCATGGCGAGTACGGCGGGGGCGGTAACCGGCGTGATGGCCGCCGTTGCACCCGCAGGCACCGCAGCAGGGTGTGCGCCGCCGCCCAAGCCCGATTGCAGTTGCTGCGCCAGCAGTTGGCCCATCGCCAAGCCTGCGCCCAAGCCCATCGCATCGCCCGCCATGCTGCCACCGTTGCCGTTGCCCACGCCTTCGGCCAATTTGGGTATGGCTTGGGCGGTTTGGTACTGCATGAATTTGCCCATGTCGTTGCCGACCATGCCCATGCCGATCTTTTGATCCAGCACTTTTTGCAGCTCTTCGGGCAGCGACAGGTTTTGCACCGTCATCACTTCGAGCTTGAGGCCGATGCGCTCAAACTCGGGCGTGAGCTGGGTGGTCAGCGCTTGGGCAAATTGCAACTGGTTGGCGGCCAAGTCCAAGAAGGCCACGCCGCTGCCAGCAATGGCGCTGCTGATGTTTTGCAGCACCAAGCCGCGCAACTGGCCGTCCAAATCGCCCACGCTGTAGATCTCGCGCGTGCCCGAGATTTCGGTGTGCAGCCGTTTCGGGTCGGCCACGCGGTAGCTGTAGTTGCCAAAGGCGCGCAGCCGCACCGCGCCAAAGTCCGCATCGCGGATGGTGATGGGCTGGGGCGTGCCCCATTTGCAGTCGATTTGCTGGCGGGTGCTGAAGAAGTAAACGTCGCTCTTGAAAGGCGACTGAAACAGCTTGTCCCAGTTCTTCAAGTAGGTCAGCACCGGCAGCGTTTGCGTGGTGAGCTTGTGGGTGCCGGGGCCGAACACGTCAGCCACTTGGCCTTCGTTGACGAACAGCGCCATCTGCGACTCACGCACCACCAGCGTCGCGCCGTTTTGGATTTCCATGCCCGCCATGGGGAAGCGCCAAGCCAGCGTGCCGTCGCCGCTCTCAGTCCATTGAATGATGTCTATGAACTGTTTCTTGATGAAGTCCATCAGGCCCATGCGCGTCTCCGGCTGTGAAGTGATTTTGGGATGATACCGCCGCCGCTTGACGCTGCCCAGTCACCGCCTTGCACGGCATGCGGCTTTGAGCGCAGCAGGTTTGAGATAGCCCCTATCTACCAATTAGGCAAATCCAATTATCATTTTTGATGGTCTGCGCCTATGATTTCACCCATGCCGGTCAAACCTATAGCTTGATCGGTTGGCCCATCACCCGACATCTTCGACACCTCATCAGGAGCCTCCTATGACCGCAGCCAGCACCCGTCCCGAGATCAAGACCCTTGCCAACCTTCAAGCCGCCTTTGCTGGCGAGGCTATGGCGCACATCAAGTACCGCTACTTCGCCAAGCTCGCCCGCGAGATGGGTGATGAAGAAACGGCCCGCACCTTCGAGGCCACCGCCGACCAAGAAGTGATGCACGCCTTCGGCCACTTGGACTTGCTCTATCCCAAGGCCGACATGACCCCGGCCAAAGCCCTGCAAATCGCGATTGATGGCGAAACCTACGAGTACAGCGAGATGTACCCGGGCTTTCGCGCCACCGCCGAAGCCGAAGGCCATGCCGCCGCTGCCGCCGAGATGGGCGACCAGATCGCCGAATCCAAAGAGCACGCCGCTCAGTTCCAAGCCATGCTGCTCAAGGCGCAAAAGCGCTTCGCCGCCTTGGCCAAGGTCGAGGAGCGCCACGCCCAGCACTACCAAGCGCAACTCGACAAAATCAGCGCCTGAGATCGCAGCGCGGGCTGCATCTGCTCAGACTGATTTCAGCCCCGCTTGGCACGATTTATCCGTTTCCAACCTTCCGCATCACTTACTTTTTTGGACAACCTGATCATGAAAACTTACATCTGCATCGTTTGTGGCTTTGTGTATGACGAGGCCGCTGGCCGCCCCGAAGACGGCATTGCGCCTGGCACGGTGTGGGCTGATGTGCCCGAAACCTGGGCTTGCCCGGACTGCGGCGTGTCCAAGGCCGACTTTGAAGCCGTGGAGCTCTGAACGCCATGCACGCTGATGCAAGTTTGCCGGTGGTGATCATTGGTGCCGGGTTGGCGGGCTGGACGGTGGCGCGTGAGTTTCGCAAGCTCGACACCACCACGCCACTGGTGTTGCTCACCGCTGACGCGGGCGACTTTTATGCCAAGCCCACGCTGTCTAACGCCTTTGCCCAGCAGCGCACACCCGCGCAGTTGATCACCACGCCCAGCGTGCAAATGGCCCAGACCTTGAACTTGACGCTGCGCCACCACACCCGCGTCAGCGCCTTGGACACCGCCACGCAGACCTTGCACACCGCGCAAGGCCCGCTCAGCTACCGCAGCTTGGTGTTGGCCACAGGCGCGCAGCCGATACGCTTGCCGCTGGCCGGCGATGCGGCGGCACAAGTGCGGTCCGTCAACTCGTTGGACGACTTTGCCTGTTTCTACGCCAAGCTCAGTGTGTTGCCGCCTGCGTCGCGCCGCGTGGTCATCATGGGGGCGGGCTTGATCGGCTGCGAGTTCGCCAACGATTTGTCTGGGTCGGGCGTGGCGGTCAGCGTGGTCGATCCGTCAGCGGGCCCGTTGGCGGCGCTGCTGCCTGCCGCCGCCAGCACTGAGTTGGCCGGGGCGCTGGCGCAGCGCGGCGTCGATTGGCACTGGCGCACCACGGTGCAAGCGGTAGATCGCCAAGCCGGGTCTGAGCGCTTGCGTGTCACGCTGGCCAATGGCGCGGTGCTGAACGATGTGGATGTGGTGCTGTCGGCCATCGGTTTGCGTGCTGATCTGGCGCTGGCCCAAGCGGCGGGCTTGGTCTGCGAGCGGGGCGTGGTGGTCGATGCCGGGCTGCGCACCAGCGCACCCGAGGTCTATGCACTGGGCGATGTGGCGCAGTACGCCGTCGGTCGGCCCTTGCCGTTTGTCATGCCGATCATGCACGCCGCCAAAGTGATTGCCACGCGCTTGGCGGGTCAAGCCGCCGAGTTGAAGTTCCCGCTGATGCCCGTCGCCGTGAAAACCCCGGCGCTGCCGCTGGTGGTGGCTGCGCCCGCGCCCGGCACGCCCGGCGGTTGGCAAGCGGCAACGGGTGACGACGGCGCGCCGCTGCCCGGCGAGTGGCACTGGCGCGATGCCGCAGGCGGATTGCGCGGCTTTGTGTTGGCCGGCCCGGCCACCGCCCGGCGCATGAAGCTGTCAGCCCAAGTGCTGCCCGAAGGGGCGTGAGGGCAGCGTGACCCGTCAGCGCCCGCGCGGAGCGTTGGCGTTGACGGGCGCACTTGCCGTAGCCGGTGCGCTGGCGGCAGAGGCCGCAGGCGTGGGCGCATTGGGGCGCAGGATGTCGAACTCGCTGGCCGGGCGCGATTTGCCAGTCGGAGCGGCGGTTTGACCCAGTTGCGTGGCTGCGATGTCTTCGGGGCTGGGGTAGGTGTGATTGATCCAGTAGTCAAACACCCGGCGCGCAATCGGAGCGGCTGACGCGGCACCGAAACCGACGTTTTCAACGATGGCGGCAATGGCGATTTGCGGCTTGTCGGCTGGCGCAAAAGCGGTGTAGAGCGCGTGGTCGCGCTGGCGCTCTTCCATGCGGCTGGCCACGTACTTTTCTTTTTGACCCAAGCTCACGGCCTGCGCGGTGCCGGTCTTGCCGCCCGACGAGTAAGTGGCTCCGGCGAAAACTTTGGTGGACGTGCCGCCCTGCGTCACCCCAATCAGCGCTTGGCGAATGACTTCGATGTTCTCGGGTTTGTAGCCTAGGTTGGTCGGCTGCTCAATCTCAATGGGTGTGCGGGTGTGCGTGACGGGATCTTGTGTCGCCAGCACCAAATGCGGCGTGCGCTTGATGCCGCCGCCCACCAGCGTGGCCGTGGCCTGCGCCAGTTGCAGCATGGTGAAGCTGTTGTAGCCCTGACCAATGCCCAGCGAAATCGTCTCGCCCGCGAACCACTTTTGCTGCTCGGCGCGCTTGAAGTAGCCGCGCTTCCACGCTTGGTTGGGCAGCACGCCGCGCACTTCGCCGTTGATGTCGATGCCGGTAATCTGCCCAAAGCCCAGCGGCTCCATGAAGTCGTGGATGCGCTCTGCGCCCATCTCATTGGCCAGCGAGTAGAAGTAGACATTGCTCGACTCCATGATGGCGCGGTGCATGTCCATGATGCCGCCACGCTCGTTTTCCGGGCTGCCGAAACGGTGACCGCCGAACATGTAAAAACCGGGGTCGTTGATCAGGGTTTTGGGCGAGCGCGTGCCAGTTTCCAGCGCACCCAGCGCCATGAAGGGCTTGTAGGTCGAGCCAGGCGGGTAAGTGCCGCGCAGCGCCCGGTTGAGCAGCGGCTTGTCCACCGACTCGTTGAGCATCTGCCAGCTTTCTTGGTCAATGCCGTCCACAAACAAATTCGGATCGAACGTGGGTTTGCTGACAAAAGCCAACACCTCGCCCGTTTGCGGGTCAATGGCCACCAGCGCACCACGCCGGTCGCCATACAGCTCTTCCACCAGCTTTTGCAGTCGGATGTCGATCGACAGCATGATGGTCTCGCCCGGCGTGGCCGGTTTGCTTGATAGCTTGCGCGTGGCGCGGCCCCCGGCGGAGGTTTCGATCATCTCGAACCCGGTTTGGCCGTGCAACTGATCTTCGTAGCTTTGCTCAACGCCCAGCTTGCCGATGTAGTCAGTGCCCCGGTAGTTGGCCGCGTCCTCGGTATCGTCGATGGCTTCTTTTTCTTTGGTGTTGATGCGGCCGATATAGCCGATCACGTGGCTGGCCAGCTCGCCATACGGGTAGTTGCGGAACAGCCGCGCCTTGATTTCGACTCCCGGAAAGCGAAAGCGCTGAGCCGAAAACCGTGCTACTTCTTCGTCCGTGAGCTTGGTGCGGATGGGCAGCGATTCAAAGTTTTTCGATTCTTCGCGCAGCCGCTTGAAGCGACGACGGTCGCGCGGCTGAATCGGCACCACTTGCGACAGCTCGTCAATGGTGGCTTCGAGGTCAGCGATTTTGGAAGGCGTGATCTCCAGCGTGTAAGCCGAGTAGTTGGAGGCCAGCACCACGCCGTTGCGATCCAAAATCAAACCCCGGTTGGGCACGATGGGCAAGATGGCGGTGCGGTTGCTTTCGGCTTGCTCCAGCAGGTCTTCGTGGCGCACCACTTGCAGGTAGACCAGCCGCATCACCAGCAGCGAAAACGCCACCACCACCACCAAGCCGAAAGCAATGGCGCGCAGCCGAAAGCGCCACAGGTCGGCCTGAACGTTGCGAAACTCCGTCATGGGTAAAGGCTGGATTTACAGCGGGCGGTGTTTATCAGGATCGGGCGCACGGCGCTGAGGCAGCAGCAGCAGGGCGCAGATCAGCGGCCACAGCGCGGCTTCCAGCAAGGGCGGCAGCAGCATCAGCCAGCCGGGAAAGGTGTTGCCCGAGCTCAAGCGGATCAACAATTCCAAGCCGTGAGCCACCGCAAACAAAGGCAACACATGCAGAGCCTGCGCCGAAGCGCTGAACCAAGGCAGCCGTCGGTGCAGGTTGAAGGCCAAGTAGCTCAATACGGCGTAAGACAGCGCGTGCTGCCCCAGCAGGGCGGATTGATGCACGTCCATCAACAGTCCCAAGCAAAACGCAATGCCGACTCCGATGTGGCGGGGTTGATGCACGCTCCAAAACACCACGGTGAGCGCCAAGAAGTCGGGTATCCAGAGCAAGCCATTGAGGCCGCTGACATTGGGTGCGATGTTCAGCACCAGCGCCAGCAGCAAGCTGAACCAGATGAACGCCGGGTTAGCGGGCAGCAGCAATTGCTGACCAGCGGGCATGATCATGGAGTGGCCTTTCGGTGCGAAGAGGCCGCCGAGGCGGCAGTGGCCGCTGGCGTGGCTTGAGGGTTGGGCTGCGACAGCATCACGGGTTGCAGCACCATCACCTGCTTGGCCCCCAGCGACATGGCTTGTGGGTCGCAGTAGATCCGTGCAAAAGAGGAGTCAGAGCGGCGGTCAACGAAGGCGATTTTGGCAATCGGCAAACCGGGTGGGTACACGCCGTCCACGCCGCTGGTGGACAGCAGGTCGCCTTCTTTCACATCAGCGTTGCTGGGCATGAAGCGCAGCTCCAGCGTGCCGCCCCGCGTGACCGGGTCGCCATAGGCCACGCTGCGTGCGCCAGTGCGGGTATTGAGCACGGGAATGGCGTGGTCGCGGTCAATCAGCAGTGTGACTTCGCTGGTCAGTGGTTGCACGCGGGTGACTTGGCCCAGCACGCCTGCATCGTCCACCACGGGCGAACCCAAGGCGATGCCATGCACCATGCCCCGGTCAATGATCATTTTGCGGGTGTAGGGGTCGGCGGCGTCGTACAGCACTTCGGCGGCTTGGGCGTGAATGTTGGGCAACTCGCGCAGCCCCAGCAGTTGGCGCAGGCGTTTGTTTTCTAGCGTGAGTTGCTCGACTTGGCTGGCGCGCAGGGCTTGCAGTGCCAGTTTTTGCTGGGCTTGCGCCTCAGTTTGCTGCGCCGTGCTGACGGTTGAGGTGTAGATGCTGAGCGAGCTGAGCAGTTTTCCCGGCTGCATCGCCAGCCATTGCACCGGATACAGCACCGTGATGGCGACTGCACGAACAGGCTGCGAAATGCCCAAGCGACTGTCAGCCACCATCAAAAACAGGGCCAAGGCCCCGCAAAAAACCAGCTTGGACAGCGCCGACGGCCCTTGCTTGAAAAAGGGTGGGGGCGTGTGGTCGAGAGTACCCAAAGGCATGATGCTGGACGACGATGTCGCGTAGGCCGAAAGGGAAAGATCAAAAGCGCAAAGCTGCGCACGAGGCGCAGCCAACCCACCGTGTGAATTTGCGCGTCGTGCTTATTCCGAAGTGAAGATGCTGCCCAAGCGATCCATGCGCTCCAAGGCCATGCCGCAGCCGCGCACCACGCAGGTCAGCGGCTCTTCGGCCACGAGCACGGGCAGGCCGGTTTCTTCGGCCAGCAGGCGATCCAGATCGCGCAAGAGTGCGCCGCCGCCGGTGAGCATCATGCCCCGGTCGGCAATGTCGGCACCCAGCTCGGGCGGGGTGTGTTCCAGCGCGGTTTTGACGGCGGAGACGATTTGGTTGAGCGGGTCGGTCAGCGCTTCGAGGATTTCGTTGGAGCTGATGGTGAAGCTGCGCGGCACGCCTTCGGACAGGTTGCGGCCCTTGACTTCCATCTCGATCACTTCGGAGCCGGGGAAGGCGGAACCGATTTTCTTCTTGATGGCTTCGGCGGTGGGCTCACCAATCAACATGCCGTAGTTGCGGCGGATGTAGTTGACGATGGCTTCGTCAAACTTGTCACCGCCCACGCGCACCGAGCCTTTGTAGACCATGCCGCCCAGCGAGATCACGCCCACCTCAGTGGTGCCACCGCCGATATCGACGACCATCGAGCCCGAGGCTTCGGACACTGGCAGACCAGCACCAATGGCAGCAGCCATCGGCTCTTCAATCAGGTACACCTCGGAAGCGCCCGCACCCAGTGCGGATTCGCGGATGGCGCGGCGTTCGACCTGGGTCGAACCACAGGGCACGCAGATGATGATGCGGGGGCTGGGGCGGAACATCTTGGTGTCGTGCACCATCTTGATGAACTGCTTGAGCATTTGCTCGGTGACGGTGAAGTCGGCGATCACGCCGTCTTTCATGGGGCGGATGGCTTCAATGTTGCCGGGGACTTTGCCCAGCATGGCCTTGGCTTCGCGGCCTACAGCCTGAATCGTCTTTTTACCTTGGGGGCCGCCTTCGTGGCGGATGGCAACCACTGAGGGTTCATCCAGCACAATGCCCCGGTCGCGCATCACAATCAGTGTGTTGGCTGTGCCCAAGTCAATGGCCAAGTCGGTAGAGAAGTACCGACGAAAAGTTCCAAACATTGCAGTATTCCTTGAGGCATGACAGGCGCTTCGGCCCGGCATCGCCCTGTTGTATCGGTCTAAAAAATCACTTTTCTCTGCAAATAGCACCGCTTTCGCGGGCGTTGCGTCAAAGGCGGGATAATACCGTATCGCCTGTGTGCAAGCGGGTGCGCCGCCTGCGTAGCCTCACCTTTACTCCGAGTTTCCTTTCTCTATGTCCTTGAATTTGAACGACATTGCCCGGATCGCCAATTTGGCCCGACTTGAGTTGCAATCAGATGAAAGCACGCGGTTGCTGACGCAATTGAATGGCTTTTTCAGCATCGTCGAGACCATGCGCGCGGTAGATACCACCGGCATCGTGCCTTTGTCGCACCCTGTGGCTGCGATTGCGGACATCGCCCTGCGCCTGCGCGACGACGTGGCCAGCGAGCCCAACCAACGCGAGGCCAACCAACAAAGCGCCCCCGCTGTCGAACGCGGTCTGTTCTTGGTGCCCAAGGTGATTGAGTAAAGAGTTGTCATGACCACTGCATTGCACGATTTGAGCGTGGCCGCCCTGGCCGCCAGCCTGCGCCGCCGCGAAGTCTCTGCTGTCGAAGTCGCCCAGCACTTCTTGGCCCGCGCCCACAGCCACCAAGACTTGGGCGCTTACCTCGCCCTGAATGAAGACGCCACCTTGGCCCAAGCCCGCGCCGCCGATGCCCAGTTGGCCGACGGCAGCGCCGGGCCGCTGGCCGGTGTGCCGCTGGCGCACAAGGACATCTTTGTCACCAAGGACTTCCCCAGCACCGCCGGTTCCAAGATGCTGGACGGCTACCGCTCGCCGTTTGACGCCACCGTGGTGCGCAAGCTGGCCGAAGCGGGCATGGTCACCACCGGCAAGCTCAATTGCGACGAGTTCGCAATGGGCTCGGCCAACGTCAACTCGGCCTACGGCAAGGTGCTGAACCCCTGGGATCGCAGCCGGGTGCCCGGCGGCTCGTCGGGTGGTTCTGCCGCTGCTGTCGCCGCACGTTTGGTACCTGCGGCCACCGGCACCGACACCGGGGGTTCCATTCGCCAGCCCGCCTCGTTTTGCGGCATCACCGGCATCAAGCCCACTTATGGCCGGGCCTCGCGCTACGGCATGATCGCTTTTGCTTCCAGCCTGGATCAAGCCGGGCCGATGGCGCGCTCTGCCGAAGACTGCGCCCTGCTGCTGTCAGCCATGTGCGGCCCCGATCTTGATCGGGATTCCACCTCGCTGGACATGCCCGCCGAGGACTACAGCCACCACCTGAACGACAGTCTGGACGGCCTGCGCATCGGCATCCCCAAGGAATTCTTCGGCCCCGGCCTGTCGGACGACGTGCGTGCAGCCGTGGACGGCGCGCTCAAGACCTACGAGCAGCTGGGGGCCAAACTGGTCGAGATCAGCCTGCCGCGCACCGAGCTGTCGATTCCGGTGTACTACATCATCGCCCCCGCCGAAGCCAGCTCTAACCTGTCGCGCTTTGATGGTGTCAAGTTCGGCCACCGTGCCCAGAACTACACCGACTTGGTCGATATGTACAAAAAGACCCGGGCTGAGGGTTTTGGCGACGAGGTCAAGCGCCGCATCATGATCGGCACCTACGTGCTGAGCCACGGCTACTACGACGCCTATTACCTGCAAGCGCAAAAAATCCGCCGCATGATCGCCGACGACTTCCAGCAAGCTTTCCAGCAGTGCGACGTGATCGCCGGGCCAGTGGCCCCCACGGTGGCTTGGACGCTGGGCGGTCACGGCAACGACCCGCTGGCCGACTATCTGGCCGACATCTTCACCCTGCCCGCCAGCTTGGCCGGTCTGCCCGGCATGAGCGTGCCTGCTGGTTTTGGTGCAGGCGGCCTGCCCGTGGGCCTGCAACTGATCGGCAACTACTTCTCCGAAAGCCGCTTGCTGAACATGGCGCACCGCTTGCAGCAAGTCACCGATTTCCACTCCCGCCAACCCGAGGGAGTCTGAGCATGAGCACACCCAAATTGATCCAGGGCTACGAAGTCGTCATCGGCTTTGAAACGCACGCCCAACTCTCCACCCAGTCCAAAATCTTCAGCCGCGCGCCTATCGCCTTTGGTGCGGAGCCCAACACCCAGGCCTGTGCCGTGGACTTGGCGCTGCCCGGCACGCTGCCGGTGATGAACAAAGGCGCGGTCGAGCGCGCCATCGAACTGGGGCTGGCGGTTGGCGCGCACATCGCCGAGCGCAGCATCTTTGCCCGCAAAAACTACTTCTACCCCGACCTGCCCAAGGGCTACCAGATCAGCCAGTTTGAGATTCCGGTGGTGCAAGGCGGCTCGGTTGAGTTCTACTTGGGCGACGAGAAAAAGTCTGTGCGACTGGTACGCGCCCACCTGGAAGAAGACGCGGGCAAGTCGCTGCACGAAGATTTCATCGGTCAGTCCGGCATCGACCTGAACCGCGCAGGCACGCCCCTCTTAGAAATCGTGACCGAGCCCGACATGCGCTCGTCCGAAGAAGCCGTGGCCTACGCCAAGGAGTTGCACAAGATCGTCACCTGGATCGGCATCTGCGACGGCAACATGCAAGAAGGCTCCTTCCGCTGCGATGCCAACGTCTCGGTGCGCAAACCGGGCGAACCGCTGGGCACGCGGCGCGAGATCAAGAACCTGAACAGCTTCAAGTTCATGCAGCAGGC
>ERZ724523.2414-NODE-2414-length-10677-cov-8.542553_pt1 | contig 10677 bp, 9 predicted proteins | sample MGYA00376056_ERZ724523 | MGnify/ENA primary metagenome ERZ724523 (study PRJEB28724, sample SAMN07190888) | wastewater metagenome | isolation source: influent of sewage treatment plant in Hong Hong | place: USA: Christiansburg, Virginia | collected 2016-03-01 ... | reverse complement strand
TTTTTTCATGCCCAATCAAAGCCAAACGACTCATCCCAACACAGCTTGGCCTGTTCGTCGCGGTAGGGTGCTTGCAGTTGCAAGCCATCGGTCACGGCAATCTCGCGCTCGGTGCAGGCGGCGGCCAGCTCGTCTAAATCCCAATTCAGCCAGCTGTTTTTGACTGGCGGTGTCTGCGCGCCCAGATGGCGGGTGAGCCAGGGCTCTTGTTCGTCGGCGCGGGTCTGGCGCTGAAACACCCAGAAACCGTCTTCCTGCACGGCCCGCCAGGCTTGCTGCGGCTGGCCGTCGCGCAGGGTGTACATGGTATAAAACGCCTGGGTCATCCATTCTGCCGGATAGTTTTCATTGGCTTCCAGCACATCCAGCGGCGTGGCCAGGCGACGCTGGACGATCTGGTCTTCATTGCGCGCCATCACCCCGTCGCCCAGGCGCAGACGGGCGTCCAGCGCGGTTAGATCGTCCTCGGCCAGCAACACGCCCAGATCGGGGCTGGCGTAGCGATGTGTGCCGGAGGTGCGCGACTCTAGCCCTGGCCAGATAAAGCAGGGCTCGCCCGGTTTGTTGTTCAGCCAGCGCCGGTTGTACTGCAAGATGACCACATTGGGCTGGCTGACTTCGCGCAGGCGATGGCGGTTGATGCGCCCGGCGGTTTGCACGATGGAATGCGCGCTGGAGGGCTCGATCACCCCCCAGTCAAAATCATGGTCGCGGCCAATTTCTTCCACGGGCGTGGCTACCACGATGAACGGCACGCTGGCGGCGGCGCTGGCCGCCAGCAAGCGTTTGATTTCCGGGTCGGCCACAATATGCCCGTCGCCGCGCTTGCGGTTGAGCAAAAAATCCAGCCGCTGTTCTTTCAGGTGGCGCTGAATGCGAAAATCCCGAGCGTGATAACACGCCACCCACGCCTCGGGAAACCGCTGCGCCAGCGCGCGCGCCGTGTCGATGGCCACGCCGATATTGGCCACCCGCACCAGCCCAAACGACAGTTGCTTGCCGCCCGGCCCCGCCCAGGCGTGCGCCTGATGCAGGCGGGCCACCGCTTCGGCAATGGCCGCCACAAACGCCTCGTCCCCACGCCCGCTGACCGGCTGCACCCAGGCGCGGCGCACCGCCTTGCGCGGCGTGGCCAGCAACTGCTGCACATGGCGGGCAAAGCGGGTGGGCAATTCGGCCTCGTCGTCCAGCACGGTGGGCGCGGTCTGGTCATCGACAATGGCCACGCCAAAGCGCGGCTGCCGCTCTTCCAGCGCGCAGCGCATCTGCACGCCGCTGCGAAACGCCCGCCACACCGCCTCGGCCACCGGCTGCGGCAAGGTGGCCGATGAGCAAATCACGCTACGCCCCATCAAGCCGGCGCTTTGCACCACACGCAGCACCGCCACCAAGGCGTCTGGCGCGTACGAATCCACTTCATCCAGCACCAAATCGCTATCCACCATGCGCAGCAAGGCCGACACATGGTGCCCCTGCCGCCCTGGCTCGCCAGCGTTGATCAAATAATCGATGGTGGACACCAGTACCGGCGCGCCAATCACCTGGCGCAACACAGGCCGGCGCTGGGTGAGCACGCCCATCCATTCTGGCAGCGCCATGTCGCCGCCGTGGGCATCGTATTCGGTGGGCAGACCCTCGCTGGCGAAGGCACCGGCGTTGGCTTGCTCGTCGCGCGGGTCGGCGGCATGCAGCCGGCTGGCCACACGGTCGCCAATCACTGTGGCCAATTCATCCGGCCCCAGGCCCAGATCGTCGGCCAGGGCATCGCCGGTTTGCAGCGTCAGCGTGCGCAGGTTCAGGGCGATGGCAAAGCGCGGGCGGCGCGACACCGTGCAGGCCAGCTTGGCGTTGGCGATGGTTTTGCCTGCGCCGGTGGCGGCGATATTGAACACCAGCAGCCCGCCCTGGCTGCGCTCACGCAAGGCGGCCACCGCCGCCACCGCCTGATTTTGCCAGGCAAAGCGCCCGCGCTCGTCGGCGGGCGACAGAATATGCTCCACGCTCTCGGTGGCCAGGCCGGGCAAGCGCAGGCTGGCGATGCGCCAGGCAAAATCCGCCGCCCGCGCCCCCACCGTGCGCAAATGCCAATCCAGCGGCTGATCGAAGGCGCCATCCTTGGTGTTGGCGAACAATCCGCCCGTCGCCTCGCCGCCCGGCCAGCGGCGGGCCGACACCTCATGGTCAGCCAGAATCAACGCCGCCCGCGCCAGCATGGCCGCGCCGCGCCAAAACGCCGGGCTGCGCGCGCCGGCCTTGCGCAACAAGCGGGCCATGATGCGATCCAGCAGCTCGGCCACATCATCGGCAATGACACCCGCCGGGGCCAACGCCCGCGCCTGGCTGTCATCGCGCACATGGGCGCTGGCATCCGGCGCGGCGCATTGCATCACCTTGCCTTTGGCGTCAACGCCGGTGGGGCCAAACAGGCGGTGATGGGTGGCCACCAGATAATCCAGCGCATGGATTGCGCTGTCTATGCCGGGGCCTTCCAGGCCGCCAGGCTGGCGCAGCGGCTTGGGCATGGCGATGGCCTGCCAGGCGCGCGCCCAGTTTTGCCCCTGGCGGCGCTGCTGCAATAAGCGCATGGAAATCCACTCATGGCGCACCGGGTCGGCCTCGGGCGGGCCGCCCGCCACCGCCCGCGCCAGCTTGTCGGCAAAAAAACCACCCGACTTACCCCAATCGTGCGCCAGCCCGCCGGCATGGGCCAGCAAGCCCACGATGCGCAACCAAGGTGGCGGCGGTGGCCGACGGCGGGTGTAGCCCGCCGGAAAATGCCCATCCGGCCCAAAGCTATCGCGCGCGCCCACCACCCACAGCAAACGCATGCGCTCGCGCCCCTCGTTGCGATAGCAGGCCACTGCCGTTTGCCGTGTGGCCGACGCCTTGAGCAGACCACGCAACTCGCGCAGCCCCTCCAGCGTAATTGGCGTGGCCCAGGAGCGCACGCCGGTGCGTATGGCGTAGCTATCCAGAATGGCCCGGCTGCGCTTGACCGCGCGCCGCTCGCAGGCAGAAATCAGGGTGATGTGCATCGCTTGCCTTTTTTGTTTGGGTCTGTGGTAGGCTTGCCGCCGCCACCGTGTCAGGTGGTTGAGAAGTAGTTGTTCAGTAAAGCTGCAACCAGTGTGCCGCCGGGTAGGCGGGTAACAGAAGGATAGGCCAAAAGCCAAAAAACATCCCTAGTTATTCAGAAAATTATTTTTTGACACGCTGATGATCATTGGTGTACCGTGCAAACATCATAATCCTTCGCCAGGAGCATTGCATGCCGCGCGCTAAAAAACCTGCCCCCATCGAGCCGCCCAAGTGGGTGGAGCTCCCCCACGAGCTATACGCCCACACCGCCGCCGAGCTGGTGACCTTTTCGCTCAAAACCGTGAACTCCAACGCGCCAGCGGGCGGCATTCGCCTGGGGCCGGAACAAGCGCTGAACCTGCCCTATGTGTCCGCCCGCACCCTGCTGGGCGCAGGAGAAACCCCTGCGCTGGATTACATGGCCAATGCCGGCAAAACCGCCACCGCCGTCAAGCAAATGAACCAAGTGCAAGAAGGCGTGGCCACCGCCCCGGCGGACGAAGCCGCACGCCTGCTGCGCACCCTGGCCGACGCCACGACCCAGGGCGCACAGATAGGCGTAGACAAGGTTTCCCTGCGCGCCCGCCAACTGTTGCTGCCCCGACAAGATGGCTATGTTGCTGTTACGCCACTGAGCGCAGGTGGGGTAAGCCGCCAGCTGCGCCACGCCGTGCGCGCGCACAACGAGCGGCTGCGCGAAGTGCCCAATGATCAGCAGCAACGCATTCCCCTGGCCGTTTTTGGCCTGGGCGGCTCCAACCCGCAAAACGTCGGCTCGCTGGTGCGCGATATGCAGCGGCCGCTGGTGTGTTTTGCCCCCACCGAAAACCGCCAGCTCAAAGCCGTGCTGGCCTTGCACTTTCAGGGCTTGGCCATGCGCCTGCCGCCCGACCTGCTGCGGGCGTTTCGTGACTGGTGCGCAGACTGCCGACGTCGCCATGGTGGGCGGATTTCCACCAATATGCTGACCCGCGATGCAGAAATCGACCATATCCGCAGCATAAGCCGCGTGGTGTTGGCGCAAGGCGAAGCAGCGCGCCAGCGCCTGCTGATGCATCGCGATGTGCTGCCAGGGAGCGGTGCGCCCCTGGTGTCCGCGCAAGCCGACCCCGTGGCCCGAGGGCTGCTGGACCCCACCCTGCGCGACGCAGACTGGCCGCGTGCCTTTGCCGCCCGCCTGGCCGAGAAAATTGCCGATCACCGCTTTAATGACGACCAAGAAGAGTTTCAGTTTGAACAGGCCGACATTTTCGAGATACAGGCCATGATTGAGGAGACCGTGCGATGAGCTATCTGCTGCTGCCCCGGCTGCGCATCCGCGCCGCCAATGCGCTGGCCAGCAACTACGCCATCAGCCCCGCCCAGGTGATGGCCTGCGTGCTGTTTGCCCACAATCTGGGCCTGCAAACCGGCTGCCGACCACAGCGCGTGGCCATCCTGCACCACGACGCCCAATTGCTGGGCGAATACGGCAGCGATGGGTTTTATGACTTTCATCCCCAGCAACGGCGCGGGGCGACGTTTATCGACGCGGTGGATTACTCGTCAAAAAACCCGCACGCCTTGTCTTTGCAACCCAGCGCCAGCTGCCACCTGACGCTGTCGCTGCTGCTGGAAGTCAATGGCCGTCTCAATGTGGACAACATCCGGCAGTTTTTGCGCAGCGCCCGCATCGCGGGTGGTTGTATCGACAGCCATGGCGACATTGCCACCGCCCACGAACTGGACGAGCTCAAGCTACCCAAAGGCTTCTGGTTGATTGAGCGCAGCGATTTGCTCCAGGGCGAAGGCTCGCCAGTGGACGCGCTGCTGGCCGCACTGGGCCGCAAGCCAACCAAAGCCAGCCCACCTGCCACCGAACCCAGCGCTGAGCCGCCGCCCTTGCCAGAATCCTGGCTGGCCGCCAGCGTGCTGGGCTACGCCATGACCACGCCGTTTGCCAAGCGCGCCGGCGTGCGCCAAACCCAACAGGGCGACACCCCGCTGCACGCCTTTTGCGAACCCCTGCTGGGTTTGGTCCAGTATGTCTCCACCGGCCACTACGGCCCACGCCCGCTGCCTTTTTGGGAACACAGCTGGCTGCAAGATGATGTGTTTGTGGTGCGCCAATCCGAACCGATTTCTCCCCTGTAAAGGACTGTGTCATGAGTGAGCTTACATTCAAAAAACTGCCGGGCGTGCTGGCCTTTCAGCGCGGCGTGGTCATCAGCGATGCATTGTTTTTCAATGTGTGTGAAGACGGCCAGACGCCGGTGATGGTGGTGCGTCACGGCATACGCGGCACCCAAAACGTCAACAAAGACGGCGACGCCGAAAAAAGCACCGCCGCCAACGCCAAGCGTCAGGAAGTCTCTAACATCCAGACCACCGACACCGCCAAGCTGGACGCCAACGCCCAGGCGCTGGCCGTGCGCTTCAGCCTGCGTTTTCTGGATCTGAAAGACGTTCTGTTTGCCTGCGCGCCATCCAGCACCGACGCCGACGACCTGGTGCGCCAATACCGGGACAGCGTGACCAGCTTTATCGAGCGGGCCAAAACCTCTGATGGCCTGAACGAAGTGGCCGCCCGCTTTGCCCGCAATATCGCCAATGGCCGCTGGCTGTGGCGCAACCGCACCATCGCCCGTCACATCACCGTGCGCATCAGCGTGGCAGGCAAAGCCCTGGCCAGTTTTGACGCGCTGGCCACCCCGCTGAACCACTTTAACGACATCAGCACCGACGAGCGCAAGGTGGCCACTTACATTGCCGACGGCCTGCGCGGAGACGACGCCGCCGGGCTAGACATCGAAGCGCAGCTGGATTTTGGCGTGCGCGGCGCGCTGGAAGTGTTCCCCTCACAAAACTACGTAGAAGACAAACCACGCGGCTTTGCCCGCCCGCTGTACTGCCTGGGCGCGCCAGAACGCATCCACAGCCGCAACGGCATGGAATTTGAAAGCACCCGCACCATGGGCCACGCCGCCCTGCGTGACCAAAAAATCGGCAACGCCCTGCGCACCATCGACACCTGGTATCCCCGCTACGCCGAACACGGCCGCCCGCTGCCGGTAGAGCCCAACGGTGCCAGCCTGGAAGCACAGGAGTTTTTCCGCGACCGCAAAACCTCCGCCTTTGAATTTGCCCGCTGCCTGAACACCCTGGACCCGGCCTCGCCCGAAGGCATGTTCATGATCGCCAGCCTGATCCGTGGCGGCGTGTTTTCAGGGGGCAAAGAATAATGAGCCTGCGCCATTACGTAGACATCCAGCTTGGCCCGCGCCCCTCGCCCATCATGGCGGCGCAGGCCCTGCGGGCGCTGCATGGCGTGTTTGCCCTGCACCCTGGCCAATACGCGCTGGCGCTGCCCGACTACCCGCGCAGCTTTCCGCGCCTGCGCGTGTTTGCCGCCAGCCGCGAAGCGCTGGATCAGCTGGTCAGCGCCACCGAAGCCCACCCCGCCTTTGCCGAAGGTGCCGACAAAATTGCCCGCTTTGCCTACCCCAAAGCCGTGCCCGACGCCTTTGCCGGCCCCTGGCTAAGCTACCGCCGCTATCGCATCCCCAGCCGCAAGGCCGAGCGCAAGCCCGACGGCAATTTGCGCCTGCGCCGCATCCAGGCCGCCGACGCCGCCGAGCTGCCGTATTTTGCCCTGCATAGCCGCAGCAACGGCCAAGCCTGGCGGCTATATGTGCAAACCCAGCCCAGCCCAGCGCCCGGCCAGGCCGAGCCAGACGCCTACGGCCTGGCCACGGCCTCGCGCCCCTTTGCTCTGCCCTGCCTGCCATGAACGCCCCACGCCCCAAACCCCGGCAAATTTTATTGTCGAAACGGGCCAACATCTTTTATCTGGAGCACGCCAGGGTGCTCCAGAAAGACGAGCGCATCGTCTGGCTGACCGACAGCGGCGAAGATGTTGAGCAATATTTCAACCTGCCCGAGCGCAACACCGCCCTATTGCTATTGGGCAAGGGCACCTCCATCACCGACGCCGCCATGCGCCGGCTGGCGGAATCCAATGTGCTGGTGGGGTTTTGCGGCAGCGGCGGCTCGCCGCTGTTTGCCGCCGCCGACCCGGTGTTTCTCACCCCACAAAGCGAATACCGGCCCACCGAGTACATGCAAGCCTGGGTGCGCAGCTGGATGGACGAAGCCCAGCGCCTGCAACTGGCCAAAGCCCTGATTGCCGAGCGCATCACCATCACCAGCAAAGCCTGGGCAAAAAACAGCGCGCTGCTGCAAAAAAAGATCGAACTGCCCGCCAGCGCCATCGACACCCTTCGCCAGCGCAGCGACGCCGTGCCCGACACCCAGGCCCTGCTGCTGGCCGAAGCCGAATGGGCGCGCGCCCTGTATGCCCGCCTATCCGCCGGCTACAGCCTGAAATTCACCCGTCAGGAAGGCATGGGGGCCAAAAGCAGCAAGGAAGAGCGGGTGAATTCTTTTTTGGACCACGGCAACTACATCGCCTACGGCCTGGCCGCCGTTGCCCTGAATGGCCTGGGCATCAGCTATGCTTTTCCGCTGCTGCACGGCAAAACCCGGCGCGGTGCCCTGGTGTTTGACATTGCCGACCTGATCAAAGACGCCTACGTGATGCCGCTGGCCTTTGCCTGCGGCAGCGATGCCCGCATCAAGGACAATATTTTTCGGGCTCAGCTGATCGAAACCCTGCAAGACGCCGACGCCCTGGACTTGCTGTTTGGCTTCATCAAAAAGCTGTGCGGAATAGATCAATAAAATCAAGGAGATGAGTTTGTGGATAAAAAATGAAGCCTGAACGGGAAAAGTGAAGGTAAACGATTGAAGGAGAAAGGAGTTTTGGGGAATTGGCCCAGTTTGCCGCCGTGAAGGCGGTTTAGAAGTTTCACGCCAGCAACATCGGATTTTTTGAAGAGTTTGCCGCCGTGAAGGCGGTTTAGAAGATGCCGTGGGCAGACCACTGGATGGTCTGGAGGTTTGCCGCCGTGAAGGCGGTTTAGAAGATGCCGTGGGCAGACCACTGGATGGTCTGGAGGTTTGCCGCCGTGAAGGCGGTTTAGAAGATAGCGGAGAATGGCTTGTTGCCATGCCGTGGGTTTGCCGCCGTGAAGGCGGTTTAGAAGATGTGTTTGCACCGCTCGTGGATGACGATCTTGTTTGCCGCCGTGAAGGCGGTTTAGAAGAGGTGCTGTTCCCGGCTGGCCGCTACCAGACCGTTTGCCGCCGTGAAGGCGGTTTAGAAGGATTTCCGCATTGGTCGGGCCGTCGTCGCGCCGTTTGCCGCCGTGAAGGCGGTTTAGAAGTGAGCGCCGATTTCCTGGCTCAACTGGGGTTTGTTTGCCGCCGTGAAGGCGGTTTAGAAGTGCCTGGCAAAAGTTTTTGCCGTTTGTACTGTGTTTGCCGCCGTGAAGGCGGTTTAGAAGATCCCGATCGCGCCGCTGTCCGGGGTGTCGATGTTTGCCGCCGTGAAGGCGGTTTAGAAGATGCGCGCATGGCGGACGTTCAGCGCCGTGTCGTTTGCCGCCGTGAAGGCGGTTTAGAAGATGAAAAAATCAATTGACGGGGATATTATACCGTTTGCCGCCGTGAAGGCGGTTTAGAAGATTCATTGCTTGCCGCCTTTCTGTTGAGCCCAGTTTGCCGCCGTGAAGGCGGTTTAGAAGTCGCGTAGTTTCTCGCGTGAGCGAGGCGCGCCGTTTGCCGCCGTGAAGGCGGTTTAGAAGGGGCTGTTTGTCGCACACTATCTGGCCATGTCGTTTGCCGCCGTGAAGGCGGTTTAGAAGTGCTGCTGCTGATGGACAGCTGGTCGTCCGGCGTTTGCCGCCGTGAAGGCGGTTTAGAAGGAGGCCGTATGCTTCGTGCGAGATGTGCAGGTGTTTGCCGCCGTGAAGGCGGTTTAGAAGAGATATGTCCGGGATGGAATGCGTCTGCCCTGGTTTGCCGCCGTGAAGGCGGTTTAGAAGATCAAGTGGGGGCGCTTGTACGGCGGGGCCATGTTTGCCGCCGTGAAGGCGGTTTAGAAGAGCTCGACGGCCAGCCCCCGTCCGATTTGCTCGTTTGCCGCCGTGAAGGCGGTTTAGAAGATCAAATCGAGGTGCTGAACAAGTGCATGCAGGTTTGCCGCCGTGAAGGCGGTTTAGAAGGCACTGGCCGCCGCCATCAGTGGCCACCTGGCGTTTGCCGCCGTGAAGGCGGTTTAGAAGCGGATAAAACGGCATCCAGGGCGTCGAACTCATGTTTGCCGCCGTGAAGGCGGTTTAGAAGCATGCGCCGGGCGGCGGACCACAGCCACACGGGTTTGCCGCCGTGAAGGCGGTTTAGAAGTCGTGCGAGATGTGCAGGTTGTTGCCGATAATGTTTGCCGCCGTGAAGGCGGTTTAGAAGGAAATCGGAGGCGATGTCGGGCACCAGGCAGAGTTTGCCGCCGTGAAGGCGGTTTAGAAGAGGGCAATGTCCACCGCAAGTCGGCGGCAATCGTTTGCCGCCGTGAAGGCGGTTTAGAAGATCAAATGGGGGCGGCTGTATGGCGGGGCCATGTTTGCCGCCGTGAAGGCGGTTTAGAAGAAGAAGGCAGCCTGGATGCGGCTCCTGTCTGGGTTTGCCGCCGTGAAGGCGGTTTAGAAGATGAAAATGGTCAGCCTGCCAGCGGTCGACATGTTTGCCGCCGTGAAGGCGGTTTAGAAGTGCGCTCTGGACCGGCCAGTTTAAACGGGCTGGTTTGCCGCCGTGAAGGCGGTTTAGAAGCGAGCCGCCTCCGGCACTGCCTGGGTACACCGGTTTGCCGCCGTGAAGGCGGTTTAGAAGATTTCACGAACAGCCCGTTCATTTTTTTGTGCGTTTGCCGCCGTGAAGGCGGTTTAGAAGGAATTGGCAGGCGGCAATCAACAGTGGCCGGGGTTTGCCGCCGTGAAGGCGGTTTAGAAGGCAATCGCCAAGGCCAACGAGGGCGGAAAATGGTTTGCCGCCGTGAAGGCGGTTTAGAAGATACTCACGGCGATAGCGCGACAGCTCAAAGTGTTTGCCGCCGTGAAGGCGGTTTAGAAGATTGGTGGTATTTCCCCGATCTCTTGCTGCGTGTTTGCCGCCGTGAAGGCGGTTTAGAAGACGAGCGGTGCAAGCACATGATCGACGAGGCCGTTTGCCGCCGTGAAGGCGGTTTAGAAGACCCTGGCCGGTGCCACCCTGACCCGTGCCACGTTTGCCGCCGTGAAGGCGGTTTAGAAGATGCCCGAGCTTTGCTTTTGCCGACTCGCTTTGTTTGCCGCCGTGAAGGCGGTTTAGAAGGTATCAGTCGAGATAAACTACGACGACAACCCGTTTGCCGCCGTGAAGGCGGTTTAGAAGAGGATTTTGCCCCGCCTCGCCCGCCGTAGAATGTTTGCCGCCGTGAAGGCGGTTTAGAAGTCTTCGTCCGGGTTAAACGAAATCCAGATCTCGTTTGCCGCCGTGAAGGCGGTTTAGAAGAGTCCCGAGCGGGGAAATTCCCGTCTCGCAAAGTTTGCCGCCGTGAAGGCGGTTTAGAAGCCAGAGCCGAATCCAGATAATCAAAGAGCGGCGTTTGCCGCCGTGAAGGCGGTTTAAAAGTTTGCAAGCTTTCTTAACATTCTCGGCATTGTGTTTGCCGCCGTGAAGGCGGTT
>ERZ724523.2407-NODE-2407-length-10692-cov-8.141205_pt1 | contig 10692 bp, 15 predicted proteins | sample MGYA00376056_ERZ724523 | MGnify/ENA primary metagenome ERZ724523 (study PRJEB28724, sample SAMN07190888) | wastewater metagenome | isolation source: influent of sewage treatment plant in Hong Hong | place: USA: Christiansburg, Virginia | collected 2016-03-01 ... | reverse complement strand
ACGAAATCGAGAAATTTATCCGCAAGAGCTTTACTCCTTTTGAGAAGTTCACCTTACATATTTTATATAAAGATTAGATACGAATGTTATCTCAAATACTATGTAATTTTTATAAATATTCTGGATTTTATTATAAATAAATGAAGAAAAAGGCACCCGATTCGGGTGCCTTAGTTTTGTATGCTTCACACAGATTAATTTATTCTGTGCCTGTTTCAACTTTTCACGTCACAGAGAGATGTTATCTCCTTCGCATTACACGAATACCACACAAGCATACAAGATGTGGCGCTGTGCGAGATGGATTTGGATCACCTCCACTGGTTGAAACTAGAGTTATATTATGCTTATCAAAAGTATTGTCAAGCACTAATGATTATCTCTACATGAACGATCAAAAATATGAGAAGAGCAAGAAAGTTCCGGCTCCTACGATTGCTGCGCCAGGAATAGTAAGGAACCATCCACTCACAATAGACATAGCAAAATCCCAATGAACTCTGCGAGGATTGCGAATGGCCCCAACACCACTGATTGCACCCGTGATAACGTGTGTGGTAGATACTGGTATACCCAGAGCACTTGCACTAAAGAGCGAAATAGAGCCAGCAAGAGTTGCAGCGCTTCATCAGATAGGAGTGAGTTTAGTAATTTTACTACCCATTGTCCGAATGATACGCATACCTCCAAAGAGCGTCCCCATACCGATAGCAGTATAACAAAGAAGCGCTACCCAGAATGGAATTTGGAATTGACTATAGACTCCTCCAGCAACGAGGATACCAGCAATAATACCCATAGTCTTCTGGGCATCATTTCCACCATGCCCAATACTATAGAGAAGAGAAGAGCCAATCTGGAGGTATTTTGCATATTGTTGTGCATTCAGAAAATCCACCCGACGAAATACCCGCAATAAAATGATGAGAATGAGACCTCCAAGCACCGCTCAAAGGAGTGGTGCAAAGATCATAAATCCAAGTACTTTGATCCATCATATAACCACGACTACACTCCATCCAGCATGTGCGACTCCAGCACCCAGGAGACCACCAAAGAGACTATGACTTGATGAAGAAGGGAGACCCAGCTTCCATGTGAGCAGATTCCAACTAATAGCGGCAACGAGAGCAGATGCTGTCACAGTGAGAGTGATAGCTGAGAGCTCAATAAGACCACTTCCGACTGTTTTTGCTACTTCATGATTCGTAAAGAGAAAGAACGCTAAAAAATTTGCTCCAGCAGCCATAACAATAGCTCTCTTTGGAGACATCACACGCGTCGCAACAATGGTAGCAATAGAATTTGCTGAGTCATGCATTCCATTACTAAAGTCGAATGCAAGTGCGAGTATAATGAGTAAAATTATGGCTGGATGATGGATCGCAACATCGAGTAGAGTAGTAAGAATTGCCTCCATACTACAAACCCTTTACAAATATTGTCTCATAACCCTTGATAATCGATGTGAGACTATTGGCAACTTTTCGGAGATTTTTTGCATTATTAAGAGCGCCGAGTCACTCCTTCCAATTCTTCGCAGCGTTCATATTCCCAAGGAGAACATCTTCTATTGTATTTTTGAGCTCTTCGACTGATATGTGTGTTAAGGTGAGTGCTGACTCGAAGTCACGTGATGATATATTTTCAGCACAAATAATACTATTGAGTTCATTAAAGCTTTTTCTCACTTCAGCAAGATGATCGAGAAAAGATTTTCCGTATTTACTACTCTCCTCCTCAAAACAACATGCATCAAGGATGAGGATGCGAGTATTTTGTGAGAAGAGTTCGTAGGCAATTGCAACCGCTAAAATATCTTCGCGATCAAATGGGGTAATAAATGTATGTGCAAGTTCACGGAGTGTTTTCTGATAAGTACGTTCGGATGCGCTATCATTTTTTTTGACCCGATTACTTGAGCTACAAAATTCTTTAGTATTAAGGAAGGTTGATTCAATGAGCGAGAGAGCTTCATCTGCTTCTTTATGAAGTTCTCCAAGGAGGTTAAAGAACTGATTCTCATGAGGGAAAAGAAATGACATAGAAAAATAAAAAGAAATATATGTTCAGGGTAGCATATATTTCTTTTTATTGCAAAAAAATCCCCTTCTATTCAGGGAATTTATCATTGTAGTAGAGTTCTCCAATATCACTTCGCTCTTGCATGAGATCAGCAACACGTGCATGTGTTCGTGCATCGAATCACGCAAGGCCTCGTAAAGTTGTTATGATCTTATCAAAGAGTGTTCCATCTCGTAGTTCGAGAGCATTTTTTGCTTGTACCTCGAGAGTATCGATATGGCGAGGATATTTTTTGAGATATATATCTGCAAATTCTTTGGATGATCTATAATCCCCGAGAAGTGCCGCGAGATTGAGCAGCATCGATATGACTTCATCGCTCGTGTTATCAAGAATGTATGCCTCTTGATAGAGTTCATAGGAGGTTTGGTATTTGCCGGCGAATGAGAGCATGAGAGCGAGGCGTGCGAGAAGATCTGCATCTTTTCCATGCTTTCGGATAATGTCCGCATAGAGAATCTCAGCACGATGATAGTCGCTCTCTGATTCATAGACTTCAGCGAGTGCTATATTGAGTGTTTTGTGATGTCGGTCAAACGACAATCACTCGATAATGAGAGGGTGTGCCTTCGTATAGTCTCCGCGTGATATATGGAGTTGTATTTCGTTCAATATTTCATCTGAAGGGGTATCATCTACAATGAGTGAGTCTTTTTGACTACCTTCTTTCGGTGTATCGAGTGTTGTATGCGGTTGATTGCTGACAAATATGTCACCTTGGAGAGAGGTTTTTATAGGCTTCTTAATCCGTTCATAGAGGCCTTCTTCTGCCAGTGTTCATTCCTCTTGAGTTTCTTCGGATTCATCCTCAGCGCTATCATTTACTCATACAAACTCACCTTCATTATTTTGTTCATTGATACTTGCATATCATCCAATCTCAAGATCAATATCTTCTTTGGCATCATTTGATCCTTCACTTGTAACTTCTGTTACTATAATTTCATCTACTGTATGAACAAGCTCGTGCTTAATATCACCTTCATTCTGAATATCCTCAGGTATGATATCAACTTGCGTTTGCTCGATAGTGAGATCATTCGTTGTTGTAGTGTGAGATTCATCGGGCAGAAGAATATGCGCTATCGCTTCCTTTCATTCCTGAGAGTTTTTCTTATTTTCTTGTACTTCTCTATAGAGGACTTTTAATTTGCTACCTGTTGCAAAAAAATATTCGACCAAGAAGATCACGAAAGATATAGTTACTCCTATAAGAGAGATTCATGTGAAGAAGAGTGCAAAAATTTGCAGTGATGAGTTGAAGAGGAATTCCATATTTTTTTGAACTATTTTACGAACTTATTGTATCTTGCCAAGTGCTATATTTGCAAAGTCGAAAATACTCTGGTAATATGACCATGATAAAGTGCTTTTCTTGCCTCTTTTCTATGATTCTTTCGACCGCTTCGCTTGAGTGATACGGGCTTCACAAAATCTTTTCTATTGCAAAAGAGGTTGGTATTTTACGTCTGAGTCTTGATCTTGATCGTGATCTCTATGATACACTCGACGCTGAATATTTGATCGCACTTTCAGCAGAGAGTGGTGTGAAGATTGAGAATATCGTTGCTTTTGAACGGAAGATGGATAGCACAACGGTAGAGCGAATTATTACATTAGCAAAAAACCTCTCCGTTCAAAAGATTTATTTTTATCCACCACATCGTCTTGACAAGGATGTGAGCTGGTATGAGGAGACACTCCCTCAAATGGCTGAATTGCACCCAGAACTCTCTCTCGCTATTGCAAATGTTGAACCGAAAACATTCCTCTTTTTTATTCCAGAATACCGAGATGCAACGCTCCAGTCGATCAAAAAGATCACAGGACATACAGCACTCTCTATCACTCATGTTGATCCAGAATCGGGAGTTGATCTCGTTCGTACACTCTCTCTGCTTGGGTCGAGTATTAATAATATCTTTCTCTCTGATCGAAAGGGTGAAAAGGTAGATCTCTATCCTGGCACAGGCAATGCACCAATTGACCGCCTTATGCAAATGCTCTCAGAATGATGATACAAGTGAGATATTACACTCCGTGTCCTCCCAAAGGAGCTTTGAGCAGGTAATATCGAAAAAGTACATGAGCGAATTGAGCTGATGCAAAGCTATGTAGCAAGATTTTTCCCAGAATCAAAAAAGTAGTGTCTTGTAAAAGAAAACCCTACCATGCTCTGCGAGAGCCATAGTAGGGTTTTTTCTTGGGTGCCTGAGAGCTTCGTAGTGTATCGATTTCTCGGAGTTTGACTGCTACTGTCTCGGCTATATTGATCTTATCACGGATGATTTCCATATCTGGATCAGTGAGAAGCGTTGTAATCAGCTTATCATCATAGGAAAGCCTCTTCTCGAGCTCAAGCTCGGTAATGATCGCAAATTTGACACTCTTGCCCATGAAGTTCTTTTCGAGGAATTTAGCAAATTCATCTCGATCGATCTCACCAATGAGGAGAATATCGACTTTTGGTGGATTATCCCTCTTGCCTATATCAGATAAGGATTGATGAATACTGACTACTTGAATATTGCGTCTGTTACTGAGAAATTCTTTGAGTGGAGAGATCGGATCGTAGTTATCACGAAAAATTCCAATAATTCCCTCGTAAATAGGGGATTTTATATTGATGGTATAGATCTTCTTATTATCAGCCGTTTTTGATTTAAGAATACCGAGCTCTTCTAGATTGATCAGCTCCCTGCGAATAGAATTGATCTGTTCATCCAGGTCTCTTGAGAGCTCTCGCATAAAAAAACCTCAAGAGAGACGCGTGATGGCTTGTTCGAGGACAAATTTTTCGAGAATTTTTACGCGACATTTGGATCCAAAAAGGGGAGTGAGATCCATAGGGTAGAGCAGGAAGAAGTGCTAAATCTGAGATTACTTTAGAGAGCTTTCGTGATTTGGCAAATCTGATTTCAAAAAACCATATTCTGAAGCTTGATGAGCTCTTCTTGGGTTCCGATACGAACATCTCGTGCCTGTGAGAGGAGATCGGGGATATGACTCGTGGTACATATTTGTTCCATTGCTTCATCATTGTACGCATATTGCACAAACATGGCTTCGATCTTTTTCTCGATTTCTGATTTTTTTGGCGCATCACCAAAAAGTACCTGCATGGCAATTCACCGATCAACAGTACTTATAGTTTGTTGCTGTTTTATGACTCGAGATGACGATAGTTGGAAAGTAGTATTCACGTGTAAGTTTTAAATATCTTACGGTATTTTTTCACTCACGGCAATTATATGAGCTTGACATTCGATATTTTCAAAGACTCGATTGAAAATTGCTCAAAAAACTCTGATATTTACTTGCATTTCAGCCATATTTTCTATAATAGCTCCACGAATTTCATCTGAGATTCATTTACTTCCTCCTTTCTAGTTGACTTCGCGTCATATGAGAAAGGCTCATCCATAGGTCCATGCGTCAATATGAACTCATGATTATCCTCGATCCGAATCTTTCGAACGAGGAAAATACTGCCCTGATCCAAGAAATCACTGACGAAGTGAAAACACTCAACGTCGTTGATCTCAAGACTGATCTTTGGGGTACTCGCGATCTCGCTTATAAAATAAACGGATCATACACTGGTTACTATCTTATGCTCACATTTGGTGGTGAGGGTCTTTCATTCTTTGAGGTTATTAAGAGCTTCAATCTTAAAAAGGCTATCTGGAGACATATGTTTGTTAAAATCGACGAATAATTCAATTTTTATACTATGCGAACGGTTAATAAAGTTATCCTCATTGGAAATATTACTCGTGATCCTCTCGTAAAGGTCACTGCTGCTGGTGCTAAGGTTGTCGTATTTACTCTTGCAACGAATCGTACTTTCACGAATCACCAAGGTGAAATGATGTCCGAAGCGGAATATTCAAGTTGTGTAGCATGGGGTCCTCTTGCTGATCGCGCAGCTGATTTTCTCTCCAAAGGAAAACTCGTCTACGTAGAAGGCCGTCTCAAGACTCGAACAATCGATAAAGAAGATGGTTCTCGTCTTCAAAAAACAGAAGTTATCATTTCCAATCTTATTTTCCTCTCAAAACGAGAAGATGCTGATCGTGAAATGATTCCTGAGGTTGATGCGGGTGAATACGGTGATTTTAGCGACCTTGATTCTGATAAATTATAATTTTCTCCTTTATGTCTCTTCGTCAAAAGAAAGAGTGTCCATTCAAGGCAGAAGGTATCACGTCTATCGACTACAAAGATACCGCTACTTTGAAAAAGTACCTCACAAAATTCAATAAGATCGTTCCACGATACTATTCTGGTGTATCTCTCAAGATGCAAAAAGAGCTTGCTCGAGCTATCAAGCGCGCTCGATATATGGCTCTCCTTCCATATGTTATCGATTACCGAGCTCCTGTTGCCGCAGAATTTCACACTCTTGTGAATGAAGTAGCCCCAGCTGAAGTAATCGCTGAATAATAATAAAACCTCCATATGGAGGTTTTATTATTATTCAGTATATGAGAGTTTCTCAGTATACGTGCGGAGGTTCTCGAGTATTGCTTGCCATCCTGCGATCTGCATCTCGGGCGAGTGAATATCTTCTGCATCGAAGATTTCAGTGAGTTTAACACCTTCAGGAGTCTCTTCAAAGGTTATTTCTACTTGTCTACCAGCATCGAGAAAATATTCTTTCATTTCGCCCATTGTGTAGGCAATTCGAGACATTGGCTCCACGATATCATACCGAGCAGTGAAATCAAATTGAAAGCTCCCATCTTTTGCAGCAAAAGTATTTGTAAAGATGCCACCAACTTTTGGTTCTTCGCCGATAGCTTTGGGGCAATGCCAGTCAGAGGAGGCAAAACACCAATGAACGATGTGAAGTGGGTTTGTCATTGCATCCCATACAGTCGAGAGGGGAGCGTTGATAGTGGTGGAAACAGTAAGTTTTGACATGTGTAAAAAGAAAAATTATTAAAATGACTTGCCATCTACAGACTTTCGTATAAGTATTGAAAGATCAATATCGTCAATCGTTCGAACATTGATAGCTCGTGTTTCTGATCCATCGGGCATAGATCCTTCTGAAAAGCACTGGACTCAGCACACTGAGCAAAATCTGTGGCGAATTTTATGTGTATTAAACCGATATTCAGTCAAAGTGTCATCTCCGTTCAGGAGCTCAAAATGAGTGTTTGGAATAAATGAGAGGAGTAGTCACTTTCTCTGACAGTGAGAACAGTTACATTCGAGCATTGGTTCTGTAAGATTGAGATCTACAGAATATTTTACTCTACCACAATGGCAACTTCCAGTATAGTGGGTCATAAATGGAGAGATTAAAAGTTTTTGAGCTCTTCCTCAAGTTTATCGAAATTTTCAGCATTTTTCTCCATGAGAAATTCTCTGATTCTTGCGAGCATCTCAGGACTATCCCATGTCATATCCCAGGTCATTCTTGTTTGATTATCACCGATTGCATCAAGGGAAATATCGAGAAAGAAATGGGGGAGAATATGCTCGAGAATGAGATGATTGTTTTCTATCTTTTTGAAAATCATTTCATTCGGATAGTCTACTCCATCGCTCTGCATAGTGAATGTCCATTTTCCTCATTCTATCGGATGAAATTCATGAAATATATTTGTATTTCCACACGGTCACCACCAGCGACAAAGTGCATTTTGATCAATATATTTTCAAAATATTACATCCATAGGATATGCGAAAGTACGAGCGAGTGATAGGGTGTTATCGTTCGAGAGTGACATAGACATCATATATTATGAATTATATGCCTCTTCAATAGCATCCCACGAGAGTCGTTTCATATCCATGATTGCTTTCATAAGATGTGCGGTTTTGGCTGTATCACCAGCTTTCATATATTCTGTGAAATTCGCTGGGATAAGTTGCCATGATACACCGAACTGATCACATACCCATCCACATTGCTCTGCATCAGGCACTGTCGAGAGTTTGCTGTAATAATGATTAAGCTCTTCTTGATTCACACATGGGATCATCCATGACGCAGCACATGAGTGCTGGAAGTATGGTCCACCATTGAGTGTTGCAAATTGGTTATCGCCACAGAGAGTGAATTCGACGATCATTACATCTCACTTCTTTGACTCAGGAATATGTTGGTTGGGCTCATCATAGAGTCATGTTGTTGTAATCTTGGAATCGGGGAATACTGATACATAGTACTCTGCCATATCGAGAGCGCGACCATCAGGAGACCAGAGACATGTGGTAATTTGAGACATAAAAGTAGAGTTTGTATACTTTTCTAGTATAGATTAAAATTTGTTTTCACCTACAAAAATAAATGGTTTAAATTTTAATTTTGCGGGTAAAAAATTGAGAGAATTATACGACTTTATCTATTTTTCACCACAAAAAACATTCTCCAAAAGATGGAGAATGTCAGTTATATATGCATGGAGCCGATGACGGGAATTGAACCCGTGACCTCGTCCTTACCAAGGACGCGCTCTACCACTGAGCCACACCGGCATAAAAATAACAAGAGAGAAAATGACGATGATCACACATCCAGCAATGAGGAATTTTCTCTTGGTTGCTATCTCGAGAGGAAATGCTGCGATAATCGCGAGGAGTGTGAGGGAGAGTATCCCAAGAACTATCATTTGGTCCGTCATCGATAGTGCATTAAAGCAGTCACAGTATATGGTTTTCCTGAAGAATTCAAGATAAAGTTGGAGAGATTTTCCCGTTGTTTCGCTCTAGGAATCATCTTTCACAGAGTTCGGTGATATGTTCTCCGTTGCAGAGATTTTCATCGAGACTGAATGTGCGAAATCCGAATATTATTTTCTCGTGTACTATATTTTCTTCTGAGAGATTCTCTCTCTCCTGCTCATGACGATAGTAGCCTCGGAAAGAAGATGAATTGAGTATGCGGTTATTATCTATAAGACTTGCAGCAGAGAGACCATAACCACGGTAACCATTATGAGTCCAGTAGTTCTGATTATGCCTACATTCATATCATGGTTTTGCCCAATTCGAAACTTCATAGTGTTCATATCCAAGACTCTCCAATATCTCAGATACGTGAACATATTCATCTGAGATAGTTTGAGCATCTGGGGAAATAGCCTCCCATGACTTTGGGTAGACTCCAGATTCGAGCATATAGATACTGATATGTGGCAGATTAAAGGTCTGAGTGAGGAGCTCTGCATCATGAACAACATCTCATGGCTGCATGAGTGGGAGACCGATAATAAGGTCGATCGAAAAATTAGGAAAATACTTCTTCACTAGCTCAAGTCCGCGACAAATATTCTCCTTATTGGTACGTGTACGACCGATTTTTTGCAGGATATCATCTCGAAGACTTTGAATTCCTATAGATAACCGATTGATCCCGAGTTCTTTCAGACTTAGAAGGTAGGATTCACTGATGTCTTCTGGGTTACATTCGAAGGATATTTCAGTGTTCTCATCTCTCTTAAAGCAATCAAGAATAATATTGATTTCTTCCTCGGTAAGGACTGATGGAGTGCCACCCCCAAAATAAATGGTTGATGCTTTGTTTTTTGACTCTTCGGATGCTTGAATTTCTGCGATGAGGGCTGCTATATATTGTTTTTTTGCGAGATCTGTGTAGCGATGTATCATAGCAAACTTACAAAAATGACATCGCTCGTGGCAGAATGGTATGTGAATGTAGAATGAGCTGGTTGTATGCATTTTTGACCGTCAGTAGTTGGTAATATTTGACATATTTCTAATATTTGTTAATGTAACAAACATTTTTTCTATGAACTACACACCATATTACTATCCTTCATCTTTTTGCAAGTTTCTCATTGATGATACGTCAAAATTCTCTCATCTCTATGGCGATCGCTTGGCAAATCATCTCCCAATGTCACTTGTTGCTCTCGATGCGATGGGTGCAACAGAGTCACAACTTCGGTGATTCACAGAATTTTACCAGAAACGATTAGAAATCAGAGATACAAAAGTTACCAAAAATGTATCTCATATATCTGATATCTTATGAAAGAGTGACTCTTTTGAGGGGGCAGTTTCGTTCTTTCTCCAGAAAATTCATCATTCAAATATTCACACCGTGCTCACGGAATATATTGATCTGTTGATACCTGGTATCAGCGCATCAGCTTTTCATGCGCTTATCCGACTTTCTTATGGGATTGAAATTCAATCTCCGAATGAAGTAGCGATCTGACTCGCATATTTAACCACCGAATATCAATTCGTAGGTGAGCCTTCAAGTCAGAGTAATGACACTCTTGAAGATTGTATGAGTCGTACTAATGATATTGTGTGAAAAATTGAGATTGATCGATCTGGTATTATTACAGATTATATATATCAGGTGAGTCATTCCGCTCTCTTTCATCCATTTCTTACCATATCAGACAATATTTCCATCGATAGTATTGCAGACATAACTCTCAATGCATATCTTGCGAGTCACAATAACTTCACGCTTTTGCATGGTGTTACAGCCACTCATGCTCTTCGATCAATCCTCCCATTCTCCTGAAACAGGCAAAGAATGCTTGAATATTTTTGGATTGCATTTGTTGCTGCATATATGACAACAGGAGAGAAATATTCAGGATATACACCAAG
>ERZ724523.2402-NODE-2402-length-10707-cov-5.429403_pt1 | contig 10707 bp, 7 predicted proteins | sample MGYA00376056_ERZ724523 | MGnify/ENA primary metagenome ERZ724523 (study PRJEB28724, sample SAMN07190888) | wastewater metagenome | isolation source: influent of sewage treatment plant in Hong Hong | place: USA: Christiansburg, Virginia | collected 2016-03-01 ... | reverse complement strand
GCACTTAATGCTGAAAAAATATTAACATCGAAGCTATCTTCAATCATCATTTTTAAAGAGTATATATTTTCAGGTATATCATCAACTAATAAAATGCTAAACTTTTCCATTTTATCTTCCTATATAATTTAAAATTTTTTGCAATAATTCATTTTTTGCAAGATTTTTTTCTAAATAATCTTCTTCTTTTTCATCACTTTTTGAAGTAATAATTATCTTTTTTAGAGCTTTTTTTTCACAATAATCTATAAAGTCAAGGATTTTAATATCAGAATTATCTTCATCAATAATTACTAAATCATATTCATCTTTTAATATATCATATGCTTCTTCAAATGATTTACAATATGTCAAAATAAAATTATGTTTTCTTAAAGATACAGCAATTGGGAAGAAAAATGCATAATCACTATTTATAACTAATATTTTTTCTTCTTTATCAACATTATCTTCAGAGTCAAGTTTAATATCATCCATATCAAACAATACAATATCTTCTATAATAACATCTTCATCCCTAGAAGAGATAGAAACCTTATCATCTGAGATATTTTTTATATTTGTTTTTTTAGGTAAAATCAATTCAAAAGTACTTCCAACTCCTAAATCACTAAATGCTTTTATATCTCCACCCAATAAAATTGATAACTCTTTTGAAATAGACAAACCAAGTCCTGTTCCACCGTATTTTCTTGTTGTACTTCCATCAGCTTGTTTAAATCTTTCAAAAATATAACCTAACTTCTCTTTTGCTATTCCAATACCTTGATCAGTTACTTTTATACTAATATCATTGGCATTTTCTTCCAAAATTATTGTTATTATTCCACTATCAGTAAATTTAATTGCATTACTCATTAAATTTTTTATGATTTGTTTTATTCTATGGGAATCACTTAATAAAAAAAGCTCTTTTGATATGGATTTATAGTCTAAAACCAAACCTTTTTCATTTGCTAATGGTTCCATTTCAAAAATAAGATTTTCTATTAATTCAAAGATATTTATTTTTGATAAATGTAAAGATATTTCCCCTGCTTCAATTTTTGAAATATCTAATATATCATTTATAAGAATTAATAAATCATTTCCACAACTATTAATAATTTTCATATTTTTAACTTGTTCATCATCTAATTTTTGATTCTTATTTTTACCCATAATTGAAGAAATCACAATTATAGAATTTAATGGTGTTTTTAATTCATGGGACATATTTGCTAAAAAATTGCTTTTATATTTATCCGATTCAATGAGTTGCTTTTGCTGTTCTTTTAACTCATTTGTTAAGTGTTTTAGCATTTTATTTTTACTTTTCATCTTTTGCACATTTAAACATGCATCAATACTAATATTTAGTTTTACTTTCAAATCCTGAAACATCGAGATTATAAACTCAAAATTGGTATCATCATTCTCAAAAAATATAAAAAAAACACCTTTTTCTAAAGGCAAAATTAAAATCTTTTTTTCATTTGAATCAAAAACTCTTACATACGATAAATCTTTTACTTGTTCATACAATATTTCTTCATCAAACTTATAATTTTCATCATATATTAAATATTTATATAATATGGTAGTGGTAGTGCTAGTTTCAAGCTATATTAAAAGATTGAAACTAATAATATTTGGTTTTTAAAGAACAAATACCAATAATATATTAGTTTTATACGGCTTCATATTATATATTTGTGCAACAATTATTACCAATCCAATGAGCATCAGCTTATTTTCAGAGATTGAACAAAATTATTTTTATTTCAAATCCTCAAGGCTACTTCTGAAATAGTCGACAAGAAACCTTATTTATTTAATCTAAAGACTGCGAATAGAATGAAATCTATCCTGCTTAAGTCAATAGTTGTTTTATTTTTAATAGCATCGTTCCCTTCACTATCTGAAGCGCGAAACTATTCGCAACAATCGACCATACCACCATTCCTTTTGAATACGTTGAGTATCATGTTTAATATGTCCGCCAAAGTAAAACTTCGCGCAAACATTATAGACTATGCTTCTAAATATATCGGAACTCCATACAGATCAGGCGGCGTGAAACCCGGAGGTTTTGACTGTTCAGGTTTTGTAAGATATGTTTATGCAGAATATGGATTTAATCTCGAACACAGCTCTAGAGGTCTTTCTTCCAAAGGAGAATCAGTAAAGAGAGAAGACGCAAAACCAGGTGATCTTGTATTTTTTGCCGCAGGTGGCAGAGTTCATCATGTAGGCATCGTATATTCTAATTACAATAGCGATCTTAAGATAATTCACAGCTGCAATAGTAAAGGTGTATCTATTGATTCTGTTAATTCTTCATCATATTGGTCCAGCAGATTATATTCTATCAGAAGAGTACTCTAAGTACTAATATAAAGATTTACTAAAAGCCTTTTGAATTGATTTTCAAAAGGCTTTTTTATTTGTTTGCATTTTCATCAATATGTAATACTGGAATTACTGACCACTATATAAATAATAATAAAACATTGTTGATCAAGAAAATACAAATAATATAAAATATAAATAACAATAACTCCCCCTTGGCCCTCTCTTGCAGAAGGCGATATTGTGCTAAACGACTTTCTATATCATAAATATCATCGGTATATGCGTTCAACGTTGTTTAAGTTATCTTTTTGATTTTGGAAGCAAAGCATTACTTAGACTTCTAACTTCTGAATTCTGACCACTGACCACTGACTTCTGACTTCTGACTTCTAAATTATTGAAAGGAAAAATTTATTTGCCTCAAAACTTTAGTTTATTTATATTAGTGGCACAAAATAAAATACTAAGATGATAAATATTAAATTTGGTACCGATGGTTGGCGTGCAATTATTGCTGACGAATATACAGTTGACAATGTAAGGAGAGTCACAGCTGGAACTGCATTATGGATGAATCAGAAAAACTACAAAACAGTAGTCGTCGGTCATGATTGCAGATTCGGTGGAGAAATGTTTTTAAAAGCAACCACGGAAGTATTCTGCCAACATGGCATCAAAGTATATTACGCAAAGGATTTTGTTTCCACTCCAATGATTTCTCTTGGTGTGGTTAAACTAAAAGCGGATCTCGGAATTGTCATAACCGCCAGTCATAATCCACCATCATACAATGGATATAAGCTAAAGTCAAATTTTGGCGGACCGTCCTCCCCTCAAGATATCACTGAAGTTGAAAATTTAATTCCTGAAACTTGGGACACTAAATGTACTCCATTCGACGAACTTGTAAAAAATGGAAATGCAAGTCTTGTTGAGTTGGAAAACATGTATGTAGAGCATGCAGAAGCAGGATTTGATCTTGATCTTATACGAAATAGTGGATTAAAAGTAGCCTACGATGCAATGTATGGCGCTGGCCAAAGAGCGATGCTGAGACTTTTACCAGATGTTATCGCTTTACACTGTGACAATAATCCTTCATTTATGGGTCAGGCTCCTGAGCCCATCATGAAAAATCTTACTGAACTATCCACACTCATTAAGAATGATCCAAGCATTTCACTTGGTATTGCAAATGATGGAGACGCTGATAGAATCGGTATGTTTGATGGTAATGGATTATTTGTAGATTCTCACCACATTCTTCTTTTGTTATTAATGTATATGTATAAATACAAAAAACTATCCGGAGAGGTCGTTGTAACGTTTTCTGTAACTGACAAAATGAGAGAGCTGGCTAATAAATATGGTTTGCCTTGCGAAATTACAAAGATAGGCTTCAAGTATATTGCTGAGATCATGACTCAAAGAGACGTCCTGGTAGGAGGCGAAGAAAGCGGTGGACTTGCAGTCAAAGGCCATATTCCTGAACGTGATGGCATATGGATCGGACTGATGATCCTTGAATTTATGGCTGCAACCAAAAAGAGCCTTGAAGAACTTATTCAGGATTTGTATGATGAAATCGGTACTTTCTGGTTTGATAGAGATGATCTTCATATAACTGAAGAGCAAAAACAAAATGTAATAAAAGCTTGTAAAGATGGATCTTATAGCCAATTTGGTAACGACAAAGTGATTTCAACTGAAACACTTGATGGTTTTAAATTTATCTATGGGGACGAAAGATGGATCATGATCCGCCCTTCAGGCACAGAACCAGTTCTTAGAGTTTATGCTCAAGGTAAGAATGCAGCAGATACAAGAGTAATGCTTGACGCAGCAAAAGCTACAATTCTTTAGTTTTTATCATTAAGTTTTAAAGTATAATTCAATTCTATGAAATATTTCTTTACAGTAATTTCATTATTTTGCTTTTGTTTCATTCTGAAAAGTCAACCATTGGAAATGTATGGCTGTCATATGCGTCACAAACAAGCCAATACAAATGTAAACAGGACTATTGAAGATAATCTATGGTCAGCATCTGTTGAAAGGTCTGACTCATTTGATATTCTTGATTACGATCTTTCAATAGATTTACGAAAAATGACAGGTAGCCTTCTTGTAGGAAAAGCAGTGATTGAATTTACACCAAAAATTTCAGGTTTAAATTTTATACCTCTGGACTTATTAAAGCTTTCTGTTGACTCAGTATTTTTCGATAGTGAGCTGACTACATATTCGTACAATAATATTTTGCTGAAAGTCGATGCTCCAATGAATCTCCAGGTTGGGACTAATTATAAGGTAACTGTGTATTATCAAGGAAAGCCAACGACAAGTTCTTCTGGATTTGGTGGATTTTATTTTGAGGATGGTATTGCGTACAATTTGGGAATTGGTTTAACAGATGATCCTCACAACTATGGCAGAAGCTGGTTTCCCTGTTTTGATAATTTTGTAGAACGCAGTACTTATACCTATAGAATTATTACAACGAATAATATAACTTCATATTCCGTGGGAGCGCTGGAGTCAGATGAAGAATTTGATTCTGAATCCAGAATTCGAACCTTCAGAATGAATCAAATTATTCCGACATACTTATCCGCTATAGCAGCTTCAACATATACAGTTCATGAGTATATTCACAATGCAGTTTATGGTGATTTACCTGTTCAGTTAATCAGTAAGCCGGCAGACCAAGCAAATGTCAAAAGTTCTTTTAGAAACTTAAACAGTGCTGTTGATGCTTTAGAATCATGGTATGGCAAGTATCCTTTCGAAAGAGTTGGTTATGTAATGACCACAAGAGGAGCAATGGAGCATCCTAATTGCATAGCTTTCCCAGTCTCATCTACCAATGGTGGTGGCGAAGCGAGAAGATTAATGAGTCATGAACTATGCCATCTATGGTGGGGTGACTTGCTTACTCTAAAGACTCAGGCTGACATGTGGATCAAGGAAGGTAATGCTGAATATGGTTCGCATCTGTTTGAAGAGTATTTAGCAGGTAGAAGTTCATTTGAAAAACTGATTACCGACAGTAGACTTGAAGTAATCAAAAATGCACATATTGATGATGGTAGGTATTTACCTTTATCACCTATGCCAAAAGACATCACATATGGCACCACTACTTATAAAAAAGGTGCAATGGTGATGCATTCTCTTCGTGGATACCTTGGTGATGATTTGTTTAGAACTGCGCAGCAAAAAGTATTGAAAGATTATGCTTATAGCAATCTTACTGCCAATACATATCGTGATGCACTCTCAGCGGCTTCCGGTATTGATCTTACTGATTTTTTCAATAGATGGGTCTTTGACATTGGGTTTTATGACTTCTCAATACAAGATTTTCATGCATTGGAATTTTCTATAAATACTCATGAAATAACAATTAAACAAAAGTTGTTGAAATCGAACGGCTTCCTAAAAGATGCTCCGGTTTCCATAACATTTGTAGATCAGGACAACAAGCTTATTACCCAAAAAGTATTATGCACCGGTGAAGTGACGACAATACCGCTCACACTAGCTTTCAACCCAAAGGCAGTCTTCATAAATGCACCTTTGACATTGAATTTAGCTCAGTTCAATTCGTTACAAAAGATCACAAAAAAAGGAAGTCCTAATTTCACTTATTCCAACCTAATCGTGAATGTCACAGAGATTCAAGACAGTACATGGGCTTATGCAGAACATCATTATACTGCCCCTGATGCAAGTCTTAATCCAAATGTTAAAATGAATGATTTACATTTCTGGAAGCTGACAATAGCAGATCCGGAGTTGATTACCATGATCGGTAAAATTGAATATAATACAACATGGGATTCTGAACTTTTGAAAAATGGCGAAGACAGCATCCAACTTTTCTACAGAGCAAATGGAACTGAGGATTGGTTAGTCTATCCATTTTATACAAAAAGCGGTGGATCCGCAAGTGATAAAAAAGGATCTTTTGTAATCTCAAAATACCTTAAGGGTGAATATGCAACAGGAAATATTGATCCTGCAGCATTATCAAATCTTACAGCAAAGCAGTTTTCAAAATTATCAGTATATCCGAATCCCACAACTGGGAAGATAAATCTTGACTTAGCGAAATTTGCTTCAAAAGGAGATAATAATTTTAATATATCATTCATAAATACTTCTGGAGAAATAGTTTATGAATCAAATTTAAAGGCTACAGATATAAGCCTGGATTTACCAACAGTGATTACAAGTGGCAGTTACCAATTAGTTATAAGTTCAGAAAATGGTGAAATTATAGCTCAAAATAGTCTAATCGTATTAAAATAGAATTTTCAAACCTCTTTTATTCATTTTAAATGAACATTGAAGCCTTCGATGTTGTTAATGAGCAAAAGTTAGAAAAACGTGTTTTATCCCAAAGATTTATTTGAAGTTTTAGAATTTGATAAGGTAATTAACCTGGCTCTGCCTTTCTGCAAAGGTGAACCTGGTAGATCATTGCTACAAAAAGTCGAATTTGAAGTTGACCATTTACAAGTTCAATATTCACTAAAAGAAACAGCTGAATATAAGCTCTCAATTGAATCCGGCGAATCATTTCCTTCTCAAATCTATGATGACATATCAGGTTTTTTAAAATATTTAAAAATTACTGATTATTTTCTTGAGCTCGAACAGATAGCTGCAATTAAGCAAGTGCTTGAATTAATGCGAACACTTGACAATTTTTCAAGATCTGAAAAGTCTGCCCGATCCTACCCTATTCTTTCTAAAAAAATTAAGGAAGCAACATATGAGGCGCAATACTTGATCAGAATAAATCAAGTTTTAGACGATCAAGGAAATGTCAAAAATAATGCTTCAGAACAACTTGTAAAAATCAGGAAATCCATTGCCGGCAAAAAGACTGAATTAGAGCGCGCATTTGACAGCTTAGTTGGCACTTACAGAAATAAAGGATATTTAACCGAATCATTAGAATCTTATAGAAATGGAAGAAGAGTTCTAAGTGTTCCGGCAGAACACAAAAGGCAGATTCCCGGCATTATTCATGATGAATCAGACACTGGGAAAACAGTATTCATAGAACCAGAGCCGCTGATTCTCTTAAATAATGATCTTTTTGAACTGGAACATGAAGAAATAAGAGAAATAGTAAAAATAATTAAGGCACTTTGTAATGATCTTTCATCCGGGCATGATTCATTTCATGATTACTTAAACATTATTTCATACATGGATTTTGTAGGAGCTAAAGCAAATCTTGCATTAGCATACCATGGTGAAATGCCAGAAATACTTGACCATCCACATTTTGAAGTATTAAAAGGTTTTCATCCACTTCTATATATCAAGAATAAAAATGCAGGGAAGATAACAGTGCCATTTGATCTAAACCTGGATAATGAAAATAGGATGATGCTTATATCCGGACCTAATGCCGGAGGTAAGTCAATTCTGATGAAAGCAACCGGACTGCTCCAGGTGATGGTCCAATGTGGATTTTTGGTGCCCGTATTTCAAGAAAGTAAGTTTGGAATTTTTAATAAAATATTTGCAGATATTGGAGATAAGCAATCCTTGGAAGAAGATTTGAGTACCTATAGTTCTCATCTCAAAAGCATGAAATTCTTTACTGATCATGTGGATGAGGAAACCCTGGTGTTAATCGATGAATTTGGAACAGGAACGGACCCTGAGGTTGGTGGCGCTATAGCGGAAAGCGTGTTGGCATATATCAATAAAAAAAGAACCTGGGGTGTGATCACGACACATTATTCGATCTTAAAGTTGTATGCACACAATAACAAAGGTGTAATGAATGGGTCAATGCTTTTTGACTCAAATGGTCTAAAACCCACGTATATATTCAAAGCGGGAAGCCCCGGAAGCTCATTTGCATTTGAATTGGCCAGGAACAATGGCCTTCCAAAAGCAATAATACATCATGCAGAACAAAAGCTGGGGTCAAAAAAGTATAAAGTTGACAAGTTACTTAATGACCTTCAAGGAAATAAGAATCAATTAGATAAGCAGCTCCATGAGTTACAATCCAGAGAGAAAAAACTGGATCGTTTGATTTCTAATTATGAAAATCAAATGAATGAATTTGAAATCAAAAGAAAAAAACTCCGACAAGAAGCTAAAGAAATTCAGCTAAATGCAATTAATCATCAAGCGGATTTACTTGATAACAGAATCAAGGAATTATCGAAAGAAAACAACCTTGAAAAAATAAGAGAGCTGGCAATCCAAAAGAAAGAGGAACGGGAAAGATTAATTGCACAAGTAGAAACACTTAATATTGAAACTCAGCGTCATGATAAGAAACTACTCTTCAAAGCAGAAATAGAAGTGGGTGATTTTGTGCGCCTTAAGACCAGCGGTACCACCGGAAATGTCATAGAAGTCATTAAAGAAAATGCTAAAGTGAGTATGGGTGGCCTTACAGTATTGGTCCCTGTCAAGCAACTCCAAGTAGAACGTGAACCACAGGATTTAAGAAGAGTTAAAGGCGTTTATACAGATATTGTGACTTCATCAAGTAATGCAAAGGATAAAATTGACATCCGTGGATTGCGAATGGATGAGGCTATGACACAGATCCAGGACTTTTTTGATCTTGCCTTGATAGCCGGAAAAATTAATGTAGAAATTCTTCATGGCAAAGGAAACGGTACGCTAAAAAAGGTAGTTCGGCAAAAACTTAAAGAATATAACGTGCCTATGAAGATCAGCCATCCTGCTCCTGAAGCTGGTGGAGATGGCATTACATTAGTTCAAATAGAATAATTAGTGTCACTTAGACCTTAACCTTCCTATCCCTTTATTGACTGCGGTTGAGAGATCTTCACAGTCCATCCGGCAGATTCCGCTATCAGCTTTATAGTTTCTATTGACTTTTGGCTTTGAAGTTTAGCTCTGGCTGGCAACTCACTTTGAATAGCCACTTTTCGAATGTAATCCTTAGCATCACTATTAATTTTATTAAAATCTTCAGGCGTAAATGTGTTAAATGTACCTTCAGTAATATCATAATAATCAATATCGTGATCAAGACTTATAATTTCAGGTTCAGGAAGTCTATCCATACTTATCACTTTATTTACATTATCAAGTTTAATATTGACTTTGTTTAAATCGACACCCATCGATACTTTAGCTTTAACTCTAACTAAAGCTTTTTTGGTAAACATACTCCATTCAAGATTGTAATAATTTTTGTAATTATACATCTCTGAGAACTAACCTACGAAAGTCACCAATTTTGATACTTCCTTAATTCTGTTTAAAATTACTTCACTGGATATCTGATTCTTTTCAGCTTGCCTAAGTTGAAGCCATTGTGAAAAAAAATATCCACTTGTAAAGAGAATAAGCATGGCTATTAAACCAACAATATATTTCATTCAGGAAATTTATTCGATCTTAGAATTCAATGGATAGCGGAGATTCTTATAAGATTTCAATGCTACTTTTACGCTACCCACACTCAACTTTGTCTCAATAAGTAGGGGAATATGATTTGCGTCTTCTGAAAGATACATCTTCATAGTATTTCCTTTATCAAAGACTTTACCCTCAATAGTCCCGGGAGAAATCAAGTAGGTATTGAATTTACCCATTCCCTTAATTTCTTGCTTTTTCTTAACTCCATTGTATTTAGCTGTCAAATTATTTGTTTCCCTATCAAGAAATACGTTAACAGGAAAAGATTGCCCACTTTTGAAGCTCTTAAAGGGATAATTGCGTATAAAGTACAAAATACTTAATACATCATGTGCACAATCAGAAATTGCTATGGTTTTACTTACAGCATCTTTTTTTGTCTTGCCTTTAGTTGAAACCACTGTACCAGTGCTTTGGTTAAAGACCATCTTTTCATACTGGGTATAATTATTTTCTTTTACTTCCTTCAGAGACCAGATCGGGAGCAACGTTTCTTTATCAATAAATGCTTCATATCGATCATTCACTTCATATAGCCATTCATAACTTGATAAAGTTTTTCCTACAGCTGTGATGTGATAACCATCTCTTTTCTCCTTGACTTTAAATACAACTTCTGCCGCATTCAGCCACATGATGCCCCAATTATAATAAACCTTATACACAAGTTCCTCATCCCCCTTAAAGGAAACATTGTCAATATCACATGTAGATAGACCTTCAATCTTTTGTTCACTATCTACTGAATTTTGAAAAGAGGTAGGCAGATAAAAAAACATTAGTAAGAAGAAAAAGCTATGTATTTTCATTTAAATTGTTTCTGTTAAAAATCAAAACGAATAAACCTACCAAAGATGGTATAATGAGATTATAAAAAAATATAACAAATGTAGCTGCAAGAGCGTTCCACTCATCAATATTTACCTGTGACCACAT
>ERZ724523.2398-NODE-2398-length-10713-cov-11.468287_pt1 | contig 10713 bp, 9 predicted proteins | sample MGYA00376056_ERZ724523 | MGnify/ENA primary metagenome ERZ724523 (study PRJEB28724, sample SAMN07190888) | wastewater metagenome | isolation source: influent of sewage treatment plant in Hong Hong | place: USA: Christiansburg, Virginia | collected 2016-03-01 ... | reverse complement strand
ACAATGCCAACCTGCCCGACGACGATATGGGCTGGAACGGCCAGCGCAGCCTGCGTTTGGGCGAGGCGATCCTGCAGCCCATCTATGCGGTGTTGAACGATATCCAGCTGCTGCGCGCCAGTCAGGACGACACAAGCAGCGCGGTGTGAATGCGTTGTTTGTCAAAAATGCCGCTTCCGGTTGAACCGGAAGCGGCATTTTTTGTGGGGAAGCGGATGAGTTGGCTATCGGATTCACAGCACCAGCTTGGCCCCAATCAGCGCCATCATCAGCGCCAGCGCCGGACGCAGCCATTGTTCCGCCACCCGGCGGGTCATGTGGCTGCCCAGCCAGATGCCTGGCAGGGAACCCATCAGCAGCTGCACCAGCAGGCCGTAGTCCATATGTCCCATGCTGGCGTGGCCCAGGCCAGCCACCAGTGTCAGCGGTACCGCGTGGGCAATCTCGGTGCCAACCAGACGGGCAATCGGCAGCAGCGGATACAGGGCGAAAATGGCCAGGGTGCCCAGCGCGCCGGCACCAATCGAACTGAGGGTGACAATCACGCCAAGCACCACGCCAGTGGCAATGGTGGCTTTCACTGGCAGCACGCCCTCCGGGCGCGGCGGCATGATCTTGCTCAGCTGGCGCAAAATATACGGCTTGAACAGGATGGCCACGGCGGTCAGCATCAGCGCCACGCCCAGCATCAGCTTGATCAAGCGCTCCACATACTGGGTTTCCAGGTGCAGGCCATGCAGCACGGTCACCGTCAGCAGTGCCGCTGGCATGCTGCCCAGCGCCAGCCAGCCGGTAATTTTCCAGTCGATCTGCTTGTGCTGGTGGTGCACCCACACCCCGCCCATCTTGGTGATACAGGCATACAGCAGATCGGTTCCCACTGCCGTGGCCGGATTGATGCCAAACCACAGCAGGATGGGCGTCATCAGCGACCCGCCGCCTACCCCGGTCAGCCCCACCACAAACCCGACCACCAGGCCGGCCACCACAAAACCCCATTCCACGGCGTTCTCGCTTCATGCAGATCAATCAAGCCTGCATCGTAGCTGACCGCCGTATAACTTTTTAGATGTTTTGAATTGCAGTTAATTCCAAAACAAACTAATGGACTTTTCCAGGGTGCTGACATTCCAGCATACCGCCAATTCGACAGCGCCTCAGACACAGAATGGCCGCCTTGGCAGCCTGGTGCGGGGGGCTGTGCCAGTCACCCGGTCATGGCACTTGGGGAGGGCGCGCCGATCTGGCGCAAATGTTGCATTGCACTGCTGATACAGATCAAATGTTCTGTTTCTCTGCGCTCGATTGGCGGCAGACATGGCCGCAACGGCCATGCTTTGGCGTACAATTGAGAATGTGATGCAACATTCTTACGGGGGTTTTATGACATCATTAGCCAAGCTCAAAGCCAACCATCGGGCCGAAGTGGTGGCCATCCATCTGCCCACCGAAGAATGTCAGCGTTTGTCCGCCTTTGGCATGCAGCCTGGCGCGCAGGTTCAGGTATTTCGTCGCGCTGGCCTGGGCGGCCCCTTGCATATTGCCGTCGGCACCACCCAGCTGCTGATGCGCCGTTTGCTGGCCGAATCGATCCACGTCCAGCTGCAGGGGTAAGCCGGTATGTCCACCAGTTGCCCAAAATGCCCGCCGGCGGCGGGCATGCCACCGGTTGCGGCTACCCGTCAGGCCCGGCGGCTGGCCATTATTGGCTTGCCCAATGCGGGTAAATCCACCTTTTTCAATCGGCTAACCGGCCTGTCGCAGCGAGTGGGCAACTGGCCAGGGCTGACGGTTGAACTGGCCAGCGCCAAGGTGGTGCTGGGCAGCCGGCTGGTGGAAGTGGTGGACTTGCCCGGCATCCACGATCTGAGCGGCTATAGCGAAGACGAAGCGGTGGTGCGCGATGTGCTCTGCCAGAGCGTTTTTGATGGCTTGGTGCTGGTGGTGAACGGCGCGCAGCTGGAGCGTCACTGGCGCCTGGTGCTGCAGCTCAGCGCCTTGGGCCTGCCCCTGCTGGTGCTGGTCAATATGCACGATGAAATGCATCAGCTGGGCATTCGCGCTGACCTGGCGCAATTGAGCCAGCGCCTGGGCGCGTCGGTGGTGGCAATGAGCGCGCGCAAGGGCGACAACTGGCCGGCAGTGCGCAGCGCGCTGACCCAGCTGGCTGAACAGGCTCCGCTGCGCGAGCATGCCTGCAGCGCCGACCAGGTGAATATGCCGGCGCTAGCCCCCGGCGCAGTCGAGCAGATGCTGCAGGGGGCCTACCATGTGCCGGCTACCTTGCCGATTACCCTGACCCATCGGCTGGATCAACTGTTGCTGCACCCATGGCTGGGATTGCCCATGTTTGCTGTGCTGATGGCGCTGATTTTTCAGGCCACCTATCTGCTGGGTTCTCCGCTGCAAGAAGCATTGGGCAGCGGCTTGGAGTGGCTGCAGGCTGCGCTGTGGCAGCCAGCCCTGGCCGGCGCACCCGCCTGGCTGCAGAGTCTGCTGCTGGAGGGGGTCTGGCAGGGCGTCTCCACGGTGCTGACCTTTATCCCTATTTTGTTTGTATTTTTTGTGCTGATGGCCGTGGTCGAAGACAGCGGTTATCTGGCGCGGGCGGCATTCTTGATGGATGCCAGCATGACCCGGCTTGGGCTGGATGGGCGCAGCTTTGTCATGCACCTGATGGGCTTTGGCTGCAATGTGCCAGCCATTCTGGGCACCCGGATCATGCGCGAGCGCAAGCTGCGTTTGCTGACCATGCTGGTGATTCCATTTTCGGTATGCTCGGCACGCCTGCAGGTGTTTCTGTTTTTTGTCTCTACCCTGTTTTCTGCTCAGGCGGCGCCGTGGGTGTTGCTGAGTCTGTATTTGATCAGTTTTCTGGTGGCCATGTTCACCGCCTGGCTGTTCAAGCGCGCGTTGCCACATCGGGAATCACTGGTGATGGAGATGCCGCCGTACCGGCTGCCGGCCATGGCCTATCTGTTTACCCGCGCCAGCGGCGAGGTCAAAGCCTTTTTGCAGCTGGCTTCCACTTTTATTCTGGTGGGTGTGGTGCTGATCTGGGCACTGACCCATTTGCCGATGAACAGCGACGCGACTCTGGCCACCTGGCTGGGCAATGCGTTGGCTCCGGTGCTGGACCCGCTGGGCATTCGCCACGAGCTGGCGGTGGCGCTGATGGTCGGGGTGGTGGCCAAGGAAATCCTGCTGGGCGGCATGGCGGTGATTTATGGCGTACCAGAATCCGGCCTGGCCCAGGTCATTAGCCAGCAGTTGGATTGGGTGGCAGCGTACAGCTTTATGCTGTTCACCCTGATTTATGTGCCGTGCTTGTCTACCATTGCCGCGATTCGCAAGGAGTCGCGCAGCAATGGCTTTGCTGCCTTGTCGGTGGGGTATTCCTTGCTGCTGGCCTGGTGCGTGGCAGGTGGGTTTTATCAGTTGGCGCATCACTGGCTGGGCCGCGCCTGAGCCTGGATGGGCATGTACCGGCAGCGGGCCTTGCGCTACACTGCCGGGACTTTCTGCGCTAACCCTCTTGCAAGGTTGTCATGTCCGAGCCCGATGCATTGCCGCTGGCCAATCAAGAAATTGACCTGGACGCGGCGTTTCAATCCGCCATCAATCACCATCAGGCCGGGCGGCTTAGCCAGGCCGAGATGTTGTACCAACTGGTCTTGCAGTGGCTGCCCAGGCATCCGGATGCCAACCATAATCTGGGGGTGATTGCTGTTCAACTGGACAACCCCGAGCAGGCGCTGCCCCTGTTTCATGCCGCGTTGACCGAGCAACTGGGCAATGGCCGTTTCTGGATCAGCTATATTGATGCGCTGCTGCGCACCCAGCGACTGGATGAGGCTGGGCAATGGCTGGCTCAGGGGCGTCAGGCCGGCCTGGCAGGCCCAGAGGTGGAACAGCTGGCCCAGCGTCTGGATGAAGCCATGTTGCTGCGACTGGCCAGCAAAAAAGGCCGGGTCAGAAAACCAACCAAAATGGGCAAGAACGGCAGCATTCCGGAAATTGCCGAACAACAACAGCTGGTTTCCCTGTTTAATGCTGGACAAGTGGCTCAATGTGAGCAGTTGGCTCGGCAGATGACTGACAGCTATCCTAAACACGCACTGGGCTGGAAAACCCTGGGTGCTGTGCTCACCCAGCAGGGACGTAACCAGGAAGGCCTGCAGGCGATGCGACAGGCTAGCATGCTGGAACCTAGCGACTGCGAGCTACTCAGCAATATGGGTGTGGTGCTGACCCAACTGGCACAGTATGAAGAAGCCGAGCACTGCTATCGCCGGGCGCTGAAAATCAAGCCCAAGCTGGCCAGCACTCACGCCTATCTGGGTGATGCGCTGTTTTTGCAGCATCGCTATCCGCAAGCAGAAAATCACTGCCGCAAGGCGATTGAGCTCGATCCCGAATTTGCCGTGGCCTACCATAATCTGGGCTCGGTACTGCGTGCTTCCAGCCGGGTGATGGAAGCTGAACGCACACTGCGCAAAGCGCTGTCGCTGAGCTGGAATTACCCAGCAGCGCACGCCAACCTGGCCAATGCGCTCAAGGATCAGTCTCATCTAGTGGAAGCGGAAAAGCATCTGCGCCTCGCCTTGGCTATGCAGCCAAATAACTGGCATATTCGCAGTAGCTTACTGTTTGCTAATATCTACAGTCACGCTATTTCAGCCATTCAGTTGGCAGAAGAGCATAAAATTTACGGGAAAATGATAGCTGTCCAAGCTGGCCCGCGTGCCCAGTTGCAACGTAACTTGCCTACATCTCCCTTGAGGATTGGTTTTGTGTCTGCCGACTTGTTTCGTCATTCGGTCAGCTATTTTGTCGAGCCAGTATGGGATGGTTTGCGTGAGCAGGGCTTTGTGGTTCTGGCCTACTATAATGGTAAGCAATACGACGATGTCAGTGCCCGCCTACATCGGAAATGTGATGTCTGGCGCGAAGTGGCTGATTTGTCCGATGACCAGTTGGTGACACAGATTCAGGCAGATGACGTGGATGTGCTGATTGACCTGTCTGGCCATACTGGCGGTAACCGCTTGCCAGTATTTTCCCGCCAACCGGCTCCCTTGCAGATCACCTGGCTGGGCCATCCAGCAACCACAGGTATCCCGGCCATTCAGTGGCGCATCACCGATCACCACGCGGAGCCGGAAGGCCTGACCGAGCATCTGAACAGTGAACAGCTCTACCGCATGCCCGAAGTGTTCTGCTGCTACCAGCCAAGCGCTGCTCCTGTGCTGACAAACAAACTCCCATACGATGAGTCTGGGGTATTTACCCTGGGTTGCTTCAATAATTTTGCCAAGGTGACCCCACCGGTCATTGAGTGCTGGGGCGAACTGCTGCTACAGTTGCCCCAGGCGCGCTTGCTGCTGGAAATTCACGGTGCCGAAGAAGACGCGTTTGCCGACGACATCCGCCTGCGCTTTGTGGCTGCGGGTGCCCGGCCTGAGCAAGTGGATATTCTGCCGCGTCGGGCGGGGCAGCAGTATGTGTTGTATCGCCAGGTTGATCTGGCGCTGGATCCCTTCCCGTGTTGCGGGGGGACCACCAGTTGCGACAGCCTGTGGATGGGGGTGCCGTTTGTCACTCTGGCAGGCGATAGCTTTGTATCACGCATGGGGGTGACGCTGCTGCATAATGTTGGGCTGGCGGAGTTGATTGCACAGGATGTTGCTGGGTATCAGGCGCTGGTGCTGGCATTGGCCAAGGATCTGCCGCGTTTGCGGGCACTGCGTGAGGGATTGCGTGAGCGGGTGCAGGCGAGCCCCTTGATGAATGGGCCACGGTTTGCCCGCCATTTTGCCCAGGGCCTGCAACAGATGTGGCAAGCTCTGATTTAAGCAGGCACAGTAGGGGTTGTCTGTTTGTTATCGGCAGCAGAACCGATTTTTTTAGTTGCAAGTTTTGCCGAGACCGGCAAAACTTGCCGGGTGAATGGCTGGCGTGGCGTGTGCCGCCGGCAGAGATAGTGAGGGTTTTAAAAAACCCCTTGTAAAACAATGCACTGAAGAACTATTGATCGCAACAGTCAGGTTGGCCCATTAATTGCTAATCGTGATGTTGCCGACGGAGTTTAGAACCATGCTCGATAAAATTGCCAAACATTTCGACTTTCAGCAAAAAGCGCTGGGCTTGCGTGCATACCGCACGGAAGTGCTGTCGAGTAACATCGCCAACTCTGACACGCCTTACTACAAGGCAGTCGATTTTGACTTCAAGGACGCCATGACCCGCGCCATTGGCGAGAGCCAGTCGTCCATGGCGATGGAAAAAACCCACCAGACCCATCTGGACGGGTTTGCCGAGCAGGCAGACAAGGACTTCAAGCTGCAATACCGCAATGAAGTTCAGCCGTCGATTGACGGCAACACCGTCGACATGGACCTGGAACGCTCAGCCTTTGCTGACAATGCGCTGAAGTACCAGTCCACACTGACCTTCCTGAACCGCCGGATTTCCGGCCTGTCTGATGCTATCAAGGGGTAATTGAATCATGTCTTTATCTAAAGTATTCGATATCGCTGGCGCAGGCATGACCGCACAATCCATGCGCCTGAACGTGGTGTCCAGCAATATTGCCAACGTTGACAGCGCAGTGTCCTCCAACGGGGAACCGTACAAGGGCAAAAAGGTGGTGTTCACGGCGATTCCAATCAACAAGGAAACGCCGCAAGTGGCCACAGTGCGGGTCACTGCCGTGGTGGAAGATCAGTCGCCGGCCCGGATGGTCTACGACCCGAAACATCCGATGGCTGACGCCAAAGGCTATGTGACCATGCCCAACATCAACCCGGTGGAAGAAATGACCGACATGATCTCGTCGGCCCGCTCTTATCAGACCAACGTGGAAATGATGAATACGGCCAAGTCACTGTTGCAGAAAACGCTGTCCATCGGCCAGCAATAACTCACAGGTTAAAAGAACATCATGGCTACCACGTCTTCCGTTACCGACAGCAATCCCTACAACTTTCTGAATGGCGACACCGCCACCACTGCAAAAAAGAGTAGCATCGACGAAGCGCAAGACCGCTTCATGAAACTGCTGGTGACCCAGCTGCAGACCCAGGATCCGCTTAACCCAATGGATAATGCAGCTGTAACCAGTCAAATGGCTCAGATCAGCACAGTGCAAGGCATCGAAAAACTTAACCAGTCGATGACCTCACTGAATGAAATGTACAAGAGTAGTCAATCTGTTGCGGCAGCAGCCTTGATTGGGCATATTGCTTTGGCTAGTGGTAGCCAGATGCCGCTCTCCAGTGGAAAAGCCGTAGCAGGGGTTGATTTGGCAAAAGATGCAGATCAAGTTATCATTAATGTCAACAATTCCAGCGGAAAAACCGTCTATTCTGAAGTACTGAAGAACCAGAAAGCAGGTGTGCTACAGTTTCAGTGGGACGGTAAAGATAGCGATGGAGTTTTACAGGCAGATGGTAACTACAGCATTTCTGTGGCAGCATCTCAGGGGGGGGCTAGCGTCGAAGTAAGTCCTTTGGCATACTCCACCGTTCAAGCTATGTCCTGGAATAATGGTACACCCATGCTGCACTTGGCTAATGGCAAAGAAACCACAATTGATGCCATTCGACAGTTGATCTAAATCGATAGTTTTTAATATACACGTCATTTGGCAATATAAATCTAGCGCATGCCATTCTGATAAAACGGAGAATATTATGGGTTTTCAACAAGGTCTTAGCGGCGTTGGTGCAGCAGCCAAACAGCTTGACGTGATTGGTAATAACGTTGCCAACTCTAGCACCGTAGGCTTCAAACAATCCCGTGCCGAGTTCGCCGACATGTTTGCTGCCAGTTATTATGGTGTGGCTGCGACGCAAAATGGCATTGGCACTACGGTGCAAGCTGTTGCTCAGCAGATGAATCAAGGCAATATTACCATTACAAACAACCAGATGGATTTAGCGATCTCTGGTAACGGATTTTTCATTACACAAACCCCTACTGGCACAGCATACACCCGCAATGGTCAGTTTCAGGTAGACAAAGATGGTTTTGTTGTAAATAACGGTGACAAGCTCATGGGCTGGGGGCCAGTTAAAGATAGCAACCCTGTCAAAATGCGTGAGGGCGAGTTGCAAGCGCTTAAGGTCGATACCAGTATGATTGCCCCTGTCGCATCTGATGGTGGTGCCGCTTCAAAAGCAGACCCCAGGAAGATCTCCCTGCCTACGCAGCTGGACTCTCGTTTACCTGTCATTGCTTCTGCTTTTAATGTGGATGATCCAACTACATATAACAATTCAACTTCTGGGACTTTATATGATAGTCTGGGCAATCCGCTAACGCTAACTACCTACTACAAGAAAACAGGGCAAGATCAATGGGATGTTTATGCTCGGATCAATAACCCTAATATGCCAACACTCAGTACAACAGGTCCTGGGTCTGCTGCAAACAATCCAGTAATGCTCAGCGGTGGTGGTACTGTTGTAGTAATGCTCAGCGGTGGTGGTACTGTTGCAGGGACAGGTGTAACCCCGGTAAACTTGTCATTCAATACAGACGGCAGCTTGGCCTCGCCAACTAATGGATTTGCTGCTTTTGGCACTTATGGCTCTATTGCTGGTGCTAATCCATTGGTGGTAACGCTTGATATTGGCACTAGCAAAGATGTCGGCACAACACAGTTTGCCAGAACGTTTAGTAACAAAGGATTTGACCAAGTTGGCTATGCTGCAGCTGAATTGACTGGACTGCAAGTTGACAAAACAGGTATCATGAAAGCCCGCTATTCAAACGGGAAAACCAAGGATATTGGTCAGGTGGTATTGTCTAATTTCAAGAACCCACAGGGATTACAAGCTATTGGCGCTAATCGATGGATTGAAACCTTGGCGTCAGGATCTTCTATTTTGAATAATCCAGGTTCAAGCAATGTTGGCTTAGTGCAGTCTGGCGCAGTGGAGGATTCCAACGTTGACCTTACCTCCGAGCTGGTCAACATGATTACGGCCCAGCGTTTTTACCAAGCCAACGCCCAGACCATCAAGGTGCAGGATGCCGTGATGCAGACGCTGATCAACCTGCGTTAATTCATCGTTGTTCAGCTGAGATCGGCATGGGTGCCCAACCCATGCCGAATGACGGTATACTCCACTGAAAACTGCATTCTTGCAGCGGCCATGACCTCGCAAAGGACAGACATCATCCATGGATAAAATGCTCTACATTGCCATGACCGGCGCCAAGCATGTGCAACTGCAACAAGCCACGACATCGAATAATCTGGCGAATGCCAACACCAATGGTTTCAAGGCTGAACTGGTGGCGTTTCGTGCGCTGCCCGTGGTTGCCGATGCACCGGCAACCCCGACCCGGGCGTTTGTGGTCGATTCCACCATTGGCCATGACCGCTCGCAAGGCCCCTTGATTCACACCGGCAACGATCAGGATTTTGCCGTGAAGGGACCGGGGTTCTTTGCCGTGCAAGGCCCGGATGGCCAGGAAGCCTATACCCGTGATGGCGGCTATATCATTGATGAAGCCGGTATCATGCGCACCCGCGCGGGCCATGTCATCCTGTCCGATGGTGGTCCGATCACCGTTCCGAACAACACCCGTGTTGCCATTGGCGAAGACGGTACCATTTCCACCGTCTCCACCGAAGCGGGCGACCGGGCGGTGCAGATTCTGGGGCAGATCAAGCTGGTGGGCGATGCCAACCGCACCGATTTTTATAAAGGCATTGACGGGCTGTTTCGCCGCAATGACCAGCAGATTGCCCAGCGTGATGAAAATGCCAAAGTGACCGCTGGCGCGCTGGAAGGCAGCAACGTCAATGTGGTGGAGTCACTGGTGCAGATGATTGACCATGCCCGCCATTACGATTTGAGCATCAAAATGATGCAAACCGCTGATCAGAATGCCAAATCAGCCACCTCGATCATGAGCCTGAGCAACTAAGCCACCTACTCGATTGTACGATCGGCTGCTTGTTATCGGGTGGCCTGACTGAAGGATATTGACCATGATTCGTTCGCTTTTCATCGCCAAAACCGGGATGGACTCCAGCCAGTTCAAGCTGGACACCATTTCCAATAACCTGGCCAACGTCAGCACCAACGGCTTCAAGCGCCAGCGTGCCGTGTTTGAAGATCTGATGTACCAGGTTTTGCGTCAGCCGGGTTCACAAACCTCCAGCACCACCAATCACCCGACAGGCCTGCAAGTGGGCACTGGTGCAGCACCGGTGGGCGTAGACCGCATGTTTGCCCAAGGCAACATGACCCGCACCGAAAACAATCTGGACATGGCCATCAATGGCAAGGGATTTTTCCGCATCCAGATGCCGGATGGCACCATCGGCTACACCCGTGACGGTGCCTTCAAGCTCAACGACCAGGGTCAGATTGTCAACAGCGCCGGCTACCTGATGGACCCGCAAATCACCGTGCCAGCCAATGCCACCGGGATCAGCATTTCCAAGTCGGGCGCAGTGGAAGTCAACCTGCCGGGTCAAGCGCAAACCACCAATCTGGGCAATATCCAGATCTCCAGCTTCATCAACCCGCAAGGGCTGGAAAGCATCGGTGGCAATCTGTTCTTGGAAACCACCGCATCGGGCGCGCCGACCGATGGCGATCCGGGTAACGATGGCCTGGGCCAGGTGAGCCAGGGCTTCATCGAAGCCTCCAACGTGAACGTGACCGAAGAACTGGTCAACCTGATTACCGC
>ERZ724523.2392-NODE-2392-length-10723-cov-4.473003_pt1 | contig 10723 bp, 11 predicted proteins | sample MGYA00376056_ERZ724523 | MGnify/ENA primary metagenome ERZ724523 (study PRJEB28724, sample SAMN07190888) | wastewater metagenome | isolation source: influent of sewage treatment plant in Hong Hong | place: USA: Christiansburg, Virginia | collected 2016-03-01 ... | reverse complement strand
GAATGGACAAAAGCGTCACGCACCTTTTCCATTTCGGTCACCATGGCATCCCAGGTGTCTTCGCTGGCGACCTTCATGTCGTCAAGTTTGCCCTTTGCCACTTCGGACTGGTGGCGAAGCTTGGCCATTTCTTCCTTGTACAAGGCGCGTGCGTCGTCCTTGGCCTCTTCGGCTTTGGCTTCCAGCGTGTTCATATTGGCATTGAGCTCATCGAGCTGGGTCTTCATTTTTTCGATGTAAACAGATTTTTTGTCCATGGGATTAGTTCCTTCAAGGTGGAGGCAACGGGTGCGGTAGCACTGGCCTTGCGGTTGCAAGGCCTTGTTGGCGCAATTGCGGCCACTGGATGAAGCTTACCCAGGTCGCGGTAACGGGTCTGTGCGCAAGCGCACCGACGCCGTACCACTCATTTCTCTAGTTATTGAGCAACATCTGCAAAATAATGCCGGTGGTGATGGCGACCAGGAGGTAGTCGCTGCCAGATTGCACCCAGTGGTAGCCACGCGGTGGCGCGCTCAGGCGGTGACCGCGCCAGTCTTCGACCACATATTGCCGGGTGCGGTACTCATAGGGCAAACGGGCACCGCGGTGGAAGTTGCGGTTGGGGCCGGCGCCACGTTCGTAGCGCTGGTCGTTCCCATAACCGCGGATCTGGTTTTGACGGTAGCCCTGGCGTGCGTCGTTGCGGTCACGACGGCCTTGCTGGTCATACCGTTGCGACTGCTCATATCTTTGTGATGGGTCATAACGCTGGGTCTGGTCGTAACGCTGCCGTTGTTCGTTGCGAGGTTGGCTGGGCAGATTGAGGTCTCCCTGTGCCAGGGCGAATTGCCCGGTGAACAAGGCTGCGGCAACAAGTGCGGCAATGCTTTTGCGAATGGTCATGGTGAACTCCAGTGGGTGGAACATGGATTGCGTAGGCAAATCAACCCCTAGCATAGTTGGGGCGGCAGTGTGTGGCTGTGCGCTGACAGACATAAGTCCCCGTTTTCCCTGGAAGCCGTGGTGGTGATTTCACCCAGAAGCAGCGTGTGTGCTCCGGCGCACCGACGCATGGGGGCACGCTTTTTTACCATTGTTCGGTGAGCCGGTTGTTGGCTCGGTACTGTCGGGGTCCACTGACCCTTGTTGAAAGAAGCACGAGCATGAACACTGACCAACTCCAGGGTACGATGAAAAGCATCATTGGCCGCTTGCAGGAAGATTTCGGTAACTTTGTCGGCAGTGCCGACCAGCAGGTTCTGGGCATCCGCAAGCAGGTGTCGGGTCGGGCCGAACGCCGGATTGGGGACATCCGGGAGTTGATTGGTCAGGCCGATGCGCTGGCGATCCGGGCCCGCAACAGCCCCATGCTTCCTATCGGACTGGTCAAGTAGCCTACGGCTGCCCACCCGCCGTGGGCGCTGTCAACGGTTTTGCCGGTGTGACGTTGAGTAAGCCTACCGAGGTCCAACGAGGATGCATATGCGAACCATTCCCAAGTCAGTCGGCACTGCGCTGTTGATCGCCACACTGAGCCTGAGCGCCCTTGCGGACAATGGACGTGGCCGTCACCCTTACAACCACCGACCCCACGCGGTTCGGTCACATGGCGGCGATTGGGTCGCACCGCTGTTGTTTCTGGGGTTGGCAGGCGCTGTGTTGAGTGCCAGTGCAAACCAATCCAGTCCGCCCGCACCGGTCACTTACGTGTCGCCCCCTCCGGTCTATGTTCCCGCGCCCATCACCTACTCGGCACCCGTAGAGGTGGTTCCTGCACCACCGCCGGCACCGGCCAACACCTGGTACTTCTGCCAGTCGGTCGGAAAATACTATCCTTACGCACAGCACTGCCCCGAAGGCTGGCAGCCCGTGGCCAGCCAACGCTAGTCCTACCCACAGTCCGGTGCAACCCGGCGTTGGTTGGCCGTGTTAATGGGGTGGCAAGGGCCAGCGGGCGTATTTCTTCTCGATGGCCCGTGTGGTGCCGTCACGCACCATACCAAGCAGGGCGGCATTGAGCCGGTCAACCAGTGGCGTTGGCAGGTCCGCATGGCAGGCCAAGTACAGATCCACCTTGTGAAAAGCCAGGACGGGAACCACTTTGCCGGTCCAGTCGTGCTGCGCGACCAGCAGCGCCCCCCGAACCACACTGGCGGCCCAAAGGTCAATGCGATTGAGCAGTAATTTGCGCGGGTTGGACAAGTCATCCGACGCACTTTGCACCCGGAATCCGCGGCTTCGGAAATACTCGTCTCTGGCGTCGCCGACGTAGGTGCCAATCGTCATGGAGCGGGCATCTTCAATGCTGTTCAGCTTGATGTTGCGTTCCGCACTGCCATACAACACCCATTCCGAAGCACCCACCGGGCCGACCCACTTGAACAAAGGCTCGCGTTCGGGTGTGCGGGTGGTGGCGAAGACGCAGGTGTCGGCATCTTTCAATGCCATGTTGTAGGCCCGGGCCCAGGGCAACATGTCGATGCTGATCGTGAGTTTGGCGCGCTCCGCCATCTCTCGAACCAGGTCGGTTGCGCGGCCCACGATCTTGTCGCCCTCCATCATGTTGAAAGGGGGTGAATTCTCGGTGGTCAGTCGCAAGGCGGCGCTTTGCGCCGTGACGCCATAGCCGATAAGCCACGCTGCAAAAAGCATGGCCAAGCTTTTTTGATTCATTCCAACGCTCCTTGTTTTTCTTCCGGATGCGCTTCCAGTATGAAACAAAATTGATGGACGTCAATCCATTGGAGCCCAAGGAATTGAAAATTGGGGTGCTGACCGGCTTGCGGTACAGTGCAAAGAGCTGTCTGAGCACTAATTTCACAATGCAAAAAGTTCGGTTCCGCTTTTCAAATTACTGGCTGCCCAGCGTCTGGAGCAGTGTGTTGGTGTTCGTTAGCCTGGGTGTATGTGCCGCCGACACAACTGTGGTGCGGCACAATTTTTACGACGACCAGAAATCCGAAACCTTGAATTACAAAGGTGAAGTCCTGGCGCTCATTCTGGAAAAATCCAAGGCCAAATACGGCCCCTACGTGATGAAGAAGGGGCCACAAATTGACTGGAGCCAGAGTCGCGCCTACAGCCAGCTGGAACGTGGCGAGCTGGACCTGATTGCATCCCAGACCAGCCACGCCCGCGAGCAAGCCGGTTTGCCGGTACGTTATTGCCTGTACAAGGGTTTGCTGGGCATTCGCATCGGCATGGGCACACGCGACACGGTGGCCGCATTGGAAAGAATGCAGAACCGAGCGGAACTGGACCGTGTCAAGCTGGGGCAGGTGTTTGACTGGCCGGACTACGCCATTCAGACGGAGGCCGGGCTGCAAGTCGTACGCCTGACCAATGTGGCTTCTTCGATTGAACGGCTGAAAAGCGGCAGCTTTCAATTGTTGCCGCTGGGCATTGTGGAGGTTGCACCGATCGCCCAAAAGTATGGCCTTCACACCGTGTCGACCTGGGCTATTGCCTACCCAACTGCCTACTATTTTTTCGTGACCAAGAAGCGGCCCGAGTTGGCTGAGCGGCTGTCTTATGGTTTCGAGCAGGCCATCAGAGATGGCAGTTTTGATGCCTTGTTTGCGCGGCGCCTGGAACCCCTGGTGGCAGCGGCGGGTCTGCAAAAGCGCAAACTGTTCCGTATTGAAAATCCCTACCTGCCGGCGGCCACCCCCTTGGGCCGCAAGGAGTTGTGGCACTCGTTGCTGAGCACTGTGTTGCAGTGACGGCAAGCCTGCGTCCGCTGGTTGTGGCATGTTTGTTGTTGGAGCTGGTGTGTTGGGCCGGCGTGTGTTTAGCGCAAACCACTAAGCCGGCCGCCGAATTGCTGGCCAGACGCAGCAGTTTGAATCCGCAGGCGCGGCTGGTCACTGCGGGTGCGCCGATCCATTTGGTCTCCAAAGAGAGCGACAACCGCCTGGACGGTGATGTGTACGCCGAACTGGCACAGCCCTTTGCCCGCGTCAGCGCGGTGCTGCGGTCGGCCGATTCGGTGTGTGAGGTGTTATTCCTGCACCTCAATGTGCGGTCTTGCCGCGTGTCCAACAACAGTGCGGGCCCGCAGCTGACCCTGGATGCGGGACCCAAGCGGGCGGCCGCGGGCGCGACCTACCGTATGGTGTATGCCATGCAGGTGGTGGCCTCCACCGACGACTACCTCAGTGTGTTGCTGTCGGCTGCCAGCGGGCCGTTGTCGACCAGCGACTACCGCATCGTGTTTGAGGTGACGCCGCTGGACGACAAACGCACGTTTTTGCATTTTGGATACGCCTACCGGTATGGTGTCCTGGCCAAAACCGCGATGCGCCTGTACCTGGCGACCGCAGGCCGGACCAAGATCGGCTTCACCGCGGTTGGCAATGGCGCAGACGGCAAAGCGCAGTTTGTACAGGGCGAGCGTGGCTCATTGGAGCGCAACGTGGTGCGCAACTACCTGGCTCTCCAGGCCCATGCCAGTGTTGGCAGCGGCACACCGCAGGCTCAGATGGACGCCCGCCTGCGTGCCTGGTTTGCGCTGACCGAGCGGCACGCCGCGCAATTGCATGAACTGGAGTTGGACGAATACCTTCAGGAAAAACGTGACGATCTGGCGCGTATGGCTGTGCCTGCAAAGTAGCTGAGTTGCCTATACTGGGTGGCTAAAAAAGACCCCGCATGCTGACTTCTGAACAACAAGCCACCTACCAACGCGACGGATACCTCGTGTTGCCGAACTTCAAATCACCAGAGGCGATGCAGGTGCTACGCCAGCGGGCTGGGGACATCGTGGGCGCTTTTATTCCGCCAGCAAGCAAAACCATCTTCACGACCAACGACCAGGTGCGTTTGATTGACCGCTACTTTCTGGATTCCGCGGTGAATACGAGTTGCTTCTTTGAAGAAGAGGCCTTCGGGCCCGATGGTGAGTTGCGCCAGGCCAAGGCGCTGTCGATCAACAAGATCGGGCACGCAATGCATGACCTGGACCCTGTTTTTTCGGACTTTTCACGCGGACCGGAACTGCAGCAGATCGCCCGGGGTCTGGGCCTTGCGCAGCCAGAAATATGGCAGTCCATGTACATCTTCAAACAACCCGGCATCGGCGGCGAAGTCGGGTGGCACCAGGACGCCACGTTTTTCGAGACCATGCCGATCAGCGTGACCACCTTCTGGTTTGCGCTGGAAGACGCGACGGTCCACAACGGTTGTTTGTGGACACAGCCCGGTGCACACCGCAGCCCGCTGCGTGAACGCTTCGTGCGCCACGGTGACCAGGTCACCATGCAAAAACTGGACGCCACACCGTGGCCGGACAGCATCACGGCCATGCCGCTGGAAGTCGAGGCGGGTACTTTAGTGGTGTTTCATGGCTTGTTGCCGCACTACAGCGCACCCAATCGCTCCAGTGCGTCACGCCATGCGTACACCTTGCATGTGACGGACGCAGCAGCGCTCTATTCCCCCGCCAATTGGATTCAACGCGGCGCGGACATGCCGGTACGCGGTTTCTGAGGCGCTACCAGCGCAAAGTCCTCTTCCACGGCAAGCCCGGGGAAGTGGAAACGCACCGGCCCGTCGGGCTTGGCGTTGAGATACTGGTAAACCATGGCGTCGCTGCTGTTGCGTACTTCGTCGGGCGTGCCTTCGATTGCCACCTGGCCATTGGCCAGAATGATCACATGGTCGGCAATCTCCAGCGTCTGTTTGAGCTCATGCGACACAAACACACTGGTCAGGCCCATGGCGTCGTTGAGCTGGCGGATCAGGCGGGCCGCAGTTTTTAACGAAATCGGGTCCAGGCCGGAAAACGGCTCGTCGTACATCACCAGTTCGGGGTCCAGCGCAATGGCGCGGGCCAGCGCAATGCGCCGTGCCATACCACCCGACACTTCACTTGGCAGCAGGTCGCGTGCGCCGCGCAGGCCCACGGCGTTGAGTTTCATCAGCACGATGTCGCGGATCAGGGCCTCGGGCAGGTCAGTGTGTTCGCGCAGCGGAAAGGCCACGTTCTCAAACACACTCAGGTCGGCAAACAAGGCACCAAACTGGAATAACATGCCCATACGGCGTCGCGCCGCGTAGAGCTGGCGCTGGTCCATGTGGGTCACGTCCTGCCCATCAAACAACATTTCACCCGACTGGGCGCGCTGTTCGCCGCCCATCAGGCGCAATGCCGTGGTCTTGCCGGCGCCCATGGGCCCAATCAGGGCGGTGACCTTGCCGCGGGGGATACGCAGCGAAATGGAGTCCAGCACCGGGTGGTCGGCATACGCAAAACGCAGCTTGCGAAACTCGATGAGGGAGGAGCTTGGGATAATGGACATAAGAACTTGAGCCGCGCGGGGTTGCGGCGCCCCAATGATAGGGGATCGCACTTCCAGGTCCACCGGCCTGACTAACGGCAAAGAACAATGGAACACAACATCACCCTCATTACCACCATCACGGCCGGCTTTGGCGTTGCGCTGGTTCTGGGTTTTCTGGCGGAGCGGGTCAAGGTGCCGGCGCTGGTGGGCTATTTGCTGGCGGGCATTGTGATTGGTCCTGCCACGCCGGGTTTTGTGGCCGACGTCCACATCGCCGCCCAGCTGTCGGAGATCGGCGTCATGCTGCTGATGTTTGGCGTGGGGCTGCATTTTTCGCTCAATGACCTGCTGGCCGTCAAACGGATTGCCGTTCCCGGCGCGGTGCTGCAGATGGGCCTGGCGACTGCATTGGGCATGGTCACCGCCTGGTGGTGGGGCTGGAGTTTTGGCAATGGCCTGATTTTGGGCCTGTCGCTGTCGTGTGCCAGTACCGTGGTCTTGCTCAAGGCGCTGGAAGCCCGTGGGGTGCTGGACACCATGAATGGGCGGATTGCGGTGGGCTGGCTGGTGGTGGAAGACCTGGCCACGGTGCTGGTTCTGGTGTTGCTGCCGCCGCTGGCGGGTGTATTGGGCGGTACCAGCGCTACCCCGCTGGCCGAAACCAAGCCGATCTGGATGGCGATTGGGCAAACGCTGCTGCAGGTTGCGGCCTTTATTGCGCTGATGCTGGTGGTGGGCCGCCGGGCGCTGCCCTGGTTGTTGTGGCAGGTGGCGCGCACCGGTTCACGTGAGCTGTTCACGCTGGCCGTCATCGCCACGGCGATTGGTATTGCCTACGGCGCCTCGGCCCTGTTCAGCGTGTCGTTTGCGCTGGGCGCGTTTTTTGCCGGCATGGTGATGCGGGAATCCGAGTTCAGTCACCGGGCGGCAGAAGAATCGCTGCCGCTGCGCGATGCCTTCTCGGTGCTGTTTTTTGTGTCCGTGGGCATGTTGTTTGAGCCGGCCATCCTGATGGATCAGCCCCTGCGGGTGTTGGCTGTGGTGGCCATCATCATCCTGGGCAAGGCGTTGGTGGCTGCGGCACTGGTGCTGGCCTTGCGTTACCCCATCAACACCGCGCTGACCGTGGCAGCCAGCCTGGCACAAATTGGCGAGTTTTCGTTCATCCTGGCGGGCCTGGGTGTGTCGCTGGGCCTGTTGCCAGCCATGGGCATGAGCCTGGTGTTGGCCGGTGCGCTGATCTCGATTGCGCTGAACCCCCTGCTGTTTGCCGCTGTCGAACCCTTTCGGCGCTGGGTGCTCAAACATTCCGACCTGGCCCGCCGCCTGGAGCAGCGGCAGGACCCGTTTGCCGAGTTGCCCGTGAGCACCGAGCGCAAATACCTGGAAGGGCAGGTGGTGCTGGTAGGGTATGGCCGGGTGGGCCAACGCATTGCCAAAGCCATGGATGCCGGGGGCATCCCCTATGTGGTGGCCGAGCAAAACCGGGAGTTAGTGGAGCAGTTGCGCAGCCAGGGTGTTGCCGCCGTGTCCGGCAGTGCGGCTGATCCGGAGGTTTTGATACAAGCGCATATCGCCCATGCCGCTATGCTGGTGATTGCGACGCCCGATCCGGTGGGCGTGCGGCAAATGGCCGATACCGCCCGCGCCCTCAACCCCGGCATCGAAATTGTGTTGCGCACCCACAGCGAGGCGGAGTCCAACTTGCTGCGTGAGGACAACATTGGCAAGGTCTTCTTTGGGGAGGAAGAGCTGGCCAAGGGCATGACCCGCCACGTGTTGGAGCGGTTTTTGCCGCCGCCCATTGCCAGCGGCAGCGCCTGATGCGGCACAATCCGCACACTCCCTGCAACCCGACCGAGCGACCCCATCACCATGACTGACACCGCGCATATTCCCCCCCGCGAAAAGGCTGAAATCCTGGCCCAGGCCCTACCCTATATCCGCAAGTACCACGGCAAAACCATGGTCATCAAATACGGCGGTAACGCCATGACCGACCCGGCCTTGCAGGCCGACTTTGCCGAAGATGTGGTGCTGTTGAAGCTGGTGGGCATCAACCCGGTGGTGGTGCACGGCGGCGGCCCGCAGATCGAAAACGCCCTGAAACGCCTGGGCAAGAAGGGTGAATTCATCCAGGGCATGCGCGTGACGGATGCCGAAACCATGGAAGTGGTGGAGTGGGTGCTGGGTGGCGAGGTGCAGCAGGACATCGTGGGCCTGATCAACCAGGCCGGCGGCAAGGCTGTGGGCCTGACAGGACGCGACGGCGGCATGATCCGGGCCCAAAAACTCAAGATGCTGGACAACGCCGATCCCAATGTCGAGCACGACGTGGGCCAGGTCGGCGACATCATCAGCATAGACCCCAGCGTCGTCAAGGCGCTGCAGGACGACGCCTTCATCCCCGTCATCAGCCCCATCGGCTTTGGCGAGGCCAATGAGAGTTACAACATCAACGCCGACGTGGTGGCGGCCAAGCTGGCCACCGTGCTCAAGGCCGAAAAGCTGCTGATGTTGACCAATATCAGCGGCGTTCTCAACAAAGATGGCGAACTGCTGACCGATTTGACAGCGCGGCGCATTGACGAATTGTTTGCCGACGGCACCATTTCCGGAGGCATGTTGCCCAAGATTGCCGGCGCGCTGGACGCGGCCAAGAGTGGCGTCAACGCCGTGCACATCATCGATGGGCGGGTGCCCCATGTGCTGCTGCTGGAAATTTTGACGGAACAGGCCTTTGGCACCATGATCCGCTCGCACTGAGCGGCGACGCTGGTCATCCCGGTCGAAGCTTGGTGCGCTATTGTTTTTGTAGCTAGTTACGCCCGTTTCACGGGGGCTGGAGGCCAGTTTTATGCGACTCTTATTGGTAGAAGACGATGTCATGGTGGCCAGCGGCATCAAGTTGGGCCTGACCGGCGCAGGGTATGCGGTGGACTGGGTGGGTAGTGCCGAACGTGCTTTGGAGGTCACCCGCGCCGAGACCTTCGACCTGGCCGTCATCGACATCGGCCTGCCCGTTATGGACGGCCTCATGCTGACCCAAACCCTGCGCAAGGCCGGACATGCGATGCCGGTTCTCATATTGACAGCACGTGATGCGCTGCAAGACCGGGTCCAGGGGCTGGACATGGGTGGTGATGACTACATGGTCAAGCCGTTTGAGCTGCCCGAGCTGCTGGCCCGGCTGCGCGCGCTGCTGCGCCGCTCGCAGGCCGCCACCTCGGCCACGCTGAGTTTTGGTCCGCTGGAACTGGACACCGCGTTGCGCCAGGCCTGCATACGCCCCATCGCAGCGGGTGGTGCGGCCGGACCGTGTGTGCCGATTGAGCTGGGTCCGCGTGAATGGACCGTCATGGAATACCTGATGTTGCAGGCCCCCAAGCCCGCCAACAAAGACAAGCTGTTGCAGGCCCTGACCGGTTGGGACAAGGAAATCACGCCGAATGCGGTGGAGGTCTATATCTCCCGTTTGCGCGGCAAGCTCGAACCCCATGGCCTGGCCTTGCGCTCGATCCGCGGTTTTGGCTACCGGCTGGAATTGCTGACCCCACCGTGAGTGTGGCCGCGCAAGTGGGCATGGCTTCGGGCCTGCAGCGACGTCTGTTGCTGTTGCTGCTGTTGCCGCTGTTTTTGCTGGCCAGCATCAACACCTGGTTTGACTTTCGCTCTGCCGACAACGCCGCGCTGCAACAGGACCGGCAACTGTTGTCCATGGTGCCCTTGATGGCGGGTTCCGTTATTGCCAAGGGCGCAACCGACACGGCACCCCCGGTGCTGCTGATGGCGCCCCAACTGGAAGACTTTCTCAACGAGCGTCCCGGTTTATCCGGTTTTGCCCTGGTCGGGCGCGACGGCAGTGTGCTGCGGGGTAACGACTGGTTGAGCGGTATGCCCCCGGCCACCTTTGATGCGGAGTTTGTCAGCCAGGAGTTTGAAGGGGTGACCTACCGCATCGTCAGCCAACGTATGCAAACGGCGGGCGGTGAACTGGTATTGCGCCTGGCCGATGGTTCCGACCCGCGCCAGCAATGGCTAAGCCGGCTCTGGTTCAAGGTGGCCTTGCCGAATCTGGTGTTGGTGATCGCGGCTTTTTTTGCCGTCAACTGGGCGGTTAGTCGGGCCCTTCGGCCCCTGATCGAGCTGAAGGAGGCGGTTGAACGCCGTTCGCCCCGGGATCTGTCGGCGCTGGATGTCGAGAGCTCCCCGGACGAGGTTCGCCCCCTGGTGTTGTCATTGAACCGGCTGTTCGACCTGGTGAATGCCCAGGCCGATAGCCAACGACACTTTATTGCCGACGCCGCCCACCAGTTGCGCACGCCGCTGGCCGCCCTGCAAGCCCAGGTGGAGGCCTGGGCCATGGCGGTCAGCGCTACGGCCGCACAGGCCGATCCCGGCCATGTTTACAAGGAAAATAGCCCTCTAGCCAACGTAGACATTGAGAAGACAGCTATTAC
>ERZ724523.2378-NODE-2378-length-10750-cov-4.947078_pt1 | contig 10750 bp, 4 predicted proteins | sample MGYA00376056_ERZ724523 | MGnify/ENA primary metagenome ERZ724523 (study PRJEB28724, sample SAMN07190888) | wastewater metagenome | isolation source: influent of sewage treatment plant in Hong Hong | place: USA: Christiansburg, Virginia | collected 2016-03-01 ... | reverse complement strand
GTTAAAGCTCTCATTTTTTTGTTCAATATGCTTTGTAAAAGATACTGACTTTAAAATAATAACAAGGCAATTAAATAAAATTTTCATGGTGTTTAAGTTTAAGTAACCGCAAACATTCCCAATACAATTAATAATAGAGATAACTTTTGGGGATAACTTTCTAACTGATATTTTTCAAAATTCTAACGAAGGCAATGCAAATACCAGAGCATTCGGGCTCATTTTCAATAAAATACACATTAAGGTAATTTAACCCGAATTTGGATTATCAAGTAAATGATTCAATAAATAATTATATCTATGAAATAATTAAGAGAAGAAGTGTTTAAGTTTATCCATATAAAGTTTTTAATTGTAAAGGTGTTTAATAATATTTCAAATATAATTCTAATATTTATTTATTCCAAATAATTAGTAAATAAATCCATAATTACAGGAATTAATCACTCAATTATTAATTTAGGTTAAGAAATTACAAAAAAAAGGGAGCAATTGATAAATTGCTCCCTTTTTTTATGTATTAATCATTTAGAATGGATGTAATGGGCTACCTTAATCTACTATCATGACCTTTTCCATAATACTGCTTTGCTTATCGGAGATCTTTACAATGTAAAGCCCTGCGCTCAAGCCTGTGACGTCCATTTCATTCTTTCCAGGCATAAGTACCTTGCTTCCGATTAATGCTCCTGCAGGACTATATAGCTGGATCGTAACCTCTTCTATCAAGCTAGCATTCAGCACAATATTCATAAGCTTACCACTCACAGGATTTGGAAAAATATGCACCATATTGGATAGTCGATTAAGACTTGTGATGTCTACACTTTCTACTTTAGACAAGTCCTCCTTACCATTGAAGTCAATCTGACGGAGGCGATAATAAGCCACTGCATTAGACATAAGCCCTGATTGAATCAATGTCGCATCTGTAAAAGCATACGTTTGAACTTTAGTGGTAGTGCCATTGCCTGCAACAAAACCTATTGTGTTCCAGGTCTTGCCATCAGCACTTCGTTCTATATTAAATCCTTTGTTATTGGTCTCAGAAGCAGTCTTCCAATCCAATAATACCTTATCATTCTGCAATCTGGCTTTGAATGTCAAAAGTTCCACAGGAAGTGTAGGCCCAAGTGTAAGAATGACACTTGTAGCAGTATAGCTTATTGACCAATTGGCAGGCAAGCCTATGATCGTTGGGAAAGTCCCGGATACTGCAGTTGCTGTAAGTATGGTCACCTGGTCACCGACTAAGGCTCCCGGGAAATTGTTGATGACCTTAAGCGTACCTCCTAAAGTGGCTGTACCAACTACTACTACCCTATCGAAATCCGTACCTGCTGTAGTTTTGCCATTCACCTCGATATTCATAATATTATTACCAAAATTTGTATTTCCTGTAAAGGTCATGATTCCCGGAGAATATCCCGGAGCGATCGTACCACCCCCAAAAGAGAAATAGACTGTCTGTACTTTACCGGTTCCTTTAAATACTCCTCCTGTATTATTCGCAAAATTACCACTGACACCCGTGATTAGGTCCGTCATGGCGACTAAATTGCCTACTGTGACACCTGCTGTATTACTTATATCACCGGCTTCAATTAATATACCTGACACAGTCGATCTGTTGATCGTGATCAGACCTCCTGTATTATTAAATACATTTCTGTTTCTAAGCCCATATGAACCTACGCCAGATGTAGAACCAATATTAATGGCAGCTATATTTGTAAATGTGCCGTTGTCATTGTATATTCCGGAATTTGCTGAACCATTGACAGTCATTGTTCCTGCATTGTTATTAAACATAGAGAGGTTTCGAATTCCGTAATTTCCAACACCTATTGTTCCACCAATATTGACTGTAGCAAGATTTATGAAATTACCTGTTCCATAATTATATAGCCCTGCCTCAGATGAGCGGTCTATTGTAATAGCGCCTCCTGCATTGTTGTTAAAAATAGCATTGTTGTAAAGTCCGAATTGACCTACTGTTTGAGCATTTCCTATGTTAATAGCTGAAGTGTTTGTAAAGGTACCTAGGTAGTTCCACAGTCCGTATACTGAAGAACGATTCACTGTAATACTTCCTGAATTATTAAAAATTGCAGAATTCCAAACACCATATTGTCCAATGTTTTGATTGGCACCCACCACGATTGATGTAAGATTATTAAAAGTGCCACCTACTTCATTGTTTATTGCTGCATCAGTAGAACGGTCGACATTAATAGCACTTCCTGCATTATTATTGAAAGTCAGATAATTTCTCACACCATAAGTTCCAATACTAGCAATCGTGCCTAAGTTGATCGTTGTCAGATTGGTAAATGTTCCTAAATTCTCAATAGCAGCGTCAGTAGACCTATTGATAGTCAATTGAGAACCTCCGTTACTATTGAAGGTAGCTTTATTCCAAATACCATATTCGCCTACGCCAAATCCTGCACCTATTGATAAGATTGCAAGATTAGTAAAGGTGCCACCAGTATTATTATAAAGACCGGCATCTGCAGAACGATCGATATTGATTTGTCCACCGACATTATTATTGAAAATGGAGGTATTTAAAATTCCATTCAAACCTACACCAGCAATATTACCGATGTTGATTGTTGCCAAATTTGTAAAGGTACCTGTATTTTCAAGTCCTGTATTTGTTGACTTATTTATGTTGAGTTGGCCTCCACTGTTATTGTTAAATATAGAATTATTTCTAAGCCCATAAGCACCAACATTTAGAGTACTACCTATGTTAATCGTACCGCCATTTGCAATAGTTCCATTGTTAAGTAAGCCCTGAGCTGCGGCACCATCTATATTCAATGTACCTCCGGGTATTATAGTAAGTGATGCTGATGCATCAATAGTTAATGATTTTACAGAAACTGTTGTACTTATAGTAGGGTCAAAGTTAGGGACATCTGGTATTACGACGACAGATCCTGAGATAGGCACTCCGGCAGACCAATTTCCAGGTGTGGTCCAACCTACACTTACACTTCCTGTCCATGTAGTGCTACCTGCAGTGATATATGTTAAGGTAACACTAGTGGGAGAATAATCCAAAGTCCATCCTACAGGAAGACCTGTCACTGTGGCAAAAGTACCAGAGATAAGTGAAGCAGAAAGAATAACTATTTGATCTCCTGGGTTTCCAGCATATGGAAATGTCAAGGCCAAAGTACCACCTAGAGTAGCTGTATCGACTACTTCTATTTTATCAAAATTAACTCCCGGCGTACCGTTTGCATTAACTTCAATAGCGATGGTGCTATTGCTGAAATTTTCGCTTGATGTAAACGTCATTATACCGGGCGAATATCCCGGGGAAAGTGTTCCTCCTGAGTTTGTAAAGATTTTGGCTGCGATGCTACCTGAACCATTTAAAATACCTGTAGTATTGTTGACAAATGTTCCAGTAGGACCTGATATGAGCTTAGGTAAAGGACCAAGGCTTTTAATTGTTATTGAAGAATTATTAATAAACGTCCCTTTAGCATTAAAAATACCTGAGACTCTACACCTGTCTATATTGATAATTGCACCAGCATTATTATCAAAGGAAGCAATTGCATTAATTCCATAACTACCTACTGAATCCAAAGAGCCGATTAGGATGCTTCCATTATTTACAAAAGTGCTGAATGTATGATAAAGTCCGAAATTAGCTGAGCGATCTATTTTGATCAAGCCACTACTATTATTTGTAAATGTGCCCTTATTTCTAAATCCATAACCACCCACATTAAAATTAGATCCTATGGTAATATTTGCAAAGTTGGTAAATGTAGAAAGTGAATCATTGAGAAATCCACCATCTGTCGAACGATCGATATTAATCTGCCCACCAGTCATATTATTGAAAGTACCAACATTCCACAATCCATTGCCTCCTGGACTTGCTAATGCCCCTATGGTAATGATTGATTCATTGTTAAAAGTACCCGCCTCATTATACAATCCGAAGAAACTAGTTCGGTCGATTTTGATTTGGCCTCCTGGTTTATTATTAAAAGTTGATCCATTCGAAATACCAATAAAACCGGGACTTATACTAGCGCCAATATTAATAACACCACTATTGTCTAAAGTCCCAGCATTAATAAGCCCCAAATCATTTGATCCTTCAATATTCAGTGTTCCGGTAGCAGCAATCGTAAGAGTGCCACCTGCTCTTACATGTACCGACTTTGCAATACCTACACCCGTCAAAACCGGATAATAAACACTAGTATCATTAATATACACATCTGAAAGAGCAGTTGGAATACCTGCAGACCAGTTATCTACATCAGACCATACTGTGCTACTATCCCCAATCCAGGCAGTTTCCGTCAATGCACCATATCTCAATACGATACCACTGGATCGATAATTGATAAACCAATTGGCAGTCAACCCTGTGATCACATCAAAAGTATCTTTGAAGCCACTAGTTGCAATAATAGGAATTTCATCTCCGATCGTAGCCCCGGGAAAATTAATATTTAAGGCTAAAGTACCACCATATGTAGTTGTATCGGCAACTGCGATCTGGTCAAAGTCTCCTCCAGCCAAGCTTTTACCATTAATATCAAGATTCAGTGTGCCATTATTGAAGTTTTCCTTACCGTCAAAATTTAATTTACCTATCGGAAATCCAGTTATTAAAGTTCCTCCTGCTGTATTATAAACTGCTGCTGAAATAGAACCTGTTCCTTTTAGGACAGCTCCTGTATTATTATTAAAAATTCCAACGCCGGATACTAAGTTTGAAATTGGTGATATAGCTCCGATTATTAAACTGGCATTGTTGTCAAAAGAACCACCTGTATCGCAATATACACCGAACCCAAAAGACCTATCTATATTAATCATACCTCCGGTATTATTATTGAATGTTCCCATTGTATATATACCATAAGCTCCAATATTGTGAGTTGAGCCTATGTTTATTGTAGCTTGGTTGGTGAATGTTCCGGCAAGTATTAAAATTCCCCTAAAATTTGTTTGATTTATATTGATCTGTCCACCAGTATTATTATTAAAAATACCATGATTACGAATACCATACAAACCAGAAGAAGAAATGGATCCAATGTTTACAACACCGCTATTAGTAACAGTACCATAATTAAGAATACCATGTGTGGAAGAGCCATTAACAGCTAAGGTAGCACCTGAAGAAATGGTTAAAACAGCCCCTGAATAAACAGTTATCAGCTTGGCTACAGCATCTGCTGAACTAATCGTTGGGTCATTAGATACATCAAAAATAGCTACGGTGTCATTGGCTTCAGGCACACCAGCAGTCCAGTTGCCCGGATCTGTCCATAAAGTACCGGCGTTTCCAGTCCAAGAAGTTTGAGCGAATAAACCGATAAATGAGCACAAAACCATTGCAAAAATTAATGCAAATCGTTTAGAGATTAAAATAAAATAATTTGAAAAGAAAGGTAGAACTTGTTTCATTACAATGAAATTAAGGATAGTAAGTAAATGTGTTAATAATCAAAAAAAAATAGCTGAGTTACATGAAGAAATCTGGGGTAGCTTCAAGATTAAACTTAACATATTAGATATCATATAGATATCTTAATAATATTATAACTAACTCATTTAGATTATAAGGTAAAAAATTAATATCTCTACCCACCTAAGATGGAATTAATATACAGCTGTCATCAAAAATACGAAAATAATGCCATTCAGTATATTAAAAATAAATGGCATAAAGAAAATTACGTTTGCAAGAGGGCGGATTTAAAGGTGCAGATGATTAATACTGAAAGAAAAAATGGGGAATGAATAGTGAAATAATAAGAAAATAATTTAATGATTGAAAAGATTCAACCAGTATATTTTGAGTAGAAAGATCACCAGGCAGTCCTAATCATAACCGTAAATGTTTAATTCAAGCGAAAAGAAATACAATCCAATTTTTTTAGGCAGAATTCTCCGTTTTGATATAATTGATTTTATGTAACTTGTCGTAATTTATCATATGATTAATTTTATACTTAATGACGAACTTATCAGTGCGGAATGCGCGCCTGAAGAAACAGTACTTGATTTTATCAGGTACCAAAAACATTTAAAAGGTACCAAGATAGGTTGCAGAGAAGGTGATTGTGGTGCTTGCACGGTCATGGTGGGTACTAAAAAATCAGGAAAGATGGAATATTCTACAGCGACTTCCTGTTTAATGCCCATGGGCAATGTAACAAACAAACATATTGTCACCATAGAAGGCATCTCCCAAAAAAGCCAGGAATTAAGTCTTGTTCAAAGTTGTATGGCAGACAATAATGGAAGCCAATGTGGCTTCTGCACTCCCGGTTTTATTATGTCATTAACTTGCTTTGCAATTTCAAAGGAAGAAAAATCTTTGTTAAACGCGGTGAAAAGTATGGATGGTAACATATGCAGATGCACTGGTTATAAATCAATAGAGAGAGCTGCCAATCAACTATCAGCTTCTCTTTCAATGAATTATAATTCTAAAAAGAATGCTATTTATTCATTAAATGTTGTACCATCTTATTTCAGTTCTATCTTTCAAAGATTGGAAGAATTGTCACAAAAAGCAATAACAGACCATGTTGACATCAATCTTCCGACTATAGGAGGAGGCACTGATCTCTATGTGCATGAAAGACATGAATTATTAGAGACAAAAGCAAATTTCAAAGGATTAGATAATTCGACATTTGAGATAATGCAAGAGAATGATTTCATTTTATTGGACGGGGGTACTACAGTAAGTCAATTTCTAAATAATTCTATTATCAGGTCTATATTTCCTGATCTGGATAAACATATTAAACTTGTCTCTTCTACACCAATACGCAATATGGCAACCTTAGCAGGCAATTTTATAAATGCCTCACCTATTGGTGATATGACGATTTTTTTTATTGCACTACAAGCTGAAATATTACTTGAAAATGCTGGAGAAAACTGGATGCCCTTAAGTGAATTATATCTTGGCTATAAGTCCTTAAGGAAAGATAAAAACGAACTACTTCTATCCATTCGCTTCAGAAAACCTAGTGCATTTTCCTTCTTCAATTTCGAAAAGGTAAGCAAACGAACTCACCTTGACATCGCTTCTGTTACATCTGCTTGTATTTTAACTTTTGAAAATAATAAAATTGTACAAGCTGTGCTATCTATGGGAGGAGTAGGTCCTATACCTATGTTTCTGAGAAACACGTCTTCATTTATCAATGGTTTTGTACTGCCCTTAGGAGATGAGCAATACAAAGTGCTTAATGATGTGCTGCAGGATGAGATTAAACCCATTTCAGATATAAGAGGTTCGGAAAAATACAAACGTTTGCTAGCTTTTCAGCTTATTAAAGCTCATTTTATCGAAATCCAAAAGAAATATGCGCAGCATTGATATACACGATCATGTTAAAGGACGCTCCATTTATCTGGACGATATTCCACTGATTCAGGGTACTTTATTTGCCAGAGTTTTTACTTCAAATGTTGCGCATGGAAGGATCATAAAACTTGATATATCCAAAGCGCGCGATTTGGAAGGGGTTCATAAGGTATTGATCTCATCTGATATTACCGGCATTAATCAAATAGGTGGTATCATCGATGATGAACCATTGATGGCAGAGAACATTGTGGATTTCATTGGGATGCCCATCGCCCTTGTATTGGCAGATTCTGAAAGTATTGCACGAAAAGCATGTAAACTTATTGATTGCAAAATAGAAGCATTTGAAGAAATTACTGACCCTCGCATCGCTTATGAAAAGGGAGCACTCATCATACCTTCTAAAAAATTTATTCTAGGCGATACCGAATCAACCTGGTCCTCTTGTAGCCATATTTTCGAAGGTAAAGCAGATATCAATGGTCAGGAGCATCTTTATATTGAAACGCAGGGCGCATACGCGCAGCCTGTGGAAGGAGGTAAAATAAAGGTATACTCTTCGACTCAAGGTCCCACCGCAGTCCAGCGCGCTGTAGCTAAAGTGACTGGAATGGAAATGCATAGTATCGAGGTTGATGTAACTCGAATTGGCGGTGGTTTTGGTGGCAAAGAAGACCAGGCAAATGCGTGGGCTGCACTTTGCGCATTAGGTACTCACATCACAGGAAGACCTGTAAAATACTCTTTAAGTCGTGAGGAAGATATTTACATGACAGGAAAGCGGCATCCATATAGTGCGGATTTTAAAATAGGTTTTGACAACAAACTGAAGATCCTAGCCTATGAAGTTACGTTTTTTCAGAATGCAGGAGCTGCGGCTGACCTTTCACCGGCTGTACTTGAGCGCACTTTATTCCACTGCACTAATGCTTATTTTATACCTAATGTCATCGCAATAGCTCATTGTTGCAAAACCAATCTACCCCCCAACACAGCTTTTAGGGGTTTTGGTGGACCTCAGGGTATGTTTGTCATAGAATGTGCTATAGCAATAGCAGCACCCAAATTGAATTGCAAAGCATCAGATATTCAAAAAGCAAATCTCATCACAACAGGAGATGTATTTCCATATGGGCAACTCGCAGAAAGCGAGGCAGAAACTTCTTGGCAACAGTTTGAAGACCGTTTTGATCTGAAAAAAATGCAGCAAGATGTAGATCAATTCAATAAAGAAAATATACATTTAAAAAAGGGACTTGCTGTGCAGCCCATTTGTTTTGGCATTTCATTTACGAAAACACTCATGAATCAAGCCAGATCTCTTGTCCATATTTATACGGATGGTTCTGTAGGTATAACTACAGGAGCAGTAGAGATGGGTCAAGGTGTGAATACAAAAATCGCTCAGGTTGCAGCTCATATTTTTTCTTTACCAATAGATAAAATCAGGATTTATTCCACCAATACGACACGGATTGCAAATACCTCTCCTTCAGCTGCTTCTGCTACGGCTGACTTGAATGGTAAAGCAACACTTATGGCTTGTGAGGCAATTAAGGAAAGATTAAAAAAAGTAGTTATAAGCATTGCTGACACTAAAGAACAAAATTCTGACATTGAAATTAGAGATGGATTAGTATTTCTTGATAGCCTTGAAACTAAAATAACATGGCAAGAACTTATTTCAAAAGCTTTTGAACAAAGAGTCAGTTTGAGTGAACATGCGCATTATGCCACTCCGGATGTACACTTTGATTGGAGTAAAGGTAAGGGTCATCCATTTTCTTACCATGTATATGGGACATCAGTGACTCAAGTTACTGTCGATTGTATTAGAGGAAATTATGAAATTGATTTTGTAAAAGTTGTACATGACTATGGACAATCTATGAATCCTATGATAGATTTGGGTCAGATAGAAGGTGGTATAGTCCAAGGTATTGGATGGATGACTTGTGAAGATGTATTTTATGATGAAAAAGGGAAACTTCGTTCCAATGCACTTTCGACATATAAGATCCCGGATATTTATGCTGCTCCAAAGGAAATAGATATTATTCCATTAATAACAGATAAAGAAAATCTAGCTATTCTGCAATCCAAAGCTGTCGGAGAACCACCATTGATGTATGGACTTGGAACATATTTTGCAATTGAAAATGCAATTCAGTCTTTTAACCCTACAGTGCCACGTCGGATGAATGCTCCGTATACTCCTGAAAAAGTTTTGCTGGCTCTATATGGATCTAAGGACTTATGAAAAATTCCAGTCTCAAGTTTTGGGAGTTTTTGGAAGAACAAGTCCATAATTTTGTTCCAACTGCCCTGCTTATAGTTGTGGAAAGTGAAGGCAGTAGTCCCGGAAGAGTAGGATTTAAGATGGCTGTAAATGATAAAAAAGAAATGTCAGGCAGTATTGGCGGAGGCATCATGGAAGTCAAAATTGTAGAAAAAGTATATAAAGCTTTACAGGACAGCAAACTAAAAACCCATCTGATAAGACAGCAACATAATAAAGATAGTCCGGTCAATCAAAGTGGAATGATCTGTTCGGGTTTTCAAACAATTTTGATTCTCCCGTTAATGCCAGAATATCTCACAGCAATCACCACCATAAAAGACTCCCTTATTAAAAATAATATCGTTTCATTGTTTATCCAATATTCTAAAAATGAAACGAAACTAAAAGCTATAAACGAAGCGCAACAATTAACATCCTTCACTCAATATTCTTAGGAAAGTTACCTATTCAACGAAGTCATTGGACAAAAGGAAACTGTAGTCATTATTGGTGGTGGTCATTGTTCACTAGCGTTATCTGAGCTGTTAAACTGGCTTGACTTTAGGGTAAAGATAATCGAAACCAGAAAGCATATCAATACATTAACTTCGAATATATTTGCTCACGATGTCAATATAGTAGATACTTATGAAGATATTATACCGTTAATTCCTGATCAAAATAGTTATTTAGTGGTCATGACTATCGGTTATCGGCAAGACGATATTGTTTTACGTCAATTACTTGGTGTTGGTTATAGATATATAGGAGTCCTAGGAAGTAAAAAAAAGATCGAAACTTTAATATCTAGTTTATCAAATGATTTTTCAGATGATGTTCTGGCAGAAATAAATGCCCCAATAGGATTAGATATATCCAGTAAAACTACGAGGGAAATCGCTGTGAGTATAGCGGGGGAAATAATTGGGTTGAGGAATAAGAAAAATTAAACGGTAATATGATGACTGTAATGTAGAATGAGACAGCTTGCAAGCTGTCTGAACGATAAGGTTCAAAGGGCCAAAAAATATAAAAAACAAAAAAGCCTTGCAATCTTACGACTACAAGGCTAGTTATGTTGATCCGGC
>ERZ724523.2368-NODE-2368-length-10780-cov-3.797016_pt1 | contig 10780 bp, 8 predicted proteins | sample MGYA00376056_ERZ724523 | MGnify/ENA primary metagenome ERZ724523 (study PRJEB28724, sample SAMN07190888) | wastewater metagenome | isolation source: influent of sewage treatment plant in Hong Hong | place: USA: Christiansburg, Virginia | collected 2016-03-01 ... | reverse complement strand
TAATCTTCCGGTTCAATATGGAGCGGGATACGAGATTCGAACTCGCGACTTTCACCTTGGCAAGGTGACACTCTACCACTGAGTTAATCCCGCACAGCAAGAACAATTATATTTTGAAGGTTCCTTTTTGTCAACACCAAACGAGCATTATTTTCGAAAAACAAAGAACATGCGGTTCAGCTTCTCAAGCTCAAATAGATGATACTACACAACAATAATTCCATACAGAGGAAAACCCAAAAATAAAAACCTCCGAAGCATAGATTTACTTCGAAGGTCTTCTTTTTGGAGCGGGATACGAGATTCGAACTCGCGACTTTCACCTTGGGAAGGTGACACTCTACCAGCTGAGTTAATCCCGCAAAACATCTTGGATATTCTACCGCAAAGTTTACATCGGCGCCATAACCACGCGCTTATCATTTACGAATTCCACAAAATCATCGCACATCTCATGACGGAAATCGCTTGTAGCATAAGGTACCCAGAATTGAGTCTCTGAGAAATTTCCCCACGTTAATATGTAGCAACACCTCCTGCTAGACTCCATTTCCATCATGGTGTCCAGAAGATTCGTGAACCATTTCTTGTTACGGTTTCCGCTTGGCGCCAAGCCCTCATAGTACTTGCCATCAGGCGCTGTATCCATCATTCTAAGCCCGGTTTCGGTAAGAGCACAGACCTTGCCCTTATCCTCAGCAATTTCATAGACTATTTTTAATGAAGCTTTAAGGACTTCGAAAAAGTCCTGCTCCGAGTCTGCCTTATCATCATAGAAATCCAAGCCAAGAATATCAACATAGTCGTCTCCTGGATATCTTCTAAGGTACGAGACCTTATCATATATTGGTCCATTTGGTGAATATGCGAAAAGCAAATTCCTTATACCTCTATTGAATCTCAAGTAATCAATTGTAAATCTATAAAGGGTTATGAACTTGTCATCATTAAGATGCTCAGCGCCCCACCAAAACCAACTTCCATTGCACTCATGGAACGGACGGAATATCATCGGTATTCTATTTCCCGAAACATCAATACACTCCTCGCAAAATTCAGCGATTCTGTTCAAGAAGCGAACGTATTTCGAATGCAAATCGCCTCCAGGAAGTATCCTTCCTCCGACCTGCCCATCCGTAATATTAGGAGAGTAATCATAGAAGTCATCCTCTCCAAGCGAAAAATTAGGCATATGTGAGGACAAAGTAATAACAACGCCTTGCTTATTAAGTTGTTTAACTACCTTAACCAATTCCTCGAACTTACCTTCATAACCATAGAAGCTTAAAGTATCTATCCCTACAATTGCAGGCTGCTTGCCACACAAGTTGTATACATCAGAAGAAGTGCCATCTCTATTGATTAATGTAACACCTATATGAGCAGCATTTTGCTGACCAAAAGCAATGCTTTCGGAGTAGGAAAGGTCCTCGAGTTTCTCGAGAAGCTTAGTTACATTAGGCTCTCTATAATCTGAATCCATTACTTCTAGAGCTTCCCTTCGTTTTTCTTCTCAAAGTCTCCAAACGGATCTTGAATATCGCTAATATCTCCACCCAAATCTCTTATTGCCGTCATAATCTCGTAGAATAGGTCTCTGTCAATCGTCTTCTGATTTCTATTAATATAGCCCTTAAGCATAGGTATCGCACGGCCATCCCCAAGCTCAGCTAAACAGATTACTGCATAGATCTTATTCTTCATTGCGCGAAAAGCTTCCTTAATCGCGAAAAAAATCTCATCCGCCGGATGCTCTTTACCAATATGTGAAAGCATAATGATCAAGTCCTCACAAGGTCCAGTCAGACCCTCCGACTCATGCTTCTCAAGCGTTGCTATCATTAATGGAACCGAGACTTCTGGGAAAGCCTCAATATAATCAGCTATAGACTCAGCTACGAAATCTCTTGTCTGGGCATAACTCATAAAACGTTCAAGAACCGTCCCGACAAGGCTCGAATTGTTACACTTACGAAGGACCGCTAGACAGGCCTTAATCTTCGCAAATTCAATCTCGAAAATGCTGTCCGCATCTCCAAGTTCATCTTCAGTCCAAGCAGAAGACACTATTGTATTCTTTGCATACTCATATGTTGTGTCCTTGTCATCCTTATTAGCAATAGCGTCAATTACACTTTCTGGAACGCCATTGTCTAAATTCAAGGAGCAAAACTCCAATATCTCTACTAGCACTGAAAAGTCGCAAGCTTCAAAATACTTCCCCATCGAAAGACCGTTAAGTTCATCGTTTGGCTCTGTCTCCATAGACTTCGTTACTATTCTGGTCTCTTCCATAACAATTCTCTGAATATATTCCTCGTAAGAAAAATCTTCGGCATCAACAGGTAAATCTTGCATTTGGTCAGAAAGCTCATCCAACTTCTGGTCCAAAATCAACTTTGCAACCTCGTCGTATTTGATTAGTACATTCTTAATCGAATCTTCCATTTATACCTCACAAACATCTTAATAGCGTAATTTTACATCATATCCTGGCAAATTTGTGCACGAAAAATAAATTGCAATTACGTGCTGTTTTTCTCGTAAATAATAACACATAGTTGTCCGAGAGACTTCTTTTTCGAGAAAGGTATGCAAAATAGACATTTCGTTCAAAACTTTACTTTTGCGCGTGCACACTATCTAGTATAATGGATTAAATGTCAACTAATCGTTGGGGGCGGTCTGTTGACCAGAAGTATCACGTGCACGTGAATAAAATGGAGGTTATTATGAAGAACAAGTCTCTTGGTGTCGCACTCGTGGCGCTCACACTATTATCGGCGACAGTTCTGTTCGTTGGTTGCAAAAAGGAACAAGCAGCAACCGACCCAGCTGCAACTGAAACCACACAAGCACCCGCTCCTGAATTTGCCGAAGTCCCTCTTGATGAGAACGGAATTCCATACATAAGCGAGGAGTTCGGTTCAGAAGACATCTACTATGCGCCTAAGGGTGAGGCAACACTTACAATTAACCAGATTCCTGACAGCGATAACTCCGAGTGTTTAATTAGCAATCGCGGAACAAACAATTCAGGTATTTATGTTCCAGTTGACGATTTTCGCTGCAACACAATTAACGTTGCAACTAGCGTTAAGAGCATGAATGACAACATCTTGTTGTCATTGCAATATGACATCTACGGCAACACAACCTACGTTACTATTGCTCAATGTGCGCCATCAGCTATTAGCTACACACGCGTTGGCGGCGAGATACAAATTCCTAACAACGCTACGAATATTTCGGTTTATATTGAAGCTGGCGACGTCAAGGATATTACGGTTGATTATATTAGAGTATCCGTTGTAGGCGACTATATTGATCCAGCAACTGTTCCTGTAGAAGAATTGATGGACGTTTCCGATTATCCTTCTTTATCAGAACTTTATTCTGACTACTTCCGCTTCGGTGTAGCTATTCCTACAACCATAGTGCCTAACGAGAACGAAGAATTCCGTAACCTTGTTTCTCATGAATTCAATTCAATCACTCTGGAAAATGAGATGAAGCCAGAGAACATACTTGACGGAGAGACTTGTCTTGCTGATCCTGCTACATATAATGAGAGTCCGGCACTTGATTTCTCCAGTCTCACAGAAACATTGGATTGGGCCCAAGAGAACGGTATAGGCGTTCGTGGGCATTGCCTGATTTGGTATTCACAGACTCCTTCTTGGTTATTCTATGAGAATTATGATGTTACTGGAGAACTTGCTTCAAGAGAACTCATGATGACTAGAATGGAGAACTACATTAAGGGAGTTTTCGATTGGGCTCAAGAGAACTATCCTGGACTATTCTACTCCTGGGATGTTGTAAACGAAGCAATTGGTGATAATGGTGGCTTACGCGATTGTTATTGGCTACAAACGATTGGTGACGACTATGTTCAATTGGCATTCCAATATGCACGTGAGTACGCTGACCCAAGTATCGAGCTTGCTTACAACGATTATAACGAGTATCAGCCAAGCAAGATGGAAGACATTCTAGAGATGCTTGCTCCAGTTGCTGAAGCTGGAAATATTGACGTTATGGGAATGCAATCACATATGACTGCTGGTCTTTCTGTAGATTCATATGTTGAAGCTATGAACACTTATGCTGACGAACTCGGCGTATCAATTATGATTACAGAACTTGATATTGGTGCTCCTAATTCCGCTAATCCTTTGTATGACCAAGGTGTTTATTATCAAGAGTTTTTCGAGGGATTGATTGCTGCTGTTGATGCAGGAACTCCTATCGAGAGCGTCACTGTATGGGGTATCTCAGATGACACATCTTGGAGATCCAATACAACTCCTCTTCTTTTCTCCGGCAACCTAGCAATGAAGAGCGCTTTTGAGGGCGTTGTTTGCGCTATTACTGGCGATGAGCTTACAATTCCTGATGACTATGTCGTAGTAGAAGCTGATTACTCTCCTATCTACGAAGATTATGAGAATGGCGAATTTATTGGCTTCACAAGATATTCTTCTGTTATCGAGGTCGTATCCGATAACCCATACGAGGGTGAGAGTTGTCTTTGTAATTCAGAAGGCACAGCCACCTATGATGGTTACTGTATCGATGTTTCCCGTTTTGCTGGAACTTCAATTCATTACTCCTTCGCTATCAGATGCGATACTGACACTTGTTACTTCACAGCTGATATAGAAAATGAGTGGCCTCATATTGAAGAAATCGACACTTCTTCTGGCGAATGGATTCTAGTAGAGGGCGATTATGATGTTCCTGCAAACCTTACATATTTACAACTCTATTTTGAGAGCATAGATATGACCGAATTCTATTTAGATAACCTTAGTATCATGGTAATAGAAGAAGGGGCTGAAGAAGCTGAGTTGACTGAGGAAACTGAAGAGACTGCAGAAACTGCAGAGACCTCAGAGCAAGGCACATAATTTCTTGTTCTTTTAACAAAAATATTAACGGCACATCTGGTTTTCGCTAGACGTGCCGTTTCTTCATATATAGACATAATATATATGCGATCGAAAATACCCTGACTTGTTTCCTACAGTTCTATGATAGTTGAAACTTGCATGTGAAAATAATATCTTCGTCAGACTTAAATGCAGTAATCGAACCTTTATTGTTTGCAACGATTGACTTCGCGATTGCAAGACCAAGTCCATGACCACCAGTCTCAGAATTTCGTGATCCGTCTGTTCTATAGAAACGATCAAAAAGATGTGCAAGATTCTCGTTGCTGATATTTTCTTTGGCGCGATTTGAAACAGCTATAACAGCATTTCGTGAGTTCTTATAAACTTTGAAGGTAATACTTTCACTTTCGGGACTGTATTTGATAGCATTGTCCAAAAGGATAGAGAACAGCTCACGCATTGATTTCCTATCGCAGTTTACTAATACACCTTCATTTATTTCTGTTAGTAACTTCTTGTTTGAAGCTATCGCTACATTTTTAAAAGAATCCGACAACTCATGTGCAATTGCCGAAATATCAGTCTTCTCCATCACAAGAGTATTATTTCCTTCTTCCATCTTTGAAAGATAAACAAGGTTGTTAGTCAGCTCAGTAAGTCTCTCTGTTTGCTTTTTAATATCTTTTATCCATTCGTTTCCGTCATCTAAATCCATTTCCAGAACATCAGTATCCGCAATAATTATCGAAAGTGGGGTCTTTATCTCGTGACCAGCATCAGTGATGAATCTAATTTGCTTCTCATAACTTTCGGCAACTGGTCTTACTGCCCTTCCAGAAATCAGAAAAATCTTAATACTTATTAGTATCAAAGAGACTGCAGAAATAATGATACTGATATCGCGAAAACTTCTGAAGTTTAGAAGTCCAATACCACAATCACAAAAAATGACAAGTGTATTCCCATTTTCTAGCTCGACCGCAACATATCTATAGTCGCCAATAAAGCCTTTGCTACTGGAACGTTCGAGAACAGTCAGAGCATAATCCTGGGCGGTTTCCTCTGAAATCGCAGAGATACTACCAGTATCTGTCGAAAGAATGTTGTTTAAGGTATCTGCTTCAACACTAAAGTAACGAGTCTCCCATTGCAGTTCTGGAGAATCAATTCGACCACCTTGCCTGACTTCAGGCGGCATCTGAGAGTTCAAAAGTTCTCCATCGGTATCCTCACGTTTAGGAAATTTTCCTCCATTATCAGAGAGTATCATTAGGACTTTATCACTGTCCGCTACTATTTTTTGATAATTGAAAGTATTGATTCCGCCGACCAATATAATAAATACTAATAAAACTGAAAAGATAGCTGTAAGGGCGAATCTTATACGAAGTCTCTTTATCATTTTACAATCTCCAATGAGTATCCCGCATTACGTGTTGCTTTAATCTTTACATTGGCACCAATCTTATAAAGCTTTTTTCTAAGATAAGAAAGATTATTTCTTTATAGAATTCTCTGAAGTATTCAATTTCATCTTCTACCTGCGAGCTTCCTGGCTGATTCCCACCAGCTACAAGCCAGTCCATAGCAAGTGTCTCAGGAACAGAAACGCGCCGTTTGTATACAATTGACTCACATTTCTTTTTGAGTTCCACGAATACCTCATCATCGTTTTCGATTTTTTTATAGCTCCTGACCCTCAGTTTTTCTTTGTAAGAAGGCTTGTCAAGTGATAGTCTTATCAGCCTAAAGTTGTCCGTATCAAAGTAGATGTTTCGTATTGTTGTTCGGCCATAAGAGTCTATCTTCATTCTTCCTTCAAGGGCGTCCATAAGTGCCAGCTTTTGCGCACTTTCCAGTATGTATTTGAACTCATACCTTTTAAATGTTGACTGATATGTCATAAATTATTCCTCCGTTCTTAAAGTAAGTGTATTGCTATAACCTTAATTGGAACTTAAAGCAAATTACTTCTTTATTAAGAGAGGAATGACTATCTATTTCTTTGCAGTTTGAGTGATTATCGAGAAAGAACGACAATAAAAATAACCCCTACTCAAAAGAGTAGAGGCTATTCGTTAGTTGGAGGCACCACCCAGATTTGAACTGGGGGTAAAGGTTTTGCAGACCTCTGCCTTACCACTTGGCTATGGTGCCATACCTAACGCGCATAATTAACAGCGCTCAAATATTATGCAAAAGGAATATCCTTTTGTCAAGCTATATCATTCAATTCCAGATAACTTGTCGGGCAAATTGTCCCACAGTTCGTTAAGGTTATCGAAGCGCGCGAATTTGCCAAGTACACCTCTATCGTGCGACGCATAAACGAAAGGGATATCGCATTCACCCATTTCAGGATGCACAGCAAAAGCCAATTTCTCTTCCCCTATGACAAACTGCGAGTCAATAATTTCAGTCTCGTTTGATCCGTCGCTATTGCCACGAGCATCAATTCTGAACCATCCACCCGCATATTCTAAGTAAACGTAATTCAACGCGTGAAGAATCAAAGAAGTATTCATCGTACCATCTAGGCGCAAGTATTGGTATCCAATACCAGCGGGAATTCCACATTGACGTAGCAAAGCACAAAGCAAATTAGCCTTTGCAAAACATGTTCCTTCTTTCTGACTAAGTACATCAGAAGCCTTGAACGTCATTTTGTTGGACTTCACGTCGTGTGAGTGCTTAATCTCATCTCTAACTAGAAGAAAACACTGTCTTGCAGTCTCCGCCTCTGGGTCTGGAAAAGCATCTTTATCCGTAGCTATGCTATTTAGCGCTCTCTCCATACAATATTGAGCGATAATACCAATCTTGGGATTTGACATGTCGATAAACTCGCTTCCAATCAAATACTGTGTTATGTCTTTGCGCTGTATCCATTCCATTGCTGATTCCCCCAAAATAAAAATTACAAATTACATACCTAATCTATACTTGAAATCCTGATAACCAAACGACTTCAAGGTCGTAAGTTTACCATCTTCTTCAATTAAACAAATATCTGGCAACTTCATTCCATTAAAAGTATTGTTCTTGCACATCGAATAAATGGCCATATCTTCAAATGCTAATCTCTGACCTATCTTTAGCTCGTTCTCGAAAAAGTATCTCCCAACAACATCACCAGCCAAGCAGGTAGGACCAGCCAAAATGTATCCGTACGCCCCATTATCTGTGCTAGCTTTATATAAAGGCGGCTGATAAGGCATTTCAATAACATCGGGAGCATGGCACGCTGCTGACATATCGAGGATTGCAATCTTATCATCAGCATTTTGAACGATATCAAGGACCGAGGTTACGAGATAACCGGCATCAAGGGCAACTGCTTCACCTGGCTCAAGATAAACCGTCAGTCCAAAAGCCGTTGTAAGTTGGTTAATGACTCCTTCGAGTTTGGAAATGTTATAGTTCTTTTTCGTGATGTGGTGGCCACCGCCAAGATTTATCCACTTAAGCCCCTTTAGAACATCTCCAAAAGTCCTAATTACAGCCTCAACAGTCGTCTCCAAATCTTCAGAACCTTGCTCGCACAAAGTATGAAAATGAATTCCGTCAAGGATATTAATCAGCTCCGGCGACATGAGTTCATCCCATTGCTGTCTAGTGGTACCAAGCCTAGAGCAGCGCGCACAAGGATCATATATCTCATGTCCTTCTTGAGTGCTACACTCAGGATTTATTCTAAGTCCTACAGATAAGCCCTGAGCTTTAGCCCTTGAGCCGTATCGAGCTAATTGAGACGGCGAATTGAACACAATATGGTCTGCATTTTCGAAGATTTCCTCAATCTCATCATCTCGAAAAGCAGCGCTAAACACATGACACTCCTTATTAGGCATACACTCGTGTCCAAGCTTAGCTTCATAGAGACCGCTTGCCTCTGTTCCGCACAAGTACTCAGCAATCAAAGGATATGTGTCATAAGCGCTGAAGGCCTTCTGAGCAAGAAGAATCCGGCAGCCAGTTCTTTCTTGAACGCCTGCTAGAATCTCACAGTTACTGCGAAGCTTCGCCTTATCAATTGCATAGTAAGGCGTTATATGCTCTTCCATAAAACGATTAATCAATACTACTACCGTTCCTTCTTATTCAACAAGAATTGGATTCGTGCTAATTGTCTTAGGTAGTCCGTACTTATCCAACGCCTCAATGAATGGGTCTGGATCAAACTCCTCAACGGTATGCACGCCAGGCGTAGTCCACTTGCCAGTAAGCATCATCAAAGCGCCACACATAGCAGGAACTCCTGTTGTATAACTGATAGCTTGAGAACCAACTTCTCTATAACTTTCTTCGTGATCACAAACATTATAGATGTACCAAGTTTTGTCCTTGCCATCCTTCTTTCCAGTGAAAATACATCCAATATTTGTCTTTCCCTTTGTCTTAGGGCCAAGACTTGCTGGATCTGGAAGAAGAGTCTTAAGGAACTGAATAGGTACTATCTCTTTACCCTCAAACATAACTGGTGTTGTTGAAAGCATTCCAACATTTTCGAGACAACGCATATGGTCAAGATAGCTTTGTCCAAATGTCATAAAGAAACGAATTCTCTTACACTCAGGTATATTCTTTGCCAAAGACTCTATCTCTTCATGGTGAAGAAGATACATATCCTTCTTGCCAACCATGTCAAAATCATATTCGCGCTTGATAGACATAGCAGGAATTTCTATCCATTTTCCATTCTCCCAATAGCTTCCAGGTGCGGAAACCTCACGAAGGTTAATCTCAGGGTTAAAGTTCGTAGCAAAAGCGCATCCATTGTCTCCACCGTTACAATCAAGAATGTCGATAGTATCAATAGAATCAAACTCATGCTTCTTAGCATAAGCGCAATAGCTTTGCGTAACTCCCGGATCAAAACCAGAACCTAGGAGCGCTGTAAGTCCTTTTTCCTCGAACTTTTTTGCATAGTTCCATTGCCATGAATAGTCGAAGTAAGCACTAAATCCAAGTTCCTTACATCTCTTCTCATAAATCGCTCGCCATGCTGGGTCGTTTGTATTCTCCGGCTCGTAATTCGCCGTATCCATATAGTTAACGCCACACTCAAGACAAGCATCCATAATGGATAAATCCTGATAAGGAAGCGCAATATTCATAACTAAATCAGGTCCATAGCTTTTAATAAGGCTAACTAGTTCGTCAACATTATCAGCGTCAACAGAGGCCGTCGTAATCTTCGTCTTAGTCTTAGGAGCAAGCTTAGCAGCTAATGCGTCGCACTTCGACTTTGTTCTGCTAGCAATCATTATCTCCTCAAACACTTCACTAACCTGACAACACTTACTTATTGCAACAGTTGCTACTCCACCACATCCAATAATCAATACTCTACTCATTTGCTACCCCCTTTATCGATTTATGCTCAAAGCAATCAAAATCTCTCGTATCAGTTTACACGTGAGCGCTGTAGACGCTCCCGACGTATCAAGCATAGGCGATAACTCATTTACATCTACGCCCACGATTCTGGCACCGCTTCCAATCAAACCAATCACAGCCTCATACAATGCCATGAAGGATATCCCTCCAGCTTCAGGAGTGCCCGTTCCAGGGAGCACGCTGGAGTCTAAGCAATCCAAGTCAATTGTTAGGTAGACAGGCGCATTTGACACCGCCAAGGCCTTACCAAGGTCCTCTATGCCCTCTGTTGTAAATTTATGCATGTGAGTGTGGCTTTTCGCGAAAAGGAATTCCTCCCTTTCTCCACTACGTATGCAGAATTGATGTATTCTCATATCTCCAAGGAAATCATGACAACGTCTCATAACGCACGCATGACTTAACTTCGTTCCCAGATAGTCGTCCCTCAAATCCGCATGCGCGTCAAATTGCAGAACTGTCAGATTCGGGTATTTCTCCGC
>ERZ724523.2367-NODE-2367-length-10783-cov-6.011559_pt1 | contig 10783 bp, 10 predicted proteins | sample MGYA00376056_ERZ724523 | MGnify/ENA primary metagenome ERZ724523 (study PRJEB28724, sample SAMN07190888) | wastewater metagenome | isolation source: influent of sewage treatment plant in Hong Hong | place: USA: Christiansburg, Virginia | collected 2016-03-01 ... | reverse complement strand
CCAGGATGTGCCTGCCGAAACCCTGGTGCGCCACGGCGACAAGACCCGCTTGCTGACACCCTGCGCCAGTTGCCACGGCGTGGTGGGGCAAGGCGGCAAGCTCGAAGCCTCGGCCCTGGCCGGTCAGAACCCGCTGTACTTCGTGCGCACCATGCTGGACTACCAGAGCGGTGTGCGCCACAACGACAGCGCCAAGGGCATGGCCACCTTTGCCCGCAAACTCAGCCGCAGCGAAATCGAAGCACTGGCCAGCTTCTACGCCGATTTGCCAGACCCGGCTCAACATTGACGCGAAAGACCCCCATGCCACCAGAACCCCGCAACCGCATGCACATCGAGTCGCACTTCGACCCGGCCACGTTCACCTTCAGCCACATCGTCTGGGACCAGGCCAGCGGCCAATGCGCACTGATCGACAGCGTGCTGGACTACGACCCCAAGTCGGGCCGCACCTCCACCGCCAGCGCCGACAAACTGATCCGCCGCGTGGGCGAACTGAAGCTGAAGGTGCAATGGCTGCTCGAAACCCATGTGCATGCCGACCACCTCAGCGCAGCCCCGTATCTCAAGGCTGCGCTGGGCGGTCAACTGGCCATTGGCTCGCACATCACCACGGTGCAAAACGTGTTCGGCAAGCTGTTCAATGCGGGCCCTGACTTTGCCCGCGACGGCAGCCAGTTCGACCGCCTGCTGGCCGATGGCGACACGTTTCACATCGGCGGTCTGGCGGCCCGCGCCATGCACACCCCCGGCCACACACCCGCGTGCATGACCTGCGTCATCACCGACCACAGCACCGACCCCGTGCGCACCGTGGCATTTGTGGGCGACACCCTGTTCATGCCCGACTACGGCACCGCCCGCTGCGACTTTCCCGGTGGCAGCGCCAGCACGCTGTACCAGTCCATACACAAGGTGCTGTCGTTGCCCGACAGCACCGAGCTGTACCTCTGCCACGACTACCCGCCCGACACCCGCGAACCCCAGTGCCAAACCACCGTGGCCGCCCAGAAAGCCGCCAACGTGCATGTGCGCACCGGCGTGACCGAGGCGGAGTTTGTGGCCATGCGCACCGCACGCGACGCGACACTGGCCATGCCCGTGCTCATCCTGCCCTCGGTGCAGGTGAACATGCGTGCGGGCCAGTTGCCCCCGCCCGAAGACAACGGCATCCGCTACCTGAAGATTCCGCTCAATGCCATCTGACCCACACCCCTCTTCCGCTGCCCTGGCCAGCCTGCGCACCCTGCGGCTGGCCTCTCTGGGCGAAGGTGCCACGCTGTTGCTGCTCCTGCTCATCGCCGTGCCACTCAAACGCCTGGCCGGTTGGCCCACTGGCGTGTCCATCATGGGCCCCATCCACGGCGCAGCGTTTTTGCTGTATGCCGCGCTGGTGCTGCGGCACACCGGCAGCCTGCTGACCGTGCGCGACACCCTGGCGTTGCTGCTGGCCGCCTTTGTGCCCTTCGGTGCTTTTTTTGTTGGCGGCATTTTCAAACGCAAGGCACAGGCCCTGGGCTGATGCCCCGATCGACACCCACCCATCCCAACCTCGATGACTCTATGAATAACAGCTCTGCCACTCCCCGCTGGCTGGCCGCCAGCCTGCTGGCCTGTGCCGTGCTGGCACCGTTTGCGCTGACAGTCACGGCGCACGCCCAAGCTGCCACCGCCAACGCCATGGTCCCCGCACCCGCTGTGGGACAGCCCCTGCCCGCACTGGCGCTGAAAGACCAGCACGACAAAGCCTGGCTGGTGCCCGCTGACACCCGCCTGGTGCTGTTCGCCACCGGGCGCAAAGCCTCCGGCCTGGTGCAAACCGTGCTGGAAAAAGAGCCCAGAGAATTTCTGGCCCAGCGCCACACCGTGTACCTGGCCGACATGAGCAAGATGCCCGGCTTTGCCACCCGCATGTTTGCCCTGCCTGCGCTGCGCGAAATGCCGTTCACAGTGGGCGTGTCGCTGCAGGAAGGCATGCTGGCGGCCTGGCCCCGCGAGGCGGAAGGAGTCACACTGATCGAACTCGCCAACGGCCTGGTGCAGCGCATTGCGAGCGTCAACACCGAGGCCGGTCTGCGCTCCGCCCTCAGGCCCTGAGGGCCACACATTCAGCACCCGCCAACGCCAGCCCGGCATGGCCAAGCTGGCGTTCTGAGCATCCGAACTTCCGCCTGACTGCTTTTCTCATGCCACACCCGCGCCAAAACCCCGCAAAATAAGTGCATGCTCCATTCTCAGCCCCCCTCCACCCCCTCTCCGGCAGCGGTCACCCACCCATCTGCCGCCGCATCGTTGCGGCCGCAGCCTGAGCGCGGGCCGGTGTACCTGCCCGCCAATGCACAGCAGCGCCACGAACTGCACAACGAGGTGCATGCCCGCCCCTCGGCCCGGGTGCGGCTGCCCGCGCTGGTGATCTATGTGGCGGTGCTGAACGAAGGCGTGAGCCGCGCCGATGAATGTGCCCACCTGCAACGCCTGCCCGGCCAGCAGCACCTCACCACCGACGATCTGGCCGATAACTTCCTGCGCCTGCGCTATCCGGGTCACACAGTCAAGTGGGAGAGGCACAGCGAGTTCACCCGCTACTCCATCGTCCAGCCCCTGCCCGAGCACGCTCTGCTGGGTGCCAGCGATCCCGAGCTGCTGTCGGCCCTGGTGCTGCCGCCCGACTGGCTGCGCGACATTCCGGGCCAGACCATCGCCGCTGTCAAGCTGGTCATGCTGCACGGCGACCTGACACAGCGCGACTCCACGATGGCACAGGCTCGCCACTGGCTGGGCGACCATGCGCTGGTGGCCTCGGTCATCGGCAACAATGGCCACTCGTGGGCCGTGACCGATTTTGCGCTGCGTGACAGCGGCTTTGAACGCATGCTGGTGATTGCGCCCGAAAGCACCACCGACACCAGGGCTGGCCGCATTGCACAGCGGATGCTGGAGCTGGAAACCTACCGCCTGATGGCCCTGCGCGGCCTGCCCGTGGCCAAGCAGCTCATGCCCATGCTGACGGCCACCGAGCGCGAGCTGGCCGACATCACCGGGCAGATCGAGCGCGGCAGCGAGTCCGACCCCCAATTGCTCAACCACCTGGCCACGCTGGCCGCGCGGGTGGAGCAGGCCATTGCCAGCCACGCCTACCGGTTTGCCGCCTCCTCGGCTTACCACGGCATCGTGAGCCAGCGCATTGCCGAGCTGCGCGAACGCGCCATTCCCGGCACCACCACCATCGGCGAGTTCATGAACCGGCGGCTCTCTCCGGCCATGGCCACCGTCAGCGCCACGGCCAACCGGCTGTCGTCGCTGTCGGAACGCATCACCCGCGCCACCGCCTTGCTGCGCACACGGGTGGACATCGCCACCGAAACCCAGAACCAGCTGCTGCTGGAAAAACTGACCAAAGGCCAGGATCTGCAACTGCGCCTGCAAAGCACGGTGGAGGGGCTGTCGATTGCGGCCATCAGCTACTACGTGGTCAGCCTGCTGCTGTACGTGGGCAAGGCGGGCAAGGCAATGGGCCTGCCCATCCACCCCGAAATGGCGGCGGGCGCGGCCATTCCGCTGGTGCTGTGGGCCGTGTGGCGCACCACCCGCCGCATCCACGAAAAACTCCACGCCGAACACTGAACATGAATTTCTGGGACCAACACTACACCGCCCCTGGCTACAAATACGGCACCGCGCCCAACCAGTTTGTCACCGAGCAGGCCTGGCGGCTGCCACCCGCCAGCCAGGTGCTGCTGCCGGGTGACGGCGAGGGCCGCAACAGCGTGTGGCTGGCCAGCCAGGGCCACCGCGTGCAGACCGTCGATTCATCGGCAGTGGGGCTGGCCAAGGCACAGGCCCTGGCTGCCGAGCGCGGCGTGGCCATCCACACCACCCACGCCGACCTGACCGACTGGCACCCCGCACCCGCCAGCGTGGATGCGGTGGTGCTGGTGTACCTGCACCTGCCCCCGGCCATCCGCGCCCCCATCCTGCACAAGCTGGCACAGGCGCTGCGCCCCGGCGGCTGGTGGCTGCTCGAAGCCTTTCACCCCGAGCAGCTCAGCCACAGCAGTGGCGGCCCCAAAGACACGGCCATGCTCTACACGCCCGAGCTGCTGCAAGCCGACGTGGGCCACCTGCTGGACACCACGCTGCTGTGGCACGGTGAAACCACGCTGGACGAAGGCCCCGGCCACCAGGGCCTGGCCCACGTCACCCGGCATGTGGCACAGCGGCGGCCAGACTCGACCAAAGCCTGACACCCCCTCTGTCACAGAGTTGATCGACATACAACTTCCTTTTGGCGCTACTGATTTCTCAGTTACCAGCGCACAAATTTTCTTCATCTTGCGCATTCTCCAATTGCACAGCCAGCTCTTTTTTGAAAGAAAAACCATGAAATCCGCCCACGATCTGGTGATGGCCGCCAAGACCCACATCCGCGAAATCCCCCTGGAACAGGCCGATGCCGCACTGGCCGCCGCCGATGTGCTGATCGACGTGCGCGAGGCCGATGAATTTGCGGCCGGTCACCTGGCCGGGGCCGTTCACATTCCGCGCGGGCTGCTTGAGTTCAAGCTCACCGCCATGCCCGCGTTGCAGGCCCGCGACCTGGCCGTGGTGCTGTACTGCAAAACCAGTGGCCGCGCCGCGCTGGCCGCCCAGAGCATGCAGGCAATGGGTTACCTCAATGTCACCAGCCTGGCCGGTGGCTACGATGCCTGGGCGGCGGCGGGCAAACCCGTGGCCACCCCCGCGCTGCCCTCGTTCGAATGAGTACCCAGCCCGCCGGGCAGCGGATGGCGGGATGGCTGAAGCACCTTCCCTGCATGGTCTGGCTGCCGGGCTACGACCGCCACACCTTCAGCAGCGATGCGGTGGCGGCGCTCATCGTCACCGTCTTGCTCATTCCGCAAAGCCTGGCCTACGCCATGCTGGCCGGACTGCCTGCCGAGGTGGGGCTGTACGCCAGCATGGCCCCGCTGCTGGCCTATGCCGTGCTGGGCACCAGCCGGGTGCTGGCGGTGGGGCCGGTGGCCATCACTGCGCTCATGGCCGCCACCGCCCTTGGCCAATGGGCCACACCCGGCAGCCCTGCCTACCTGGAGGGCGCACTGGTTCTGGCCCTGCTCAGCGGGCTGATGCTGATGGGCATGGCCGTGTTGCAGCTGGGATTTCTGGCCAACTTTCTGAGCAACCCGGTCACATCCGGCTTTGTGTCGGCCTCCAGCGTGCTGATTGCGCTGAGCCAGACCGGGCACCTGCTGGGCATCCGCTCCCAGGGTGACACCGTGCCCGCCATGCTGGCCTCGCTGTGGCAACACGCCGCCGATGTGCGGCCCGCCACGCTGGGCCTGGGGCTGGTGGCGTGCGCGTGGTTGCTGTGGTCACGCTCCGGGCTCAAACCCCTGCTGGTGCGCCTGGGCTGCTCAGGCAGCACCGCCACTCTGGGTGGGCGGCTGGCCCCGGTGCTGGCCATTGCGGCCACCACAGCCTGGGTCGGGGTGCTGGGCTGGCACCAGGACGGCCCGCACGGCCTGGCTGTGAAGGTGGTGGGGGCCATTCCGCAAGGCCTGCCACCCTTGACCTGGCCCGCCTGGAATCCGGCGCTGTGGCACACGCTGCTGATGCCCGCGCTGCTGATCAGCGTGGTGGGCTACGTGCAGTCGCTCTCGGCGGCACAGACACTGGCCGCCCGCCAGCGCCAGCGCGTTTCACCCAATGCCGAACTGCTGGCCCTGGGAGCCAGCAATGTGGTGGTGGGCCTGACCGGCGGCATGCCGGTCACGGGCAGCCTGTCGCGCTCGGTGGTCAATGCCGATGCCGGTGCCCTCACCCCGGCTTCCGGGGCCTTCACCGCCGTGGCGCTGCTGCTGGCCTCGCTGTGGCTCACACCCTGGCTGTTCTACCTGCCCCAGGCCACACTGGCGGCCACCATCATCGTGGCGGTGCTGACCGTGATCGACCTGGACGTGCTGCGCCGCACCTGGCACTGCGCCCGGGCCGACTTTGCCGCCGTGGCCGCCACCATCGCCGCCACGCTGCTGCTGGGGGTCAACGCCGGGCTGGTGGCGGGGGTGGCCGTGTCGCTGCTGCTGTACCTGTGGCGCACCAGCCACCCGCACATGGCGGTGGTGGGCCGCGTGCCGGGCACCGAGCATTTCCGCAACGTGCTGCGCCACAACGTGCAGACTCAGCCCCATGTGCTGGGCCTGCGGGTGGACGAAAGCCTGTACTTTGCCAACGCCCGCACCCTGGAAGACCGCATCAACCAGGAGGTGGCGCAGCGCCCCGCCCTGCGCCATGTGGTGCTGCAATGCACGGCCATCAACGACATTGATGCCAGCGCCCTCGAAAGCCTGCAAGCCATCGACCACCGCCTGCAAGAAGCCGGGTTGCGCCTGCACCTGAGCGAAGTCAAAGGCCCGGTGATGGACAAACTGCAATGCTCGGGCTGGCTGGCCCACCTGAGCGGCCAGGTGTTCCTGACACACCACCAGGCGGTGGTGGCGCTGGAGCAGGAGACGGGGCGCTGAACGCAGGTGACAGCCAGGCATGCGGGTTTCCACCCGGTGGCGTTTACAGCGGCGTGGGGGCTGCCTATATTGGCCCGGCACTGGCGGCCCCTTCTGGCTGGCGGCCAGCCCCCACCGCCCCCGCACCGGAGACTGCTTTGACCGCATTGCACCTGGCCCACTGGCCGCCTGGCCTGTCGCACCACCTGACGCTGCCTGAAACCCACCTGTTCTACAACGCCGAGGTGTCGGCCACGCGCTATCCGCACAAGCCCTTCATCGTCTATCACGGGGCCACGCTGACGTTTGCGCAGTTTCACCGGCAGGCCGAGCAGCTGGCGGGCTATCTGCAAGCTGTGTGCGGGGTGCAGCGCGGTGACCGGGTTCTGCTGTGCATGCAGAACTGCCCGCAGTGGGCGGTGGCGTTCTACGCCATCGTGCGGGCCAATGCGGTGGTGGTGCCCGTCAACCCCATGAACCGCACCGATGAGCTGCGCCACTGCCAGCAGGACAGCGGGGCCACGGTGGCCATCACCGCCCAGCACCTGCTGGCCGAGTTTGCGCCGCTGCACCAACCGGATGCACCGTCCGACCCGGTACACGGCACCACGCCCACGGCAGCCCTGCGCCACCTGGTGGTGGCCACCTACAGCGATGCCCTGCCCACCTTGCCCGCCCTGCCTGAGCCGCCCGCCCCCGACCTGGTGACCGCCCCGCGCCAGCCGCTGATCGGGCCGGGGCTGCATGCCTGGGTGGATGCGCTGGCCAGTGGCCACGCGCCCGGCACCCTCACCACCGGGCCGGACGACCTGTGCGTGATGCCCTACACCTCCGGCACCACCGGCCAGCCCAAGGGCTGCATGCACACGCACCGCACCGTCATGAGCACGCTGGTGGGCGGGGTGCATTGGTTCGGGCGCACGCCCGATTCGGTGTACCTGTCGGTGCTGCCCTATTTCCACGTCACCGGGCTGGTGGGCGGGCTGCACGGGCCGCTGTACCTGGGATCGACCACGGTGCTGCTGTCGCGCTGGGACCGCGAAGCCGCAGCCGTCTGCATCGCCCGCCACCGGGTGAACGTGTGGCAGGCCATCTCGACCATGGTGATCGACTTCATGGCCAACCCCCGGCTGGGCCAGCACGATCTGTCCAGCCTGGATGCCGTGCGCGGTGGCGGTGCCGCCATGCCCGCCGCCGTACACGACCAGCTCAAGGCGCTGACGGGCGTGGCCTACGTGGAAGGCTACGGCATGACCGAAACCATGGCCGCCACCCACATCAACCCCCAGCACCGCCCCAAGCGCCAGTGCCTGGGCATTCCGGTGTTCGATGTGGATGCGCGGGTGATCGACCCCGTGACCTTTGCCGAAGTGGCCCAGGGCGAAAGCGGCGAAATCGTGATGCACGGCCCGCAGGTGATGCTGGGCTACTGGAACAACCCCGAAGCCACCCGCCAGACCTTCATCGAGCTGGATGGCAAACGCTTTTTGCGCTCCGGCGACCTGGGCCATGTGGACGAGGACGGGTATTTCTTCATGACCGACCGGCTCAAACGCATGATCAACGCCTCGGGCTTCAAGGTCTGGCCCGCCGAGGTGGAAGCCATGCTCTACCACCACCCGGCCATCCAGGAGGCCTGCGTGATCGGCGCACACGACCCGCACCGGGGCGAAACCGTCAAGGCGATGGTGGTGCTCAAGGCCGGGGCCGCCGAGCACACCCGGCCCCAGGACATCACCGACTGGGCACACGCCCACATGGCGGCCTACAAGGTGCCCCGCGTGGTGGAACTGGTGGCGACGCTGCCCAAATCGGCCACCGGCAAGGTGATGTGGCGCACCTTGCAGGCACAGCAAGCCGAGCGCGACGCACAGGCCTGATGCCCAAGAAACCCTGGGCATGACTCACAAGTCATGCGGCAAAGTGAGGGCTGGCACAAAAAATGCCACATTTGACGGTCAAAATGTGTGCTTCAAGAAAAATGTGCGCTTCACGAGAGAGTTGTACCGTTGCCAACACCACACCACCCAACCTGTAGACCACCCAGGCGCACCTTGTACCCACTGGTCATCACGGGTGTGCTGACCCTGCTAGGCACATTGGCCCAGGCCAACGAGCCCCCCGCATTCGGTGTCATCACCAGTGTGACGGGCAGCAGCCAGTTTGTGATCGACATCAAAAGCAGCGCCGATGCCCAGCCCGAGCGCAACCAGCGCATCATCAACGTGGCCGGTGTGCGTGGCGTGCGCCAGGATGCCAACGGCATCTACGCACTGGAGCGGCAGATTCTGGGCCGCGATGTGGAACTCAGTGGCTGCACCCGTGTGCCGCTGGCTCCCGACCAGCTGAGCTGCCACGTGATGATCAACATGGGCCGCAGCCTCAACCCATCGGTCAACCTGGCGGCCATGCTCAGCACCTGGGGGCTGGTACACCTCACCCAACCGCTGTCCACTCCACCCCAGTCGGCAGCCCAGGCAAGCGGTACACCGGCCAACAGTTCACAGGCACCCGCTTCCGGCCAGGAGTTCAAGCCGTTCACCCCTCCGCCCAATTTGCGCAAGTCAGCCAATTGAAGGCATGTGTGTAACAGCGGCACAGACGCTGTTCGGTCAGTCCAGCGCCCGGCCCTCGCCCGCTTCTTCCACCGTTTGCCCGTCGCGGATGTGGTAGATCCGCCGGAAGGTGGGGATGATTTTTTCGTCGTGGGTCACCACGATGATGGCCGTGCGGGCCTCGCGGGCCATGCGGTTCAAGATGCGCATCACGCCCAGCGCACGCTCGCTGTCCAGCGGCGCGGTGGGCTCGTCGGCCAGGATGACCGGCGGGCGGTTGGCCAGGGCGCGTGCAATCGACACCCGCTGCTGCTCGCCGCCCGACAGCTGGCCGGGCTGGGCCTGGGCGCGGTGCTGCACGTCCAGCGCGGTCAGCAGTTCCAGCGCACGCTGGCGGGCCAAGGCGTTGGGTAGCCCGGCCAGCATGGGCAGCAGGGCCACGTTGTCGGTCACGTCCAGAAACGGAATCAGGTACGGGGCCTGGAACACGAAGCCGATGCGGTCGCGCCGCAGCGCACGCAGGTCGGGCGTGCGCCAGCCGTTGTCGTAAATCACCTCGCGGCCCAGCGTCATGCGGCCTGCCGTGGGCTCGATGACGGCCCCCAGGCATTTGAGCAGCGTGCTCTTGCCCGAGCCCGATGGCCCCACCAGCCCCACCACCTCGCCGGGGGCCACCTGCATGTTGACGTTTTTCAGGGCCACCACGGCGGCATCGCCCGTGCCATAGACCTTGCGCAGGTTCTCGATGACGATGCCGCCACCGTGCACAGCTTCCGTCAGCGCAGGCCCGGTGGTCAGTTCGCCACCCAACGGCGGCCTGGCCAAGACAGCCGGGCTGGCAGCCGGGTGGGTGGCCTGGCGGGCAAACAGACGAAAAGGGTTGAAGCGGTTCATGCCGGGTCCTTCATCCGATGGCCGCGCCGGGATCGACCTTGAGCGCCGCCCGGATGGCCAGCGTGCTGGCCAGGGCGCAGATCAGCATGGTGATGCCCAGCCCGGTGAGCGCGTCGCTGTTGAGCAGCAGCACGTACTTGGGAAAGGCCGGAGCCCACAGCGTGGCCGCCACCTTGCCCACCACAAACCCGATCAGGCCCAGGCCCAGCGCCTGTTGCAGGATCATGCTGGCGATGGTGGTGTTGCGCGTGCCGATGAGTTTGAGCACCGCAATCTCGCGCAGCTTGCCCAGCGTCATGGTGTAAATGATGAAGGCCACGATGGCCGCGCTCACCACCGACAGAATGACCAGAAACATGCCGATCTGTTTGGCCGAATTGGCAATCAGCTTGGCCACCAGAATGTCTTCCATCTCGGCGCGGGTGAACACATTCACATGCTTCCAGCGCCGCAGCTCGGCGGCCACCTCGTCAGGCCGGGCACCGGGGGCCAGCTGCACCAGCACCGCGTTCACGTTGTGGCTGCTGGTTTGCAGCGCCTGCACCGCCTCCAGCAAGCCGGGCTGGCCGGGGCGGTTGAAGGCGGGGTTGGCGGCGGTGCGGGCGCGGTCGGCCACGATGGCATCGTTGTCCTTCAGAAACTGCGCCTCCTGCGCGTCTTTCAGCGGCACAAACACCATCGGGTCGCCGCCCGACGACACCATGCGCCGCGCCAGGCCCACCACGGTGTAGTCGTGGCGGCGGATGCGGATGCGCTCGCCCAGCACAAAGCCGGTCTTCACATCGGCCACGGCCTCGTAGTGGCTGCGGGTGATGTGCCGCCCCGCCACCAGGT
>ERZ724523.2366-NODE-2366-length-10798-cov-4.268454_pt1 | contig 10798 bp, 7 predicted proteins | sample MGYA00376056_ERZ724523 | MGnify/ENA primary metagenome ERZ724523 (study PRJEB28724, sample SAMN07190888) | wastewater metagenome | isolation source: influent of sewage treatment plant in Hong Hong | place: USA: Christiansburg, Virginia | collected 2016-03-01 ... | reverse complement strand
CTGATGTACTTGCCACTTTATTTTTGGCTAAATTCATATAGGCCGCTGCGATATGTCGCTGGAAGTCATTGTTATTAATTATAACCTGCCTCATCTTAGCATCCGGGCCACTGCCAAATACTAAATTGAACTTGCTGTTATTGGGGTCATAGTCACCGGTTATTTTGCTCGCCCATGTATCTGGTGACCATCCACTACATGTAAGACGGGTGTCGCCCGTTGCATTGTGACTATTCGTCAGTGCAATTGAAGCATTTGCCGATACCGCAGAACACGTATTTGCCAGCGCAGAGCGCGCCGACACCGTAAGCGCCACTGGAATAGCGATTCCAAGCCCGCGTACAAACCGCCTGCGATTCGTGCTCTTAGTCTGGCTCGGCTTGTCATCTAAAGTTTTCAGTTCATTCATGTGTGCCTCAATCTTTATAGTCAGACAATTACTTGTCTTGCGATACATACATTAAGCAATTTTTACGCCAACTTTAAATATCATTTTTAATTCAATAGGTTAAAAAATTCACAGCTGGCCATAAAAATGCGATTGTAAAACAATCCGACACCCTACATTCGACTTCGTTTTCGGTATTGTAATCATCCCTGCAATGCACGGATCATGAAATATTTCTCAGTCCCGCTAAATCATTTTTTCCAGCAACGAATGAAAACGCCACCACCCACGATCAGCGCAATAGTCACGGCTACAATTAATCCGGCACCCCATCCGGGATCGGACAAAGCAAGCACAATTTGGTCGGCAAAAACTGTGATGACTAGTGCGCCAGGCAGCATGCCGAGCCAAGTGCCGAAAAAGAAATCTGCAAGCCTGATGTGTGTTGTTCCGGCAATCATGTTAACAATTGCAAACGGGGCAATCGGCACCATGCGAATCGCGATTACTGACAAGATGCCTCGCTTGGCAAGTCGTGAACTCAGTTGATTAACGCGTTCGCCAGCAAGCCGACAGAGCGCTTCGTGGCCAAGATGGCTGCCAACCCAATAACTGATGACCGCTCCCAAACTAGCCCCGGTCAGAGCATAGGCAATGCCATACCAAGGCCCAAAGGCAATTGCCGAAACCATGATGATGACCGCCAACGGGATTGCAACCACACTGGCGAGAGCAACCCATGCTAGCGCCGCCAATGGCCCTATGCTGCCCCCTTGTTCGTGAAGGAGGCCAACCAATCGTTGAATATCAAACCATTCGCCTAGTGAAGTCCACCGCCAAGCCAATCCCAAACCAATCAAGCTGAGAATCAACAAAGCCAGCAACCATGCTCTTTTCTTGAGGGCGGCGAGATCAGTTTCCCTAGTTGTCATGCCAATTTGGGCGCTTCAATACGCCGCTCTTCGGTGAGAAGTTCTTTCAGAGTGGTCGATAGTGCCTCGACATTCCCTTGTTCAAAGATAGAGCCATGCAAGCCCGGAATTTGCACTTGTTTTATTGTGCTGGACACGGTCTTTTGCCATGGACGGAAAAACCAGCGCTCCCAACTAGCCAGACCACTTGATTTGAGTAGGGACACCTGACCTGAATATTCTACCGGGTGATATCCGGCCATAGCCTTGATTTGGGCCATCAGGCCAGGATCGCTGAACATGGCACCGAGGTGTCTTCCATTCATACTTAATTCTTGAACATTGAGATTGCGCGCCAACCAGCCAAGAATTCGCCACAAAGTTGCTCCGCGCAGAACACGAACCGGATAGACGGTATCAACCAATATCATCCCAGGTAATTTCATTCCACGCTGTTGCAACAATCTAGCCGCCTCCAGCGCAGGTATTCCGCCGACTGAAAAACCAGCCAAAAAACCTGGTCGACCGCAACTTTCTATTTGGTCGGCGTAAAGTTTTGCAAGTTGATCGATGCTGGTGATGGTTAATGAGGTCGGTGGTTGCAACATGTAAAAATCACAAACATCGCCCAGTGTTTGCGACAGTTTCTGAAATCGAATCAAGTCGCCATGCCCTGATGCGGCAAGATAAAACGGAATTTTCCCTGTATGGCGGTTGAGCGGGATCATCAATTCGCTATCTGCTTCTTCATTACCCAGTGCGATGGCAAGTCGCTCTATGGTTGGGTGTTCAATCAGGCGGTAAAGTGAAATTTTTCGAGCCAGCAGTTTTTCTATACCAGTCAATATTTCGACTGCTGCTAGGGAGTCGCCGCCGATATCGAAAAAGTTATCGTGGACGCTGATCTCTTGACGATTGAGTGCTTTTTCCCATAGCGCCATCAAACTGGATTCAAGTCGGCCTTGTGCTGGTCTGGAAATAAGTGCACTGGCCAGGAGTTCTGGTTGGGGCAGGGCGTCGTAATCAGTTTTACCCGTTAAATTGGTTGGTAATTCAGGGGCAATACTGATGCCGGCGGGCAACATGTAATCAGGTAATCGAGTTGCCAGTTGATCGCGAAGCTTGGCCGGTGAGTCATCCTCGTCACCTGCAACCCAAGCGTATATCAGTTGTTTTCCGTCCAGTTCAACCAATTTGACGGCAGCCTGGTGTATTCCCTCTAGAGCTAACAAGGCTGCTTCAATTTCTCCCAATTCAACTCGATAACCGCGTAATTTGATTTGACGGTCAAGCCGACCTTGGAAGTGTAGGTTGCCATCTGCACCCAACCAGCCTTGATCGCCTGTTCGATACATGCGCTGGCCTGGCCAGAATGGATCTGGACGGAAGGCGTCGGCATCAAGCTCGGGGCGATTCAGGTAGCCTCGTGCAATGGCCTGTCCGGCAATGAAAACCTCTCCTAAGACGCCAAAGGGTAATAACTGTCCCGCTTGATCAAATATGTAGATGCGTGATTCGCTGATTGGAAAGCCAACCGGGAGTGCTACACCGGGCAAACTTTCTTGGCAGCACCACGCAGTTGCAAAAATCGCGGTTTCAGTCGGACCGTAGACGTTGTAGAGCTGAGCGCCGGTTTCGTTGGCGAATCTTTGGGCGAGTTCAGGTGGCAATACTTCGCCGCCACAACACGCCACGCGTAGCCGCAAAGCTGACTGACTACCAGCGGAATCGACCACGCCGCGGACCGTTGAAGGGACCAGCGCCATAATGGTGACGGCGTGCCGGATGGCAAAGTCGCCGAAGGAAGTGGGGAGCTGGCGGCCGGCAGGTGATAGGGCAATACTGGCCCCTTGGGTGAGGGGGAGCAGGATTTCAATCAGCGAAGGATCGAAGGTCATTTGAGTGATTTGACCGGTGCGATCAGATGCTTGTACTTGCCAGGTTTTCGCCAGCCATTCAAGACGCATGGACAACGTAGCGTGTTCAACCATGACGCCTTTGGGTCGGCCAGTGGAACCTGATGTGAAAAGTACATAAGCAAGGTCAGTCGGCTTGGTCTCGTTCGAATTTGATCCTTGAACTACTGAATTTACTTTGTGGGCAACCTCATCAATTGATAACGTGGGTAAAGGAAGTGTGCCTAACCTTGAGCGATTGCGCTCCTGTATCAACAGGGCAATGGCTTTGCTATCTGCCAGAATGCTGTCGAGGCGTGCCAGTGGCGCATCAATATCGAGGGGTAAAAAGGCGGCGCCCGATTTGGCAATGCCTAGCAGAGCGGCAACCATTTCGGGCGAACGTTCGACAGCCAGCGCGACAATTTTGTCCCGGCCCGCACCTTGATTTCGCAGCGTGTTGGCGATGCTTTCTGCCAAGCTATCCAGCGTAGCGTAATCCATCTGCCCGCCGTCCCAGACGATTGCTGTGGCATTGGGTTGGGTTTTGGCAAGGCGTTCGAACTGAAAAAAATAAGGCTCTGGCTGCGATTGACCGCAACATCCCTGAAAAGAACCTTTAATGAGTTCAAAGCGTTCGTCCGCTGGCAGAATATCGATTGAATCGACCAAGGCGTGCGCATTGGCGAGCATCGTAGTCATTAAATGTAACAGTCGTTTGCCTAGGTAACCAACCTCGGCTGGTTCAAAGCAGGCGGCACTTGCTTCCAGCGTCAGTTCGACATCCTGATCGGGGTGAAACTCACACAAAGTGATTCCAAGCGGGTAACGGGCCAACCCGGAAAAAACCTGTCGTGCGCCCATCGAGATGGCGGTGTCGCCAAATATAAGGTCGTATTCCTGCCGCTCGAAAGAGAACAGTACGTCGAACAAACTGTCACGCTTGTGACGAATGGCTTGTAATCGCTTACCTTGTTCGCTTAGCGGATAGCGTTGGTGACGAACGGCTGCACGCAGCCCGCTATTAACCGAGAACAGCAGTTCGGCCACCGACATTTGTGGCTTGACTTGAAGCACCAGCGGAAATACACCGACGAACATGCCAAAGGTGTTCTTGTAGCGCTTGCCTCCCCGATTGAGGCTGGGAATACCGATTACCACTTCCTGCCGATTCAAAACGCGAGCGAAATACAGAGCCAATACCGCAATCATGTAGCTGAAAGGGGTTGCGCCGAATGTGCCGATTTGACTGCCTAATTGGTCATATTCATTACGTGCAATGGAGAGTGTGGCTGATAGCGCAGGGGTTACACCGCTTTTGCCTGTCGGCAAGTGGCGCCGCTCAAATAGTGGTTCCGGGAGTCTCGGCAGGGTTTCTTGCCAAAAAGCGTTATCGTTTTCGAATGCATTTGTGGCGCGGTATTCGAGCGATTCTTCAATGAACTTTAAGTAACCAGGATCGCCCGCAGGTGGTGGCTCAATGCCGGCGATTTTCGCATTATAAATTTCGACCCAGCGGCGCATGACCTGCGACGTACCCCAGCCATCCATCACCAGATGATGGAATTGAATGGAGAGCCAGTTATGCTCCTTATTGAAATGCAGCAACGCGAAACGCCAAGGAGGGGCGTTGCCGAGGATAAAAGGCTGCGCAATACTTTCTTTTACCCAATCGTGAAGTGCTTCCTGTGGTTGGATTTTTGACGAAAAGTCGATGAGTTCCAGTAGCGGTTGATAGCTGGGCAACAGGCGCTGTCTTCCGTCAAGATCTGGTACTAAACGCAGAGCTTCGTTTTCTTCGACCAGCGTGTTGAGTGCATCAATAAAGGCTGGTCTATCAAATGGCCCTTTGATGTATCCACCACCACCGATGTTCAGGTGCGTACTATCCGGCCAGGCGCACTGATCCAGCCAGACTTCGCGCTGGCTAAGCGAGAGCGGCAAATCTGCCGGGTTTAGCGCGGCAGTGCCGATTTCGTCCATTGGCCAATTTCTTCCATGGCGTAACGATAACCAACCTCGGCAATTTCCGCTGCGCGACGATAGGCCATCAAGGGAAAGCCAGCGACGGGGGGGGCAAGGTAATGATCTGCCATTGCCATCGTTCTGCTACGTTGATGCAAGCCACCAATATGACCGGCGCGATAGAGTATGTCGCCAATACCAGGGCAGGCTTCACTTGATGTAGAAAAGTAGCCTTTGATCGTTTTACGTACGGAGAGGCGGGCCATAGTCGGGTCAACACTCATGTCGTCACGGACATCGACATCAATGGCAATGATTGTTCCGTTACCGCGGCGCAGTTCAAATGGTGTGCTGAGACGGCTGCGCATCGCACCAACCGGCACATTGTCGAGAATGGCCCCGTCAACCAGTAAATCACCTCCGCGCAGTACAGGGGGTAACAGTCCCGCCGGTGAATTGCTGGCTAATACGGCATGCCAGAGTGGGCCACTTTCCTGAACCGTGGTGCAGGCTCGACTCAGATTGCAAGCGGCAGCGAAGTAGGGGTTCCAAAGTTGCTCAATGTCCTGTTCACCGAACATTTTGCGCAAATCACGCTCAAGGCGTCGCCCGGAGAGCAAAGAAATAACGGGTAAGGTTGGCCGTTCGCCACCGAGTGCAAAAGCCATTGTCTGATCACGGATTTCTTCAAGCCCTAGCCCTTTTGCATACTGCGCGCCAATCAGCGCGCCCATGCTGTTGCCACCAATGATATCGACCGGAATATTGGATTGCTCTAGGGCGCGCAGAATACCAAGATGGGCAAACCCGCGTGCGCCACCGCCACCCAGAACGACGCCAACCGCTTGTCCTGTCAGAAAGCGTGCCAATCGGGCAAAGTCATTGTCGTGGCCGGCGCGCAGTGGATAGACTCGTTCAACTTCACGCTCGGTTCGCCAACTGGCCAAATCTCCCGGCAATACGGTGTTGGCTGGATGGAGAAGTGCCAAATGCTGGCGTTTCATTGAGAAGCCGGGTTCAGCGGCGAGTTTCATCTCGACATTGCAAACCCCGGCGTCATCGCCATCGCTAGCAACATAGATAATTTGATCGGCCTGACGAAAGGCACGCCGGGTCCATTCGGAGTCTTGACCATCCGTCTGATAGATCAAAAAATCAAAGGCTGTATCAAGATCGTCAAATGGGAAGTTTTCAGATGTCGCGGCGTTGACCAGTTGGGCTTTTCCTGATCTGGCCAAAGCCTGCGTCAAACTATGTGCGAACTCAGTGTTTAGGGGAGACGGGTGTAACGGAACGATGACAAAAGCGTGAGCATGACCATGTTCGGTTCTTTGCGGCGTGTGGCGTAATTGGTGATAAACCGCTTGCGCAAATACCTTGTTGAGTGCGACCGGGTGGCGCATCAAGAGTTGTTCAAACGGCAGGCGGTGCAATACGGCGATTGTCGAGTCACGCAAGGCAGTGACATCGGCAAAACGCCTTTGCTGCAGGATCATCCCGGCTTCACCAACTGTTTCGCCGGGAGAAACTTCGTTGTAGAGGCGCAGGGTGCCATCAGGATTTTTTCGGGAAACCCGGAGGCGACCGCTGACGACGATCAGCATGCTCTCGGCAGTATCACCTTCGCTTAGTATGGTATTGCCACCCTCGACAGTTTCGATCTCCAAACTGTCTGCAAGATCACTGAGTAGATCAGGGTCAAGCGCACCAAAAACCAGGCTGGCGCGTAGCACAGCCATCAGCCTTTCCTGGTGCCTTGAGATTTCAACCACTGAACGTTCTCCCCCGAACCAACCAGTGAATTGGCTGTATTAGGTGTTATACCCCATCGGATTGCCGGATTGCCAGCGCCATGCATCGCGGCACATCGTTTCCAGATCAAATTCAGCAGACCAGCTCAACAAATTTTTGGCATGGGCGGGGTCGGCGAAACAGGCTGCCACATCGCCAGGCCGGCGTGGGCCGATGCGATAGGGTACTGGTTTGCCGGAAGCGCGTTCAAAAGCTGCGACGACATCCAGCACGCTATATCCTTGACCGGTGCCGAGATTGATGGGGACTGCCCCCTTCAGTTTTGTCAGCGCTTGCAAGGCGGCCAGATGACCCTTGGCGAGATCAACGACATGAATGTAGTCGCGCACGCCGGTGCCGTCATGGGTGGGGTAGTCGTTGCCGAAAACGCCCAGTTCAGGACGCCGTCCGACCGCTACCTGGGCAACATATGGCATCAGGTTGTTCGGGATGCCCTGCGGGTCTTCGCCAATCAAGCCACTGGCATGTGCGCCGACAGGATTGAAATAGCGCAACAAGGCTATCTGCCAGCGCGAGTCGGCGTGGGCTATGTCGCGCAACATGTCCTCGATGATCAGTTTTGAACGACCATAAGGGTTGGTGGCTTGCAGCGGGAAATTTTCAAGAATCGGCACCGTGTGCGGATCGCCATACACGGTTGCCGATGAACTGAAGACCAGATTGAATACACCTGCTTCAGCCATTGCTGTGAAAAGATTCAGCGATCCGACGACATTGTTGTCGTAATAGCGGATGGGGAACTCGACGGACTCACCAACCGCCTTCAAGCCGGCGAAATGAATAACTGATGTGACAGGATATTTGGCAAATATGCGCTGAAGCATTGCCGGGTCACGAATGTCACCCTCAATGCAGGTTGGCCTTTTCCCCGATATTTGTTCGATTCGTTCAAGTACTTTGGGCGAACTATTGGAAAAGTTATCAAAAATAACCAAGTCCTGACCGCTAGCCAGCAATTCGACTACGGTATGAGACCCGATGTAGCCAGCACCACCTGTGACAAGAATCATGTTAGCTCCCGAAAACTCTGATTAGTTAAGTGCGGCCGACATCTTGCGGCGGAATTCGCGGATCAGGTCGTCGTACTGTTCGCTCCCGGCGAGGGCTTCGAAGAGTTGAATGATGGCTTTGCGGCCGGCACCTTCGTCGAAACCGCGGTCACGGATGACAACTTCCAGGGCGGCTTCGAAGGCTTCGCGGAAGCGGCTTTGGGCGGCGTAGGCACGGGAAAGATCAAGGCGAACGGCGTGGTCATTTTCGTTGGCCGCGAGTTTGGCTTCGAGTTCGCCTGTGTCGGCTGCGCCTGCGGCTAGTGCCAGTCTGGCGCGCAGGGCGTTGGCGCGGTCAGGTTCCTGAACGTATTCACCGGAGAGCAGTTGGCCGGCTTCGTCGTTACGGGCCAGTTGAAGAAGAACGTCGACCGCATCGAGCTGGATGGCCTGGTCTTCCGGCTTGGCCTTGCTGGCTTCGACCAGTTTGGCGAGGGCTTCTTCCAGTTTGCCTTCGCTGACCAAAGTGGCGGCTTCTTCACGCAGGTTGCTGCCAGCCATTGGCGGCAAGGCGAATTTATCGAGGAAGGCGCGAATCTGACCTTCGGGCAAAGCGCCGGTGAATTCATCGACCAACTCGCCTTTGAAGAGAACTTTGACCGTAGGAATGCTGCGCACGCCGAAATGCTGGGCGATTTCCGGGTTTTCATCGGAATTGATCTTGGCTAGCAGGAAACGGCCACCGTAGTCTTCGGCCAGCTTTTCCAGCATTGGCTTGAGGACTTTGCAGGGCTCGCACCATGGCGCCCAGAAATCGACGACTACGGGCACGGTTTCCGATGGAACGAGGACTTTGGTTTCAAATTCTTCGATGGAAACGTCAAAGGCAAATTGGGACATGGGGCTCTCTGTGGGAAATTAAATTCGGGTGAATTTTAATGCCTGCCTGTAAGCAGCGGGAGATTGCAGGTATATTACATTGGCGTTTGATTGCTGCAGCCAAAGATTCAGGTGTTGCGGAAAATCTGGCGTATCTGGCAAATGATTGTCGGCCGTAATGCTGGTTAGCTGGAGCTTGAGTAAGGGATTTTCAAGCGGCTCCTTGCTCAAGGTCAGCCAGTGGCTTTCAGCGATTGTTGGCAATAGATCAAGGTGAGCGCACAGCACCTGAGCGTAACGACCCTCGTCCAACCAGTTTAGGGCCATATTGAGCAGGAGTGACCATTGCGCCTTGCCGTCCGTATCGAGCGGTAAATAGCTGGCTGATTGCAAGCCCGGCAGGAAGGGCTGGATCTGTGCAGCGGCAATGGCGGGCTGGATGGCGAGGAAGTCGAAAGGCATCGGTTCGCCCGAACCGATGCAGACTTCCTGCAGCAAGGCCAGTGTTTCGGCGCGTGGGCCGCTGGTTGATTGCCAAAGCAGGGCGGTTGGCTGGTGACGGCGATTTTCGGCAAGGCTGGCGAGGCTGCCGACCAGCGCCAGTTGGGTGAGTGCGGCTGCGCGGCGCAAGGGTTTGCCGAGGGCAGAGCGCACTGCTATCGGGAGTTCCTGCGCTGCAAAGTGCTGGCTGATGGGGGCGTTCAGGTAAGCCATCAGACGCGTTCGATGATCATGGTTGCCAGCCCGCCGCCAAAGCCGATCAGGTTGAGCATGGCGCGGTTGATATGGCATTTGTTGCGGTCAACTGGCGAAACCGGCCCAATTTCTGGATCGGCTTCGCTGTAACCGGCCGTGGCGGGGATTTGATCTGCTGCGAGACAGGCAAGCAGAGTGGCAAGTTCGGCAATGCCGCTGGCACCCAGTGTATGACCGAGCGCGGGTTTGAGTGAAAGCAGCGGCGGAATTTTTTCGCCAAATACTTTTTTTAGGGCATTGGCTTCGGCGAGATCAGTGCCGGGTGAGCCGGCGGCCTGTACCTTGATCAGCTCGATGTCACCGGGCAAAAAATGGGCCTCTTTCAGGCAGTCGACCGTAACACTTGCGATTTGGCCACCATCGGGGTCGGGGCCGGTCGTTGAATAGGCGTCGATGCCGGTGCACAAGCCGGCAATGTGCCAGTTTGAAGGAGTGGCGCTGAGGCGGATGGCGGCAACTGCTTCGCCTAATACAAGTCCGTCGCGGTTTTTGTCGAAAGGACGGCTGTTAGTCCGTGAGAGGAGTTCCATAGCAGCAAATCCGGCTAGCGTGACGTTGTTGGTCAGCTCCAGGCCAATGATGACTGCTTCGTCAATTTGCCCGGTGGCGATCAGGCTACGCGCTGCCTCAATCGCTGAAAAGCCCGAAATACAGGCGCTGGAGAAACTGCTGCACGGGCCGTCGAGGTGCATCCAAAGTGCTAATTGACAGCTGAATTCGGCGTTGGCTGCTGGCAGGTTGAAAGGTTCGCCCTGTTGTTCAAAGTAGCCGATCTGGAACGAGGATGAGGCGATGAACAAAGGCGTAGTAGCAGCTAACGGGCCAAGTTGGGATGTGACCTGGCGTACCGCCTGCTCTGCGCGTTTCATCCAGTCGGATTCTGCTAAATGCAGGGGAAAGTATGGATATTCCCGCTCACCCAAGCGCCGTTTCCCTGCCTGGTAATCGCCAGCCCACAAGCTGGCCGCCACGGCATCGGGCGAATCCCCCCGCGCGCAAAGCAAGCCACTGCCAGCAATATAAACTGGCCGCCTCATTTGCGGCTGGTGAGCCAACTATCCAGATGTTCGGCCATGTTGCCGACGCTGGAGAGAATACGGCGGGTTTCCTTGCTGTCTGGCAGGCGCAGGCCGTATTTTTTCTTGATCGCCATCGAGACTTGCAGGGCGTCGAGCGAATCGAGTTGCAGCGGCGCATCCGGGC
>ERZ724523.2358-NODE-2358-length-10819-cov-12.021832_pt1 | contig 10819 bp, 8 predicted proteins | sample MGYA00376056_ERZ724523 | MGnify/ENA primary metagenome ERZ724523 (study PRJEB28724, sample SAMN07190888) | wastewater metagenome | isolation source: influent of sewage treatment plant in Hong Hong | place: USA: Christiansburg, Virginia | collected 2016-03-01 ... | reverse complement strand
TGGGCGGCGGCGTCCAGTTGGCCTTGCGCCATGCGCACATCGCCCAGTTGGCTATGGGTAACGGCCAACTCACGCAGCCAGCCAGTGTTGGCGGGGTCGAGCGCCACCAGACGAGCCAAAATGGCATGGTACTCGGTGAATGCTTGGGCGGCGGCGTCCAGCTGGCCTTGCGCCATGCGCACATCGCCCAGTCGGCTATGGGCGACGGCCAAGTCACGCAGCCAGCCGGTGTTGGCGGGGTCGAGCGCCACCAGCCGGGTGCTGATGGTCAGGTCTTCGCTAAATGCCTGGGCGGCGGCGTCCAGTTGGCCTTGCTTCATACGCACATCGCCCAACTTGCTATGGGCGACAGCCAGGTCACGCAGCCAGCGTGGTGAATCGGGCTGTGTGGCCAGTAATTGTTCATGCAGAATACGCTTGGCTTGCTGGTAAGCTTGTTCTGCATCAGCCAATTGCCCCGAAGCCCATTCCACATCACCCAGGGCAAACCAGGCATCCATTTCGCCATCGGCCACCTCCTGCGCCTGAAACAGGCTCAGCGCGCGTTGTGCCAGGCCTTGGCGTTCTTCAGTGGTGAGATAAGCGTCTCGAATTTCCGCCACATGCAGGCAGGCGCGTGCTTCGGCGGCAGCGGGCAGCTGGGGCAGGGTGAGCAGTTCCGCCAGCACCAGCCCCAGGCGGTCGAGTTCCGTCTGGCGGCCGTGTTGCCGGAAGGTGTAGCAGGCATCGCCGACTTGCCCGGCGGCGTGCTCGGGATCGGCCAGCAGGCGGTGGTAGAGCGTTTCTACTTCGGCGTCCGGCTGGGGGTGAAAGTGGTCGGCGGCGTGGGCGGAAAGCTGGCGCAGGCGCTCGGGGTGTTCTGCGGCCAGCCAGTGGCGCAGCGCCAGCCGGGTGGATTCGTGCACATTCCAGCCCTTGCCCTGAAAAGGCTCGACCATCGGCAGATCGGTCAGCGCGGCAAATGTCTCTTCGCTGATGGCTTGCTCGGGCAGCAGGGCGGTGAGGATGTCGCGGTCGAACCAGTGCGGGATGGCGGCGGCTTCGATCAGCGGGCGCAGCTGCGGGCCGCGCGCCTCCAGCACAATGTTCAGCGTGGTCAGGGTGAGCGCTTGCGGGTTGCCTTGCGCGGCCTTGAGCTGGGCGAGGATGTGGTCGAGGTTGGGCTGGCTCATGCTGGGCTCCCCTGTTGCAGCGCGCTGTTTAGCACCGGGGCAATCAGCGCCGGGTTGCCACAGGTATAGCTCACCAGTGTCTGAATAAAATCAGCGGACACAGCTTGCTTGCAGAAGGCATGCCAGATGTCGGGGTTGGAGATCGCTTGCAAGGCCACGGTGTGGGCATCGTCCTGCCAGAACTGGTCTTGCGCCTGGGGCACTTTTTGCCCACACACCACCACCAGCAGCGCCGGATAGTCGGGCAGGCGCGCCAGCACATCGTGTTCCAGCCAGCGGCTGAGTTCTGGCGAGGCTTGTTCAAAGGTGTCCAGCAAGAGCAGATGTGGTTGCGGTAGGGCTTTCAGTCGGGCCTGCAAACGGCGGCTGTGTTGTTCCGGGGTTTCCCCTGCTGTTGGATTGCTGGTGTGAGGAAGATCATGCTCCAGCGCGCTGAGTGCGCTGCTAAATGACATCGTGTTTTTGCAGTCAATCAGGGTATGCCCCAGCCGCAGCTGACGCGCCAGCCGGACAAAAGCCTTGACCAGCATGCTCTTGCCGCGCCCGCTTTCACCTTGAATCAGCAGCGCACGCTGGACCGAGCGGCCTTGCAGCATGGCTTCGAACAGCTGAAATTCGGCGTCGCGGTTGGCCATGCGACGATCAAATGGGGCGCGCAGTGTTGGCCAGGAGATGGCGGGAGGCTGGGCGGCGGCGGGGCTGGAGGCGGCGGCCGTCAGCCAAGTCAGCACATGGGCCTGGTCCTCGGGCTTGTGCCAATGGAAGCGATGATAGGCTTGCAAGCCAATAGGTATGCTTTTGACATCTTCCGGCGTCAGCAGCACCACGCGGAACCGGGTATTGTTAAACCCTTGGTTGTACAGCATCTGCCGCACAATATGCGCCTCGGCGGCACAGCCGTGGCCGATCTCCAGCGGGCCGTCAGCCTCGTAACATTCATGCCAGCCTGGCGTGCAGGCAATCAGCACCTTGTCGGCTTTCTCGACCTGCTGTTGCGACCACTTCGGCCAGCCGCCATTCGGCCCGGCGGGCAGTTGGTCGGAGTCAATCACCACATTGACCCCGGCGGCGCGCAGGGCTTTTACCAATTCGGCCACGCGGGGTCCGTGGGTGTCGCTGTGTCGATACGAAATAAAAACCTGGCTCATGGGCGGTGGCGGCGGCTGGGCATGCAAGAAGGATATTGTGGCACAGTGCGCCGGGGCAGGCGAGAGCTTGCCTGGCGGGCGACAGAGACAGATGGGCCGGTGGGCGGGGATAACAGCGGCGGATTCTGGCGGCTGTATCGGTCACAGAAGCCGCTGGCTATGCCTGTTTGCCCCAGGGGGGCGGCAGGTAAGCTGGGGTCATCGCATGTCAACCCAATGGAGCCTCCCGATGCGCCCTGCTGATTATTTCCTTCCCCGTGGCCAGGTGTTGCAATGGCATGGCCAGGCTGGCCAGTGCCTGCAGGTGTGTGATGGCCTGATTGTGCTGGAAGAACTGCTCTGGGTAGAAGAGCAGCTGCTGCAACCCCGCCAGCGCCTGGGCCCTGGCAGCTGCTATGTGTTGCACAGCAGCGGCTGGGTTACCCTCACTGCGCCGGGCGATGCGCAATTGCGCCTGCCGGCCTGCCCGCCACCCGCCGCGCCGGCCCAGTGGTGGGCAACGGGGCTGGCGTGTTTGCGCCGGGTGGCGGACAAGCTGGGCGGGCGGTGGCTGCGGCTGGCGCAGCCGGGTGGAGGAGGCGCTGGCCGGCTGCCGGCTGGCAACGGGCCAAGCTGAGCGCGACGCCACCTTCTGGCGTGGTGGCGCAGCTTGTGCGGCTGCGCAGGCCAGCAAGTGTTGCGAGCGGTGCTAGATTAGCGCCGACAGGGTTTTGAACAGGTGGCTGGTGTTCTCGCCGGCAAACAGCATCTGGTCGGCCAGCAGGGCGCAGCTGAGCCACGACAGGACAATGACGACAATTTCAAAATTGCCGCTTTTCCACATCGACAGCGAATGCCGCCGGAAAATCCACGGCACGCCCATCGGGTTTGGCCAGTCGGTGAGCAAATGCATCACGCCGCCGGCGGCAAAGCCAAAGGTGATCGGTGCCCACCAGAATGCGCCCAGGCTGATGTAGGAGCCAAACAGCAGCAGCATCCACGGCACGCCCCAATGTGTCAGCGAGCGATGCTTGATCCATAGCCGGCTGGCACCGCGTCGCCGCTTGCTGCGCCACCAGGCCACTTCCATCCAGTCGGGTGCGGTGCCGCCCCAGGCGCCGGCAAACAGCGCCATGATGGCCAGCAGCTGAAACGGTCCGCCAGCGCCGGCGCGGATAACCAGTAACGCTGCCAGCACGCCTGCCGCCACGCCAGAGGCGTGATGTGCTTTTTTTGATGCCATATTTCGTCAACCTCAACTCACGTAACTTCGCCCAGCCATGAAATCGTGCATGCGAATGCCTGGCATGATAACGCAGGGCGGAAGTGACGTCGCGCTGGCTGGGGGCGGAGTCGCGCCCTCGGCTTATCCTGGCGGCTTGGCGTACAAATAGCGCTGGTCGTCAAAGGTGGCCACCCAGTGCGGCTTGTACACCACGAAAATGGCCAGCACCAGGCCAGTGGTGAACGCTTCCGACCACGACAGCAGAAAATAAAAACTCAGCGCGTCGCCAAACAGATAGTCCGGCGGATAGGCATCGGCCAGCGCCAGCGTACACACTGCCAGCAGCCCGGCACAGAAGAAACTCAGCCAGCCGGTCAGGAAGGCATTGAAAAAGATGTAAACAAAATAATTGGCCGGCAGCCGCCGGGCCAGGCGCAGGGTCAGCCCGGTGAGCGCCACCGGCAGGGCGGCCATCACCAGATAGTTCACCCCAAACGCCGACCACTCGGCCATGCCGTAGGCGCTGACCGCCGCCAGCACAATGGCCAGGCCAATCAGCGCCAGCCAGGGGCCGGCCATCAGCGCAAACGCCGCACCGCCCAGCAGATGAAACTCCAGCCCCGGCTTGAAGCCGCCTTTGAGCGACCAGAACAGCATCACCACCACACACGCGCCCATCCAGGCATTCAGCGCCACCGGGTTGAGCGTGCGCCAGGGGATGCGCCGCACCGCCTCCAGCAGCAGCAACACCACCATGGCCAGGGTCAGCCACAGGGTGGCCGGGGCAAAAAACTGGGCGGGGAAGTGCATGGTGACATCCTGAGCGGAAAACAATCTATCCGCTATGATAGCAAAACCGCGCCGGGCATTTGTGCGACGCAATGTCGCGCCGGCGTCAACCGCGCCCGGTGGCGCTGGCCAGCCGGGCCGCTGGCGCAGAGGGCTGGGCAGGCAATGCCGCCCAGATGGCAGCCAGTGCCATCAAGGCACCGCCCAGCCAGCGCTGCGGCCCCATTGCCTCGCCCAGCCACAGCCAGGCAAACAGCGCGCCAAACACCGGTTCGCTGCCCATCAGCAAGGCCACCCGGCTGGGGTCGCTGCGGCGCAGCGCGTGGTTCTGGATGGCAAACGCACACACCGTGCACAGCCCGGCCAGATACCCCGCCGCCAGCCAGAATTCACCTGCCTGAGGCAATGCCGGCAAGTTGCCCGGCAATAGTGCGCCCAACAGCAACGCCCCCAGCCCCACCGTCCAGCACTGAATCGCGGTCAGCGCATGAACCGACCCGGTTTCGCGCTGGCCCAGCTGCTTGATCCAGCACACGCCAAATGCGCGCAGCACCGCCGCCAGCAGCATCAGCGCGTCCCCCAGCGAAGCACTGAAGTGCATGCCGCCAGTCAGCAACACCGCGCCCAGCCAGGACAGCGCCACCAGCAGCCAGATGCGCGCCGCCGGGCGCTGGCCAAACAGCAGCCATTCGGCCAGCGGGGTGAACACCAGGCACAGGCTGATCAAAAATGCCGCGTTGGCCGCGCTGGTGTGCGCCAGCCCATAGGTTTCGCACAGCAGGATGGCCAGTAAAATTCCGCCCATCGGCACGCCGGCCCGCCACGCCGAACGCGGCGCATGGCGCAGGCTGGGCGACAGACACAGCGCGGCCAGCACAAAGCGTACCGCCAGCAGGCCCAGCACCGGGTAATACGCCAGCGCCAGCTTGGACACGCCATAGCTGCTGCCCCAGATCAACGCCACCAGCAGCAACAGCCACTCGCTGCCACCCAGTAAAAATGCCTTGCGCATTGCCCTGCCTCCTCATCATGTGTGATCCCACCACCTTACATTGATGTGAAAGCTGCGATAATGTAGCACTCAGGCACATCACTGATGCGATATGGACACAAATCAATTGGCCAGCGTGCTGCCCGACCTGCTGGTGCTGGTCAAGGTGGTAGAACAAGGCAGTTTTTCTGCCGCCGCCCGGTTGCTGGGCAGCACGCCGTCTGCGGTCAGCCGGCAAATGGCCCGGCTTGAGCGCACGCTGGGCAGCCGCCTGCTGGAGCGCACCACCCGCCGTCTGCGTCTGACCGAAGCCGGCCAGGCGGCCTACCAGCACAGCCAGACCATGCTGGAGGCCGCCCAGGCCGTGCTCGACGCCACTGGCCATTACCAGGCCACCCCGCAAGGCCGGGTGCGGCTGTCGATGCCCAAGGCGTTTGGCCGCCGGGTGATCCATCCGCTGATGCCGGCGTTTCTGGCCCGCTACCCGCAGGTGGACGTGCAGCTGCTGCTGGATGACCGCACCCTCGACCCCATTGCTGACGCAGTGGATCTGGTGATTGCCGCCACCCACCAGCCCCCCGCTGGCCTGGTGGCGCGCGCGCTGATGCCAGTGGAGCAATGGCTGTGCGCCTCGCCCACTTACCTGGCCCGCCACGGCACGCCCGTCCACCCGCAGGACCTGCGCGAGCATGACTGCCTGTATCTGGGCGAAACGCCTGAAGATTGCCGCTGGGATTTTCAGCGCGACGGCCAGCAGCACAGCGTAACCGTGCGCGGCCGCTATGTGGTCAACCACAGCGACATCCGCCGCGACGCCGTGCTGCAGCACCTGGGCATTGCCAGCCTGCCGCATTTTGTCGCCGCCGAAGACGTGCGCGCCGGACGCATGCAGCGGGTGCTGGCCGACTGGCGCTGCATCACCCGCGCCTACTGGGGCAGCGCCTATCTGCTGTATCCGCCCCACCGGCAACTGCCGCCCAAGGTGCGGGTGATGATTGACTATCTGGTAGAAGAAGTGGGCAAGCTCGCCCAGGAAGCGTTTGGCCAGACACCAGCGGACGGCCAGGAAGGCAGGGAATGTCTGGCTACCCTGCCGCCAGCCGGTAGCCCACCCCAGTCGCAGTGAGCAAGAACGCCGGACGGGCGGGGATGGCTTCCAGTTTCTGGCGCAGGTGGGCCATGTAAATGCGCAGATAGTGGCTGTGCTCCACCGCATTGGGCCCCCATACCGCCTTGAGCAGGTGACGGTGGGTCAGCACCTTGCCACGTTCGGCAATCAGCGCGCCCAGCAGGCGGTATTCCAGCTGGGTAAGGTGAACCGGCTCGCCGTGGCGGGTGACCTGGCGGGTGCGCAGGTCCACGCTGACCTGGTCGCCCAGGGCGGCCAGCAGCAGGCCAGTCAGGCACAGCAGATCATTCATGGGAAACTCCCGGTCGGAAACACGCTGTCACTTTAGGCAGGACGGTGTAAAGACGGGATCAAGATTGGGCTGGGGGGTATAAAAAAGCTGTAAAAAGGGCGCGGCGTGATTCAGCAAGGCCGCTTTGGCAAAACAGCAACCCGTCCAATGCGATGCATCAGACGGGGTTGCTGTGTTCATGGGGATGTGACGTGTTCAGGGCTGGCGCAATCACCACAAAAAACCGATCAGCCCTCTGCCGCGCTGCCCGGCCCCTGTGCCGACGGGCGGCCAAACCAGTAGCCCTGCAGCTCGTCCACCCCCAGCAGGGCCAGCGCGCTGGCCTGTGCGGCAGACTCGATGCCTTCGGCAATCACCCGCAGGCCAAAGCGATGGGCAATCAGCACCGCGCCTTCAATCACTGCCATTGAACGCACATCGCCAGACAAGGCAAAGCTCTTGTCGATCTTGATGGCGTGTACCGGAAATTCGCGCAGGCGCGACAGCGACGAATAGCCGGTGCCAAAGTCGTCAATGTGAATCTCCACGCCCAGCTGATGCAGGGCGTGCAGGCTGGTCAGCGCCTGCTGCAGGTGTTGCGCGTCGAGCACACTCTCGGTCACTTCGATCACCAGGCGCGCTGCTGGCAAGCCGGATTGCGCCAGCGCAGCGCTGACTTCAGCGCAAAAATCCGCCCTGACCAACTGCCGGATTGAGGTGTTGACGGCAATCTTGGCTGGCGTCGGACCGGGCCAGCCGGCAGCGGTCTGGCAGGCTTGGTGCAGCACCCAGTGGCCCAGGGCGACAATATGGTCGGTTTCTTCCGCCAGCAGAATGAATTCTTCCGGCGACACCGGGCCCAGGCCAGCGCAATGCCAGCGCAGCAAGGCTTCGTAGGCCACTGGCGCGCCAGTGTGGGCGCAGACAATCGGCTGAAACAGCACGTGCAGCGAGCCGTCCCGGTGAGCGGTGTTCAGCGCCACACTCAGCGCCAGTTTGCGCTGCTGCCGGGTGGCCAGTTCGTCGCGGTAGCCCTCCACCCGCCCGCGCCCCAGCCGCTTGGCTTCCGAGGTGGCCAGGTCGGCGCAGCTGATGGCGGTTTTCAGGGTCAGGGCCGGGTCAATCGGGTGCAGTGCCACGCCGATGCTGGCACCCAGATGCAAATGATGGCCGCCAATCACACAGGGCTCGGCCAGCCGCGCCTGCACGGCGCGGGCCACCTGCTGCATGGCCAGCGCCGAAGGTGCATCGCACACCAGACATAAAATAAATTCGTCGCCGCCCCAGCGGCTGACCAGATGCAGCCGGGCGTGACACTGGCTGGCCAGCGCCGGTGCCACCTGCTGCAGGCGTTGGCCCACCTCCTGCAAGACCAGGTCGCCCCAGTCGTGGCTCAGGCCGTCGTTGATCTGCTTGAAGCGGTCGAGGTCGATAAACAGCGTGGCCAGGCTGGCCGTCTGGTGCGCCTGCACGGTGGCTTCGGCAAACAGGATGCCGCGCCGGTTAAGCAGGCCGGTAAGCAGGTCGTGGTGGGCAATCTGGTGCAGCTCGCGGGTGCGCTCGGCCACCCGTTCTTCCAGATGGCTATTGGTTTTCAGCACCTGTTCGGTTTTGGCCGACAGCGCCTGCACCAGCGCTTCCTTGTCCCGCGCCAGTGCAATGGAACGCACCAGCAGCAGGTGGTTATGGTGGTGGCTGCTGACCATCACCCAGGCAAACATTCCGCCCAGCACGGTGAGCATCAGCGATGCTGCGCCGCCGTGGGCAAGAATCTGCACGCAGGCCGGCACAATCAGCAGCAGCACATACAGCTTGCCAGTCACCCGCATCGGTGCCAGCGTGCCGGTGGCACCACCGGCCAGCGCCGACAGAATCACCAGAATGGCAAACTGCTGCGCGCCAACAAAAAACGGCATGCCCCACCAGCCCAGCGCGCCCCAGCTGGCCCCGGCCAGCAGCACGGCCAGATGGTGCAGCCGCACCTGACCGCGCGGCGGCGGGGTGCCGGGCTGACGGCGCTGCACCTGCTTGCAATGCAGGTAAAACACAAAGCGCACCGCAGTCAGCGCCAGCGACGCCATCGCCCAGGTTTTGAACCAGGGCGGAGCATTGGTTTGCAGAATCAGCGCAGCAGCAACAATCGCCACCAGATTGACCAGCAGCCCCTTGAGGTGGTGGTGCAGGGTTTCCCGCCAGAGTTCAGTGCTGCAAGCCAACATGATGGCGCCTACCTTGGTTCAGCCGACTGCAAGAGGGCCATGCCGGCGCTGATCCCGTCATGCCCTCGCCCGTGGCCGCACGCTGCCTGATCTTTGCCCGGCAGAAAGGGCGGATGGGCAGCAGGGCTGATGGGTTGCGCCATTATAGCTGATCGCCTGCGGGCCAAAGTGGGAGGGGCCGCAAAGGCCATTTTCATGTCGCTCTTCCTGCACGCGGCAAGGTGCCAGGGCACCTGCCTGTGCGGGACTGAATGGCCGAGCGGGTCAATTCACCCGGAACTTGCGCGTTTGTCCGCGCAGGGTGGCGGAAATCTGTTCCAGTTCGCTGGCGGCGCGGCTGCTGCGCTGCATCAGTGTGCTGGTTTCTGCCGACATGCGGGCAATCTGCTCCACATTCACCGCAATGCTGCCAATGGCGCTGACCTGGCGGTCGGTGGCTTGCGCCACTTCGCGCACGCGCTTGAGCGAATCCAGCGCCTGGTGGTGAATCTGGTCCAGCACACTGGTGGCGTCGGTGGCGCGGGCCAGGCCGTTTTCTACCTGTTCCACGGCGGTGTCCATGGTGCTGACCGCCTGCAGGGTGTCGTGCTGGATCACGTCGATCATCCGGCCAATTTCAGCGGTGGCCGTGGCGGTGCGTTCGGCCAGCTTGCGCACTTCATCGGCCACCACGGCAAAGCCGCGGCCCTGCTCGCCGGCGCGGGCGGCTTCAATCGCGGCGTTCAGCGCCAGCAGATTGGTTTGCGCGGCAATTTCGCCAATCACCCCGGCAATACTGCCAATATCCTGCGAGCGTTGTTGCAGCAGGCGCATATGCTCGGACGAGCCTTGCACCGAGCTGGCAATCCGCTCGATTTCGGCGGCGGCGGTGCGCACGGCCTGGTGGCCTTTTTCCGACAGCGCGGCGGTGTGTGCCGAGTTGCTTTCGGTTTGCCGGGCAATATCGGCCACCTGATGGATGCTCAGGGTGACTTGCTCGATGCTGGTGGCGGTGGCAGCCGAGGCATCGGATTGCTGGGCGGCAGCCTGCTGCGCTTCCTGGGCCGCCTGGGTAACATGGCGGGCGCGGCTGTCCAGCTCTTCTGACGAGGCCAGCATGTCGCTGAGCAGCGCCTTGAGTTTTTCCTGCATCTGCGCCACAGCCGACAGCATGCTGCCGGGGTAGCGGGCCACAATGGTTTCACGCAGGTCGCCGCTGGCCATCCGGGTGACCACTGCCGCCGCCTGCGCCGGTTCGCCGCCCAGGCTATGCAACAGCTGGCGGCTGATCCACAGCGCCACGCCCACGCCCAGCAGCAGGCTCAGCCCGCACAGCACCAGCATCAGGCTCTGGAAATTGGTTGCCACGGCCCGCGCCAGCGGGGTGGTGGCCTGGCTTTTTTGTTCCTGGTAGTCAATCAGCGCATTGATCTTGGCCAGCCAGTCAACAAACGCCGGACGCAGCTGGCTCAGCAGCACGCTGCGTGCCTGCTCGCTCTGGCCACTGGCCTGCGCCTGGATCACCTGGGTCATCAGCGGCAGGGTGTGTGCTTCCACCGCCTGCAGCGCCTGCCACATGGCAAGTTCCTTACCGTCCTGGTCGCGTTGCAGCAGCGGTTCCAGTTCGGTGGCCGACCGGCGGTAGAACTGGGCCAGCCGGTCAATTTCGCTCAGCATGGCGCTGTGCTGGGCCGGATCGGTGTTCAGCACCACATCGCGCAGCACAATGGCGCGGTCGTGCACGCTGCCGCGAAAGTTGATGGCGTAGCGCTGCTTGACGGCGTTAACGTCGGTAACTTGCTCCAGGCTGCGGTCGATGAAGTTCACTTTCTGGATGCCAATCAGGGTGATGCTGACCATCAGCAGCAAAATCAGGCCAAAACCCAGCGCCAGCCGGCGGCCCAGGGTCAAACGTTG
>ERZ724523.2357-NODE-2357-length-10821-cov-8.893089_pt1 | contig 10821 bp, 5 predicted proteins | sample MGYA00376056_ERZ724523 | MGnify/ENA primary metagenome ERZ724523 (study PRJEB28724, sample SAMN07190888) | wastewater metagenome | isolation source: influent of sewage treatment plant in Hong Hong | place: USA: Christiansburg, Virginia | collected 2016-03-01 ... | reverse complement strand
CGATGCACGCGTCCATCGCCCGCATGGAGGCCGAGCAGCCGGCGGCCATGTACCTGACCCACTACGCGCAGGTGACCGATGTGCCGCGTCTGGCGGCCGACCTGCATCGTCTGATCGATGCTCACGTGGCGATTGCCGAGCGTCACGCCAATGCCGGCGCCGAGCGCAAGGCCTTGATCGAGGCGGATGTGTGGGCGCTGGTGGGCGAGGAGGCGCAACGCCAGGGCTGGACCCTGCCGGAAGCCGACTGGCGCAAGCTGCTGGCCCTGGACGTGGAACTCAACGCCCAGGGGCTGGATGTGTGGCTGGGAGCCCGCGCGAAAGACTGAACTGATCCTGTGGGTCGGACTTCAGTCCGACAACACGCGTTCAACCAGGCGCTGTCGGACTGAAGTCCGACCCACAGGGCGATCCACGGAGGCGTTCAGGCCAGGGTGTCGCTGAATACCAGGTTCCACAGCACTCGCACGCCGGCGGCGCGTGTGCTTACCTGTTCCCGGTCGATTCGCGATACCTGGTTGTTGAGACGCAGGCCGTGTTGCAGGCGGCGATATTCCCGGTAGGTGTCGGCCACTTCGGCGGCCTGGTCGACCGGAATCAGCCCCAGCTCACCGGCCATCCCGAGCAAGGCAATATTGCCCAGGTTGCCGGTGAGGCGGGCGTGCTGGTGGGCGTAACCAAGCACCAGGTACTGGACGATGAACTCCACGTCGATCAGTCCGCCCCGGTCATGCTTGAGATCGAAGAGCCCTTCGGTCTTGTTGGGATGGGCGTCCACCATGCGCTGACGCATGGCCAGCACTTCTTCGCGCAGCTTGGCCAGGTCGCGCTGCTGGCGCAGCACTTCGATGCGGATGGCCTCGAACTTGCGGCCGATGTCCCGGTCACCGGCGCAGAAGCGGGCGCGGGTCAGGGCCTGGTGCTCCCACACCCAGGCGTTTTCCAGCTGGTACTGGCGGAAAGCCTCCAGCGACACCACCATCAGGCCCGAATCGCCATTGGGGCGCAGGCGCAGGTCGGTGTCGAAGAGCTGGCCGGCGGCGGTCTGGGCGGATAACCAGGTGTTGGTGCGCTGGCCGAGGCGGGTGTAGATCTCGGCGGCCTCGGGGGCGTCGTCGTCATGCACGAAAACCATGTCGAGGTCGGACGCGTAGCCGAGTTCCTTGCCACCCAGCTTGCCGTAGGCCAGCACCGCGAACTTCGGTTCGTCGCGGTGACGGTTCTTGATCTTGCGCCAGCACATGGTGACGGTCAGGTCCACGATGATGTCGGCCAGGGCCGACAGAAAGTCGGCGTGGCGTTCGACGGTCAGATGGCCGGCGATGTCCTTGGTGAGCAGCCGGAAGACCTGCGCGTGGTGCTGTTCGCGCATCAGGTCCATCTGGCGTTCCATGTCGGGCTCGGCTTCTTCGAGCTGCTTGGAAAGCTCTGCGCGGAAGGCGTCGAGATCGAGCTCTTCTTCGAGGATGCGCGGGTCGAGGGCTTCGTCGAGGAGAATCGGGTGGAGGTTGAGGAACTGGGCGGCCCACGCCGAGGCGCTGACCAGTTCGGCCACCTTGTGCAGGGTTTGCGGGTATTGCTGGAGCAGGGCCAGATACGAGCCGCGCCGGCTGATGGCGTCGAGCATGTCGAGCAGGCGCTCGAAGGTGGCGTTGGGATCGGCGGTTTCGGCAGCGGCCTCGATGACCCGCGGGATCAGCGGATCGAAGCGCAGCTTGATGGACGGCGGGATCTGCTGGTAGCGGTTGCCGTTACGCACGGCGGCCAGGCGGCGGGCGGCGGCGGGCGGGTCGAGGTAACCGAGGCGCTCAAACTCGGCGCTGCACAGGTCCTCGTCGCTGGCGCTGGCCCACAGGTTGTCGAGGTCGTGGCCCTTTTCGGTGGGGTCGCCAAAGACGCTGTCGAAATGCCGGCCCACCGTTCCCCGGTGCGTGTCCAGCTCCACCAGCATGGCCTCGTAGCTGGCAAAGCCCATGGCTTGGGCGATGATCGCCTGGTCGGCCGGGGTGCCCGGCAGGTTGTGGGTCTGGGCGTCGTCGAGGTATTGCAGGCGATGCTCCAGGTTGCGCAGGAAGGTGTAGGCGACGACCAGTTTGCGTTCGGCCTCCGGCGTGATGATGGCGCGCTCGGCGAGCTTGCCGAGCACCTTGAGGGTCGGCTTGATCTGCAGGGCGGTGTCGCGCCCGCCGCGGATCAGCTGGAAGACCTGGGCCAGGAATTCGATCTCGCGGATGCCGCCGGGGCCGAGCTTGACGTTGTCGGCCATGTCCTTGCGGGCCACTTCGCGGCGGATCTGGGCGTGCAGGTCGCGCATGGCGTTGATGGCGCCGAAGTCGAGGTACTTGCGGAAGATGAAGGGGCGGGCGATGGCACTCAGCTCGGCGCCGCGGATGCCGGTCATCACGCGGGCCTTGATCCAGGCGTAGCGTTCCCACTCGCGGCCCTGGGTGATGAAGTAGTTTTCGAGCATGTCGAAGCTCGCCACCAGCGGGCCGGAGTCGCCATTGGGGCGCAGGCGCATGTCCACCCGGAAGACCTGCCCGTCGCCGGTGATGTCGTTGAGGGCCTGGATGACGCCCTTGCCGAGCTTGGTGAAGAATTCGAAGTTGTCGATGATTCGCGCCCCGGCGGTGCTGCCGTCTTCCGGGTACACAAAGATCAGGTCGATGTCCGACGACACGTTGAGCTCGCGCCCGCCGAGCTTGCCCATGCCGATGATGATGAATTCCTGCTCGCGCCCGTCGGCCGAAACCGGCTGGCCGTGGCGGGCCACCAGTTGCTCGCGCAGGATGTCGTGGGCCGTTTCGACCGCGATGTCGGCCAGCAGGCTCATCGTTTCGGTGACTTCGGTCAGATCGGCCAGACCGGCGATGTCGCGTACCAGCGCATGGCAGATCACCCACGCCCGCAGTTTGCGCAGCACCGTCTTGAGGTTGTTGTCGTCCACCTTCTCGTCGCGCAGGTAGTCGCGCAGGGCGGTGGCGTCGAGGGGCGTGTCGATGCTCTTGACCAACTGTGCGGCGAGCCACGGACGGCTGTCGAGCTGACGGCGCAAAAAGCGGGAGCAGGCGAGGGCGTCCTCGATGGGCTGGGGCAGGGCAGTGGGCTGTTCGGACATGGGGAAGGGCGATTGGTAGAATACGGAATTGTCTATGTTCGCCCTCCGTTATGTCTGCCGGACTGATTTTCGTCAAGCCTGATGCCCGATGCGTCGCATCCCGGCTGTATGTCCGGCCACCGCCTGCTGTCGTCCCGATGAGGCCCGCCGCGGCCGGCGGCCGTTTGCTGCGTGGCTGAGGGGCGCCTGTCCTTTCTCCATCTGCCCCGCCTGTGTCTGCGCAAGCTGGCGTGGCTGGGCCTGATCGCCTATTTCGTGGGCGGGCTGGTCTTCGTCGGCGTGCGCCATCTGGTGCTGCCGGGCGTACCGGCGTATCGCAGCGAAGTGGCCCAGTTGCTGTCGCGCTCGATCGGTCTGCCGGTCGACATCAAAAGCCTGTCTGCCGACTGGACCGGTCTGCATCCGCGCCTGCAACTGGGCGGACTGAGCATCAAGGATGCTGCCGGTGAAGAGGCCCTGACCCTCGACCGGGTGGATGCCGAGGTGGCCTGGTCGTCGCTGCTGTTGCTGCGCCTGCGCCTGCACCGGCTGGAAATCGATTCGCCGGAACTGTCCATCCGGCGCCAGGCCGACGGCCAGATCTTCGTTGCCGGCCTGAAGGTCAACACCGGCGGCGAGCGTGGCGGCTTTGCCGAATGGCTGCTCGACCAGCGCCAGATCGTCATTCGCAACGCCCGCCTCGAATGGAGCGACGCCCTGCGCCAGGCCGACACGCTGGTGCTCGACAAGCTCGATTTCCGCCTCGAAAACTCCGGTGTCCATCACCGCTTCGGCCTGCGTGCGCAGCCGCCGGTCAAGCTCGCGGCGACCCTCGATGTGCGTGGTGACCTGCGCGGCCGCGATCCGGCCCGCCTCGACGAATGGCGTGGCGAGTTCTACGCCGGGCTCGACTATGCCGACCTCGGCGCCTGGCGTCAGTGGGTCGACTATCCCCTCGCCGCCGACGGTGCCGGCGGCCTGCGGGCGTGGCTGGAGTTTGCCGGGGGACGGATCAGCGGCATCACCGCCGACTTCGCCCTGCGCGATGCGCGGGCGCGGCTGGCCACCGGGCTGGACGATATTCCGCTGGCCAGTGCGGCGGGGCGCCTGCGTTACCGCGAGGAAAACGGCGTCATCGAAGCCAGTGGCAAGCGGCTGAGCCTGCAGGCCCGCGACGGCATGACGGTGGCGCCCACCGATTTCTTCCTGCGTCTGCAGGAAAAGCGCGGCAGCACGCCGGCCCAGGGGGAATTCATCGCCAACCAGCTCGACCTGGGGGCCCTGTCGCGGCTGGCCGGGCGCCTGCCGCTGGACGAAACCTTCCGCAAGCGCCTTGCCGAGCTGGGCCCCGTCGGCAGCGTGGCGCCCCTCAACGTGAAATGGAGCGGCGAGGCCGGGCAGCTCGCCACCTACGAGGTGGATGCGCGCTTCATCCGTCTGGGCATCGAACCGCTGGGCGCATGGCCGGGCTTCTCGGGCTTGTCCGGGCGCATCGAGGGCACCGAGCGGGGCGGGCGCTTCACGCTGTCGGGGCAGGATGCCTCCATCGCGCTGCCGCAGATCTTCGCCGAACCGCGCCTGGCCCTGGCCGAACTGGCGGCGGAGGGTTCCTGGAGTCATCCCGAAGGTGTGCTCGAAGTGAGCCTCGCCAGCGTCAACTTTGCCAACCGCGACGCCCGCGGCACCGCGTCCGGACGCTATCGGGCCAGCCCCGACACGCCCGGCGACATCGATCTGCAGGCGCGCCTGTCGGAAGCCGACGGCACCGCCGTGTGGCGCTACATGCCCAGCGTGGTGAACAAGGCTGCCCGCGACTGGCTGCAGACCAGTCTGACCGGTGGCCGGGCCATGGACACGCGCCTGACCCTCAAGGGCAACCTGGCCCGCTTTCCGTTCCGCAATCCCCGCGACGGTACCTTCCGGGTGACCGCCAAAGTGGCCGACGGCCAGCTCGACTACGCGCCCGGCTGGCCGAAGATCGAAGGCGTTTCCGGCGAGCTGATCTTCGAGGGCGCCGGCATGACCGTGAAGGCCCGTCGGGGCCGCATCTTCGGCGTGGACCTGAAGGACGTCACCGCCGTGCTGCCGGATTTCGAGACCGACGACGTGCTCACCATTCGCGGCACCGCCCTCGGTCCGACGCAGGACTTCCTGCGCTTCATCACCGACAGCCCGGTGGCCGACATGATCAACCGCTTCACCGACCCCTTCCGCGCCGAGGGCAAGGGCAGCCTCGATCTGCAACTCGTGCTGCCGCTGCAAAAGCTGACCGAGTCGAAGGTGCGCGGCGACTTCCAGTTTGCACACAACCAGCTCCAGTTCGACCCGGCGATGCCGGTGCTCACCGAGGCCAGCGGGCGGGTCGGCTTTACCGAAAGCCTGCTCACCGTCAAAAACGGCACCGCCCGCATCTTTGGCGATCCGGTCAGCGTGACCGGCGGCAGTCGCCCGGACGGCAGCGTGCTCCTCAATGCCCAGGGCACGCTCAGCGTCCTCGCCCTGCGCCGGGAACTCGACTTGCCGCTGCTCGATCACCTGTCCGGCAGTGCGCCATGGAAGGGCACCATTGCCGTGCAGAAGCGCGGGGGCGTCGAGTTCGTGCTCGACAGCAACCTGCAGGGCGTCGTGTCGAGTCTGCCCGATCCCCTCAACAAGTCGGCGGCGGCCATCCTGCCTTTCCGCTTCGAGATGCTGGCCACCGCTGCCGCCAATGGAGCCCCCCCCGGCGACACCCTCAAGCTGGCGGCCGGATCATTCTTTCAGGCCCAGTTCCAGCGTCGCCATGAAGCCGGCCGGACGCTTGTCGTGCGCGGCGGCATGGCCCTCAACGAACCGGTTCGGCTGGCCGACAAGGGCGTGCTGGTGGTCGCCACTGCCGACAAGCTGGATGCCGACGCGTGGCGCAAGGCCCTGGCCGGTACCAGCCCCGGCGTCGAGGCCGACAAGGCCGCGGGCGACAGCGACAGTGCCTTCCCCTTGTCCGGGCTGAATCTGCGTGCCGGCGAGCTGCGCATGCTCGGTCAGCGGCTCAACGATGTGAGTTTGCGTGCGGTGATGGAAGAGGGCGGTTGGCAGGCCCGCCTCACCAGCAAGGAGGCGACCGGCGACTTTGTGTGGCGCGAGCAGGGCCGCGGCCGTCTGCAGGCGCGCTTCAAGCAACTGGCGCTGGGCACGGCCGGCAAGGATGACAAGGACGGCAGCGACAGCCCCCGGCCCGACGAAGAACGCCTGTCCGAGTTGCCCGGCCTCGACATCAGCGCCGACAGTTTCGTGCTCCGCGGCCATTCCCTCGGCAAGCTCGACCTGAAGGCGGTTAACCGGGGCGAGATGTGGCGGCTGGAGAATTTCAGCATCGCCAACCCGGACGGCACCTTGACCGGCAACGGCGTGTGGCGGCCGGGAGCCCGGGAGGAAACCCGGCTCAACTTCAAGCTCGATGTGGCCAGCGTGGAAAAGATGCTCACCCGCCTCGGCTACCCGGAAGCGGTGCGGCGTGGCAAGGCGGTGATGGAGGGGGACGTGGTCTGGCACGGCAGCCCCATCGCGCTGCACATGCCGACGCTGGGTGGCAAGATGCATGTGGAGGTGGAGAGCGGACAGTTCACCCAGCTTGATCCGGGGGTCGGCCGGCTGCTCGGGGTGCTCAACCTGCAGGCCCTGCCACGGCGCATCACGCTGGATTTTCGCGACGTGTTTTCCCAAGGATTCGCCTTCGACCGCATTTCCGGTAGCATCCAGATGAATAACGGTTTGCTGCGTACCGATGACCTTGAGCTTTTCGGGCCGGCCGCGCGGGTCTTCATGAATGGGGAGGCTGACGCGGTGCGTGAAACCCAGAACCTGCGGGTCAAGGTCCAGCCGACCCTGTCCGAGTCGATTGCGGTGGGTTCGGCCATTGCGACCACCGGCGCGATCAACCCGGCCCTTGGCCTGGCCGCCTACCTGGTGCAAAAAGCCTTGCGCGACCCCGTGGAAAAGCTGTTCAGTTTCGAATATGCCGTGACCGGCGCCTGGTCCGACCCCAAGGTCGAGAAGCTGGCATCCCGGCCACCGCTTGCACCCCAATAGCCACGTCAGCGAGGACCTATCCATGACAAGCAATCCGGTCTGCCGCATCGCCGCCGTACAAATGGTTTCCGGCCCCGACGTGGACGCCAACCTGAAAGACGCTGACCGCCTGATCGGCGAAGCCGCCGCCGCGGGCGCCCGTCTGGTGGTGCTGCCCGAATACTTTCCGCTCATCAGCGGCGACGAAACCGCCAAGATCCGCATTCGCGAAGAAGAGGGCCACGGCCCGATCCAGCGTTTCCTGAAGGATGCCGCGCGTCGCCACAAGGTATGGCTGATCGGCGGCTCGTGCCCGATGGAGGCCGACAGCCCGGGCAAGGTCAAGAACTCGACCCTGGTCTTCGACGACGAAGGCCGCCGCGTGGCCCGCTACGACAAGATTCATCTTTTTGGCTTCCAGAAGGGCGACGAGTACTACGACGAATCCGCCACCATCGAGGCCGGCAACGAAGTGGTCAGCTTCGAGGCGCCCTGCGGGCAGGTCGGTTTGTCGATCTGCTACGACCTGCGCTTTCCCGAACTCTTCCGGGCCATGGGCGAGACCGACCTGATCGTTCTGCCCGCTGCCTTCACCTACACCACCGGCCGCGCCCACTGGGAAATCCTGCTGCGCGCGCGAGCCATCGAGAGCCAGTGTTACGTGCTTGCCAGCGCCCAGGGCGGCGTGCATCCCAATGGCCGGCGCACCTGGGGCGACAGCCTCATCATCGACCCGTGGGGCGACGTCCTCGCCCGTCTGCCCGAAGGCCCCGGCGTGGTCGTTGCCGACCTGGACCCGGCGCGCATCGCCGAAGTCCGCGCCAGCCTGCCGGCCCTCAAGCACCGCAAACTCAGCTAACCGAGCGAATACCCATTCCCCCAGAGACCATGAGCAAGAATCCTGCACCCAATCCCCTGAAGCTCGCCAGCAAGCTGCTCCTGAAGCCCTACGACCTGGATTTCGAGGATCTGGACAAGGTCTTCGGCAAGCTCTTCCGCCACAAGCTCGACTACGCCGACCTGTACTTCCAGTACCACCGCTCCGAGGCCTGGAGCCTGGAAGAAGGCATCGTCAAGTCGGGCAGCTTCAACATCGAGCAGGGCGTCGGCGTGCGCGCCATCACCGGCGAGAAGACCGCCTTCGCCTACTCCGACGACATCAGCCTGAAGGCCCTCAAGGACGCCGCCGACGCGACCCGCGCCATTGCCGACAGCGGGCGCCGCAAGGCCCACAAGATCGAGGCCGTCAAGAAGCCGCCGCTGGCCCTGTACCGGGGCGACAACCCCCACGATTCTCTTGACGATGTGACCAAGGTGCGGCTGCTGGAGCGCCTCGAAGCCATGGCCCGCGCCGAAGATCCGCGGGTCAAGGAAGTCATGGCCAGCCTCGTCGGCACCTGGGAAGTCATCATGGTGGCGCGCAGCGACGGCCACCTGGCCGCCGACGTGCGTCCGCTGGTGCGCCTGTCGGTGTCGGTGATCATGGAAGAAAACGGCCACCGGGAGCAGGGCTCCAGCGGTGGCGGCGGGCGTTACGACTACGGCTACTTCACCGACGAAGTGCTCACCGGCTTTGCCAAGGCGGCGGTGCATCAGGCGCGCGTCAACCTGCATGCCAGCCCGGCGCCGGCCGGCAGCATGACGGTGGTGCTCGGCAACGGCTGGCCCGGCATTCTGCTGCACGAAGCCATCGGCCACGGCCTCGAAGGTGACTTCAACCGCAAGGAAAGCTCGGCCTTCTGCGGCCGCATCGGCCAGCAGGTGGCGGCCAAGGGCGTCACCGTGGTGGATGACGGCACGCTGCCCGACCGCCGCGGCTCGCTGACCATCGACGACGAAGGCAACCCCACCCAGCGCACCGTGCTCATCGAGGACGGCATCCTCGTCGGCTACATGCAGGACACGCTGAATGCCCGCCTGATGGGCGTCAAGCCCACCGGCAACGGCCGTCGCGAATCCTTCGCCCACCTGCCGCTGCCGCGCATGACCAACACCATCATGCTGGCCGGCCAGCACGAACCCGCCGAAATCATCGCCTCGGTGAAGAATGGCCTGTACGCCGCCAACTTCGGTGGCGGCCAGGTGGACATCACCTCCGGCAAGTTCGTGTTCTCGACCTCTGAGTGCTACCTGATCGAAGACGGCAAGGTGACCCGCCCGGTGAAGGGTGCCACCCTGATCGGCAACGGCCCCGACTGCCTGACCCGCGTGTCGATGATCGGCAACGATCTGGCCCTCGACCCGGGTGTCGGCACCTGCGGCAAGGACGGCCAGAGCGTGCCGGTTGGCGTCGGTCAGCCCACCCTGCGCATCGACGGCCTGACCGTCGGCGGAACGGGAGGCTGAGCCATGGATCGCCGCACCTTCCTCAGCCTTGCCGGCGTGTGTTGTCTGCCGGCCACGCACCTGTGGGCGGCGCCCGCCGCCGCAGGCCTGTCCCTGCCGTCGGCCATCAACAAGGCCGGGCGTCAGCGCATGGTTTCCCTGCGCATGGCCAAGGCCTGGCTGATGCTGGTGCTGGGCGTGCTGCCCGACAAGGCCAAGCCCCTGCTGACCCAGTCGATCAGCCTGTTCGAACAGCAACTCGGCGAACTCAAGTCCTTTGCCCCCAGCGATGAGGTGCGGGCGGCCTTCCAGCAACTGGAGCAGGAATGGTCCCGCTTCCGGCCGCTGCTGGCCGACTTGCGCAGCGACCCCAAGGCCGTGTGGACCGTCAGCGAGGCAGCGTTGACGGCCGCCCAGAAGCTCACCCAGGCTTACGAGAAGGCGGCCGGTACGGCGCTGGGCCGTCTGGTGAATGTTTCCGGGCGTCAGCGCATGTTGTCCCAGCGCATGGCCAAGGCCTATTTCTTCCGCCAGATGGGCGTCAATGTCACGCAGGCCGGCGAGATGCTCGATGCCGCCGTGAAGGAGTTCGCCAAGGCCCACGAAGAACTCAAGGCCGCCCCCCAGAACTCCGCCCACATCAAGGAAGAGCTGGCCCTGGTCGAGCAGCAGTGGTTCTTCTTCCAGAATGCCCTGGGGATGCGCGATGCCGGCGAGCAGAAGCGTGCCGCCACCAACGTGGCCACCACCAGCGAACGCATTCTTGAACAGATGAACGAAGTGGTCGGCCTCTACGAGAAATCGGCGCGGGATGTCGAATACTGATCGGGCGGGGACGCTCTTCGTGAGCCGTCGTTTCTGGCTGTTTCCGGTGCTGGGCGCGGGCGCGCTGCTGATGGCCGCCTGTACCACGCCGGTTTCCTCACCGCAGGCCATCCAGCGCCTCGACCCCGCCGAGCTGGCCCGCATCGACGCCGCCCGACCCGGGCGTCCGTTGAGCCTTGACGAGATCGTGCAGCAATCGCGCTTTGTGCCGCCGCCGATTCTCATCGAAACCCTGCGCAGCACCGGCACCCACCATGCCCTGACGCCCTCCCAGGCCATTCGCCTGCGTCAGCAAGGTGTTGCGCCGGAAGTGCTGGATGCGCTTGCCGACGCCCACCAGCGCTGGGTGCAGGATCAGGCCACCGCCGAGAAGGTGCGCCGCGACACCGAACAGGCCGCCGCCCTCGACAGGGCGCGCGCCGAAGCCGAACGTGCCCGTCGCGCCGCCTATCCGCCGGTCTATGCGCCCTATGGCGATCCCTTCTACGGCTACCCCTTCGGCTATCCCGGCCGGGCCGGCTTTGGCG
>ERZ724523.2350-NODE-2350-length-10839-cov-7.556473_pt1 | contig 10839 bp, 10 predicted proteins | sample MGYA00376056_ERZ724523 | MGnify/ENA primary metagenome ERZ724523 (study PRJEB28724, sample SAMN07190888) | wastewater metagenome | isolation source: influent of sewage treatment plant in Hong Hong | place: USA: Christiansburg, Virginia | collected 2016-03-01 ... | reverse complement strand
GCGAAAAACAAAGCCAAAGAAATGGCGGCAGATCGTCGTACGCAAGAGTGGTTAGCTGAACCGGTGCAACGTATTGCTCAAGATGAAAAATCTCCGATTTACATTTTGGCTGCAACGCAAACGCGTCTTTCTGATGTTGCAACGGGTGAAGTGGTTGCTTCTCCAAATGATATCGCACGTTTAGGTTTTGCGGTTGCTGCGGCACTGCAAGGCGAAACGGTAAATGGTTTAGATGACGATGCCAAAGCATTTGCACAAACCATTGCGGATACATTAAAAGCTGCGAAAAAACCATTAATCATCTCGGGTACTAGCTTACAAGATCCAGCGATCATGGAAGCAGCAGCGCAAGTTGCACAAAACTTGGGTGCACATGCTGGTCTAACATTGACTGTTCCTGAAGTGAACTCAATGGGCTTGGCGATTTTTGGCGGTCAAAGTTTAGAGCAAGCATTTGCGCAAGATTATGATGCCATCATCGTGGTTGAAAATGACTTATACCGTCGTTTACCAACGGCTCAAGTCGATGCCGCACTTGCCAAAGCGAACGATGTGATCGTGCTTGATCATTCTGAAACTGAAACCGTGAAGAAAGCCTCTGTGGTACTTTCTGCGGCAAGTTTTGCCGAAGGTGATGGTACTGTAGTGAGCCAAGAAGGCCGTGCACAACGTTTCTATCAAGTGTATGACCCAAGCTACTACAAACCAGAATTGGCGATTAAAGAATCATGGCGCTGGTTGCATGCTCTTGAAACAGGTCTGAAAGGTAAGGCGATTTCTTGGACATTACTAGACGACGTGATTGAATCTGTTGCCAAGAATGTTCCAGCATTGGAAGGCATTCAAGATGTTGCACCAGATGCAGGTTACCGTGTACATGGTCTGAAAATTGCGCGTGAACCACGTCGTTATTCAGGTCGTACTTCTATGCGTGCGCCGTTATCTGTGCATGAGCCTAAACAACCGATTGATATCGATTCTGCATTAACATTCTCTATGGAAGGTTATGTGGGGAATGAAACGCCGGCGGCACTGGTGCCATTCGCATGGTCTGCAGGTTGGAACTCTCCACAAGCTTGGAATAAATTCCAAGACAATGTCGGTGGTCACTTAAAAGGTGGTGATTCAGGCATTCGTTTATTCGACCGTCTGAAAAAACGTCCTGTACGTACTTTTGTTGCACCAACGCCTGTTGTTGCCAATGCAGAAAGCTTCCGTTTAGTGCCGATGCATCACATCTTTGCTTCAGGTGAATTTACGGTGAAAACACCAGCGATGGAATCTCGTATTCCAAACGCGATGTTTGCTGTAGGTGAACAAGATGCTGCACGTTTAAATGTGCAAGATGGTCAAAAAATTACTGTGCAAGCAGGTGAAGCAAGCATTAGTCTTCCAGTTCAAGTGATTGAATATTTACCGACAGGTTATATTGGTTATCCAATTGGTCTTGCACCAACGGTTTCACTTGCAGAGCCTGTGTCCGTCGCGGTAGGAGTGTAATTCATGAATCAAGAAATTATACGTCAAACACCGCTTTGGGCTGAGAACTGGCCAATCGCTTACTCGGTTATTCAAGCGATTGTGATCTTGCTTGTGGTGGTGCTTGTCGCTGCGTTGATGTCATTTATCGAACGTCGTTTACTTGCATTATGGCAAGACCGTTACGGTCCAAACCGTGTTGGTCCTGGGGGGATGTTCCAAATCGTTGCTGACATGCTGAAAATCATGTTCAAAGAGGATTGGACACCGAAGTTTGCGGACAAATTGACTTTCCGTTTAGCACCAGCAGTTGCCATGGCAACTGCGGTACTGTCATTCATGGTGATTCCTGTAAGCCCAACGCTTGGCGTTGCGGACATGAGCATTGGCTTATTGTTCTTTATGGCAATGGCGGGTATTGCAGTGTATGCGGTACTGTTCGGTGGTTGGGCGTCTAATAACAAATATGCGTTATTGGGTGGTCTACGTTCTGCAGCACAAACCATTTCTTATGAAGTGTTTTTGGGTATTTCATTGATGGGTGTGGTCGCAATTGCGGGTTCATTCAACATGCGTGAAATTGTAGAAGCACAACGTGATGTGTGGTTTGTGATTCCTCAATTCTTAGGTTTCTTAATCTTTGTGGTTGCAGGTGTTGCGGTAACGCATCGTCACCCATTTGACCAACCAGAAGCTGAACAAGAATTAGCCGAAGGTTATCACGTTGAATACGGTGGTATGAAGTGGGGGATGTTCTTCGTTGCAGAATATGTCAACGTGGTTCTTATTTCAGCACTGATCGTTACTTTATTCTTCGGTGGATGGCTCGCACCATTCAACTTAGAAATTCCATTTATTCCACCCGTATTCTGGTTCATTATTAAAACAGCATTCTTTGTAATGATGTTTGTCTTGGCTCGTGGCTCGTTAATGCGTCCACGTTATGACCAAGTGATGAACTTTGGTTGGAAGATTTGTTTGCCATTGGCGTTGGTCAACTTGTTGGTGACTGGTGCTGTGATTCTGATGAATCAGGCCTAGGACAGCAAGGAGTACAAAATGTATAAAATTCTAGCTGGATTCGGGTCAATTGTACGTTCATTGTGGATGGTTTTTAGCCACGTGACACGTAAACGTGACACCATTTTATATCCAGAAGTGCCAGCTGAACAAATTGTTCCGCCGCGTTTCCGTGGTCGTATTGTATTGACTCGTGATCCAGATGGTGAAGAGCGCTGCGTTGCATGTAACCTATGTGCGGTTGCATGTCCTGTCGGTTGTATCTCTTTACAAAAAGCTGAAAAAGAAGATGGTCGTTGGTATCCGGAGTTTTTCCGTATCAACTTCTCGCGTTGTATTTTCTGCGGTATGTGCGAAGAAGCATGTCCAACGACTGCAATTCAGATGACACCTGATTTCGAGTTAGGTGAATACGTTCGTCAAGATTTGGTTTATGAGAAAGAAAACTTACTCATTTCAGGTCCTGGTAAATATCCTGACTATAACTTCTACCGTGTAACGGGTATGGCTGTTACAGGTAAAGATAAAGGTCAAGCACAACGTGAAAGTGCGCCTGTTGACGTACGGAGCTTATTACCATGATGTGGCCATTTTATTTGATGGCACTTGTGGCCATTATCTCTACGGTTCGTGTTGTTACCAATGCGAATCCTGTACATGCATTGCTGAGCTTGATCGTGTCACTTCTTGCCGTGGCAGGAATGTTTATGATCGTGGGTGCACCATTTGCTGGTGCGCTTGAAATTATTGTTTATGCAGGCGCGATCATGGTGTTGTTCGTGTTTGTGGTGATGATGCTGAATCTGGGTCAACATACTGTTGAGCAAGAACGTAAGTGGCTCACTTCATCTGCATGGGCGTATCCAGCGTTAATGAGTTTCCTGATGGGCCTCGTGCTTGTATGGATGCTCGGTTCAGATTACACCACGGCTGGTCCTGTGATGGGCACAGAAGTGATTGGACCTAAAGCAGTTGGTCAAGCGCTCTTTACTCACTATTTACTATTGGTAGAAGTTGCCGCGATGTTATTGCTTGCAGCCCTTGTTGCAGCATTCCATTTAGGCAAACGTGAACCAAGTGCAGAAAAGGAAAAAGAATAATGGGCAACATCCCTTTAGAACATGGTTTGATCGTTGCAACCATTCTTTTTGCACTTGGTTTTTACGGTGTAATGGTGCGACGCAACCTCTTATTTATGTTAATGAGCCTTGAAATTATGATGAACGCAGCTGCACTTGCGTTTGTTTTAGCGGGTAGTGCTTGGTTACAACCAGATGGACAAATTATGTTTATCTTGATTTTAACCCTTGCTGCTGCTGAGGCATGTATTGGTCTTGCGATCGTCCTTCAGTTCTACCATCGCTTCCATCATTTGGATGTGGATGCTGCTAGTGAGATGCGCGGATGAGTTATTTATATTTAACAGTATTATTTCCGCTCATTGGTTTTATCCTTTTAGCGGCAGGGCGTAACAAGCTTCCTGAAAATGTTGCAGCCATGATTGGGGTCGGTTCAGTCGGTTTATCTGCTTTATTTGCATTGATAGCTGGCATGGGCTTTGTTGCAAATGGCTCAGTGGCACAAGTCCAACATCTGTGGACTTGGTTCAATGTCGGTGGTTTTGCACCGGGCATGAGCTTACATTTAGATGGTTTATCATTACTCATGATGGGTATGGTGACGGGTGTGGGTTTCCTTATCCACATCTTTGCATCATGGTACATGCGTGGTGAAGAAGACTTTGCACGTTTCTTCTCTTATTTCAACCTGTTTGTAGCAAGCATGTTGCTGCTCGTATTGGGTGATAACTTAGCGTTATTGTTCTTGGGTTGGGAAGGCGTAGGTCTGTGTTCATACTTGTTGATTGGTTACTACTACCAAAACCCTGAAAATGGTTTTGCAGCAATCAAAGCATTTACTGTAACGCGTGTCGGTGACGTATTCTTGCTGATCGCATTGTTCTTGCTTTACCAACAATTTGGTACTTTGCATATTGGCACAATCGTTGCCAATGCACCTCAAGTATTAGCGGGTGATCATTCACTGGCAATCTGGACATCTTTAATGTTGTTCTTAGGTGCGGCAGGTAAATCTGCGCAAATTCCATTACAAACATGGTTAGCCGATGCGATGGCAGGTCCTACACCTGTTTCTGCATTAATCCATGCTGCAACAATGGTAACCGCAGGTATTTATCTGTGCTGCCGTATGTTCTCTGTGTTTGAAATGACCCCTGAAGTGATGATGTTTATCTCAATCACGGGTGCGGTAACATTGATTGTGGCTGGTTTTGCTGCACTGGTTCAAACAGACATCAAACGTATTTTGGCTTACTCAACCATGAGTCAGCTGGGTTATATGTTTATGGCTGTTGGTGCTGAAGCTTACCAAGCAGGTTTGTTCCACATGCTTGCTCACGCATTCTTTAAAGCGTTATTGTTCTTGTCTTCAGGTGCGGTGATTCTGGCTTACCATCACGAACAAAACATCTTCAAAATGGGTGGCTTGTTTAAACATAACAAATTCTTGTTTGCCTGCTTCGCCATTGGTGGCGGTGCATTGGCCGCGATTCCATTCTTAACCGTTGGTTTCTTCTCAAAAGATGCCATTCTTGGCGCAGTTTGGGCGCAAAGTCACATTGCAAATCTTCCATTATATAACTGCTTATACTGGACCGGTGTTGCAGGTGCATTCTTAACCTCAATTTATACATTCCGTTTAATTTGGGTTGTATTCTTTGGTAAAGAAAATACGCCATATCATGCAATCAAAGGCGCAACCTATTGGGCTCCTTTGGCGATTTTGGCGGTACTTTCAACTGGTTTAGCGTACTTCTTAAAAGCACCCGTTGAAGCGATTCTCAACGCTGCAAAAATTCCAGCGTTTATTATTCCAGAAGCGCTTGAAGCAGGGGTACATGGTGCAGAGCATACAGCAGTCGGGATTGCACTAGCCGGTCTTGTGGTTGGCATCATCTTATTTGTATTTGCTTATAATGCAGTGAAAGGTTTTGCTCAAACTTCATTTGGCGCTGGTCTGGTCAATATCTGCCGTAATGCACTTGGTTTCGATGCCTTGTATAACATCGTATTTGTGAAACCATATTTGCTGATTGCGAAAATTCTAGGTCGTGATCCGATTGATGGTTTGTGGTTAGTGCTTCCTGCCATTGTTAAAAGTGGTCATAGCTTCACAAGCTCGCGTCAAACAGGTTCATTGCGTGAATACGCATCAAGTATGTCACTTGGTGTCGTAGTATTACTGATGATCTTGATCGTGATTCAGGTCGTGGGGAAATAAGATGGAAATCACAAACAATTGGATTTTACCCGCGCTGATCCTCGTACCGTTCATTGCAGGTTTTATTTGCTGGTTGGTTGATAAATTTGACCAGTATTTACCACGCTATATCGCATTATTCGGTATGCTCATTACTTTGGGCTTAACGATCGCGCTTTGGCAAACAGGTACATTTACATATGAATTAGGCGCTAAAGTTCCGACTTGGTCTGCCGAATTCATGGTGCCTTGGATTCAAACTCTTGGCATTAACATTCACTTAGCGGTGGATGGTCTTTCACTGCTTATGGTTGGCTTGACTGCATTACTGGGTGTACTTGCAGTGGGCTGTTCATGGGGTGAAATTCAAAAGAATGTTGGCTTCTTCCACCTAAACCTTTTATGGTCGTTAGGTGGGGTGATCGGTGTATTCTTAGCGATTGATTTGTTCTTGTTCTTCTTCTTCTGGGAGATGATGCTGGTTCCAATCTATTTCTTGATTGCACTTTGGGGTCATAAAGGCGCAGATGGTAAATCTCGTGTTTATGCTGCAACCAAATTCTTTATCTATACCCAAGTCGCTGGTTTAATCATGCTGATCGGTATCCTAGGCCTTGTGGTTTACGGTTACATGATGACAGGCATGATTGGATTCGATTACAACTACTTGTTAGGTGTAGCGAATACGCTTGATGCGCAATTACCATCAGTGGCCTATGCCTTGATGATTTGTATGTTCATTGGTTTCGCTGTGAAACTTCCAGTGTTTCCATTGCATGGCTGGTTACCAGATGCACATGCTCAAGCACCAACAGCCGGTTCTGTTGACTTAGCGGGTATCTTGATTAAGACTGCTGCATACGGTTTACTGCGTTTTGTTATTCCGTTCTTCCCAGCGGCTTCTGCACAATTTGCAGACATCGCGATCATCTTGGGTTTAATTGGTGTGTTCTACGGTGCTTGGTGTGCTTTCCAACAAACCGATATGAAACGCTTACTTGCTTACACTTCTATTTCGCACATGGGCTTTGTTTTACTTGCGCTTTACGCAGGTAATATTCTGACGTTCCAAGGCTTAATGATTATGATGTTGGCACATGGTTTATCCTCTGCTGCATTGTTCATTATGTGTGGTCAAGTGTACGAACGTTTACATACACGTGACTTACGTCAAATGGGTGGTATTCGTGGTCAATTCCAATACCTTTCATTCTTCCTCATGTTCTTTGTCGCTGCGCTTGTGGGTATTCCAGGTTTAGGTAACTTTATTGGTGAATTCCTCATTTTGATGGGTTCATTCGGTAAATTCCCGACCTTTACCATTTTGGCTGCAATCAGTTTGGTTATGGCAGGTCTTTACGGCTTAATCCTGATTCATAAAGCCTTGTTTGGTACGCCAAATGAAGAGCAAAAACAGCATTATACAAACCCATTGAAAGACTTAAATGCACGTGAAATTGTTATTTTGCTTATTTGTGCGTTTGGTCTACTTTGGCTTGGTATTTTCCCACAAAGCTTCCTTGATATTTCAAATTCAAGCATGGCGTGGTTGGCAAATAGCTATATCCCAGTTCAAGAGACGGTTGAGGTTGTACAACAAGCAACCACTCAACTCGAAAATGTGGAGATCCAATAAGCATGAACTTCACAATGTCATTTTCTGAACTTATGCCATTAGCTCCTGTGATGATCGTAGCTTTAACTGCGGTCGTTGTGATGATTCTCACTTCAATTAAACGTAACCACGATTTAATTGCAACAGCATCTGTGGTGGGTTTAAACCTTGCTGCGGCTTATATTCTGTTGGCCATGTTCGGTGGTGCTTTTGCACCGGCGAACGTGATGGGCATGTTTATGGTTGATCCATTTAGCTTGCTTTATCAATTGGTCATTTTAGTTGCGGCACTTGCTTGCTGTACCTTGTCGCATGCTTATATTGAAAGCTATAACGATAACCGTGAAGAACTTTACATCTTAATGTTATGTTCGGTTGCGGGTGCGATGTTAATGGTTTCAAGCTCTCACTATGCATCGTTCTTCATTAGCCTTGAGTTAATGTCGATTCCTGTATACGGTTTGTTGGCATATACACATCAACGTTCGCAATCTTTAGAAGCGGGTATTAAATACCTTGTGCTTTCAGCCACTGCTTCGGCAATGTTGTTGATGGGCATGGCATATATCTATGCTTATACCGGTTCATTGTCTTTCTATGACAACGTTCAAGCGTTAATGCAAGCGATTCACCAACCAATGGTGGTTTTAGGTTTAGGCTTAATCATCTTTGCCGTAGCATTTAAATTGTCTCTTGCGCCATTTCATAAATGGACGCCAGACGTTTATGCCGGTGCACCAGCGCCAATCGCAACATTCCTTGCGACTGCGGCTAAAGTGGCAACCATTGGTTTGTTTGTACGTTATTTATTAACGTCAGGTGCAATCTTGGTCGATTCCATCGTAACCATCATCACGATTCTTGCGGTGCTTTCAATTTTGGTGGGTAACTTCCTTGCAGTACGTCAAGTCAACTTGAAACGTATTTTGGGTTACTCTTCAATTGCGCATTTTGGTTATTTGTTGATTGGTTTAATCAGCATGACTTATGCAAGCCTCGGTAACGTAACGGTGTATGTGATTACTTATGTACTTACAACCATCGGTGCTTTCGGTGCTGTAGCCTTAATGTCGAGTCCTTATAACAATGCGGATGAAGCACAAAGTTTAGCGGATTACCGTGGTTTGTTTTGGCGTCGTCCAGTATTGACTGCAACGTTGACAGTGATGATGCTGTCTCTTGCGGGTATTCCATTGACTGCGGGCTTCATTGGTAAGTTCTTGGTGGTGATGGCTGCGGTTACAACGCAACATTGGTTCCTTGCGGCAATGATCGTGGTGGGTTCAGGTATTGGTTTATACTATTACCTTCGTGTCATGATTGTGATGTACATGACTGCACCAGAAATACCACGTATTGATGCTGATAAACATTGGGGTCAAAAAGTGGGCGGTATTATGGTGCTTGCTGCTGCATTGGCGGTATTGGTGATCGGTATTTATCCAGATCCAATCATTAAGTTAGCGCTTCAAGCAGAAATTTTATCTCCATTACATTTTATGCTCTCGCAACAGTAATCTAAAAAAAAGATTATTTTTTATTAAAAAGCCTCCTTACTTAGGGGGCTTTTTAGTTTATAAGCACTATAAAAAACATTTATACTAGGAGTAATTTTTATTTCATCTTTTAGGTGTTCTCCCGTGGCTATTCATGAAATCCGACATCCGCTTATTCGACATAAACTTGGTTTGCTACGCCGTGCAGACATTAGTACAAAAAATTTCCGCGAATTAGCACAAGAAGTCACCATGCTTCTGACTTATGAAGCCACTAAAGATTTACCCGTATGTGACCATGAAATTGATGGTTGGAATGGTAAAGTGACTGTAGACCGTATTGTGGGTAAAAAGATTACTGTTGTACCTATTTTACGTGCTGGTATTGGTATGTTAGATGGTTTTTTAAACCTGATTCCAAGTGCAAAAGTATCTGTTTTGGGTCTAGAGCGTGACGAAAAAACCTTAGAAGCACGTACATACTATAAAAAATTGGTTCCAGATGTACAAAACCGTCTTGCGATGATTATCGATCCAATGTTAGCAACAGGTTCGTCACTAGTTGCCGCGATTGACGTATTAAAAGCAAGTGGCTGTAAAGATATTCGTGTGATGGTATTGGTTGCTGCACCGGAAGGGATTAAACGTGTCGAAATTGCGCATCCTGATGTGATTATCTTTACTGCATCAATTGATGATGGTTTGAATGAACATGGTTATATCGTTCCGGGTCTAGGTGATGCTGGCGATAAAATTTTTGGTTCTGTACAAAAAGATTAATTTTTGAATTTGATCAGAAAGGAGGCTTTAAAAGCCTCTTTTTTATATACTGTATATATGGCATTTTTAGAATAGGGCAGCAGCATGAAAGATGAATTACAACAGGGCAAGATCAAACAGTACGACCCTGAAAAAGGCTTTGGTTTTATTGGTACACCTGAAGGGGATGTATTCTTCCACATTTCAGATTTCCCTGCGGCAGAAGGTGAGCCTAAACGTAATGAACGTGTGAAATTCGTGGCTGTTGAAAATGGCGAAAAGTTTAAGGCGGTTCGTATAGAACGTGTTGAAGACACATCTGCGAAAGCAAAAAAATCAAAAGTATCTACACATAATAAGTCGATCACATCAGCATTATTGTCTAATTTACGACGCTGAGTGCTTTGATTTTCATTCTTGCATTTTGCTTTTGAATTTGATCATAAAAGAGGCTTTTTAGCCTCTTTTTTATTACAATATAGTCCATATAAAAATGAAGAGTTTATTATGTTTCAAGAGGGGAAAATCAAAACTTATAATGAGGAACGCGGTTTTGGTTTTATTGAGATTGAAGGGCAGAGAAAAGATTTATTTTTTCATATTAAAGATTTTCCAAATAAAAATCTGCCACCTAAAATTGGTGAACAGTTAAAGTTTAGAGTTGTGGAAGAGCGTGGAAAACTCAAAGCCGATAATATTGTCCGTTTAGAGGTCAAATTTGAGTCGGTTACGCATACGCCGCAAAGTCAAGCTCATCGTTCACATCGAGACCGTTCGCAGGCTAAACAAGCAAAGCAGGGTGGCGGATTATTCACTACGATTATTGGCTTAGTAATCATCGTCGGTTTAGCGTATCTGCTGTATGGTAAATATCAGCGTTGGCAGCTTGCCCAGCAGCCTGTTGTTACTCCTGTCCAGACCGTAGTTACACAGCCTATTGACTCAAATCCCAATAGTTATCGTTGTGATGGCCGAATTCACTGTGGTCAAATGAACTCTAGAGAAGAAGCCCGTTGGTTTGTGCGGAACTGCCCCGGAACAAAAATGGATGGTAATAATGATGGAGAACCTTGTGAAAATGATTCACGTTGGTAAAAGATTTGGATAATAAAAAAGCGCCATTTGGCGCTTTTTTATTACTTTAAATTATTCTTCGCAAAATTTCATAAAGGCTTTTAACCCCGGCCCTTG
>ERZ724523.2339-NODE-2339-length-10874-cov-4.714946_pt1 | contig 10874 bp, 11 predicted proteins | sample MGYA00376056_ERZ724523 | MGnify/ENA primary metagenome ERZ724523 (study PRJEB28724, sample SAMN07190888) | wastewater metagenome | isolation source: influent of sewage treatment plant in Hong Hong | place: USA: Christiansburg, Virginia | collected 2016-03-01 ... | reverse complement strand
CAGCGAAATGCGCCTCGCCTGGCTGCGCGATGCCGCCGTTTTTGCCGGCGAAAAACCCGGCTCGCTGCGCGACTTTCGCTCGCGTGCCAATGCTGCCGGCGCTACCGTCGGCTACGGCAAATCGGCGATGGTCTTTGTCATACTGCGCGACCGACTGGGCAAAAAAGTGTTCAACCAGGGCATCCGCAACTTCTGGGCGGCGCGGCGTTTCAAAGTAGCCGGCTGGGACGACCTTCAGGCGGCCTTTGAAAACGCTTCAGGGGAAAAACTCGGCGCCTTCTTTGCCCCGTGGCTTGATCAGCAAGCCTTGCCGGATATTGCTATTGCCCGCGCCGAGAGCGCGCCCTACGGCAAGCAACATCTGCTCACGATCACCTTCAGTAAGCAAGACGCCAAGCTGCCCTTGCGCCTGCCACTTGAAATCAGGGGCGCCGGCAAAGCTCAAACGCACTGGGTAGATCTCGCCGCAAACAGCAACAGCGCCACGCTCAAAATCGCCTTTCAACCGCAAAGCCTGTGCCTCGACCCGGAAATGCGCGTCTGGCGCCGCCTTGAAGCCAGCCAACTGCCGCCGATTCTGCGCCAGTGGATGGCTGCCAGTTCGCCACAACTAATCAATGTTGCCCGTGCAGCGGAGGCAAATGTTGCGGTCAACGCGCTTTCCGAGCGGATTTTTGAAGTCAAACCCAAGCTGCTTGCAGCCGAGCAACTCACCGCCGCCATCAATGGCAAAGCTCCGATTTTGCTGGCTGGCACCCATGCCGAGATTGATCAAGCGCTCGCCAGTGCCGGCCTGCCTGCGCGCCCGGCCAGCTTGTCGGGCAAGGGCAGCGCCCAGGTATGGACCGTGCCAGGCAAACACTTCCAGCTGGCCATTATCTCCGGCCAGGATGCGGCGGCGCTCAACGCCCTGCAACGCGGCCTGCCCCATTACGGGGGACAAAGCTGGCTGATTTTTGAACAGGGTCGCGCCGTTGGCAAAGGCATCTGGCCGTCCAGCGTTACTGAAATTGCCGTCGTCAACAGCACCGCCAAGGACAAAAAATGAAACGTTTCGCAACCCTCACTTCACTGATTTCTGGCCTATTTTGGACGGGACACCTGATGGCGACTGAAGAACCAAAATTTGAATCACTACGCAAGGAAGACAACATCGAAATCCGCCGCTACGTGCCGGTGATCGTTGCCGAAACAAACGTCGACGGCGACATGGATACAGCCTCTAACCGTGGCTTCCAGCTCATTGCAGGCTATATCTTTGGCCAAAATGAAAGGATCGCGATGACGGCGCCCGTGGTTGCCGAAGCGCAAAGCGGCGCCGAGAAAATCGCCATGACCGCCCCGGTCAGCATCGAAGCGCAAAACACCGACGGCAGCAAAATGGCCGGCGCCCAGCGCTGGCGTATTCACTTTGTCATGCCCAGCCAATACACCCTCGCCACCCTGCCCAAACCGCTCAACCCGCAGGTACAACTACGCGAGATTCCGGCAAAAACCTTTGCCGCATTGACCTACTCCGGCATCAACACGGAAAGTACGGTGCAGGAGAGAACCGAGCAGCTGCTTAATTGGCTCAAGACGCAAAAAATCGACATCCTCGGCAAGCCCCAGCTCGCCCGCTACAACCCGCCCTGGACGCTCCCTTTTTTTACGCCGCAACGAGATACTGCAAGAGATCAAAGCGAACTAAGCTCGCCAGGTGCTGGACCTGCATCAGAACTTGAAGCGCAGGCCAGTACCGATACGGGTAAATTCGGCATCGAAAAAGTCGATATCTGAATTTGATTTGCCGTAGGACGCACTAATGTAAGCCCCGAGCCATGGGGTGCCGAACAGCCCCTGGCGCAGATAATTAACGCCCAGCGCATAGTCGCTGCTGTCAGCCTTGCGGTTGCCGAACAGCGGATGACCCTCTTCATAGCCTTGCTGCGCGAGGTACAAACTGGCACTAAAGATGTCGCTTCCCGAGTTGAAACCGTAATCCAACTTGAACCCAGTGACATCGTGCCGCATGGCCATGCCGTCGAGTTCCTCTCGACCCAGAATCAGCCCCGGCGCCAAAAAATGGTGCGGTGCGAACTCCCAGTCATAGGAAACCCGCAGCCGAAGACTGTTGCCGTTGCGGTCAAGGAGGCCGATCTGGTTGGCGGCAAGCGTGCTATTGCGGCCGCTTTCTTCACGCTCGATATCGATCCTGCGCGCGGTAAAGTCTGCGCTGAAGGCGGAGCCCAGCACCCGCTCCCAGCCAAGGCGAATACCGTGCGAGTCGCGGTCGCTGCTGTTACGGCCCGCCCCGATCTTGTATGGATCAGACCATACCTCGCTGGGAGCGATACCGGTGAACACCAGCCCCGCTGAAACAATCCCGAGATCGCCAATTTCCTGCCTGACGGCCAGCAATTGAGTGAAATCGAAGCGCAACACATCGTGAATCTGATTGCCCAGAACAAACTGGGTACGTGACTCTGCTAGCGTATAGCGCAGATCAAAGCGCGGGACCAGCGAAACATTGCTGTCGCTTTGCGGCGAGCCAAGATTATTGATTCGGGCACTGTCATCATGCTGGTAAAAACTGGAGCTGACATTGGTGTAAGCAGCCCCCAGCGAAACAGATCCAGACAGGCCGCCGGTGCGTGGAATCGGATTGACTTGTGCTTGAGCGAGGCTTACCGCAAAAAGCGCGGCAAGCGCGAAGGTAATGCGTTCAATCATGGGTTTGTCCATTAAAGAAAAATTACAGGCTTGGACCGTAGCATGATTTAACTTTGTGTCCCTCGACTTGCCGGACGCTACCAGTTTGTTGCGGTCAACCGGAAAAATAAGCAAATTTTTCCTTCGCTAACTATCGGTTCGCCCAGAATTGATTCAACTATCTTTCGCTTTGAGAAGGTCCCGGTAGGCATGCCACGTGGCATGCCCGGCGATGGGGGCGGTATATACCAGCGCGAGGAAACCCGTTGCAAATCCGATGCCAACCAACAAAACAAGCAATGCCGCCCAGACGACCATGGCCAGGGGGTTTCTGGCAACCACCGAAAGGCTGATCAACATGGCGCTGATTGCATCCTTGCCTTGGTCAAACATCAACGGCACGGCAACCACACTGATGGCGAAGACAAAACTGGCAAAGATCGCCCCAACAACCAAGTAGCTGACAACAAACTCAATATTCTTGAATGACAACAGCTCATTGACGAAATCGCTGGCTGTTGGCAATCCGGTATCGTAGAGCACCGCAAAAACAACCATCGATGCGCGCGCCCAGATCAGCCCGACCACGCCGACGACCAGTGCAAAAAGCGACAGGTTGGACATGTTGCCTCGCCAGCAACTCAAGGTTGGTAACAAATGAGGCTCTTCACCACGTTCTCTTTGTCGAGATAGCGCATACAGACCAATTGCAATCAATGGGCCAGCCAGCATAAAAGCACCCATCGCCGTTATCGTCAGCCAGTAAGCTGCACCATAGAAAAATGCCACGGTCCACCCCATCAAGGCGAATGCGACCCCATAAAACATGCTGGAAAACTGGCAGCTCAACAAATCACGAAACCCCTTCTTGACCCAAGTGAAAGGTGCCAGCAAGCCAACCTTATTTACAACAGCATACGTTTGAAACAGATCAGGGGAGTTTGCCGCAAGGGTGTCAATTTTCTCGTTCATATTTCCTCCTGAAAACCATGTTTTGTCCAATGGATACAAGCCGACATATCCATCTATTCGTCTATGACAAATAATGAGTAAATTTAGTTTCAAGAGAAGCAAATTTTCTAATCGCGAACCGCCTTTCAGGACATTTATACCCATTGCCAAGTCCTTGACTGAGCAAATCATTAAGGAATGCCTTGGCAGGCAGGGAGAGATCCTTGCTGCGCAGGCGCGACGGAACAAAAGCGGTGCGCTTACATGACCATTACCACACTTAGATAGGTCAATTTCGACCAACTCATAAGCTTAAATTAATCTAATTTATCAATTAGTTTAATTTGTCTAAATACAAAAACACACTCATAGTTGCCCTGTCCCCGCATCAAAGGGACGAAATCAAAACACCACTTCAATCTAAAGGAGATTCATCATGCGTCATTACCCTTCCGACAGCCCCGAAGCAATGGGCCGCCTTGTTGCACTGACCCTGATGGCTGACGGTGCTATCGATGCCAGCGAATTAAAACTGCTGGATAGCAAGGAAACCATTCGCCACCTGGGATTGAACGATACCCATTTTGATCAATTGATCCATGAGTTGTGCGATGACATGTTGATCAGCGCCCACCGAACCTCGGCAGGTCACCTGGAACTGGATACACAAAGCATTGTCCATCTGCTGGCAGAAATTAAACATCCCGTTCTGCAAAAACAGGTGATGCATACGATGCTTGATATCGTCTATGCCGACCGCGAACTCTCAGGTGGCGAGGCTGTTCTGGTATCCGAAGCCATGAGATTCTGGGAAATCGACCTGCACGAAGTGTCCGATTTCTCGGTTCCCAAAAATCATTTACGGACTCAGTACCAGAATGAACTGGCCTATGCTTGATTGTTAAAAATCTCCAGACAAATTTAGACTGGAGGCAAGACAAGGGGGAGTAGCTCTCCGCCGCGGCGTCGTCAGCACGGAATGATGTGTTCGTTCCCGGTGTCACGGGTGGTTCTGGCAACAGCACCGCGAGCAAGACCTTTGCAGCACCCCAAGTGCAGAACTTCTAAAACATGCACTTGTCTGGCGCTGGATAGCGATCTGACTCAGAAACGGAGCCCAAAGTGACAGCAGCAGATATGAGCCTAGACACTGGAGACTGGCGATCTCGCCTGGCAGCCAAGCTCGATTTGGCGCCGGTTCAGCATGTTCTGATCGGGCTTATCCTGATCAATGCGATCATTCTCGGCATGGAAACCAGCCCAAGCCTGATGGCGGCCTGGGGGCCTTGGCTGATGGTTGCAGACAAGACCATTCTCACCATTTTCGTACTTGAAATCACTCTGCGCCTGATGGCGCACCGGATGTCCTATTTCCGCGATCCGTGGAACGTATTTGATTTTTCCGTAGTGGCCATCGCCTTACTGCCAGCCTCCGGGCCTTTGGCCGTATTGCGCGCACTGCGCGTGCTTCGGGTGCTACGCCTGATCACACTGGTACCCAGCATGAAGCGTGTAGTTGGTGGTTTGCTTTCAGCCTTGCCCGGCCTCGGTTCGGTATCGGCAATTATCGGCCTGATTTTTTATGTCTCGGCCGTCATCGCCACCAAGTTGTTCGGTGCGGCATTCCCGCAGTGGTTCGGAACACTGGGCGACAGCGCCTTTACCTTGTTTCAGGTCATGACACTCGAAAGTTGGGCAATGGGTATCGTTCGCCCTGTCATGGAAATTTACCCGCAAGCCTGGGTATTTTTCCTGATCTTCATCCTGGCTTCGACCTTCACCTTGCTTAATCTTTTTATCGCAGTCATCGTCAATGCGATTCAGCAGGAACAACCGGGCGATGGGCGAGCACCAACGATTGAAACCGAATTGGCGCACCTGCGCAACGAGATCAGCCGCCTGCGGGAAGATTTGGCACGCAGCGATGTAGGCATCCGGGAAACCGGAAAACCATGATGGCCCGAAGGATACTCGCCGCTGCCGCCTGGCTTGTCGGGTCGGCCGCCATCCTGATCACAGCAGCCACCCTGCTCTGCCCGGGTGGCCGGTGCCGGTTGCCGCAGATCGACGCATCCGGGCTGGCATTGGTGAACGGCTGGCGGTCAAACGGACTCGATACATTTTTTAGCACCATTACCTGGTTTGGCTCACTGTGGGTTCTATTTCCCCTGGCTGCTCTGATCGCCTGGACTCAATCACGGCGCTCAGGTTTGCGAACCAGCGCATTCGTGCCTTTGAGCCTGCTCCTGGCATCGGCGCTTGCATATATGACCAAGCTTGTTGTTGAGCGGCCCCGCCCGGATATTTTTTCTGCAGCCATTCCGCTGCCTGGGGACTGGAGTTTTCCGAGCGCGCACACCATGCAGGTGACTGCTTTCCTTCTGGCCATATTGTTTTTGTCCAAAGACAAATGTTTTATCTCCACCGCCACAGGTGCCGCACTGATCATCCTGGTAGTTGGAACCTCGCGCCTCTACCTGCAGGTCCATTTTCCGACAGATGTCATTTTCGGCTTCATTGCAGCCATCGGTTGCGTCATGGCTGCGCGGCAACTGACGGTTGAGCAAAGGAATATTTCATGAGACATAAATTTTTGGGCATCGGTGAACCGGGCTATCACCCCTTACGCAAGCTACGCACTGTTTTTTCGGGCCTGCGCTATGCCGTCATCTATGACTGGTCAGTCACTTACAAGTTAGTCCTGTCGGCGCTGATCCTGATCGCCGCCTTTTCGCTGCGCGCCTGGGTGGATTTTCTGGTCATCCTGCTGGCCACCGCCTTCGTGGTTTTTGCCGAAATGATAAACAGCGCGATTGAAGCACTGTGCGATTTCGTTGAGGATCGTCATAACGAAAAAATCAAGGTGATCAAGGATATTGCTGCGGCGGCAGTGGGTATTTCAATGTTCGCCTGGCTGGTGGTCATCGTTGTTGAAGCAGGGCAACTGCTCCAACGATAAAGCAATGCAATCATTGGCTTGGCAACTATTCTGGCTGATGCTTTGCAATGCGGCCTGATAAGTTTCAAATGTTAAGTTACACGGTTAGAAGGTTGTAGCCGTTCTCGGACTGCTGGACAAGACAATGGAAGTTGGCTGGCTCTGATTGCCCAGTGTCACAAGATGCCGGCTGAACAAGGTTTTGAAGGTAGAGATAGTGTGATTTCCAGGAGTGGTGAAAACCCGCGACTCTGGCAATACTGTGGCGAGCAGCGGAGGCCCTGCTCGCGTCAGGATGTCGTTTTCACCGTAGCCCAACCAGATCGGCACTTGGGAATTGAAGTCCTGCTGGCTGATCCAGCTCCAGATCATCCGCTGCCAGTCTTTTGAATCGATTTCATTCGGCACCCAGTCAGAAACGCCACCAGCTTTTTGAATTTCGCTATGGATGCCCGGCCAACCCAGGAAAGGGCTGGTCAGCAGAACGCCGTCGATGTCCTCCGGATGGCTACGCAAATAGATCAGCGAACCCAAACCTCCCATCGAAAATCCAGCCAGCCATATTTTCTCGTAACCTTGGCGACGCGCGGGTTCGATCACATCTTCCTTCAAGCGCTGAACAAAGGTTTCCGACTGATAGTAGCCAAAATGCGCATTGGGAGCGATGACGTCAAACGGGAGCTCGAGCTCGCGAATTTCTTCAATAACGCCTTCCTTTGCAAAGACGGTGTGGTCAGCGCCCAGGCCGCGTATCAAGACCAACAAATTAGGTTGTCTTACATTATCATCACGCGGGTAAGTGAGCGACTGAAGCGGCTCATTGCTCATTGAAGCACACCCTGAAAAAAACAGCGCGGCGATCAACAAGGTCAATATTGCAGGCCATCTGCTGAACATATTCACATCAGTTTTTTTCACGGTCATCCCTCGATTTTTATTTTTTCCATATGACGCAATTCCAGCCCACCCTACCGAAAACATGTTTTGTCCTATACAAAGACTCAACAAAACCGCAAAAAGTTCCTTCCCCGTCCACCATTTATTTGCCTCGCTGGCAGACTTATGGCCAATGGCTGGCACTCTTGGCCAGCCTCTTACTACTCTCAGGATGTGGAAACCTTGCCCGGCTGGCAAAGGACATTCGCGAAACCGGCGATCAGCTGCGAGTTGTCTCCGGGCGCATTAGTGCGCCTGTTTGCAAGGATTGCGAGATCATCATCGCAGTTTCGGGTGACGATCAGGGTCAGGAAATACACAACTATCGGGTTTTCGAGCGTTCAGGAAATTTTCGTTTGGCTGCTTTGCGTGATTCGCGGTTTCTCATTGCATTTCAGGACTTGAATCGGGATTTCTCCTATCAAGCCAACGAACCTGCTGTCTGGTACAAACTTCCAGAAAGGGAGATTAAGGCCGGCGACGTCACTGACATTGAACTTTTGTTACAGGGGTCAAGCGATCGCCCGGTGCCGCCAACCCTGGAGAAAATTTTCAATTTGCGAGGAAGCTCCCTCGGCAAGATTGATGTGCAAGTCGGCGATGTGCTTGAACTCGATGACGAACGCTTCAGTCATGAATCGGCAAGCATGGGGATGTGGGAACCGATCGGCTTCATGAAGTCAGGTCGAGCCGGGATATTCTTTCTTGAGCCCTATGATCCCGCCCGAATTCCGGTGCTCTTTGTACATGGCATCAATGGCACACCACGCAATTTCAGGACGATCATCAAGGGTCTCGATCACCAGCGATTTCAACCTTGGGTACTTAACTACCCGAGCGGACTTGACTTGCGAGCATTGGGTGATGGCTTGATCGGCATATTGGCCGAGCTGCGTCACCGTTACGGGTTCAATACCCTGCACTTCGTGGCACACAGCATGGGTGGCTTGATGGTTCGTGAATACATGGCGGAATGCACACGTTCAAATGCCTGTGACTACGCAGGCAACTTCGTTTCGATTTCGACGCCGTTTGATGGTGTGGCCAGTACGTCGCTGTGGATAGACTACGCGCGAGTTGTTATGCCGGTCTGGCGCAACCTTGTGCCAGATGGGCCCTTCCTGAGCGAGCTTTTTAAACATCCACTGCCGCCCGGTGTACGCCAAACCATGCTGATCACCTATCGCAACACATCACGATTAAGCCGTGACAGCGGAGATGGGGTCATTCCGCTCGAAAGTCAGCTACGACTCGAAGCTCAACGACAGGCGGTCAACATCCGCGGTTTTAATGAAGATCACACTAGCGTCCTGCAAAGCTCGGAAGCGATTAAAGAGGTGAATCAGGCGCTACTCGGGGTTCGATAGACGCAATGACACCAAGGGAACGATCTTGCGCTTAATAACTCTCACGTCAATTGCCAATCGCGAGAAGCTGTTTTGAATACCACCACACTGATCAACGCCGACTTTTCCCGACAAGTCGTTATTCCACCAGCAGCAGAGGCTGACTGGGTTGCCTCTCCCTGCCCGGGTGTCTGGCGGCATCGACTGGACCGAATCGGCGATGAAATCGCACGCGCCACCAGCATCGTCAGATACTCACCCGGCGCGGAGTTCAGTTCGCACACGCATGATGGCGGCGAGGAGTTTCTGGTGCTTGAAGGCACTTTCTCGGATGAGAACGGAGATTATCCAGCTGGCACCTACGTCCGAAATCCACCGGGCAGTAGCCACACACCATTCACCCGCGATGGCTGCACGATTTTCGCCAAGCTTTGGCAGTTTTCACCCGGTGATGAACAAGCGGTGAAAGTTAACACTACTACCACCGCCTGGCGTCCCGGACTGGTGCCTGGCCTTTCCGTCATGCCGCTGCATGAGTTCGACGGCATCAGCAGCGCGCTCGTCAAATGGGCGCCACATACCCACTTCAATCCACATGTTCATCCCGGCGGCGAGGAAATTCTGGTGCTGGAAGGCGTATTCCGTGACGAACATGGCCAATATCCAGCCGGCACCTGGTTACGCAGCCCGTGCTGGAGCCGCCATACGCCGTTCACGGGTGTTGAAGGCGCAATCATCTACGTCAAAGTGGGTCACCTCGGCGCATCAATGCTGGAGCTGCAACCAGTTTGAATCCTCATTGACCATCGGTCTGCCGATGATCAACCCAGATCAACTTGTCGGTAGCAAAGCCCAGCGCGCGGGCCTGGCTGACCAATTGCTCACGAATCTCAACTGGTAATTGTTTGTCGCGGGCAAGTAGCCACAAATAATCGCGATCCGGGCCGGCGACGAGCGACCAGCGATAGTCTTTCTGATCCAGCGCAACAACATGGTAGCCGCCGTAAAACGGGCCGAAGAATGAAACCTTGAGCGATGCCGTATTGCTGTCACCGGTGAATAAGGCGCGGCCAATCGCCTCTTTCCAAGCCTGCTTCTGCGTGTCATAGCCCCGGTTGATCACCTTGACGCTGCCATCATCCTGCAACTGATACGTTGCATTGACATCGCTCATGCCGCGCTCGAAGGAGTGGTCAAGACGCGCAATTTCATACCATTTGCCGAGATAGCGATTGATCTCGAATGGCGATACGGGATTAATCCCTACAGGCGGTGCAGTCGAACAGCCAACCAGTGTCAGGGCACAAGCAATCATCAAAAACATGGCGCGAATAGCAGTCATGACAGACCTCAAGCGTAAATGGTGAAAAATTCAATCTGTTACGGTCAACTGCCAAAACAGCGTATATTTTTTGCCAAGAAAAAACCGCCAAGCGGCGGTTTTTTCTTCAAGCATTTTCAGCTTACTTCGCTGACAGCGCCATCATCAGATCGTTGATGCGCTTGACGAAGCCGGCCGGATCATCCAGCTGACCGCCTTCGGCCAGGGTTGCCTGTTCAAACAACAGCGCTGCCCAGTCGTCGAAACGGTTTTCCTCATACTTTAAACGCAACACCGCCGGATGCTGCGGGTTGATTTCAAGAATCGGCTTGGCCGATGGCATGGGCTGACCAGCAGCTTTCATCAGACGCGCCAAATTGCCGGAGGGATCGTGCTCGTCTGACACCAGACAGGACGGTGAGTCGGTCAGGCGGTAGGTGACACGCACGTCCTTCACCTTGTCACCGAGTGAGGCCTTGACCTTGTCGATCAGTTCCTTGTACTCGTCAGCCGCCTTCTCGGCTTCCTGCTTCTCTGCTTCGTCTTCCAGCTTGCCAAGATCGAGACCGCCCTTGGCGACGGATTGCAGGTGCTTGCCATCAAACTCGGTCAGGTGACCAACCACCCATTCATCAACGCGGTCAGAGAGCAACAGCACTTCGATGCCCTTCTTGCGGAAGATTTCGAGGTG
>ERZ724523.2336-NODE-2336-length-10882-cov-9.622425_pt1 | contig 10882 bp, 7 predicted proteins | sample MGYA00376056_ERZ724523 | MGnify/ENA primary metagenome ERZ724523 (study PRJEB28724, sample SAMN07190888) | wastewater metagenome | isolation source: influent of sewage treatment plant in Hong Hong | place: USA: Christiansburg, Virginia | collected 2016-03-01 ... | reverse complement strand
CAGGCTGATCCAGGAGTGCTGACTTTGTGGGTCGGACTTCAGTCCGACAACACGGCTTGAACATGCGCAACACGGGCCGGGCGTGTGCAGTCGGACTGAAGTCCGACCCACGGGGGGCTTAGCTTTTGCGCAGTTCGTCGTGCAGGGCGGAGAATTCCTGGGCGAGCTTGTGCTTGGGGTCGAGGTGGATCATCGGTTTGGCCTGTTCGTGGCTTTCGCGGATCTTGATCGAGCTGGACAGGTAGGTCTTGAAGATCGGCAGGCCTTCGTCGAGGAGTTCCTGGACGAGTTTTTGCGGCAGGCTGGCGCGGGGCTGGAACTGGTTGACGACGATGCCTTCCACTTCCAGCTTGCGGTTGTGGTCGGCCTTGATCTCTTCGACGTTCTGCATCAGCGAGTACAGCGCGCGGCGTGAGAAGTCATCGCAGTCGAAGGGAATCAGGCACAGCTGGGTGGCGATCAGCGCCGAGCGGGTGTAGAAGTTGAGCGCCGGCGGGGTGTCGATGAAGATGGCGTCGAAGTCGTCTTCCAGTTCATCCAGTGCGTCGCGCAGCTTGAAGATCTTGTAGCGTGACTCCAGCTTGCCCTGCAGTTCTTCGAGGTTGGGGTGCGAGGGCATGATCGACAGCCCGGGGAAGGGCGTTTCATGCACGAACTCGGCGGTCTTTTTGGGGTTGAAGTTGAAGGACAGGGTCTGGTTGAAGAAGCCGGCGAGGGTGTCGTCCACGTTGTCGGCCGCGTCGCCCATCAGGTAGTGGGTGGAGTTGCCCTGCGGGTCCAGATCCACCACCAGCGTGCGCAGGCCCTGGTGGGCACTGATCGCCGCCAGGTTGCAGGTAATGGTGGATTTGCCCACGCCGCCCTTCTGGTTGAACACCACGCGTCGCATCTTTTTTGTCCCCTGTCTTTGGTCATGCATGTCGGAATGCGCGCGATTGTGCCACGCATTGGGCTGTCATCCGTAATTGCCGAGGGTGCGCAAACGCCGTGGGTCGGGTAAACTCTTATTCAAATAACACGAAGTCTTCGTTGCCTCCTCCCGGTGGCGAAACTCCGGTCATGCGGCGGGCTTGCTCCGGCACATGATCGTCATATAAGGCACATGCCCGTTTCCGGGTATCCAGGAAAATTTCAGGCTTCAGGCACAGACTATCGCTCTTCCCCTCGCCATCGGCCTTGCGGCTGGTTCCAGGGCGAAGTGCGTTTCAGCCGTTTTGAGAGAAGAGAGAACATGGACAAGGATTTCATCGCCGCCGCCCTCGACTATCACCGCAGCCCCACGCGCGGCAAGATTTCGGTGGTTCCGACCAAGGGTTTGACCAATCAGCGCGATCTGGCGCTGGCCTACTCGCCCGGCGTGGCTGCGGCTTGTGACGCGATTGTGGCCAATCCGGCCGACGCGCAGGAATACACCTCCCGCGGCAACCTGGTGGCCGTGATCACCAATGGCACGGCAGTACTCGGCCTCGGCAACATCGGCCCGCTGGCGTCCAAGCCGGTGATGGAAGGCAAGGCCTGCCTGTTCAAGAAGTTCGCCAACATCGACGTCTTCGACATCGAGCTGGCCGAGAACGACCCGGACAAGCTGATCGACATGATCGCCGCCCTCGAGCCGACCCTCGGTGGCGTGAACCTCGAAGACATCAAGGCGCCCGAGTGCTTCTACATCGAGAAGAAGCTCCGCGAGCGCATGAACATTCCGGTCTTCCACGACGACCAGCACGGCACCGCCATCATCTCCGCCGCCGCCATGCTCAACGGCCTGAAGGTCGTCGGCAAGGATATCGACAAGGTCAAGGTCGTGGTGTCGGGCGCCGGCGCTGCCGCCATTGCCTGCCTCGAGCTGTGGTGCAGCCTCGGTATCAGCCGCGAGAACGTCTTCGTGTGCGATTCCAAGGGTGTGATCTACGTCGGCCGTGAAGAAAACATGGAGCCGACCAAGGCGCGTTACGCCCAGAAGACCGACTGCCGCAGCCTGGCTGATGCCATGGTTGGTGCCGACGTGTTCCTCGGCCTGTCGGCTGCCGGCGTGGTCAAGCAGGACATGGTCAAGACCATGGCCGACAAGCCGCTGATCTTCGCGCTGGCCAACCCGACCCCGGAAATCATGCCGGAGCTGGTCAAGGAAGTGCGTTCCGACGCGATCATCGCCACCGGCCGTTCGGATTATCCGAACCAGGTAAACAACGTGCTGTGCTTCCCGTTCATCTTCCGTGGCGCGCTCGACGTGGGCGCCACCAAGATCAACGAAGAAATGAAGCTGGCCTGCGTGAAGGCGATTGCCGAACTGGCCGAAGCCGAGCAGTCCGACGTGGTGGCCCAGGCCTACGGCGGCGCCGACCTGTCCTTCGGCCCGAACTACCTGATCCCGAAGCCCTTCGATCCGCGCCTGATCGTCAAGATCGCCCCGGCCGTGGCCCAGGCCGCCATCGATTCCGGCGTGGCAACCCGCCCGATCGACATGGACGCCTACGTCCAGAGCCTCAACGAGTTCGTGTACCAGTCCGGCATCATCATGAAGCCGGTGTTCACCAAGGCCAAGGCCATTCCCGAGGACAAGAAGCGCGTCCTCTACGCGGAAGGCGAGAGCGAGCGCGTGCTGCGCGCGGTGCGTGCGGTGGTTGACGAGAAGCTGGCTCGCCCGATCCTCATCGGTCGCCCGGCGGTGATCGACATGCGCATCGAGAAGTTCGGCCTCAACCTGGTGGCCGGCCGCGATTTCGATGTGGTGAACACCGAGTCCGACAGCCGTTACCGTGAGCTGTCGCATGAGTATTACCGTTTGATGGGCCGGGATGGCGTGACGCCGGACTCCGCCCGCGAGGCGATGCGCAGCGACACCACCCTGATCGGCTGCATGCTGCTGCGTCGCGGTGACGCCGATGCGCTGATCTGCGGCACCACCGGCTCCTACGACAGCCACTTCCGTCACGTGCAGAACCTCATCGGCCTGAAGCGCGGCGCCACGCTGTATGCCGCGATGAACGTGCTGCTGCTGCCCCAGCGCATCCTGGCGATCACCGACACCTACGTGAACGAGTTGCCGACGGCCGACGAAACCGCCGAGATCGCCATGATGGCGGCCGAAGAGATGAAGCGTTTCGGCATCGAGCCGAAGGTCGCCCTGCTGTCGCATTCCAACTTCGGCAGCGCCCGCAGCACGTCTTCCACGAAGATGCGCGAAGCCCGCGACATCCTGCGTCTGAAGGCGCCGGATCTGCAGTGCGATGGTGAGATGCACGGTGACTCGGCCCTGTCGACCGAGATCCGCGAGCACCTGCACCCGGATTCGACCCTCACCGGCGAAGCCAACCTGCTGGTCATGCCCAACCTCGACGCGGCCAACATCGCCTTCAACCTGCTCAAGGTTGCCAGCGGCGACGGCGTTTCCGTCGGCCCGATCCTCCTCGGACCGGCCCGCGCGGTGCACATCCTGACCCCGTCCGCCTCGGTGCGCCGGCTGGTCAACATCACCGCCCTGGCGGTGGTCGATGCGCTCGAGCAACGCGAAGAACTGCCGGTCTGATTGACCGCGTTGTCGGACTGAAGTCCGACCCACAGGGAGAGTCTGCATTCTGTGGGTCGGACTTCAGTCCGACGCTTCACCTCACACCCTCCGGTACAATCGTCGCCTGATCGATGCCCGCGAGGTGCTGCATGTCCCGTCTGATCCGCTTTGAACGTACCGGTGGCCCCGAAGTCCTGCAATGGGTCGAGGCCGAGGTGCCGGCGCCCGCTGCCGGCGAGGTGCGTCTCCGTCATCACGCGGTTGGTCTCAATTACATCGACACCTATCATCGCTCCGGGCTCTACCCGGTGCCGCTGCCTTCCGGAATCGGCCTCGAAGCGGCCGGCGTGGTCGAGGCGGTGGGCGAGGGCGTGTCCGATCTGGCTCCGGGCGACCGGGTGGCCTATGCCGGTGGCCCGCTGGGCGCTTATTCCGAAATTCGCAACATTCCTGCCGACCGGCTGGTGAGGCTGCCCGACGCGCTGTCCTTCGAGCAGGGCGCGGCGATGATGCTGCAGGGCCTTACCGCCCAGTACCTGCTGCGCCGCACCTACCGCGTCCAGCCCGGCGACACCATCCTGATTCACGCGGCCGCTGGCGGTGTCGGTTTGATTGTCTGCCAGTGGGCCAAGGCCCTCGGGGCGACGGTGATCGGTACCGTGGGTTCCGACGAGAAGGCCGAGCTGGCCCGTCTGCACGGCTGTGACCACACCATTGTGTATACCCGGGAAGCCGTTTCCACGCGGGTGCGTGAAATTACCGGCGGGGAGGGCGTGCCGGTGGTTTACGATTCCATCGGCAAGGACACCTTCATGGATTCCCTCGCCTGCCTGCGTCCGCTGGGTATGATGGTGACTTTCGGCAATGCCTCCGGTCCGGTGGCGCCCTTCGATCCGGGCCTGCTCGGCAAGATGGGGTCGCTGTTCCTGACCCGGCCCAGCCTGTTTGCCTATACGGCCCGCCGCGCCGACTTGCTGGCTATGGCGGCTGAGCTCTTTTCCGTGGTGGCGTCCGGCCAGGTACGCCTTTCCATCAACCAGCGCTACCCGTTGCACGACGCCGCCACGGCCCACCGTGAGCTCGAAGCGCGACGGACTACCGGTTCGACCATACTGATTCCGTGAAGATGAACGTCTCTATCCTGCGTCCGTGCCTTGTGGCCGTGGCGCTCACTCTCTCCCTCGCCGGGGCTGTTGTGGCAGCGCCGCCCGCGGCACCGCAGCCTCTTGTGCTGACGCCGGTGCAGTCGGCTTTTCTGCATGCGGAAACCCGCCGCATCGAGGAGGTTTTTGTCCATAAGGTGATGGTCATCACCGGCGCGAGCCGCGAGCAGGTGCTGCGGGCAATTCCGGCCAAGGGACGCCTGACCGACCGTCTGTCGCGCATTTACAGCTCTCTGGAGCGGGATTTGAACGTGCTGCTGAGCGATGAGCAGAAGGCGCTGGTCTTCGCCGCTGACGGCGAGCGCAAGCAGGCCCTCAAGGATTTGCCAGCCCAGGCTGCAGCGAAGTAGGCAGTCGGCGGCACGCGTGCCGACTTTTCAGAACAACTCGATATCGCTGTCCGGCTGTTCGCGGGTGGCGATTTTTCCTTCGCTGACGAGTTTCTCGTAGTGGGCCAGCTGGTTGCGCCCGCTCTCCTTGGCCATGTAGAGAGCGTCGTCGGCGCGTCCGACGATGTCGGGGATGGTGTCCTGGGCATCGATGCAGGTGTAGCCGACGCTGACCGTGACCTGTCCGACCTGGGGGAAGCGGTAGTTTTCCACGGCCTCCCGGAAGCGTTCGAGGGCGACGGTGACTTCATCGTCGGCCATGGCCCGCAGGATGACCACGAATTCCTCGCCGCCGAAGCGGAACAGCTTGTCCTGGTGGCGGAAGCTGTCGTGCATGATGCGGGCCAGCAGAAGCAGCACTTCGTCGCCGTAAAGGTGGCCGAACTGGTCGTTGACGCGCTTGAAGTGATCTACATCGACGACCGCCAGCCAGTGGTTGCCGTCGTCCTGCTGGCGGCGCCGGAGGGGGGCGGCGGTACTGTCGGCATCGGTCGGGGCGACTGTGGCGAGGCCGGCCAGGATCTTGCCGAGGTTCTCGTCGAAGGTCTTGCGGTTGAGCATGCCGGTGAGGGTGTCCCGCTCGCTGTAGTCCAGCAGGCTCAGGTAGTTGCGGTACAGGCCCAGAAAGCCTTCGGCGGTGCCGAGGTCTTCTTCGGTGAGGGGCGCCGTACAGGTGACTTCCAGCACCCCCAGCACGCGCCGGTCTACGCTGATCGGGAAACAGTGCACGTACTCGCCGCGTTCGATGGCGTTGAACAGGACGATCTGGCTCTGCTCGACACAGGCGACCATTTCGGGGCGGGTGTGCAGCGGCACGGCCTCGCCCCCTTCATCGAATTCCGACTGCACGTAGCGCACACCGTCCTGGCCCACGTGGGTGACCCGCGACAGGTAGTGGTCGTCGCCGTGCATGACGGCCTTGTAGAGATTGACCTCCCGGGCCTTGACCAGCTCGAACAGAGCCGAGGCAACGCCGAGCTCCAGCAGGGTGCGGTCCCGGTGCTGGGTAATGGATTCGACGTGTTTGAGGACGTGGATCATGGTGTCCCGGGTGGGGTCTGCGTAGGGCCGCATTTTAGCGCAGGGATGTTTCTTCCTGTGTCCCGTTCGCATGTCTGAACAGCATTCCTTCACGAACCGGTGCGATGTTGCGGGCGTGATGGACAAGAGGTGATGTCAGCCCCTTGCGTATAATCGGCGCCATTGCCTGTCGATGCCGCACCCCCGTCTTGAATTACGATACTTTCATTAATCTGCTGTTCTCCCGTGTCAAGCGGGCCGATGTCACCCGTGGGCTGGTTGTCGTCAATGCGGCGGTCTTCCTGCTGCTCGCGGCGGTCTCCATGAACCCGATGCAGATCCCTTCCGATCTGCTGATCCGTGCCGGCGGCAATTTCGCGCCATTGGTCCAGAAGGGGCAGGAGTGGCGTCTGCTGACGGCCTTGTTCCTGCACGGCGGGCTGCTTCATGTGGGGCTCAACATGTTCGCCCTGCATCAGGCAGGGCAGATCATCGAGCGCCTTTTCGGGCGGGCCGGTTTTGCGTTGATTTATGTGGGCGCCGGCCTCGTCGGCAATCTGGCCAGCCTGTGGTGGCGGCAGGGGCCGGTGAGTGTGGGGGCCTCGGGGGCGATCTTCGGTGTGTATGGCGCCTTGCTGGCCTACCTGCTGCTGCAGCGGGGGTCGGTGCCGGGCGAAGTGTTCCGCGAGATGCGTTCGGCAACGCTGGGTTTCATCGGCTATTCGCTGTTTGCCGGCTTTTCGTTGCCGGGTATCGACAATGCGGCTCACCTCGGCGGGCTGGCGGGCGGGCTGGTGCTGGGGGCTGCCCTTGCTGCGCCGGTGACCGCCGTTCGGCCGGTGCAGTGGCTGTCCCTGCGTACGGGCGGTGGTGTGCTGCTGGCGATGGCGCTCGGTCTTGGCTTCTGGCAGGCGACGCCGCAGGTTGCGCGGACCTTTGAAGTCGACACGGCCTACCAGCAGACACTCCAGCGGTTTTCCACCGAAGAGCAGGAGTTGCTGCGCGAGCAGGCCGCCTTGATGGAAAACCTGCGCCAGCGCCGGATCACCGATGCGGCTGCGCTCGAGATGGTGGAGCATGAGTTCATTCCCCGCTGGGATCAGCAGATCACCCAGTTGTCGTGGCGTCAGGCGCCGGAGGCGGTCGAGTGGCAGCGCGACGAACTGGTTCACTATGCGACGACCCGCCGGGACGCCTTGCACGCCCTGGCGCAGGCCTTGTCGACCCGCCAGGCGGTATGGATCGAGCGTTCCCGTTCGCTGCAGGTGCAGGCCGACAACATCCTGCTGCAAATGCGTCTGCGCAAGTCCATGGAGGCGGCCGGGCGCTAGGCTGCGGAAGGCACGGAGAGCGACGTGGATTTTTTCCAGAACATGCTGCTGATTGCGCTGCTGGTGGCCATCAGCGCCTTTTTCTCGGTGTCCGAGATTTCGGTCGCCGCTTCACGCAAGGCGCGCCTGGCGGTGCTGGCCGATGAGGGCGATGCCGCCGCCGTCCGGGTGCTGGCCCTGCAGGCGCAGCCGGGCCCTTTCTTCACGCTGGTACAGATCGGCCTCAATGCGGTGGCGATCATGGGCGGCATCGTCGGCGAGGGGGCCTTCTCGCCGTGGCTGACCGGGGTGCTGCAGCCGCTGCTGCCGGCCCGGCACCTGGATACGGTGGCCTTTGTGTTGTCCTTCACGTTGGTCACCTCGCTGTTCATCCTGTTTGCCGACCTGATGCCCAAGCGCCTCGGCATGGCGGCGCCGGAGCGCATGGCGATGGCGGTGGCCGGGCCGATGGGCTTTCTGATCCGCTGGCTGCGCCCGCTGTTGTGGCTGTACAACGAAGCGGCCAACCTGATGTTCCGCCTGCTCGGCTTGCCCACCGCCCGCAACGAGACCGTGACGCCGGACGAGATCATCGCCATGGTGGAAGCCGGCGCGCTGACCGGCGGCTTTGCCGAGCAGGAGCACGCGCTGATCGAGAACGTCTTCGGGCTGGATACGCGCAGCGCCCCGTCGGCCATGACGACCCGCGAGAGCGTGGTGTTCTTTACGCTGCAGGAGAGCGAAGAGAGCATCCGCCAGAAGATCACCACCCGGCCCTTCAACCGCTTTCCGGTGTGCGACGGGGCCATCGACACGGTGGTCGGCTACGTCGATGCTAAGGATCTGCTCAACCGGGTGCTGGCGGGCCAGTCGCTGTCGATGAAGGCCGACGCGCCGATCAACCCGCTGCTGGCCTTGCCCGACACGCTGACGCTGGGCGAGGTGCTGGAGCGCTTTCGCGAGGCGCGCGAAGACTTCGCGGTGATCATCAACGAATACGCGCTGGTGGTCGGCGTGATCACCCTCAACGACATCATCCGCGCACTGGTCGGCGACGATGTGGAGCAGGTGCAGGAAGAGCAGATCCTGCGCCGTGACGAGCGCAGCTGGCTGGTGGATGGGGCCACCACCGCGGCCGACGTGATGCGCGTACTCGAGATCGACGACGGCAGCGGCAACGAGCACTACGAAACCATCGCCGGCTTCATGATGTATCACCTGCGCAAGATCCCCCGGCGTACCGACCGGGTGGAGTTTGGCGGCTACCGTTTTGAAGTGATGGACGTGGACAATCACCGCATCGACCAGTTGCTGGTTACCCGCCTCGACGTGCCGGACGGAGAAATCTCGGCCGATGGGTGAAACCGCCATCGGCGGGCGGTAAAATTGCGGGATGTCTGAATCCCACGCCCCCCGTTTCATCCACCTGCGACTCCATACCGAGTACTCGATCTCCGACGGGATCGTGCAGGTGGACAGTGCCATCGCCCGTGCTGCTGCCGACGGCATGCCGGCCCTCGGCATTTCCGATCTGGCCAACCTGTTCGGGATGGTCAAGTTCTACAAGGGCGCCCGCGGCAAGGGCATCAAGCCCATCGCCGGCGTCGACTGCTGGATCACCAACGACGTGGAGCGCGACAAGCCGACCCGCGTGCTGCTGATCTGCAAGAATCGCAAGGGCTACGGCCAGTTGTGCGAGCTGCTGACCCGCGCCTTCATCGAGAACAAGTACCGCAGCCGTGCCGAGTTGCGCCGCGAATGGCTCAATGCCGAGACCGCCAGCGACCTGCTGTGCCTGTCCGGCGCCAAGGATGGCGACATCGCCCACGCGCTGGCCAACGGCAACCCGCTGGTCGCCGAAAAGCTGGCCGCCGACTGGGCGCAGCGCTTTCCGGATGCCTTCTACATCGAGATCCAGCGCGCCGGCCATCCGGGCACCGAGGCCTACATCCGCGAGGCGCTGCACATTGCCGCCACGCTGAACCTGCCGGTGGTGGCCACCCACCCGATCCAGTTCACCCGGCCCGAAGACTTCAAGGCCCATGAGGCGCGCGTCTGTATCGCCCAGGGCTACGTGCTGTCCGACAAGCGGCGCCCGAAGGACTTTACCGACCAGCAGTATTTCAAGACCCAGGACGAGATGTGCGCGCTGTTTGCCGACATCCCCGAAGCGCTTGAAAACAGCATCGAGATCGCCCGCCGCTGCTCGCTGACCGTGCAGCTGGGCAAGAACTTCCTGCCCCAGTTCCCGACGCCGGAGGGCATGACCCTCGACGACTTCCTGATCGCCGAGGCCAAGAAGGGCCTGGAGGAGCGTCTGGTCGAACTCTTCCCGAAGGAGGAGGTGCGCGAGCAACGCCGCGAGGAGTACGAAAACCGCCTCAAGTTCGAGACCGACACCATCATCCAGATGGGCTTTCCGGGCTACTTCCTGATCGTGGCGGACTTCATCAACTGGGCCAAGCACAACGGTGTGCCGGTGGGCCCGGGGCGGGGTTCCGGTGCGGGTTCGCTGGTGGCCTACAGCCTGCGTATCACCGACATCGACCCGCTGGCCTACGCCCTGCTGTTCGAGCGCTTCCTGAACCCGGAGCGGGTGTCGATGCCCGACTTCGACATCGACTTCTGCCAGGACAACCGCTACAAGGTCATCGAATACGTGCGCGCCCACTACGGCGCCGACGCGGTGAGCCAGATCGCCACCTTCGGCACCATGGCCTCCAAGGCCGTGGTGCGCGACGTGGGCCGCGTGCTGGACTTGCCCTACGGCCTGTGCGACCGCCTCTCCAAGCTGATTCCGGTGGTGCAGAACAAGCCCCTGTCGCTGGCCGACGCCCGCGAGCAGGAGCCGCAGATCAACGAGCTGATGGCCGACGGCAACGACGGCGAGTCGATCCAGGAGCTGTGGAGCCTCGCCGAGCCGCTCGAGGGCCTGACCCGCGGCGTCGGCATGCACGCCGGCGGCGTGCTGATCGCGCCGGGCAAGCTCACCGACTTCTGCCCGCTGTACATCGCCGACGGCGACGACGCCACGCCGGTGTCGCAGTTCGACAAGGACGACGTGGAGGCCGTGGGCCTGGTGAAGTTCGACTTCCTGGGCCTCCGAAACCTGACCATTATCGAGCTGGCGCTGGAGTATGTGGCGCGCCTCACCGGCAAGCGCCCCGACCTGATGAGCCTGGGTTTCGAAGATCCGGCCGCCTACCAGATCCTGCGCGACGCCAACACCACGGCGATCTTCCAGGTGGAATCGGAGGGCATGAAGAAGCTGCTCAAGAAGCTCGCCCCCGACCGCTTCGAAGACATCATCGCCGTGCTGGCCCTCTACCGGCCGGGCCCGCTGGGTTCCGGCATGGTGGACGACTTCATCCTGCGCAAAAAGGGCCAGCAGGCCATCGACTACTTCCATCCGGACCTCACCGCCTGCCTGTCGCCCACCTACGGGGTGATCGTGTACCAGGAACAGGTGATGCAGATCTCCCAGATCATCGG
>ERZ724523.2326-NODE-2326-length-10904-cov-5.668817_pt1 | contig 10904 bp, 9 predicted proteins | sample MGYA00376056_ERZ724523 | MGnify/ENA primary metagenome ERZ724523 (study PRJEB28724, sample SAMN07190888) | wastewater metagenome | isolation source: influent of sewage treatment plant in Hong Hong | place: USA: Christiansburg, Virginia | collected 2016-03-01 ... | reverse complement strand
TTGCGCTGCACCTCCACACGCTCGCGCAAGTCGATGATGGCCTTGCGGGCCTCGTCATCGCCGAACAGCTGCGCATGAACGGCACCAGGGGCCATCAGTGCGCCCACTATCCAGAAAGATGCGGTGATGGCCTTGAGGGGCATGGGTTTGATCATGGGTAACCTGCGGCAGGAAACATGGGCAATGGATGGGAGGGGCATGGCCTGGTCAGCGGTAGCTCAGTTCAACGCGGCGGTTTTTGGCAAAGGCCGACTCGTCGCTGCCGGTCACGGCGGGCTTTTCTTCGCCGTAGCTCACAGCTTCTTGCTGGGCATCGTCCACACCCAGCACATTCAGCGAGCGGCGCACGGCCTCAGCGCGTTTCTGGCCCAAAGCGAGGTTGTATTCGCGGCCACCGCGCTCATCGGTGTGGCCCTGCAAAATGACCCGGCGCTTGGGATCTTGCTTCAGAAATTTGGCATGGGCCTCCAGCGTGGCAGCAAACTCGGGTTGCACCAGGTAGCTGTCGTAAGCAAAGTAAATGATGCGGGACACGGAAGCGGGTGGCTCACCCAGCTGCTGGGTATCGGCACCCACAGAAGCCACAGGGCGGGCACTGCCCGATGCGGCACCCGAACCGGCGTTGGCCGAACCATCGACAGCCGTGCCTGTGCGATCGGCCACAGGCGCATCATTCAGGTTGACACTGGAGCCGCACCCGGCCATCAGGGCCATGATCAAGGTGGAAGCGGCAGCGAGCTGGAGGGAGCGGAACTTGGATTTCATCATGTTGAAAAAGAGCAAGGAAACAAACAAAGAAAAGCTTCAGGCAAGAAAGGGGCCCCAATCCGGTTCACGGATATCGCCTTGACCGCCGGACAACCGCGTTTTGATGCGGCCATCAAGGGTGGTGGTCATCAGGGCCTCACGCCCCTGCAAACGGGTGGCGTACATGATCATGCGGCCATTGGGCGAAAAGCTGGGGCTTTCATCGTCCGTGGTGTCGGTCAGCTGGGTGACCTGGCCGGAGCTCAATTCCATCAGCTGGAGCTTGAAGCCGCCGCCCACCCGTCCGATGTAGGCGAGCCAGCGTCCGTCCGGGCTGATGGCCGGGGAGGTGTTGTAGCTGCCGGAAAACGACACCCGATCCGCCTGGCCACCGCGTGCGCCCATGCGGTAAATCTGCGGCGCACCGCCACGGTCGCTGACAAAGTAGATGTTTTTTCCGGCGGTGTCCCACACGGGTTCGGTGTCGATGCTCCCCGACTGGGTCAGGCGCGTGTGCGAGCCGGTGGACAGATCGATGCTGTAAAGCTGCGAGCGCCCGTCCAGCGTGAGCGTGGCCAGCAGGCTTTTGCCATCGGGCGACCAGGCGGGCGCACTGTTGGAGCCTTTGAAATTGGCCAGCAAACGCCTGCGCCCGGTGGCAATTTCGTGTGAATAGATCACGGGTTTGCGTGACTCGAACGACACATAGGCCAGATGCGCCCCCGTGGGTGACCAGGCCGGAGAAATGATGGGCTCGGGACTGCCGAGCGCAGCCTGGGCGTTCTCACCATCCGCATCGGCCACCAGCAAGGTGTAACGCCCGGCGTTTTTCGTGACGTAGGCGATGCGCGTTGAAAACACGCCCTTCTCGCCCGTGAGCTTTTCATAGATGTAGTCGGCCATGCGGTGTGCAGCCAGCCGCAGGTCACTGGCACTGACGGGCAGACTCATGCCCCCCAGATCTTGCAGGCGCACCACGTCCCACACCCGAAAGCGCACGTCGTACCGGCCATCGGCCAGGCGCGAAACGCTGCCGGCCAGCAGCACATCGGCGGGTCGCTCGCGCCAGGGAGCGAGGTCGGGGCGCGAGGTTTCATCGAGCACCGCACCCGCAACCGGCGCGGCATAGCGAAACTGACCGCTGCGCTCCAGATCCGCACGGACAATGGCCGCCAGATCCTGGGGGATCTGATCGCCGCCTTTGAAGGGCGCTATCGAAAAAGGAAGCTGCGTCAATCCGACACCGGCAACCTCCACCCGGAACTGGGCATGAACAGCGGACAGTGGCATCAGAGAGGCGGCCCCCAACAGGGCGCGCCTGGACAACGGCAATGGCATGTGCGGATAAATTTCTGGGGGAGTTGGACGATCAAACCAGCCTCCTGCGGGAGGTGGCAGCGCAGTCGATAATAACGGAGCCCGGCTTTTGGGTTGATCGAGAGCCAGTGTTTCAACGCCAAGCCCCCCTTTCGCCGCAGGCCATGCTCTCCAAAAATCACCCGGAATTGCCTCCCCACACCCCCCTGCTGCACAGGCTGCGCCGCTTGTGGCCGTATTTCGCATCCGCCCGCAGCGGCATGATCCTGGCGGCAATCGCCACGCTGGTGGGCGCATTGACCGAGCCACTCATCCCCGCCCTGCTCAAAGCCTTGCTGGACGAAGGTTTCGCTGCGGGTGCGGTGCCGCTGTGGATGGTGCCAGCTGCCTTGCTGGGGCTGTTTGGCGTGCGCGGATTGGCCGGTTTTCTGGCCCAGTACGCCCTGAGCTACACAGCAGCAACGGGCATGCTGCACATGCGCCGCCACATGTTCGAGCGGCTGTCGGTGGCCGACATGAAGCTGTTCAAAGAGCAAACCGCCAGTGGTTTGTCCAACACGCTGGTGTACGAAGTGCAGACCGGCGCAGGCATGCTGGTGGGGGCGTTCCTGACGCTGACCAAAGACAGCCTGACCCTGCTGGCGCTGCTGGGCTATCTGTTTTACCTGAACTGGAAGCTGACGCTCATCGTCATCGTGATTTTTCCGGCCCTGATTCTGGTGATGCGGGTGCTGTCCAAGCGGCTCTACAGCCTGACCCAATCCAGCCAGAAAGCCACTGATGCCCTGGCCTACGTGGTGGAAGAAAACGTGCTGGCCCACCGGCTGATCCGCCTGCACGGCGCACAGGCCGCCCAGGCCCAGCGGTTCGATGTGCTGAGCCACGGACTGCGCAGGCTGGCCCTCAAGTCCACCATCGCCTCGGCGGCCATGACACCGCTGACCCAGATGCTGGCCGCAGCGGCGCTGTCGGGCGTGATTGCCACGGCCCTGTGGCAAAGCAACACCAGCGGGGTGACGGTGGGGTCGTTCGTGTCGTTCGTGACCGCCATGCTGATGCTGATTGCGCCCATCAAACATCTGGCTGAAATTGCCGGCCCCATCACGCGTGGCGTGGCCGCGCTGGAGCGGGGTTTGCGGCTGATTGACGAATCACCGGAGCAAACCGGAGGATCGTTTGCACCTGCGCGGGCTGAGGGGCGCATTGCGCTGCGTGGCGTGGGTGTGCGTTACGAAGGCAGCACCAGTGCCGCCCTCAGCGGCATTGACCTGGACATTGCACCCGGCGAAGTGGTGGCGCTCGTGGGGCCGTCAGGCTCGGGCAAAACCACCCTCGTCAACCTGCTGCCCCGCTTTGTGGATGCCAGCAGCGGCCAGGTGACGCTGGATGGCACGCCCCTGCCCGACTGGAACATCGCCACCCTGCGCAAGCAATTTGCGATGGTGAGCCAGGACGTGGTGATGCTGAATGAAAGCCTGGCCGTGAACGTGGCACTGGGCAGCGAGATTGACCCCGAGCGGGTTGTGCGGGCCTTGGCCTCGGCCAACCTGATGGACTTGGTTGACAAGCTGCCGGAAGGTATTCACGCCAAGGTAGGACACAACGCCACCGAGCTGTCAGGCGGCCAGCGCCAGCGGCTGGCGATTGCCCGCGCCATTTACAAGGATGCGCCCATCCTCATCCTGGATGAAGCCACCTCGGCCCTCGACAACGAATCGGAGCGGCTGGTGCAGGAAGCCTTGGGCAAGCTGATGCGCGGGCGCACCACCATCGTGATTGCACACCGCCTGTCCACCATCGAGCATGCCGACCGTGTGGTGGTGATTGCCGATGGCCAGATCCGCGAGCAAGGCACGCACGCCCAGCTGCTGCATGCCGACGGCCTGTATGCACGGCTGCATGGCCAGCATGCAACGGCACAAAAAGCACAGTGAGCAAACAGGCCGCTGAAATCAGAGCAGCACGATGTCGTACTGCTCCTGGTTCATCGCCCCGTCGCTTTGCAGTGAGATCGGTTTGCCGATGAAATCGCTCAGGCCAGCCAGGTGCTGGCTTTCTTCATCGAGAAACAACTCCACCACCTTGGGCGAGGCCACCACCCTGAACTCGCGCGGGTTGAAAGCGCGGGCCTCGCGCAAAATTTCACGCAGGATGTCGTAGCACAGGCTGCGGGCGGTCTTGACCTGCCCCCGGCCATCGCAGGCCGGGCAGGTTTCACTCAGCAGGTGGGCCAGCGACTCGCGGGTGCGCTTGCGGGTCATCTCCACCAGCCCCAGGCTGGAAAAGCCGCCCGCCATCGTTTTGACCCGGTCGCGGGCCAGCTGCTTGCGGAACTCGGCCAGCACCGCCTCGCGGTGGGCCTCGCGGGTCATGTCGATGAAATCGACAATGATGATGCCGCCCAGGTTGCGCAGCCGCAGCTGGCGTGCAATCACCTGGGCCGCTTCCAGGTTGGTCTTGAACACCGTGTCGTCGAAGTTGCGCGCGCCCACAAACCCGCCGGTGTTCACGTCCACCGTGGTCAGCGCCTCGGTCTGGTCGATGATGAGGTAGCCGCCCGATTTCATGTCCACCCGGCGGTTGAGCGCCCGGATGATTTCCTCGTCCACATTGAACAGGTCGAACACGGGCCGCTCGCCGGTGTGCAGTGCCAGCCTGGCCACCGTGTTGGGCATGAAGGCCTGGGCAAACCGCTGCAACTCGGCAAACTGCTCGCGCGAGTCGATGCGGATGGTCTGCGTCTGCTCGCACACCAAGTCGCGCAGCACGCGCTGCATCAGGCTCAAGTCCTGGTGCAACAGGCTGGCGGCGGGCTGGCGCACGGCGGCATCCTTGATCTTGAGCCAGGTTTTGCGCAGGTAGGCGATGTCTTCGGCCAGCTCGGTATCGGTGGCATCTTCGGCATTGGTACGCAGGATGAAGCCGCCACCCAGATCCGCCGTGAGCGCCAGCAGGCGGTTGCGCAGGGTTTCGCGCTGTTGGGCCGGAATTTTCTGCGACACGCCCACGTGCGAGTCCTGGGGCAGAAACACCAGCAGTCGGCCTGCAATGCTGATCTGGGCTGACAGCCGTGCGCCCTTGGTGCCGATCGGGTCTTTCAACACCTGCACCATCAGGGACTGGCCCTCAAAAATCTGCCGCTCTATCGGCTGCACGGGGTCGGGCTGCAACAGTCCGGCGGATTTGCCGGGCTTGGCCGCCTCGCCGCTGCCAGCCTCCCGTCCACCCGCGTGTTTGGCCGCGATGTTGGGCATGAGATCGGCCACATGCAGAAAGGCCGCCCTGTCCAGCCCGATGTCGATGAATGCCGACTGCATGCCGGGCAGCACGCGCGACACTTTGCCCAGATAGATGTTGCCCACCAGGCCACGCTCCAGCGCACGCTCGATGTGAACCTCCTGCACGGCCCCCTGCTCCACCACCGCCACGCGGGTTTCGTGCGGAGCCCAATTGATCAGTATTTCTTGTCCCATGGCCTGTTGGTATCGTTGGCCAGCCTGGGGCTGGCGGTTACAGAATCGGTATGCCCGCTTGGCGCAGCACTTGGGCGGTTTCGAACGCGGGCAGCCCCATGATGCCGGAATGGCTGCCACTGATGCGCGAAATCCACAGCGCAGCCAGGCCCTGGATGCCGTAGGCACCGGCCTTGCCCATGGGCTCGCCCGTGTCCACATAGGCCTGCACCTCGCGCTCGGTCATGGGGGCGAACGTGACCCAGGATTCGCTCAGCCCGCTCCAGACGCGAGGCTGCTCTGCGGCCTGTTCACCCAGGCAGCCCACAGCCACCGCCGTCATGACCCGGTGCCGCTGGCCAGAAAGGCTGGTCAGCATGGCCCTGGCCTCGTCAGCCGTGGCAGGCTTGCCCAGGATGCGCCGCCCCAGTGCCACGGTGGTGTCGGCACAGAGCACAGGGGCCGGGGGCAGGCCACGCTGGCGCAAGCGAGCCAGGGAGGCATCCAGCTTCAGCCGGGTGACGCGCTGCACATAGCTGCGCGGGGCCTCGCCGGGCAGCACGGCCTCCAGAGCCTCGGCATCTTCGCCCGCAGCAGGCAGCAGCAGATCGCACCGCACACCCCACTGCTGCAACAGTTGCAGGCGGCGCGGGCTCTGTGAGGCCAGGTAGATGAAGGCTGGTGATGCCGGGGCAGACAAGGGGGTGGCCGCAGACGGTGAAACAGGCGCAGAAGAAGCGTGCATGGGATGGAGACGGGGCACCAGCCACCGTCATTCGCGGTGGTAGGGGTGGTTGTGGTTGACCGACCATGCGCGGTAGATCTGCTCGATCAGCAGCACCCTGGCCATGGCGTGCGGCAGGGTCATGTCAGACAGGCGAATGCGCTGCGCGGCCTGGGTCTTGAATTCGGGGTCCAGCCCATCGGGGCCACCGATGATGAAGGCCACATCGTCGCCCTGCAACTGCCACTGCTTGAGCTGCTGGGCCAGGGCCACCGTGGTCAGGCTGGTGCCCCGCTCGTCCAGCACCACCACGCGGGTGCCACGGGCCAGCACAGCCTCGATGCGGCTGCGCTCGGCTTGCAGCAGCGTCTGCAAGGTTTTGGAGCCACGGGGCTCGGTCTTGACGGTTTTCAGCTCCACCCGGCTGTCGGGTGGAAAGCGTTTGGCGTAGTCGTCATAGGCGGTCTGCGCCCAGTCGGGCATGCGCTGCCCCACAGCCACAATCGACAGCTTCATGCCCGGCGCACCCGATCAGCTGGATGACTTGCGGGCAGGCGATTTGCGGGCGGCGGTGGTTTTGCCGGCAGCGGCCTTCTTGGCGGGGGGCTTGCCCACCACCAGGGTTTTGATCTTGACGGGCGCAGCAGCCGCTGTACCGCCAGCGGCTGTCTTTTTGGCCGCAGGCTTGGCTGTGGTGGAACGGGTGGCGGTCTTGGCCGCTGGTGCAGCTGACGCTTTGGCTGGGGCAGCCTTGCTGGTGGCAGCGGCTTTTTTGGCAGCTGGCTTGGCCGGTTTGGCCTTGGGTGCGTCAGCCGCATCCGATTCGGCTGCGGCCTTGGTGGCCTTTTTGCGGGCTGGCGACTTGGCTGCGGGCTGGGCTTCGTCTTCGGCCACGGGTTTCTTTTTGTCGGAACCCAGCTTCAGATGCACCACTTTGCCACCCCAGATCTCTTCCAGGTGGTAGTACTGGCGGATGTTGGGCTGCATGACGTGGGCCACAGCGGCTCCGCAATCCACGATGATCCATTCGCCGTTGCCTTCGCCTTCGATGCGGGGCTTGGGGAAACCGGCATCCTTGACGGCCTCGCAGATGCTGGAGGCCAGGGCCTTGGTCTGGCGGTTGGACGTACCGCTGGCGATGATGACGCGCTCGAACAGCGGAGAAAGGTGCTCGGTGTTGAACACCACAATGTCTTGCCCCTTCACATCCTCCAGGCCATCCACAATGGCACGCTGGAGTTTCTGGACATCGGTATTACGGGGCTTGGTTTCGCTCATGGGGATTCGGTAAGGTAAAGCTGGTGTTGTGAAATATAGCGTGCGACGCTGGCGGGCACCAGGGTCAACATGGGCTGGTTGGGGCTGGCATCACCGGCCAAACTGGTACGTACCTGCGTGGAACGCGGTTCCTGGGGCAGCCAGTTCAAACGCAGTGCAGAAGGGGCCGAGCGACCGTCAGGCCCTTCGATTTTGAGACTTTTTTGCGCTGGTGCGCTTGTCATGTTTGGTCTGTCAGCTACCACGATTGTAGCTTTGTCCGCAAGATCATGCCAACACCGCCAATTTTGGAAGCATTCTCACTGGCCTTGTCCCTTCTGATGAACAGAGCCGCAGTCACTCCCGCCATCGCCGTCAGACCCACTCGCGTCTGACCAGAAAATCGGTGTACAGGCGGTGCTCGGGCGTGCCTGCCTCGGGCTTTCTGGCATAGGCCCAGCTCACCAGCGGCGGCATGGACAGCAGGATGGACTCGCTGCGGCCACCCGACTGCAGGCCGAAGTGCGTGCCCCGGTCCCACACCAGGTTGAATTCGACATAGCGGCCACGGCGGTAGAGCTGGAACTCGCGCTCCCGCTCACCGTGGGGCATGTCCTTGCGGCGCTCGACGATGGGCAGGTAGGCACCGAGGAAGGCGCTGCCCACGCTGCGCATCATGGCAAAGCTCTGCTCGAAACCCAGTTCCGAGAAATCATCGAAGAACACACCGCCCACGCCGCGCTGTTCATTGCGGTGTTTCAGGCAAAAGTAATCGTCGCACCAGGTTTTGAAGCGCAGGTATTTGTCGTCGCCGAACGCGGCCAGAGACTGCTGGCACACCTTGTGGAAGTGCCGGGCATCGTCCTCAAACCCGTAGTAGGGAGTGAGGTCCATGCCGCCACCGAACCAGCACACCGGGTCGCCTCCGCCCACGGGTGTAGCCGAAATCATGCGCACGTTCATGTGTACCGTGGGCACATAGGGGTTGCGGGGATGGAACACCAGCGACACGCCCATGGCCTCGAACGGTGCCCCGGCCAGCTCGGGCCGGTGCTGGGTGGCTGAAGGTGGCAGGCGCGGCCCGGTGACATGGGAGAACCCGCACCCTGCCCGCTCGAACACCGCTCCGCCCTCCAGGATGCGGGTGATGCCGTTGCCCTGCAAGGCCTCACCCGATGGTTTGCTCCAGGCATCTTCCAGAAAGACTTTGCCGTCCACCTCGGAAATAGCCGTGGTGATGCTGTTTTGCAGATCGGTCAGGTAGGCGCGGACGGTCTGGGCCTGGGGAGTGGCGAGGTTTTCGTGCGGATTCTGGCGCATGGAAGGAGGCTTGAGTTTCAAAAAAGAGACCGAATAAGGTGCAGATCAGTCCAGTGCGCGGTAGCCAATGTCTGTGCGGTATTGCATGCCTGCAAACGACACACCTTGTACCAGGGCATAGGCATTGGCCTGGGCTTGGCGCACCGTGGCACCCAGTGCCGTGGCGCACAGCACACGGCCACCCGATGTTTGCAGCTCGCCCTCGACCAGCTGGGTGCCAGCATGGAAGACCACCGCTTCAGCCGTGTCCACAGGCAAGGCGGTGATGGCATCGCCCTTGCGCGGTGTCAGCGGGTAGCCATCGGCGGCCAGCACCACGCCCAGGGCGCAGCGGCTGTCCCAGCTCAGCTCGGTGCCTGCGAGTTGCTGGTTGGCAGCGGCCAGCAGCACGGCAGCCAGGTCAGATTGCAGCCGCATCATGATGGGCTGGGTTTCGGGGTCGCCCATGCGGCAGTTGAACTCCAGCGTCTTCACATCGCCCGCTGGCGTGATCATCAGGCCCGCATACAGAAAGCCGGTGTACGGAATGCCGTCTGCCGCCATGCCCTGCACCGTGGGCAGGATGATTTCGCGCATGGCTTTGTCGTGCACTTCGGGCGTGACCACTGGTGCGGGCGAGTACGCCCCCATGCCACCTGTGTTGGGGCCCTGGTCGGCATCGAGCAGGCGCTTGTGATCCTGCGAGGTGGCCAGCGGCAGCACGGTGATGCCATCGCACACCACGATGAAGCTGGCCTCTTCGCCCTGCAAAAACTCCTCGATCACCACACGGGCACCGCCTGCGTTGTGCTGAACGCCGAATTTGTTGCCTTCCAGCATGAAGTCCACAGCCTCGTGGGCCTCGGCCAGGGTCATGGCCACCACCACGCCCTTGCCTGCGGCCAGACCGTCGGCCTTGACCACGATGGGAGCACCCATGCGGTCGATGTAGGCGTGGGCTGCGCTGGCATCGGTGAAGGTGTCGTAGGCAGCGGTGGGGATGCCGTGGCGCTGCATGAATGCCTTGGAGAAGGCCTTGGAGCTTTCGAGCTGCGCAGCGGCCCTGGTGGGGCCGAATACCGGCAGGCTGTGCGCACGGAACTCATCCACCAAGCCAGCGGCCAGCGGTGCTTCGGGGCCGACCACAGTGAGTTGAATGCCGTTGGCCTGGGCCCATTCGCGCAGGGCCACCACATCGGTGATGGCGATGTTGGTCAGGTCGGCATCGCGGGCGGTGCCGCCGTTGCCGGGAGCCACAAATACCTGGGCCACCGACGGGCTTTGCTTGAGTTTCCAAGCCAGCGCGTGCTCGCGGCCACCGCCGCCAACCACCAGCACCTTCATGGCCTGTTGCCCGGCCTGGGCTTGTACTGCGGCGCTCATTCTGACAAGGCCGCGTTGTGGAAGACGTTTTGCACATCGTCCAGGTCTTCGAGCACATCCAGCAGCTTCTGCATGCGCACGGCATCTTCACCCGCCAGCTCAATGGTGTTGTCAGCACGCATGGTGACTTCGGCCATTTCCGGGGTCAGGCCAGCGGCCTCCAGGGCGTTTTTCACGGCCTCGAAATCGGCGGGTGCGGTCAGCACCTCGATGGCACCGTCTTCATCGGTGATCACGTCTTCGGCACCGGCTTCCAGGGCCACTTCCATCACCTTGTCTTCGCTGGTACCAGGCGCGAACACCAATTGACCGCAATGCTTGAACTGGAAGGCCACCGAGCCTTCGGTGCCCAGGTTGCCACCGTGCTTGCTGAAGGCGTGGCGCACCTCGGCCACGGTGCGCACGCGGTTGTCGGTCATGGTGTCGAGAATCACGGCCACACCGCCGATGCCGTAGCCTTCGTAGCGGATTTCCTCGTAATTCACACCTTCCTGGTTGCCGGTCGCCTTGTCGATGTTGTATTTGATGCGGTCGGCAGGCAGGTTGACGGCTTTGGCCTTGTCGATGGCCAGACGCAGGCGGGGATTGGCACTCAGATCGCCACCACCGGAGCGGGCCGCCACCGTGATTTCGCGGATAACCCGCGTCCAGAGCTTGCCGCGCTTTTCATCCTGGCGACCTTTGCGGTGCTGAATGTTGGCCCATTTGGAATGACCTGCCATGAA
>ERZ724523.2324-NODE-2324-length-10908-cov-4.569244_pt1 | contig 10908 bp, 4 predicted proteins | sample MGYA00376056_ERZ724523 | MGnify/ENA primary metagenome ERZ724523 (study PRJEB28724, sample SAMN07190888) | wastewater metagenome | isolation source: influent of sewage treatment plant in Hong Hong | place: USA: Christiansburg, Virginia | collected 2016-03-01 ... | reverse complement strand
GAGTTTGGTTCTGATCGGGGCGGCTCGAAGTCTGGAACTACGGTTCCCTCGCATGGCTGCAGAAACTACACGACGACGGAATCTGACTGCAATGGTGGCGCGCTGGTTTCCTCGCTCCGTTGACGTCAGTGCCGTATCCGACAGCATTGAAGGCTCCGAACCTGACAACTCTCAAAATTCAGGTTTTATTTGAATCCTAGAACACTAATTTATCATACATAGAAAAAGGGATCTCCCCAGACCTCGTGCCGACAAGAGCCATTAATGCTTGGGTCTTGGCGGGAGGGCTTGACCTGCGTATTCTTCCGCCGTGCAAACAACCAGCATCCCAGCCTATCTAGCGACGCTCTTGGGGCAGCAGCAATGATTTGTCCACGGGATTCCATCGTGGAATCCACAGTTATGCTCGGTGCGATGAAGCTAGCAGCCTATCGGAAGCGCGATGGTTGGCATCGGCTGGCGCTTCGAATTGGCCACCGCTCGGGGGTCAAGTTGTCTGAGGTCGATCCTTCGGCAAGCGAAGCCGCGGGAAATGAAGCCACAGCCGGGGGGGAACGGTGAGCGTCGAGACCTTTCCCCGCGAGGGAATGATGGCAGTGGTGCGCAACCGGCGGGCGCTCATCACGGGCGTTTTGCCCTGTGAACCCACCGACCAGAGTTCGCGACTGCACCTGGTTGAGGTGGAGTACACCGACGGTCTTGGCGCGGAAGCCGACCAGATTCTCTGGGAAGTAGAGGCTGGCACGGAGCTGCTTGAACCGTCTGCGCTGCCACGTGTCGACAGTGCTGCGCCGATGGAGCCCCACGAGTTCGATGCGATGATTCGGGCTGCCCGCTGGTCGGCGCTGACCCCATCTTTGCCGTTCTCGGGTCTGACCGAAGATCGTCCATCCCTAGCTGCCCCCCTCTTCGGGGCGATTCACCCCGAGGCCTATCAGCTGGTGCCCGTCCTCAGGGCCTTGGAGATGCCCCGCGTTGCGCTGATGCTCGCGGATGCGGTGGGCCTGGGTAAAACGATTCAGGCAGGCATGATCCTGCGCGAGCTGATGCTGCGACGGCGTATCCGGCGGGTGCTGATCCTGTGTCCTGCGTCGCTGCGGACGCAGTGGCGCGATGAACTGAACGAAAAATTCTCGCTGCCTTTCGACATCGTGGACCGGCCCCATACGCTCCGCCTTCAACGTGAGCTGGGCCTGGATGCCAATCCATGGCGTGTCCATGAGCATGTCATCGCCAGCTACCACTACCTGAAGCAACCAGACGTTTTAGAGCAGTTTCGCAGCACGGCCGAGCCAGGCACTGACGGACTGCTCCGCTGGGATCTGCTGATCGTGGACGAAGCGCACAACTTGGCCCCCTCCAGCTTCGGAGACGACTCGGATCTTTCGCGCATGTTGCAGCAGATCTCACCGTGGTTTGAGCACCGGGTCTTTTTGAGCGCAACCCCACATAACGGACATACCCGATCTTTCTCCGGACTGCTGGAAGCCTTGGACCCGGTCCGCTTCACCCGCAAGTCAGAGTTGGAAGAGGAGGACCGAAAGCGTGTTGCGGAGAGTGTTATTCGTCGGCTGAAAAGCGAAATCAACAAGTCGTACGTTGCGATGGGCGAGTCCGCCCGCTTCTCTGATCGGGACGTGGATGCCCTGCCTGTGCTGCGGTTTGGTTCACAGGAGCGCGCACTATCGGATGCGTTCCACGACTTCCGCAAAGCGCTCTTCAAGCTGACCGCGATTGCAGGGCACAGCGAGCGTGCCGCTGCCCGTTTTGCCATCGAAGTCCTTCAGAAGCGATTGCTGTCGGGACCCTGGGCCTTCGGCCAAAGCTGGCTCGCGCTGCGCGAGGGATTGGAAGTCGCAGCGATGGGGACTGAGAGCCTGGCTCGCGTTCGCGCACTTCAGAGCGACGACACAGATAACGACCCCGAACGCGAGAGCAGACAGCGTCAAGCGGATCGGACGGTTGGGGCCTGGCTTCGTGATCGCAGAGACATGCTGGCCGCAGAAATAGCCGCGGTCACGCATGCGCTCGATGCGCTGGGTCTGATTCGCATTACCCCTGGCTTAGGTCCAAACGAGCATCAGAAAGTTGTGGGCCAGGCCGCCGTGAAGGTCCGGGCCGATGCACGATTTCGGGCACTCGAAGCCCTGATTGAAGAGCGCCTTCGGGATGGCCATGCCTGGCGCACTGACGAGCGCCTCGTTGTTTTCACGGAATATCTAGCGACACTCGATTATCTCGTGGCGCGCCTCCGCACTCGTTTTGGCGAGGGCGATTGGCTTCTCTCCCTCTACGGCGGCATGTCCGATGAGGAACGGGATGGGGTGAAGCGGGCCTTCAATGACCGCGCGAGCGCCGCGCGCATCTTGGTGGCTACCGATGCCGCAGGCGAGGGTCTGAACCTACAGCGCTCATGTCGTCTGCTGCTGCATTGGGATATCCCTTGGAATCCGGGGAAGATGGAGCAGCGGAACGGGCGTTTGGACCGTCACGGCCAAGAGCGCGACGTACTCATCTTCCACTTCGATAGCACCGATGATGCGTCGATGCGCTTCCTTGGAAAAGTCCTCAAGAAGCGGAGCCAGACCCGCGAAGACCGGGTCGTCACCGATGAGATCTTCGCGCATGCCTTGCTTGCACACTTTGAGCAAGACGAGGACGCAGACGCTGCGGAAGAGCGGTTGGAGCGCAATATCAAGAACTCCCGCAGCGCGCAGCGTGAGGTGCTAGCGGATGTACCCGATGGAGCGCCGCTTCCTGGGCAACAGGATCGCGAGCGCCTGGATGCGCTGCGCAAGGAACTCGATCTGTCACCAGAGAGTCTGCGTGAGACGCTCGAGACCACTTTAGGAATCGATGACGGGCACCCACGGCTGAAGCAGGACGAACACGGGCGTGACCGATTCGTTCATCCCGTTCCAGAGCTCTGGCGCGAACTTGTCGATCACACGCTTCGCGATGGTGGGCCGCGGGGACAGATGATGGCGTTGGTCTTTGACCCTGCTCACTACGTTCAGATGCGCAGCGGCCGTCCGGTCTTCCTTCCAGAGAACGACTCACGGCTCCTTCATCTGGGACACGCGCTGTATCACCGCGTCATGTCCACTTTTGCTCGCTATCGCTTCCCTGGCGGTCCCAAGGCGGCAACTCGGTGGACTGCACGGCAAGGCACAGTTCCCTCCGGTGCCGATGCGGTGATCCTACTGACTGTCGAGGAGCTTGCGGTAAACGAGCTGCGTGAGCCCTGCCACCATTGGGTGCGCACAGTTGCCCTCCCAATTCGGAGTGGGAAGCTGGGTGAACCCTTGCCGCATCAACCACCAGAGCACTGGCTGCCAGAGTCGTTGGTTGGAGATGTGGAACAGGCACGTGCTCTTTGGGATGAAGTGGAAGGTGAGCTCAAGCAGTTCGTTCAGAGTTTGCAGAAGCAGCGCAGTCAGGAACTGACCCTGCGTCTAGAGACCGCAGGCCGCGTAGTAGCTAGTGCAGAGAAGGAGCGCTTCAAGCGGCGACGTGAAGAGCTAAAGAAGGCAATGCAGAGCAACACGCTTGAAAAGATTGAGCGCGATGTCAGCGCGATGCTAGAGCGTCGGCAGCAGTTCCTCTTTTCCGAGATGGACGAAGAGGAGCGACGAAAGCTCTCGGACAAGCAAGCTGAGTTGGAGCTACGGAAGGGCCATTATGAGACCGTGCTCCATCGCCTTGCCGATGAAGAAACCCGCACGCTGGAGCGTGTGCTGCCACTGCGTTATCGACAGCGGGGCGAAGCCAGAGTCTATCCTATCGCGGTTGAGATTCTGCTTCCCAGTGCGATTCGACAGCGAGGTGCCGCGTGAGCCAAGAGCGCATTGCGTGGCTCGATGCCTGGGCAGAGCTGAACCAGGGCGGACGACTCCTGAATCGTGCTGCTCTGGAGAAGCTGCCGCAGCCTGCAGCGGTCCGCGTCGACCTGGCGGATCAGCTACGCGATGCGCTGACGGCTACAATTCCTGTTCGCGACAAAGCGACCGCCGACCTCAGCGCGCTGCTTGATGTGGTGCTCGAAGCGGTCTGTGGTCATGAAGATGGTTGGCGCAAAGGGCCTGCGGTTGGCAAGGCAGATACAGAGCTGCTGCTAGATGGAACCGAGCTGAAGCCGCGGCGTGTCTTGACGCTAGCGGGCGAAGTGGTTCTGGCTGTTTTTGCTTTCCCGGTCGAGCGCCTTGGCGTGCACAAGGGGCGCCGCAGTGTCGCGCAGGCGCTTGAGTACCTGCGCCGTCGCAAGATCTCGCTGGGCCTGGTTACCAATGGGCGGGAATGGCGGCTCCTCTTTGGGGACCCGGATAACACGGCTTGGGTTGAGTGGTCTGCGGACCGCTTTCTGGATGCCGAGACGCTGAGCCCCACGCTGCACCTTCTGCGTCTTGTGCTGTCTCCCGCTTCGCTGAGGCCCCCGAAGGCCGGAGATCCATCCCCACTACTTAACGCCATTCGCGAGACGCGGAGGGGCCAGGCTGCTCTCTCCAAGGAACTGGGAGAAAACGTCCGCAAGGCCGTCGAGCACCTGCTGCGGGCACGTTTGCCACTCCTAAGTCCGAGCTGGGGCGAACGAGATTCGAAGGATACTTATCAAGCAGCATGCCACTTCGTTATGCGGCTGGTCGTCGTGTTGTTCGCGGAATCGCGCGAGCTGCTGCCCGTGGACAATTCCATCTATCACCAAGCGTACGGTCTACGCAGTCTTCAGGATTCGCTAGAACGCGCTGGCGCAGTGCGTCGCCGAGCGCGCACGTCCGCTTGGCCTAGACTCCTCGGGTTATTCCGCTTGCTGCATGCTGGCTCGCATCATCCGCAGGTTGCGGTACCTGCCTATGGCGGCGACCTATTCCGTGCAGGCAGTGTCGATGGCGACCCCATCGCACGAGCGCTGGCGCTCTTGGAATCACCTTCCGAGCCTCCGGCGGATGAGATCATCTACCAACTGCTGCGGCTGCTGACCCGCACCACCGAACGAGTTCGGGATGGCGCGACGGTTCGTACGGTTGCGGTTCCGGTCGACTTCACAGAGCTGACCAGCGAGTACATTGGCATCCTGTACGAAGGACTCCTCGACTACGAACTCAAGCGAGTCGACAAGGAGCCCATCCTATTTCTGGGCCTGGGTGATCAACCTGCACTCCCCTTGAACCGCTTGGAAGAGATGGGAGACAAGCAGCTTGGCGCGCTGGTTGAGAAAGCCAAGGTCGGCCGTAAGACAGAGACTGATGAAGAAGAGGGGGATGACGAAGAAAGCAACCTCAGCGATGAGGCCGACGTCGATGAAGAGGCGACTCCGGGCTCGGTCGAAGCGGAGGCTGAGCCCGATGAGTCATTCGTCGATGACACGCTGCGCCAAGCACGGGAACGGGCGGAGCGCTGGGCAGTAAGGGCCGCCATCGCCGGGAAGCTGATCCGGGCACCCCGCGGAAAGAAGGGCAAGGACGATCTCGCGTGGCAGGCTGAAGCCAGCAAAGTCGCCAAGTCCCTGATTGTCGATCTGAAGCTGCCAGGCGAGCTGTATCTGGTGCGTTGGGGCGGAACCCGAAAAGGTGCAGGAACATTCTATACGCGCCCGCAGCTCACTATCCCTACGGTACGGCGCACGTTGGAACCTCTCATCCACGATGCAGACGGCAAGGTGCGGACCCCGGAAGAGATCTTGGCGCTCAAGGTCTGCGATCCCGCGATGGGTTCAGGGTCGTTCCTGGTTGCCGCGTTGCGCGTGCTGACCGAAGCCGTCGTGACCTCGCTGCACGTTCACGGTCGAATCAAGAAGAACAACGGCCGCGTCCAGTTGGAATGTGAGCCTCTGCCGAACGATGACCGCGACCAGACTGAGGAGCGGATCCCTGCCATCGTGCGGCGTGCGGTCGTCGAGCATTGCCTGTACGGTGTGGATCTCGACAAGCTGGCGGTCGAGCTGGCTCGCGTATCCCTATGGGTAGAAACGCTGGATCGTGACCTTCCCTTTACCTTCTTAGACCACAAGCTCCGCTGCGGAGACGCGCTGGTCGGGACCTGGCTCGATCGATTCCGCGACTATCCACTTCTGGCCTGGTGGCGGCAGAGTCCGGATGAGAAGTGGCGCGGCGTTACCCACGAAGGCGATATCTGGGCGCGCAAGCTCAAGGACCTGCGAACAGCGGTCGTTGAGGAACAGCGCCAGCTTATTGTGGGCCAGACGAACTTGGATTTCGCTGGAGCATCCGATGACGAGCTACGGGCTGCGCTAGTTCGCGTTCGTGAGCTGTATCGACGCTTGCGCGCCGTTCCAGCCACGCAACCGGATAAGCGTGCCGAAATCTGGCGGAAGCAGGTCGCCACAGATCCTGCCCTGCTGCGCGTACGCCAAGCATTCGACACATGGTGCTCGCTCTGGTTCTGGCCGCTCGACAAGCTTGAGGAAGCACCGAGACCCGCTGAGTTCTCGACACCTTCTGGTTCAGCGCAACAGATTGTGAAGACAATTTGTGAGCAGCAGCGTTTCTTCCATTGGGAGCTGGAGTTTCCTGATGTGTTCACAGAGAGCGGATCAGGCTTCGACGCGGTCGTTGGAAATCCCCCCTGGGAAACCAAGAAGCCGAAGAGCCAGGAGTTCTTCGCCAACTATGACCCGCTCTTTCGTGGCTACAGCAAACAAGAGGCTCTGACTCGCCAGCGCGAGCTATTTCTCGCTGACCCTGCAATCGAACAGACGTGGCTCGACTATGTAGGGCGCTTCAAAGATGCCGGCAACTTTGTGCGCAATGCAGCTACCCCGTTTGGGGACGCGATCGATGACAAGGGCAGGAATCAGATCGCACTGGTAACGCGCAACACCACTGAGTCATTACGTCTGCACCAAAGATGGAATGCGCAGCGCGTGCGCAGAAGTGGGTATGCGGACGTTGAGCATCCATTTCGCCATCAAGGCTCTGCCGACCTCAACACGTACAAGCTCTTTTCCGAGGCAGCTTATCGGCTCGTTCGACCAAACGGCATTGTTGGGCTTATTGTTCCTGCCGCGCTCCTCAGTGACCATGGCTCGCGCGATCTTCGGGAACTGCTCGTCTACAGGAGCGACACTCAGCTCGTCTACGTCTTCCAGAACGAACGCAAAGTTTTCAAGGATGTCCATCACGCATCCAAGCAGATGATTCTGATTGCCAGGCGTATCGATGATGAGGCCCCGCGATCATCGCGGGTGTTGCCTCTGATCTTTCGCCTTGGCGTGGGCGATTCGCCAGAAGCAGATGAGGTCCAATCCGACTTCCAGGGGGCCCGAACTCCTCTCCGTGTCCCGGTAGCAACGCTCGCGAAGTTCAGTCCCAAAAGTCTCTCAGTTCTCGAAATCCGCTCCATGCGCGATCTCGAAGTGCTGAGCAAGATCTACGAGAATAGCGTGCTCCTGGGTGAGGATGGCCCCGCTGGTTGGGGGATTCAGTATGCACGCGAATTCGACATGACCAATGACTCCAAACTCTTCGTCCCTAGGGACAAAGCTGAGGAGGCCGGTTACAAAGCCGACGAGTATGGTCGCTGGATTGGGCAAGACGGAGAGGTTCTGCTTCCCCTCTATGAGGGGAGAATGATTGGCCAGTTTGATTTCAGCAAAAAGGGCTGGGTGAGCGGCAAAGGTCGTACTGCCGTCTGGCGGGATATCCCATGGGAGAAAAAGGTCATCGAGCCGCAGTTTGTTATCAGACGCAGCACCTTTGCCGATGAACGCCCCTCAACTGCTCAGCGCTCTCGTGTGGCGTTCATGGACGTCACGGCTGCCACGAACACTCGCACGATGGTTGCAGTCGCAATCCCTCCCTTGCCCTGTGGCAATTCTGCTCCAATTCTCACGACGTCAGACTCACCTGTTTCCCTCGCCGCAATTCTCAATAGCTACATCTACGACTTTGTGGCACGCGCACGGTGCGGTGGCCTTCATCTTAACTACTTTGTAATTGAAGAGACTCCGCTCATTCCACCAGATCAGGCAAGCGTCCTTCTCCCGATAGCATCTACGCTCTCTGCCTCTCCGATCCTCGCGCCACTCTTGATGGAGGGGAGCACAGGCCAGCGCGAATATCAGGCGCTGACCAAACACGAGAGGCTTCGGCAGCGCTGCATTCTCGACACCATAATCGCGACGTTGTATGGCCTGGGCCGGGAAGATCTGCACTTTATTCTCCGACATTGTGATCAACCCAGGATGCGATTGGCTGATGCTGGATTCCGTCGAACGCTCGATCCAAAGGGATTTTGGAAAGTTGACGATGGAGACGAACCTGAATTGCGCCAAGCCGTACTCACAATGGTTGCATTTGATGCACTTGCCAAAACTATTGCCGAGCACGGGGGCGATTCCAAAGCTGGAATTGCTGCGTTCTGCTCATTGAATAATGGCAACGGATGGATGGTGCCCGATACGCTTTGCCTAGCCGACTATGGGCTTGGCCATGACGAACGCGCTGAGCAAGCACAGCCAGTTGCCAGTCGGCTTGGCCAGCGTCTCCTAGATTGGCAGATGACGCAGACGCCAGAAGACAGATGGGCGGAGTGCGAGCACCACGCGCGGGCGATCCTGGGCGATGCAGAGTTCGAATTGCGCTTTGGGAAGAAGGCTGATTCCGATTCGAAGTCGACCGCTACTCCCGCTGCTGTGTCACCGGCACCTCCTCTTGCCGCCGCAGCGTCGGTGAAACCATCCGTTCCGCAGCTCGGCCTGTTTGAACCAAAACCCGCGGCCACAACCGCAGCCACAGAGCCCCTCACTATGTCGATCTCTTCGATCCGTCTGCTCAACTTCCGCAACTGGACTGATGCGCACTGGGAAAAGGGCATCGCGCTCAAGCCTATCACCCTCGTGCTTGGCCGAAACTCCGCAGGCAAGACCAGCATCCTTCAGCCGCTGCGCATGCTGAAGCAGACAATGGAGGCGACGGATGCTGGGACATACCTTTTGCTAGATGGAACAAAGCAAGATGGCGTGAACTTGGGGGCCTACTCGGATGTGGTGAACGGTCACGATGAAAAGCGCGAGATGGGTGTCGGCATCGACCTGCCAGAGTCAGGAGTCTCGGTCGATGTTCGATTCAAGCAGGTCGAAAAACGCCCGGTAATCGATTCCCTTGTCTACCGCATAAAGGGCGAGCGAGTTGAAGTGACCAGAGGACCCAACGCTGCCTATCAGCTCTCCAGCCCACGTTTCCGCCTGCCGAACTGGGATGGTTCAAACACCGTGCATGTACCCAAGAAGGAGGTCTACGATCCCGGGCGTGCGATCGAGTTTTCTGAGCAGGCGCTGAAGGACCTTGGCTCGCTGGGCGAGACAGTGCGCGGTGCCATGGTCGCGCTGAAGAAAGGGTTCGAAGCCTTCCACTTCCTGGGCCCGTTGCGTCCACCCCCTGCACGAGAGGTGACTTGGTCGCAACAAGACCCGACCCGCCTCAGCTCGAATGGCAGCGAGACGGTGCAAGCGCTGCTCAGTAATGAAACTGGTCGCAACAAAGGCACCCTCAAGCAAGCAGTGTCCTACTGGCTCCAGCGGCTGGATCTCGCGGACGCCATTGAAGTGTCGCAAGTGGGCCGGACACGCCTCTATCAGATCGAAGTCATCCGGAAGGGCAACCGTTCCAACATTGTTGATGTCGGCTTCGGAGTATCGCAAATCCTGCCCGTCGTCGTACTCTTGCACTTCGTTCCTGAAGGATCGGTGATTTTGTGCGAGGATCCGGATGCACACTTGCATCCCATGGCACAGACTAGGCTCGCGGATCTGTTCGTGGAGGTTGCGAGAAAACGTCGTCTTCAGGTGCTTGTCGAGACCCACTCGGAACACATGTTCCGTCGCCTGCAAACCCTGATGGCAGATGGTGCTCTTCCACATCAAGACTGCGCCCTCTATTACGTCGAGCGGGATGAGCCATCGGCGAAAATTACTGAGCTATTGACGGATGACTATGGGCGAGTCGCCAACTGGCCCCGGCACCTCTTTGGTGATGCTGCCGGCGAGACTGGTCGGCAGCTGCGGAGTATGGTGACCCGAATGAAGGACCGAGACGGCGGTGAGTAATGGACCACGCCGTTGACGCAAGCGTGCTTCAGGCGTGCTCAGCTCGGCATCGAGCTGCCGGACTGACAGTCTGGGCCATCGAGCAAGTAAGTCTTTGGCTGGAGGCATATCGCGTTGATGACAATCGACGACTTGCCATCGATGAAGGCTTCGCGATCTGGGCGATGTACGAGCAGTTTGACGAACAGAACCATGCATGGCAGGTGCTGCGCGAGAAGCTCGATCGACAGTGTATACATCCCGTACGGGTTCCGCAGTCGGTCTCTGGGGACATTGCCGTACCGGAAGTGCTGCAACACCTTGACGAGCACCGATGCTGGCTCTTTGCGATTGCTAGCCAACGCCCCTCTGTAATTTCAATTGCCAACGCAACCCATGAACACTGGCATACTAAGCCACCTTCGTGTGAGTTCAGCAGCGTAAAAATTGAACAAATACTGCATGCTTGGCTCCACGCGCAGGTCACTGCCCGCCAGGTTGCCGAGAATGCAGATAGCCAAAAACAGTACAACATTCCTCCTAAACAGTTGGAAGGTACTTTAGCTTTAGCGCGCCGTGTTGGTGTTGGGACGAATGACCGCATGGCATGGGAAGATAATGATCGTCGGTACGAGTTCGATCGGCAGCATAATACGGTCGAAGTGTGGTCGCTTGCGACTGGCAAATGGCTACACGAGGCTCGTCTCGATGGCAGTGTACTTAAGACAGAGGGTGGTGAAGGGCGATACTGGGGGAAGACGTAGTGACAACCAGCTAGGCGCTGATCCCGAGATCGGCAGAGGCAAGCACGATGGCCCTGAATCCCATTTCCTTCACCGAGCAGGTCGTCGACGACTTTCTACGAT
>ERZ724523.2322-NODE-2322-length-10913-cov-3.766900_pt1 | contig 10913 bp, 8 predicted proteins | sample MGYA00376056_ERZ724523 | MGnify/ENA primary metagenome ERZ724523 (study PRJEB28724, sample SAMN07190888) | wastewater metagenome | isolation source: influent of sewage treatment plant in Hong Hong | place: USA: Christiansburg, Virginia | collected 2016-03-01 ... | reverse complement strand
CTTGGTATCTGGGCAACCGCCACGATGCCGCAGTGCATGCCTTGCAGGGCCAGGTGGCCGCGTTGCAGGCGCAGCTACAAGTACAAAGCGAATGTGCGGATGACCGCTACGATGCGCAGCAGCAAACCAACCACACCGTGCAGGTGGCCCTGACGCGGCAGGCGCTGGCGCTGGAGCAGGCAGGTGCAGCGGCTGTTGGCAGTCCTGCGGTCGATGATTTCCTGGCGGCGCTGGAGGTGTCGTTTCGCGGCCCGGTGGACGATTTGCAGGCGCAGTTGGCGCAAGACTATTTACCGCAGTTGCAGGCGCTGCGCACACAGCTGGGCGATGGGCCGTGCCTTGACCTGGGCTGTGGGCGCGGTGTGTGGCTGGCGCTGTTGCAAGCCCATGGCTTTGCTGCGCGCGGCATTGACTTGAATGCAGCGGCGGTGGCGCAGGCGCAGGCGCAGGGCCTGGCGGCTGAGCTGGGCGACGCACTGGCATGGCTGCGTGCGCAGCCTGAAGGGTCGGCGCTGGCGATTACGGCGTTCCATTTGATGGAGCATTTGCCGTTTGCGCTGCGCCTGGCGCTGGTCACGGAGTGCGCGCGGGTGCTGCGCCCCGGCGGTTTGCTCATACTAGAAACGCCCAACCCCGAAAACATCTGGGTGGCTACGCACACCTTTCACCACGACCCCACGCACAGCCAGCCGCTCACGCCCGATAGCCTGGCGTTTTTGGCCAACTACTGCGGCTTGCAAACGCTGGCGGTGCCGCGCTTGCACCCTTACCCCACCGAGGCTGGTTTGCCGGGGGATGACCCGACCACCCAGCGCCTCAACCACATGACGTGCGGTGGGCAAGACTTTGCCGTGCTGGCACACAAGCCGTTGTAGGGCGATCCGATGCGAATTTTGCTCAGCGCCAGCCAGGCGCCTTTTTTGCGTGGCGGCGCCGAGTTGCACGCCGACAACCTGCATGCAGCGCTGGAGCGCGCGGGGCATGAGGTGGAGCGGCTGAAGTTGCCCTTCAAGTTTGTGCCCGAGGCCGATGTGGCCCGGCTGATGGCGTTTTGCGACGGCTATGACGTGGCGGCGCCCAACGGGCAGCGCGTAGATCGGCTCATCAGTTTGCAGTTTCCGGGCTATGGCATGGCGCACCCGCAGCATGTGGCCTGGGTGCTGCACCAGCACCGCGCCATGTACGAGCTGTTTGATGCCGCCAGCGCCACACCCGCGCAGGTGCAGTTGCGCGCGCAGGTGCTGGACTATGACGGGCGGGCGCTGCGCGCGGTACACCGCCTGTTTGCCAATTCGCGCCGCGTGGCCGAGCGCATGCAGCAGTTCAATGGTGTGGCGGCCACGCCGCTGTACCACCCGCCGCCGGGGGCTGAGCTGCTGCGCTGTGCGGCCGAGTGGGGGTATGTGTTTTTCCCGAGTCGGCTCGAATCGCTCAAGCGGCAGGATTTGCTGATCGAGGCGGCGCGGCATCTGCGCTGCCCGGTCAAGATTTTGCTGGGCGGCACGGGCGGGCAACACGCGCGCTATGCGCAGTTGATTGAGCTGTATGGCCTGCAAGACCGCGTGCGGCTGATGGGCAACTTTACCGAGGCCGAGCGGGTGCAGTTGTATGCACATGCGCTGGGCGTGGTGTTTGTGCCCCGCGATGAAGACCTGGGCTACATCACCCTGGAGGCCATGTATGCGGCCAAGCCGGTGATTACGTGCACCGACTCGGGCGGGCCGCTGGAGTTTGTGCTGCCCGGCCAGACAGGCTGGGTGACAGAACCCACGCCCGAGGCGCTGGCCGAGGCCATCGAGGCGCTGTGGGCTAACAAGGCGCGCAGCGCTGCCATGGGGCAGGCGGGGCGTGAGCGGGTGCAGTCGCTGGGGCTGTCGTGGGACAGGGTGGTGGAAACTTTATGCGCGTGAGCCATTTTTTGCCGGGCATCGTGCGCGATGTGCTGCGCTTCAGGGCGTTTATTGCGGGCAGCGTGCGGCGCGACATCGAGGCGCAGTTCAAGGGCTCGGTGCTGGGCGGGGCGTGGGTGCTGATCCAGCCGCTGGCCATGATTTCGATTTACACGCTGGTGTTTGCCAATGTGATGCGCAACCGCCTGGCGGGCGTGGAGTCGGTGTATGGCTACAGCATTTATTTGTGCGCGGGGCTGTTGGCCTGGACGTTTTTTGCCGAGTCGCTCGGGCGGCTGCAGGCGGTGTTTGTGGCCAATGCCAATTTGTTGAAGAAGGCGACGTTTCCGCGCATCTGCCTGCCGCTGGTGGCGCTGGGCGTGACGTCGTTCAATTTTTGCGTCATCAGTGGGTTGTTCTTGCTGTTTTTGCTGGTCAGCGGCAACTGGCCGGGCTGGGTGATTTTTGGGGTGCTGCCAGCGCTGGCGGTGCAGGTGCTGTGGACGCTGGGGCTGGGCATGTTGGCGGCCACGGTGAATGTGTTTTTCAGGGATGTGGGGCAAATGGTGAATGTGGGCTTGCTGTTCTGGTTTTGGCTGACGCCCATTGTTTACCCGGCGGCGGTGTTGCCCGCTTGGGCGCAGGGCTGGGCGTGGCTGAACCCGTTTGCGGTGTTCGTTCACCACTATCAGCAGGTGTTTGTGTATGCGCGCCTGCCGGAGCAAAGTGCGTGGCTGGCGCTGGCATGTGTGGCGCTGGTGGGCTTGGCGTTGACGTGGTTTGGCTGGCGCGTGTACCAGCAGCGCGCCCCTGAAATGGCGGACGAGCTGTGAGCGGCGCGGCGGCGGTGCCCAGTGCGGGCGCGGGGGCTGCGTTGCCAGCGGGCATTGAACTGTTCAACCTGGGCAAGGCGTACAAGCGTTATCCATCACGCTGGGCGCGGTTGGCCGAGTGGCTGCGCCCCGGCGCCCCGGTGCGCCACGAACTGCTGTGGGTGCTGCGTGGCCTGGATTTGCGTGTGCCACAAGGGCAGGCGCTGGGCATCATCGGGCGCAACGGTGCGGGCAAAAGCACGTTGCTGAAGATGGTGACGGGCACCAGCACGCCCACCGAGGGCAGCGTGCAGATGCGCGGGCGTGTGGCGGCCTTGCTGGAGCTGGGCATGGGTTTTCACCCCGACTTCACGGGGCGGCAAAACGCCGTGATTGCCGCGCAGTTGCTGGGCTTGTCGGAAGGCGAAATCGCTGCTGCGCTGCCGGGCATCGAGGCGTTTGCCGAAATCGGCCACTACATCGACGAGCCCGTGCGCACGTATTCGAGCGGCATGCAGGTGCGACTGGCCTTCAGCGTGGCGACGGCGCTGCGCCCGGATGTGCTGATCGTGGACGAGGCGCTGGCGGTGGGCGATGTGTATTTTCAGCACAAGTGCTATGGGCGCATCCGCGAGTTCAGGGCGGCGGGCACGACGCTGCTGTTTGTCTCGCACGACCCCGGCGCCATCAAAAGTTTGTGCGACCGCGCGGTGCTGCTGGACGCGGGCCGCATCGTGGCCGACGACGTGCCAGACCAGGTGCTGGACTTGTACAACGCGCTGGTCGCAGAGCGTGAAAACAGCACCTTCGAGGCCGTGGCCGCGCCCGTGGGCGAGCGCGGCGTGGGCGTGCGCTCGGGCGATGGGCGCGCGCGGTTGCTGGAGGTGTCGGCACACAGCGCGCAGGGGCCTGCGCAGGTGTTTCGGGTGGGTGAGGCGCTGGAGCTGCGCATTCGCCTGCGCAAAGAAGAGCCGGTGGACGACCTGACGGTGGGCTTTTTGCTGCGCGACCGCCTGGGCAACGATGTGTTTGGCACCAACACCTGGCATGTGCCCACCGAGGGGCTGGCCGCCCTGGCGCCCGGGGTAGAGGCCACGCTGTGCTGGCGCATTCCAGCGCTGGAACTGGGGCAGGGCAGTTACACGGTATCGGTGGCGCTGCACGGCGATATGACGCATGTGGCCAACAGCTACGACTGGTGGGACAAGGCCGCACTGATCGAGGTGGTGCGCGGGCCAGAGCCTTTGTTTGAAGGCGTATGCCACCTGACAGGGGTGAGCGCGCAGCTGAAAAATTCAAGCCAAATCGGCTTCCAACCCTTACCAGGTAAGCGCGAGCAGCTATGAAAATTGCACTGATTGCACCCAGCGGAGTGCCCTTTGTGGTGGGTGGGGCCGAGAAGCTGTGGTGGGGCCTGAGCGGCCATGTCAACCGCCACAGTGAGCACGCCATGGAGCTGATCAAGCTGCCATCGGCAGAGCACGATTTTTGGTCGATTGCGGCCAGCTATGAGCGCTGGAGCCTGCTCGATCTGAGCCACTTTGACGCTGTCATTTCCACCAAGTACCCGGCCTGGATGGTGCAGCACCCCAACCATGTGGTGTATTTGCAGCACACGCTGCGCGGTTTGTACGACACCTACCCCCAGGGCCTGCCCGACAAGCCCCAGCGCTTGCCGGGGGCGGCGCTGGCGCTGTGGCGGCTGCTGGAGGCACCCGGTTGCGAGCGCGCGCGCCTGCCCGAGATTTTTGCGCGCGTGCGGGCATTGCAGCAAGACGCCAGCATTGAGCCCGAGGCGTTGCGTGCGCTTACCGCTTTGCCTGGCCCGCTGCTGCGCGCGCTGGTACACAAGCTTGATGCCGTGGCGCTGCAGCCGGGGGCGATACGGGCGTATTTCGCTATCTCGGGGGTGGTGGCGCGGCGCAAGGATTACTTTCCGGCGGGAGTTGCGGTGCAGGTGCTGCCACACCCATCGAACCTGGAAGGCTTGCACGGCGGGCCGTCGGAGTTTGTTTTTACTGCCAGCCGGCTGGACGCACCCAAACGCATCGACCTGCTGGTGCGGGCCTATCGGCGCAGCCGCACCACCGTGCCGCTGTGCATTGCGGGCGATGGGCCGCAGGCTGCCGATTTGCGGGCTCTGGCCGAAGGGGATGCGCGCATCCGCTTTGTCGGGCGCCTGAATGACGATGAACTGGTAGAGCACTACAGCCGCGCAGCGCTGGTGCCGTTTGTGCCGTTTGATGAGGACATGGGGCTGATTACGCTCGAAGCCATGGCGGCGGCCAAGCCGGTGCTGACGGTGGCAGATGCGGGCGGGGTGACGGAGTTTGTGCAAGACGGCGTGAATGGCCGCATCGTGGCGCCGCAAGAAGCCGCGCTGGCCGATGCGCTGGACGATTTGCTGGCCGATCCGGAACGCCTGCGGGCCATGGGCGAAGCGGCACAGCGCACCGCGGCCAGCGTGACCTGGGAGCGCACCGCCAGTGCGCTGCTGGCAGCGGCGGAGCAGGGGTTGGTGCGCACCAGCCCTGCCAGTGCTGCCGCTGCGCCGGGCCGGGCACTTGTACCGCAGCGCGGCCCCAGCGCCCGGCCACGCTTGTTGGTAGTGAACACGTTTGGCGTGTACCCGCCCGACAACGGCGGCAAGAAGCGTTTGTTTTATTTGTACCGGGGTGTGGCGCAGTGGGCCGATGTGACGCTGCTCAATCTGGGCGAGTCGGGCAGCAGCGCACAGGAGCACCAGTTTGGGCCGCATTACCGCCAGGTGTGCGTGGCACCCTCGCGCCGCTTTGAGCAGCGCGAGGCGCAACTGACGCAGACGTTGCAGCGCTCGGTTACCGACATCGCCGCACTGCTGTACCACGGCGAGCTGACCGAGTACCGCGAGGCGTTTGTGGCGCTGGCGGCACAGGCCGATGTGGTGGTGTCCGCACACATGTATCTGGCGCCCATGGTGCTGGCGCACTGGCAGGGGCCGGTGTGGTACGACGCCTTTAACGTCGAAGCCGACATGAAGGCCATGGTGCTGGGCACGCCACTGCCCACGCCGCAAGACGCCGATACGCCCGTGGCGCCCCTGGATTTGCGCACGCCAGGTGCAGCGCAGCGTGCCGTGCAACAGGTGGCCGCCGCCGAGGCACAACTGGTACGGCGCGCGGCGCGTGTGTGGGCGGTGAGTGAACCTGATCGCGCGCGCATGGCGCAGCTGTATGGCCGTGCCACAGACCAGATTGAAATGGCCCCCAACGGCACGCAATTGCCCGCCGATGCCTGGCTGGAGAGCACACGCCGCGCGGCGCTGAAAGCCCAACTGGGCTTGGGCACACGGCCGCTGGCGGTGTTTGTGGCCAGCCTGCACGGCCCCAACCTGCCTGCCGCCGATGCCGTTGCGGCCTTGGCACAGGCGTGTCCGCAGTGGACGTTTGCGCTGGTGGGCAGCGTCTGCCGCCACCTGGACGGACAGCGCCTGCCCGCCAATCTGCTGAGCCTGGGCGTGGTGCCCGAGGGCGCTTTGACAGCCTTGCTGCGCGCTGCCGACGTGGGCCTGAACCCGATGGAGAGTGGCTCAGGCACCAATCTCAAGATGCTCGATTACGCGGGCCACGGGCTGTTGATTGTGAGTACGCCTGTGGGCGCTCGTGGCCTGGCTTTTGTGGCGGATACGCATTACATCGAGGTGCCGTTGCCCGGTTTTGCCACGGCGTTACAGGCGCTGGAGCCGCAAGTGCCCGCGCCGCACCCTGCGCTGCGCACGGCAGCCCGCAGCCTGGCAGAGCAGGTGTACGCCTGGGAGTCCATTGCGCGGGCGCTGGCGCCTGGCTTGCCACCGGAGTGCGCTGTTGCCAGCCACTGAGACTGCGCAGGCACTGTTGGTGTTGGGTGGAGAAAACCCGTTGCACCGGCCACGCAGCCGTACTGCCTTGCACTATTACCTGGCCTGTAGCGCACGCGGGCAGGTGCCGCCGTGCATTGTGCTCAGCGGTGCGGGCGGTTCTGGCACAGGGGTGCGCACTGGCACCATCGCCCCGACTGAGGCCGCTGCCATGGCCGACTATCTGGTGGCACGCGGGGTGGCCCCAGCGCATGTGCTGCAAGAGCCGCTGGCGCGTACCACGCTGGCCAATGTGGTGCTGGGTGGGGCGTTGGCAGCGCGCCACGGTTTGCAGCGCGTGTGGCTGGTGTCGGACGACTTTCACCTGTGGCGTGCCCTGCGTCTGTACGAGCGGGTGTGGGGGCGTGCGCCTGCGGCCTGGCTGGCCAGTGGCGAGCGCGGCAGCGTGTATCTGCGCCTGCGCGAAAAGGCGGTGTTTGCGTTGCAGACGGGTGCTTTGCACCTGGCCGGGGTGGCGCCGGGCAACTGGCGCGCACACCTGGCCTTTGTGAGTGCCGCTACACAACCAACCCAGCCTATGCCATGAAAAGCCACAACCTTGCCTACATCCCGGCCCTGGACCATTTGCGCCTGTTGGCGGCGCTGCTGGTGCTGGTGTTTCACACATTCCATTTGTATTTTGGGCTGTGGCAGCCTGCGCCTTACGCTGCGGCGTTGGGCCTGGTCACCGAGGGGCACACCGGGGTGGCCCTGTTTTTTGTGCTCTCTGGTTTTTTGTTCATGACCATTGCCTTGCAGAGTGAGCGCATCGACTATGGGGCTTTTATGCGCAACCGGTTTTTGCGCATTTTTCCGCTCTTCCTTTTCTTTTTCTTTATTGCCATTTCGGTGGGGCGCGATGCGTTTCGCGCGGGCGATGTGCTGTATGTGTTTTTCTCCAATCTGGGGCAGGCACCCACGTCGGGCAGCTTCATTACGGGTGCAGCGTGGACGATCTCGGTGGAGTTCACGTTTTATCTGGTGTTTCCGTTCCTGGCGCGCTTTGTACGGGCGGAGGGCGCTGCCTATCTGCTGCGCTTGATTGCCTTGATGGCGTTGGTCAAATTGGCAGCGTGGGGGGTGTCAGAACGGTCCACACACATGTTTTATTCGACCCTGGTGGGGCGTTTTGACCAGTTTCTGTGGGGCATGTTGGCGGCCCTGATGTGGCAGCGGCACGCCAGCGTTTTGCAGCGCCACGGGCGCTGGCTGTTGGTGCTGGCGCTGGCTGTGTTGTGGCTGGCCACCACAGTGCAGGCACGCTTTGCCAGCTACTTTCTGCCCGAGCCGCGCCAGGCATTTTGGGTGTTCTGGGGCACTGCCGAGGCGCTGGTGTGGGCTGGCGTGGTGCTGGCTTATCTGGGTGCGGGCATTGGCTGGCCCAAGCCGCTGGCGCGCCTGCTGGAGCACGGCGGTGCCTGGAGCTATTCGCTGTATTTGTGGCACGGGTTGGTGCTCTTTACGCTGCACCGTGCCGTGGGTAGCTGGATGCCTTTTGGCAGTGTGGCCGCCAATGCGCTGCTGCACTTTGCACTGGCGCTGCCGCTGTGCCTGGCGGTGGCGTGGCTGTCGTTCCTCACTATCGAGCAGCCATTTTTGCGGCTGCGTGGGCGGTATACGGCCCCCCTGGCTAGGTAGGGCGATGTGCCCAACCAAGTGCCGCTTTAGCCAGCGCCCAATTGCTGGTACACGGCCACGGTGCGTTGCACACATTGCTGCCAGCTGAAGGTGGCAGCGCGCGCCAGCCCGGCAGCACGGGCTTGCTGGCGCCAAGGCTCGTCTTGCAATGTGCGCTCCAGGGCGGCGCGCAGGGCATCCACGTCTTCAGGGTGGATGAGCAGGGCGGCGCTGCCCGCCACTTCGGGCAGTGATGACACGTTGGCCGTCACTACGGGCACGCCGCTGGCCATGGCCTCTAACACGGGCAGGCCAAAGCCTTCATACAGCGAGGGGTAGGCAAAGCTGCGGGCACCGGCGTACAGCGCGGGCAGGTCGGCCTGGGGCACGTAGCGCAAATAGTGCAACCAGCCAGCGGCAGCAGCGCGCGCCATGTGGGCGTGGGTGTGTTCAGAGTGCCAGCCGGGGCCACCCGCGAGCACCAGCGGGTAGCGCTGGCGCAGGGCGGGGGGCAGGCCCTCGTAGGCGCTCAGCAGGCGGTCAATGTTTTTGCGCGGCTCTATGGTGCCCACGAACAGGGTGTAGCCGTCTGGCACCAGGTGGTATCTGGCCAGTGCGGGCGCCAGCGCTTGCGCGCTGTGGGGCCGGAAGGAGGGGTTGGCGCCCAGGTGGATGGCAGTGATCTGCTCTGCCGGATGGCCAAAGTGCGTGATCAGGTCTTGCCGGGCGGATTCAGATACGGTAATGACATGGCTGGCACGGCGCAGGCTGCCGGGCAGCATGCGCTGCATGTAGTCCACCCGCGTGGCGGGGTGAAACTGTGGGTAAACGTGGTGCGAGAGGTCGTGCACCGTGGTGACGGTGCGGCCCGCAAAGGGGGGTAAAAAAAAGTTGGGCGAGTGGTAGATGGCGCTGCCCTGGTTGCGCAAGCGCAGGCGTTGCAGCGGCGGCATCAGCAGCCTGAAGGCTTGCACGGCAGCGCGGTTGCCTGCCAGCACGCTGCGCAGGGTGGGTGCCTGGGCTTGCTCGGACGTGACGGTATCGGCCTGCAAAAGCTGCGGCAGGTCGACCCAGCGCCCGAGCGAGAAGTAGCGCACGCGCGCCATCGCTGGGTGCTCGGGCAGGCCGCGCGCCAGCTCCAAGGCGTAGCGGCCTATGCCGGTGAGCGGGGCGCTGATGCTGTCAGCGCCCAGGATGATGTCCAGGCCCGGTGCGGTCACGGTGCTTCCAGCATCCAGCGCAGGGTGTCTGGCAGTGGCGGGTTGGCCCAGTCGGCGCCAATCAGGCTGTGCAGGCGCGCCGGGTTGCCCAGCAGGGTTTTGACTTCATTGGTGCGCACAAAGGCGGGGTTGACCTGCACTTGCAGTGTGTGCCCGGTGATGTGCTCGGCCATGGCGATGACTTCTCGCAGGCTGTGGCTGTGGCCGGAGCACACGTTCACGGTGGCGCCCACGGCGGCGGGCACATCCAGCAGGCGGCTGTAGGCATCGGCCACGGCGCGCACGTCAGAAAAATCGCGCCACACGTCCAGGTTGCCCAGTTCGATGCGGTCGGCGCGGCGCCGGAAGTGCGCCACGATCTTGGGCAGTAAAAAGTCAGCCGATTGGCCCACTCCGGTGTAGTTGAAGGGGCGCACGATGGTGATGGGCAGGCGATGGGCCCACAGGCGTGCCATGTGCTCCATGGCCAGTTTGCTGACAGCGTAGTCGTTGGCGGGCTGGGGGGCAGTGGCCTCATCCAGCATGCCTTCGGTCTGGTTGCCGTAGACGTTGGCGCTGCTGGCCAGCAGTACGCGCGCCGGGGGATGGGGCAGGGCGGCCAGCGCGGCCAGCAGGTGGCGCGTACCCAGCAGGTTGACCCGGTAGAAGGCGTCGGCATCGCCATGGCCGACAAAGGCGATGGCTGCCAGGTGGATGACAGCCTGGGGGCTGGCCTGGGCTACGGCATGCGCCAGCGCGGCGCTATCCATCAGGTCGGCTTGCAGGTAGTGCTGCGGCGCAATGCCCAGATCGGCAGGGGCGGGCTGCGCACCCAGGCCCCACACCTGCCAGCCGCGCTGCTCCAGCGCGGTTTGCACGTAGCGCCCGGTAAAGCCGCCCAGCCCGGTAACGAGCACCCGGCGGGATGGCTGCTGTGCGTACGCCATGTCAGAACGAGAAGCCGGCTTGATTGCGGCGCAAATCGGCCTCGACCATCATTTGGCACAGCTGTTCTAGCGTGGTTTGAGGCTCCCAACCCAGCATGGCCTTGGCCTTGGCTGGGTTGCCAATGAGCAGTTCGACTTCGGCGGGGCGGTAAAACTTGGGGTTGATGCGCACCACGGTTTTGCCGGTGGCGACATCGACGGCGGTTTCGTTGTCGGCGGTGCCCCGGAAGTCCACGGCAATGCCTGCGCCCTGGAAGGCCATGCGGACAAAGTCGCGCACGGTTTCGGTGCGGTTGGTGGCCAGCACGAAGGTGTCGGGTTCGTCCGCTTGCAACATGCGCCACATGCCTTCGACGTATTCTTCGGCATAGCCCCAGTCGCGTTTGGCGTCGAGGTTGCCCAGCTCCAGCACATCGAGCTGGCCCAGCCGGATTTTGGCCACGCTGTCGGTAATTTTTCGGGTCACAAATTCGCGGCCACGCAGCGGGCTTTCGTGGTTGAACAGGATGCCACTGGCGCCAAAAATACCGTAACTCTCGCGGTAGTTGATCGTCATCCAGTGCGCATACAGCTTG
>ERZ724523.2318-NODE-2318-length-10924-cov-3.919220_pt1 | contig 10924 bp, 10 predicted proteins | sample MGYA00376056_ERZ724523 | MGnify/ENA primary metagenome ERZ724523 (study PRJEB28724, sample SAMN07190888) | wastewater metagenome | isolation source: influent of sewage treatment plant in Hong Hong | place: USA: Christiansburg, Virginia | collected 2016-03-01 ... | reverse complement strand
GCCAGTTTGCTGCCATTCAAGGTTTCAGGCTGTCCGGCAGCTGGGTGCCCGTTGCGGTCATTCGACGTTCTGATCGTTCGACGACAGCTTTCTGAGTTGAGCGGCCCGATGACTTTGTGGCAATTGATTGCGAGTTTGCGACCCAGAAGGATCCATGGCACAGTGACAGAAAAAGGGGGGGTATTCAGCCCCCCTCTCTGTCACGTTGCTTATGTCACATCTTAGAAGAAAAGGTAAGTAATACCATCGTCTTATGCGGTCGCAAAACTACGGCTCTTTCTTTCGCTTTCTAGCCTAACATTGTTTTTGCCTATCCATCTTGCAGATAAGGCACTGACCATAGCAGCAAACATCACGTAGGCACAAATCATCCACGGTTCACCACCCCCTTCTTTCAATAAGTAGGTTGCAATAATTGGAGTTATGCCACTAGCAAATATTCCCGAAAATTGATAAACAAATGAGATACCTGAATAACGAACCTTTGCATCGAAGAGTTCAGCAAAAAGCGCTGCTTCCGGTCCATAGACTGCTGCATAAAACACGCCGAACGGAATGATGATTGCCATCCACACCTGCAGCAGGCTTCCTCCACTAGTTTTCATGAACCAGAATCCTGCAAAAGCCGAAATACCGGTTAGCAAAGAACCCCAGAAATAGATTCGGGTTCTGCCGATCTTGTCAGAAAGACTTCCGAAGAACGGGATCGTAAAGATCATAACAACCGCCGCAGCCATAACGCCGAGTAGGGCATCGGTTCGACTCAGATGCAAGGTTTGAGTCAGGTAAGCAATCGAAAATACGCCAAAAACATTGAAGAAAACACCATCAATATATCGAGCGCCCATACCTGCAAGAACATTTCCTGGGTATTTCGTCAGCACCTCTTTAATTGGTAGTTTGATTTCCGCATGCTCCTCCTTAACCTTGGCAAATTCAGGCGTTTCCATAACGTTCAGGCGGATATACATGCCAACTGCAACTAGCAGGAATGAAAGGATGAATGCAATTCGCCAGCCCCAGGCAAGAAACTGCTGATCAGTCAGCATTGCAGAAAGCCCGGCTACTACACCGGACGCCAAGCAGAGACCCAGCGCCAGTCCGACTTGAGGGATGCTGGCATAGAAACCACGCTTCTCCTTTGGAGCGTATTCAAAAGCCATCAATACGGCACCACCCCATTCACCACCCAAACCAATGCCCTGGGCAACGCGCATTATGAGAAGAAGGATTGGCGCCCAAATGCCGATTTGGTCATAGGTTGGGATTAAGCCAATCAAAACGGTTGCAACCCCCATGATCATCAGGGTCATAACGAGCATACTCTTCCGACCAATTTTGTCTCCAAAGTGGCCGAAAATCACCCCACCCAGGGGTCTGCTTAAAAAGCCAACAGCAAAGGTTCCATAAGCGAGCATCGTCGAAATCAGAGGATCGCTCGACGGAAAATACAACTTGTTGAAAACAATACCCGCCACTACGCCATAGAGGAAAAAGTCATACCACTCAATGGTCGCACCAATCAGGCTGGCGGCTACAACCCGCCTTACCTCTTTTGTTTTTTTATCTGCTGAAGCTTTCATTTTTGTCTCCTGAATCAATTGCTGCTAAATGTTTCGTGAATATTTGATCATTCACTCTCTTTGAGGCACTGCTTAATAACGTTACTGCTGATCCGCTAGAATCATGTCTGCAGCCTTTTCTGCGATCATGATGGTTGGCGCGTTGGTGTTACCGGAAATGAGTTCTGGCATGATCGAAGCGTCGACCACCCGGAGATTCTGGATGCCATGGACTCGCAGGCGGTCATCGACAACCGCCATCGCGTCATGCCCCATTTTGCAAGTCCCGGCCGGGTGGTAAATCGACTGGCTGTAGCGTCGGGCGGCATCGAGCAATTCATCATCGGTCTGGAACTGGGCACCCGGCACGAATTCCGAGATGATGTGCGGCGCTAACGAAGGGGCTTGAGCAATGCGTCGTGCCACCTTGATCCCGCCAACAACAACGGGATGATCTCGCTCGTCGGAAAGATAATTCGGGTGAATGGCCGGATACTGGAGTGGGTTAGCTGATTGAATTTCGACACGACCACGACTGAACGGACGAAGCTGGCATACCGATGAGGTAAAAGCAGAGAAAGGATGAGCCCCTTCACCCGGCTTGTCGGCACTCAAGGGTTGCATGTGAAACTGGATATCAGGCCGTTCAGCAGCAGGAGAAGATCTGGTAAAAATGGTTACCTGACTTGCGGCAAGCGTTAGTGGCCCGGTTCTGGCAAACAGGTACTGCATGCCAATCCACAACTTGTTGATCGGATTGTTCACCTCGTCGTTCAAGGTTCGCTCACGGGTCTTGAGAACCAGTCGAACCTGAAGATGGTCTTGAAGATTCTCGCCCACACCTAGCAGGTTATGGACAACAGGAATACCGAGATTTTGTAATAGTTTGGCCGAACCGACCCCGGAGTTTTGCAGGATCTGAGGCGAGCCAATCGCCCCTGAAGCAAGAATGACTTCGGCTTTTGCCATAGCCTGACAAAGCTTGCCGCCCTGCTGGTATTCAACGCCGACCGCGCGTTTGCCTTCAAACAGTACCCGCGTTGTCTGGGCATTCGTTTCGACAATCAGGTTGGCCCTGTTCCTGACAGGTTTCAGGAAACCTTTTGCCGTACTGCACCGGAGTCCATTGTGCGCGGTCTGCTGAAAGTAGCCCACGCCTTCCTGTGTCGCTCCGTTGTAATCTTCATTAAACGGGATGCCTATATCTTTTGCTGCAGCAATGAAGTAGTCGGCAATCGGGCGACGCAGGCGCAGATCGGAAACTTTCAACGGTCCGCCAACCCCATGGTACTCACTGGCACCACGCTCCTGATCTTCAGACTTCTTGAAATAGGGGAGGACATCGGCGTAGCTCCAGCCCTTGTTGCCGAGTGACGCCCAGCGATCATAGTCTTCGCGCTGACCACGAACATACAGCAAGCCGTTTAGGGAACTTGAGCCGCCGAGAACCTTGCCGCGTGGCCACTGAAGATGGCGCCCGGCAATGCCTTCATCGGGTTCGGTGCGATAACACCAGTCAAGCTTGGGGTTATGCATCGTCTTGAAATAACCAACCGGGACATGAATCCAGGGGTTGGTATCTGCGCCGCCGGCCTCAAGAAGCAATACTTTGTTCTGAGGGTCTGCACTGAGCCGGTTGGCCAGGACACAGCCTGCAGAACCCGCGCCAACGATAATATAGTCGAGCTCTAACGCCATGAATCTTGTCTCCTGAAACATCGTTTGACAAAGATATTGACGCTTCCTTGTCTTCGATTGATATAATGTATTCGGAACAATTTGTTCCACTAAATGCGTTGATTTAAGTATTAGCCAGACTTTTATAAAAGCAAAGAAGAATCGCCAGAGGAGACAGAAAATGGAACAAGATCCAGAAAAAACGAACCAAAACACCACTCAACTCGATCCATCGAGTGTCGATGATGACGTAAGGCGGCTACGCCCTCTGGCGGTCCTTGAGCACCTTACTGAGTCGCCGCAACCGCTTTCTTTAGCCCAGTTGGCAGGTTTGATGCAGGTTCCAAAAAGCACGTTGATGCGCTTGCTTCGGTCAATGGAGGACAGTGGCTACGTACTTCGAATGCCCGCTGAGCGAGGTTATGTTCCCGGTCAGAAATCTGCTTCGCTGGCGCTTCAGACTTTGCGCAGTTCGAATATGAGACGAGAGTGCCGCGCCGTTCTCCGCAACCTCGTTGGAAAACTTGGAGAGTCTTGCAACCTGACAGCACCGGATGCAGGGCGAGTGCTCTACATCGAACGCGTTGAAACGACGGAGCCTTTACGCATGCACCTGGAGCCGGGAACATGGGTTCCCATGCATTGCACTGCCAGCGGCAAGCTCTTCCTTGCATCGCTTTCATTGCTGGAGAGACAGCGCTCGCTTGCTAATTTGCAGCTAACTCGCCACTCACCACGAACGGTCATTGATCGAGCTGCGCTGGATGCTGAACTCAACCGACTCGGCAAACTTGGCTACGGAATTGATAATGAGGAATTTATTTGCGGGATGATTGCAATTGCCGTCCCGGTCCTTGGCCCAAATCAGAAACCGGTCGCCGCGATCGCCTGCCATGGTCCAACGGCTCGCGTATCGCTTGATGACTTGATAAGCAACGTTTCAACGATCAAAGCAGCGGCGGACAGGATGTGCTCTGTACTTTTCCCCGCATTGTCCTGATCGTACTTATAAAAATGCCGCACCAGAAACGCATGGTGCGGCATTTTTTGTTCACCCCAACTCTCACTACTGTCCGGTTAATTGAAAGTCAGAATCGCCAAACGCCATGACTGACGATGCTTTCCGAGCGATAAAGCGTGGTGTCGATTTGAAATCGGCGAAAAATGACCCTTCGATTTTTTCTGAAGGGCATGACCATGAATGCCGGCAAGACACTGTTTGCCCAGTTGATGGACTTTCTGCCGTGGTCGACATTCAACCGATACGTTGCGCATTACGGCGGCGACAAGGGCATTCGCAGCATGACTTGTGCCGAACAGTTTCGGGTCATGGCTTTTGCCCAACTCACCTACCGGGAAAGTTTGCGCGACATCGAGGTCAAGCAATAACCAAGGCATACATATACTTAAGTGCATGGTGTACCAATTTAGAGTAAGGAATGCCGGTCACACCACTTGCAACAAACAAATTCAGACCAAATGGCGGCGTGATGAAGCCAATTGCAGCGCCGACCAGGAAGGTCACCGAAAAATGAACAGGATCAACCCCGGCGGCAAAAGCAACAGGAGCCAGTATTGGTGCAAAAGTCACGGTGACCGGCAGGCTCACCATATTTACCGACAGCCAACTACGTATAAATCCTTAGAAAAAGGCCGAAAATATCAGGCTTACCCCAATCAAGACGAGGACTGAAAATGCCACTCGGCTCATTGCGATAGGTGATAGCGGTGGCGGATAACGTTTCGCAAAGAAGGCAATAGGGACTGCCAGCAATGCGGCGGCAGCGGTCAGCACCCAGACCTCCCCCGTTAGACCACCCTGCGTGGCAACAAAAACGGATCGAGTCAGCGACGTGCTCGCAAACACCAAAAGCAACATGCTGCGAATCGCCTGTGCTGCCATAGGTTGGCGATAGAACAAGAAAATTACTGGCGGCCCGGCCAATCCGAACAGGCCGCCTGAGAGTCCGGAAAGTAAGCCACTAAAAAGGAAAGCTCGATCAGATGAGCGTTCTGGCAACTGAGAGGGGCGCAGCGCAAATACGATCCCGCTATAGGTGATGGTTGCACCAAGCAAAAACTGAAGTATCTTGGAAGCAGTTCCTGACAGATAATCGAGCAGCATGACGCCAGCAATAATTGAAGGCAGCACACCGATCAGGATGGCCCTGATCGCTCGCCAATCAATTAGATGCAAACATCCACGGAGCGCGACGGCGCTGCTCACCAATGAAATCAGACTGACCACTGCAGCAACCAAAGCCATTGGAGCAATACCAAAGCCGCTTGCGGTCCCCATGACAATCATGCCCATGCCAAAACCGGTTACCGTTTGAAAATATGTCGCTACCCCGATAACCAGAATCAAGGAAATAAGGGAGTCAAAATCCATCGGGCATCACCTCGGCAATACAACATTAGAAGTGCATGTTTGTCGCAGGCTGCACTTCGGTGCGCATACCCTGCGCGGGATCTATCGAGCAGCCTGTGCTTGGACAACAGTCACCGCCACAACGTGGTAAACGTCCTCCGCACTGCATCCTCTTGACAGGTCATTGGCTGGCTTGGCGAGCCCCTGAAGTAAAGGACCAATGGCGATTGCCCCCCCCACTCTTTCGGCAAGTTTGTAGCCAATGTTGCCGGCTTCCAGATTTGGAAATATCAGCACGTTGGCCTTTCCTTTAACCTGTGACTCAGGCAGCTTGCGGTTCGATATTTCAGCAACGATGGCGGCGTCGAGCTGGACATCTTCGTCAATGGCCAGATCGGGCCGTTGTGCCTTCACCAGCCGCGAGGCCTCAACCACCTTATCGACGGCTGAGTGCTTGGCACTGCCACTCGTCGAGAATGACAGCATGCCAACCCTTGGCTCTTCCATCAGCAGGCTCCGCGCGCTATCGGCGGCAGCCATGGCAATTTCTGAAAGCTCCGTTGCATCCGGATTAATGACCAAGCCGCAGTCAGAAAATATCAACCCGCCCTTGAGCGTATGGAAAGGCTGACAAAGCATCATCAGGAAAAAACTGGATACTAGCTTGAAGTTTTTATCGGTACCTATGATCTGTATTGCATTGCGTACGACATCACCCGTTGTCCGGACAGCGCCTGACACTGAGCCATCGGCATGCCCCAGCCGTACCATCATGTTGGCAAAACACAGAGGGTCGAGAACGGCCTGATGCGCAGCATCGAGCGTCATTCCCTTTTTCCCACGCAACACAAACAATTCCTGGGCAAACTCGGGCTTCAGGGATGATGTGGCTGGATCAATCAACTCCATTCCAATCAGATCAATTCCCTCTTTGTCAGCGAGGGCCTGAATTTCAAGGATGTTACCTACCAAGATGATTTTGGCGACACCCTCTCGGGTTACCCGAAGCGCGGCTTGCAGGATGCGAAGGTCCGTGCCTTCTGACAACACGATTCGACCGGGCGCAGAACGCGCGCGATCAATAATTCGATTAATGGCTTTCATGTATTTGCGCTCCGCACAAGACTTTGCAACGAGAATGACCGTTATCAATGTCACTTACCCTTGGCGTCAGGCCAAGTAGGGAGCGACCAAAAGTCACCGGGGCAATGCGCGCTAAAGTCGATTGACCCGGGTAAAGGCCCCGCACGGGGAACGTGGGGGAACCGCTAATCTCCATCACCCCTAACAGGCAGGGATGGAGTATTTAGTGGCAAGTGGTTAGACGAAGTCTTTGTACTTATCGAGGAGACGGATGGGTTTGGCGAGGGCGTCGCGGCGGAAAGGATCGCCGAGTTCGCGGGTGCACATAATCTCGATGATGGTGGTCTTGCCCTCATTCATCTGCATGTCGATCGCCTTCTTCAATGCCGGGCCGACATCCTCCAGACGATCTACCGTAATTCCCTCAGCACCCATTGCCCGGGCAATCTCGGCAAAGCTCTGGTTGTCCAGCTCGCCAGCGACAAAGCGACGGTTGTAGAAGTCCACCTGGTTTTTCTTCTCGGCACCCCATTGACGGTTATGGAAGACCACCGCCGTCACCGGAATATTGTGACGAACACAGGTCATCGTCTCCATCAGGCTCATGCCCCAGGCGCCATCACCGGCATACGACACAGCCGGACGATGTGGCGCTGCAGCTTTCGCACCAATGATTGTCGGGAAGGCGTAACCGCAATTACCAAAGCTCATCGCGGCAAAGAAACTGCGCGGCTTTTCAAAACGCAGATAACTATTGGCTACCGAGTTGATATTGCCGATATCGGTCGACACCATGACATCGGCCGGCATCGCTTTCTCCAGTTCGCGCAAGACCTGACGCGGATGGAGATAGTCGCCACCAGAGAAGGGCTTTTCTTTGGCATTCTCTTCAATCATGTCCAGGCTGAACGGATCACGCTCATGGGTCCACTCGTCGAGCTCTTTCTCCCAGGCTGCCTTTTCATTGGCAATGACCGTTGCCCGCTCGGCACGGGTGGCATCACAAGCCAAGGTTTTGCCAGACAGACGTGCGGTCAGGGCAAGCGCAGCAGCCTTGGCATCACCGCAGATGCCGACGGAAATCTTTTTCACCAGACCAAGCATCTTGTTGTCCGCATCGATCTGGATGATCTTTGCCTGCTTCGGCCAGTAGTCCATGCCATGTTGCGGCAAGGTGCCGAAGGGACCAAGGCGCGAACCCAGCGCAATGACCACATCCGCCTGCGCCATCAACTTCATGGCGGCCTTGGAGCCTTGATAACCAAGCGGACCACACCACAACACGTGGCTCGCCGGGAATGAGTCATTGTGCAGATAGCTATTAACGACAGGGGCACCCAGACGCTCGGCCAGTGCCTTGCATTCTTCAATGGCATCCGCCATGACGACGCCACCACCCGAAATAATGACCGGGAATTTGGCGGTTGCCAGCAAGGCGGCGGCTTCGTTCAGGCTGGCTTCGCCACCGGCACCACGATCCAGACGCGAGGGCTTGGGGATTTCACAAGTGATCTCGCCATAGAAGTAGTCACGGGGAATGTTGAGCTGGGTTGGTCCCATTTCGCTCATCGCCCGATCAAAACAACGACCGGTGTATTCAGCCATCCGGGCCGGGTGGGTGACATGGCCCTGGTATTTGGTGAATTCCTGGAACATTGGCAACTGGTTGCATTCCTGGAAACCACCCAGACCCATGGTGCCGGTGCCGGTTTCCGGGGTGATGATGACGACCGGGGTATGTGCCCAGTAGGCAGCGGCAATCGCAGTCACGCAGTTACTGATGCCGGGGCCATTCTGGCCGATAACCACACCGTGCCGACCGGAAACCCGCGCGTAGCCATCGGCCATGTGGGCGGCACCCTGCTCGTGAACCACAGGCACCAGACGAATGCCGGCGGGTGCGAAGATATCCATGGCGTCCATGAAAGCGGAACCCATGATGCCAAACATGTCGGTGACACCGTTTGAAACCATGGTTTCAACAAAGGCTTCCGACGGGGTCATCTTGGTCGGGCCGGTCGGCACGCTGCGATTGTTTGTTTCTGTTTGTTTATTCATGACTAGGTTGTCTCCTGAAATGGTTGGCGTTCTATTTATCGGTACGCCACGTTCCGATATTCGTCTCAAAAACCAACTCTAGGTCCCAGATCATCAATAGTCAACAAAAATATTGAAAAACGGTATGATGAGTACCGTAAACAGAAATAACGTAGGGAGTGACAATGAAATCCGGTTCTCAGATCGAAGTTATGGAGCCATCGCTTATTGATGGAGATACGCCGACACTGCGCCTGTTTGCGCTACTTGAGGCCGTGGCTCAAAAGGATCAGTTTTTCTCGCTGCAGAGCATGGTTGAGGAAACTGGCCTGCCCAAACCAACGCTGCACCGAATGCTCCAGCAATTAGAAAGCGCCGGAATTCTGCAACGCGACGGCGATGGTCGGCACTACAGCACCGGTTTGCGGTTACGCCGTCTGGCCGAAACCTTGCTGCTCAACAACACCGTTCATGGCGCCCGCCATATGGTGTTGCGACGCCTCGTTGATGAAGTCGGCGAGAGTTGCAATATCACAGCACTTTCGGGCAGCGAGGTGCTCTACCTCGATCGTGTCGAAACGCCTGCACCACTTCGCTTTTACCTGCAACCAGGCTCGCGGGTTCCCGTTCACTGTTCGGCAAGTGGCAAACTATTTCTGGCCCAAATGAGTCCCAGTCAGCGTCGTCGCCTGCTTGAGCAAATTCCGCTGGAGCGTTACACCGAACGGACGATCACCGACCCTGTTCGCCTCGAGCAGGAAATTGATCAGGTTCGGAGCGAAGGCTTCGCACTCGATGATGAAGAGTTTCTTCCCGGTCTGGTGTGCCTTGCGGTCTTGGTCCAAAACCCTAGTGGCGGTCGTTCGAACACCGCTGTTGCCATGCAGGCACCAAAGCTCCGGCTATCACGCGACAAACTTCTCAAACCACTTCTTGCCCTTCAACAAGCCGCTGCTGCACTTGAAAAAATTGAGGCTGAAGCCCTCGGTCAGCATTTAGCGGAGAGCGACTGAACGCTCCCTGTTTTTAATTTTCTACCGCAGGCAAAGCCATAGCGTTTATTGGAGCACCCACCATGAGTGACCTGTTACAGACTTTTCCAGATCAAAAAGTTTCCATTCGTGATGTGTTCGGCATTGACTCGGATCTTACTGCGCCAGCCTTTAGCGAACGCGATGATCATGTGCCGGATATCGATGAGGCATACCGCTTCAACCCCGATGTCACGCTAGCCATTCTGGCTGGATTTACGCGTGACCGGCGGGTGATGGTCCAGGGTTTACACGGCACAGGAAAGTCTACTCACATCGAGCAGGTGGCGGCACGCTTGAACTGGCCTTGTGTTCGGGTAAATCTCGACGGGCATATCAGCCGCCTCGACTTAGTGGGTAAAGACACCATTGCCATTCGTAATGGACTTCAGGTCACTGAGTTCCAAGAAGGGATCGTACCTTGGGCCTTGCAGCGCCCAGTCGCGCTGATTTTTGATGAATACGATGCCGGCCGCCCGGATGTGATGTTTGTCATCCAGCGGATTCTCGAGCGCGATGGCAAATTCACTCTGCTTGATCAGAACCGGGTGATTCGCCCTAACCCATATTTCCGCCTGTTCGCAACCTCCAATACGGTGGGTCTCGGTAATTTGTCCGGGATGTACCACGGCACTCAGGTTCTCAATCACGCCCAGATTGATCGCTGGAATATTGTTGCTTCCCTCAACTACCTCCCGTGTGCAGAAGAACTTGCGATCGTCCTGGCGCGAGTACCGGGTAAAAATTACGAAAAAGGTCGTGCCCTCATTGCCTCGATGGTGGCGGTGGCAAATCTCACCCGCAAAGGTTTCGCGGCGGGTGATCTGTCCACACTAATGTCGCCACGAACGGTGATTACTTGGGCTGAGAATTGCGAAATATTCCGCAATCCGGCGCTGGCCTTTCGTCTTTCCTTTCTCAATAAGTGCGACGAGAGCGAACGCCACGTCGTGGCCGAGTATTACCAGCGTTGCTTCGGAGAAGAATTGGACGAGTCATGGATGCGTGAGGCGCAGTCACAATGACTCAAACTGCCCAGCAAAGGGCAAAGCGGCAGCAGAAAGTAGAAGAGCTGTGTGCCGCCTCTTTACGAGCGATGACTGGCGACGCCAGTCTGCACTATCGTGGCCAGCGCTTGCATCAAGGCGAAAATTTCTTGCCTA
>ERZ724523.2312-NODE-2312-length-10936-cov-9.135465_pt1 | contig 10936 bp, 8 predicted proteins | sample MGYA00376056_ERZ724523 | MGnify/ENA primary metagenome ERZ724523 (study PRJEB28724, sample SAMN07190888) | wastewater metagenome | isolation source: influent of sewage treatment plant in Hong Hong | place: USA: Christiansburg, Virginia | collected 2016-03-01 ... | reverse complement strand
ATGGCCACAGCAAAGGCGTGATCGAGCGCGTGCGCTGGGTCAAGCAAAACTACCCGGGCGTGGATGTGATTGGCGGCAACATTGCCACCGGCTCGGCCGCACTGGCCCTGGTGGAAGCCGGTGCCGACGCCGTCAAGGTAGGCATTGGCCCAGGGTCCATCTGCACCACGCGCATCGTCGCGGGCGTGGGCGTACCCCAGATCATGGCCATTGACAACGTGGCCACCGCGCTCCGGGGCACGGGAGTGCCCTTGATCGCCGATGGTGGCGTGCGCTTCAGCGGTGACATTGCCAAGGCATTGGCGGCAGGTGCCAGCACCATCATGATGGGCGGCATGTTCGCCGGCACCGAAGAGGCGCCGGGCGAAGTCATCCTGTTTCAGGGCCGCAGCTACAAAAGCTACCGCGGCATGGGCAGCATTGGCGCCATGCAGCAAGGCAGTGCCGATCGCTACTTTCAGGAGTCGAGCACCGGCAACCCGAATGCTGACAAGCTGGTGCCCGAGGGCATTGAAGGCCGCGTGCCCTACAAGGGATCCATGGTTTCCATCGTCTACCAGATGGCCGGCGGTGTGCGTGCTGCCATGGGCTACTGCGGTTGCGCCACCATTGACGACATGAACAACAAGGCCGAGTTCGTGGAGATCACTACGGCTGGCATTCGCGAAAGCCACGTACACGACGTGCAAATCACCAAGGAAGCGCCGAACTACCGCGCGGACTAAGTCCACCCCTGGGCCGCCTGCGGCGTCACTCTTGAAGGGGGCGGCTCAGGCGGGCCGGCGGAGCCGGATCCGCGGTGCCACGGATGAGTGGCTGAACGCAATTGTTGAGGCCGCTTGTGATTGCGGCCCTTTTTATTCGCAGTTAATCGTCGACCGTCATGCAGCACCAGAAAATTCTCATTCTCGATTTCGGCTCCCAGGTCACCCAGCTGATTGCCCGCCGTGTGCGTGAAGCCCATGTGTACTGCGAGGTCCATCCCTGCGACGTGACCGATGCCTGGGTTCGCGAGTTTGCTGCGGACGGCATGCTCAAGGGAGTGATCCTCTCGGGCAGCCACGCCAGCGTTTACGAAGACACCACCGACAAGGCGCCCCAGGCCGTTTTCGAGCTGGGCGTGCCGGTGCTGGGCATCTGCTATGGCATGCAAACCATGGCGCACCAATTGGGCGGCAAGGTGGAGGGTGGCCACCAGAGAGAATTTGGTTTTGCGTCGGTACGTGCACGCGGCCACACCGCGTTGCTCAAAGACATTGCCGACTTCACCACGCCGGATGGCCACGGCATGCTCAACGTCTGGATGAGCCACGGCGACAAAGTCACCGAGCTGCCACCGGGCTTCAAGCTGATGGCCTCGACCGACAGTTGCCCCATTGCCGGGATGGCCGACGAATCGCGGCGCTTCTACGCGGTGCAGTTTCACCCGGAGGTGACGCACACGCAGCAGGGCAAGGCGATTCTGGAGCGTTTTGTGCTCGGTATCTGCCAGGTCGCGCCCGATTGGGTCATGCGCGACCACGTGGCCGAAGCCGTGGCACTGATCCGCAAGCAGGTGGGCGACGAGGAGGTGATTCTGGGCTTGTCGGGCGGTGTGGATTCGTCTGTGGCGGCTGCGCTGATTCACCGCGCCATTGGCGATCAGCTCACCTGCGTGTTCGTGGACCACGGCCTGCTTCGCCTCAATGAAGGCGACATGGTCATGGACATGTTTGTCGGCAAGCTGCATGCCAAAGTGATTCGTGTCGATGCGAGCGAGCTGTTTCTCAGCAAGCTCGCGGGCGTCGCCGACCCGGAGGCCAAGCGCAAGATCATTGGAGGCGAGTTCGTCACGGTGTTCAAACAGGAAGCGGCCAAGCTGACCCGTTCGGGCGCCAAGGGTGCCAGATGGCTCGCGCAGGGCACCATCTACCCCGACGTGATTGAGTCGGGCGGCGCCAAGAGCAAGAAAGCGGTCACCATCAAAAGCCACCACAACGTGGGCGGCCTGCCCGAGCAGCTGGGATTGAAGCTGCTGGAGCCCCTGCGCGATCTGTTCAAGGACGAAGTACGCGAACTCGGAGTGGCCCTGGGTCTGCCGCCCGAGATGGTCTATCGCCACCCCTTTCCCGGACCGGGCCTCGGCGTGCGCATTCTGGGCGAAGTGAAGCCGGAATACGCCGACCTGCTGCGCCGTGCAGACGCCATTTTCATTGAGGAACTGCGCAACTTCAAGGACGAAGCGAGCGGGAAGAGTTGGTACGACCTGACGAGCCAAGCATTCGCTGTGTTCCTGCCGGTCAAGAGCGTCGGCGTGATGGGAGACGGTCGCACCTACGACTACGTGGTGGCCCTGCGCGCCGTGCAGACCAGCGACTTCATGACGGCCGACTGGGCCGAGTTGCCCTACGCGCTGCTCAAAAAAGTGTCCGGTCGCATCATCAACGAGGTGCGCGGCATCAACCGGGTGACTTACGACGTGAGCAGCAAGCCGCCGGCGACGATTGAGTGGGAGTGAATTCGGATCCGCGCAAGCGGCAACCGGTTGTGTAGTTCAGGCCGACAACTGACCCGTCAGCGGGTCATAGGTTTTGCCATCGAGATCAACCATCAGGCCCGTCACCGGGTCGTTCTTCGCGAGACGATAGGTGTCTGCTCCATTGCCATCCAGGCCACGGTATTCGGCTTGCGCCAGGGTAAGGCGATTGTTGTTGGACACAACGCCGTCCGAAGTCCACTGGTTCTGTGCCAACCATTCAGTCGTGTTGGTCCCGTACGGAATGTCTAGTTTCCCGTCCAGTTGCATCTTGTAGAGGGTGGGATCCATGCTGAATCCTTCCGCCATCCGCAACGCAGCGGGATTTTCTTTGTAGTACGAGGCGGTCTCTTCGGGCATGCTAGACAGATCGCTCTTGATCAGAGTCGACCCATCGGTGGGGAATGTGGAAAGGGCGCCACTGTGTATGGCTTCGTAGTCTGCAGCGAACTGCGGATTGTTCTTGAAGAATGTGTAGCGTCCGAACGCTTCCTGGTCTCCTCCAATACGGGCAAGCCCCATCATCTGTAGGTAGTCAGGCGCCTGATAGTCTGGAGAGAAGGTGCTGCCTAAGCCCTTTTCCCAGACACGAAATTCGTCCAAATTCTTGAATGGTAGAGTTTTAGAGGATGCGGATTGATCGGGCACAAAGGTCTCCTGCGTGCTCTTGTAGACGCTGGATGTCAACATTGCCTCTGGATCGGAATTAACAGTCTTGTTTTCAGTTGCAGATGTCGCGGAAGAAAGCTGCTCAAGGCTGCTCTGCAACTGTTTCAAGAAATCGACTGGATTGGCGCCAAAGCCGCTGCCAGCCGCCTGCTCTGCCGCTTTGGTTGCCGTCGAGCCTTTGACGCCCAGCGACTGCAAGAAGCTCGTGGCTTGGGAAATATCGAGCATCACTCAACTCCTTTGACAATGAGCGATCAAGATATTGAAGGGCGGTACACCACTGCTTGATCGAGAAAGTTGACTGCAAGTGTGAAGGCTTCTGCGGCTGCAGATGGATGGGTAAGCGAGGTAAACGCCCCTCATTTTTCCTGATGCTCAATGTTTGGTTGTCACCCGACGCGTTCCAGGGCGCGCGCAGGCTGAGCCCCACGCGACAGCGTTTCCGGGCAAACCCCCGGCGCTTCTTGCCTTTGGCGAAATAGACTTTCGGCCAAAAGGAAGATGCACCATGCGCCCACACCACGCTTTTTGGCCCCGACGATTGCCCGAGTCCATTGCCGTCCCCGCAACCTCGCTTTGGGACAACCTCGCAGTCAACGCACGTCGCTATCCTGACAAGGCTGCGCTGGTTTTTTTTGGCACCGAAACCAGCTACCGCCAACTGGCCGAAGGAGCCGAGCGTTTGGCGGCCCAATTGCAGGCGGTGGGGGTCGGGCGCGGCGATCGGGTGGTGCTTTGCACGCAGAACTGCCCGCAGTGGGTGATGGCGCATTTCGCCATACTGCGCGCGAATGCTGTCGTTGTTCCGGTCAACCCGATGAACCTGGCCGAAGAGCTCAAGCACTACATCACCGATCCGCAAGCACGCGTTGCCATCACCACGGACGATCTGGCCGGTGAACTTGCCGCTGCCAGCAATGCTTTGCCGCAGGGGCAGGGGCTCTCCACGCTGATTGTTACGCGCTATACCGATGCCTTCGATGGCTTGGTCGAAGGCGACGATGCTCCGCCCGCCGCGTGGCGCGAGTGGCTGACGCGCCACCATGACACTCCGGTGCTCGCTGGCGGGCAGGTGCTGGCATGGAACGATGCACTTGCCTGCGTCGCGCCTGTGCCTGCGCATGTCGTCGGCCGCGACGACTTGGCCGTTCTTCCCTACACCAGCGGCACCACAGGTCTGCCCAAGGGCTGCATGCATCTGCACCGCAGCATCATGCACAACGCCATTGCCAGCTCCCTCTGGGGCTCCGGTTCGTCTGGCAATGTGGCGCTTGCAGCGGTTCCGATGTTTCACATCACCGGCATGGTGAGCGTCATGCACGCCACCATCTACAGCGGCGGCACATTGGTGCTGATGCCCCGCTGGGACCGCGATCTGGCCGGCCGCATGATTTCGCGCTACAAGGTGACCAGCTGGACCAATGTGCCGACGATGATCATCGATCTGCTCGGCAGCCCGAACTTCGCCAGCTATGACCTCTCAAGCCTGGTCTATATCGGAGGCGGCGGCGCCGCCATGCCACAGGCCGTGGCGCAGCGCCTGCAAGACCAATACGGCCTGCGCTATGCCGAAGGCTACGGCCTGACGGAAACTGCGGCGCCATCGCACTCGAATCCGCCCGACGCACCCAAGCAGCAGTGCCTGGGTATTCCTTTCATGAGCACCGATGCCCGTGTGATCGATCCGGACAGTCTGGCGGAGCTGGGCATGGGCGAGCAAGGCGAGATCGTGGTGCACGGGCCAGAAGTGTTTGAAGGCTACTGGCAGCGCCCCGAGGCCACGGCGGCGGCGTTCATCGAGCTCGATGGCAAACGCTTCTTTCGTACCGGCGATCTCGGGCACGTGGACGCAGACGGCTACTTCTTTTTGACCGACAGGCTCAAGCGCATGATCAACGCCTCCGGCTTCAAAGTGTGGCCGGCCGAGGTGGAGGCCTTGATGTTCCGCCACCCTGCCATTCAGGAAGCTTGCGTGATTGGCACGCGCGATCCGTACCGAGGCGAGAGTGTCAAAGCGGTGGTGGTGCTGCGTGCCTCACATGCCCATACGACGGAGCAGGACATCATGGACTGGTGCCATGAAAACATGGCAGCCTACAAGGTGCCGCGTGCCGTGTTGTTTGTCGATGCCCTGCCCAAGAGTGGCAGTGGGAAGGTGATGTGGCGTGCGCTGCAGGAAGCTGAGGCAGTGCAGCAGCCCGCAGCGTGAGGCCTTAACTGGCAGCGCCCACCAGCTCGCCCAAATCGCGCTCAAGCAGCGACGGGTCGCCGAGCTGCAGCTCGATCAAGCGGCGCAGATGGGTCACGCTGTCCAGATCGGAGTGCGTGCACAGCAGGCCGAGCTGCCTGGCGTCCACGTGAGCCACCAGAGCGGTCATTTCGATCTGGCCGCTGTCGCTCGACAAAGGCAGGGTCAGGGTGCATACGGACTCTTGTTTCATGCGTACCCCTTCGGGCAGGACGATCAGCGCGCCTTTGAGCGACAGATCGAGCACCTGCACTTGTAGCGTAAAGTCCCCGCTCACCAGCTGCGCCGGGGCCGCAAAATGCACGCGGACAAAATGGCGGCGTTCATGTGCCATGGCAATATCTCCTCGCATCACTGCACGCCAGCGGCCCTTTGCACCAGCGCGATGTGATCAAGGCCATCCCGACCCGGATCACCCCGGTTTTGTGAAATTTCGTTACGATGGTGTTCATGTGCTTGCCTCGTTCCGCAGTGTGATTTTGCTCCCGAAATGGATGCGTTTCCCACCGCCTCGTGTGGCGCTTGGGGCCCTGGCGCCCTCGCTGCCCTTGAAGGCCTTTGCGCAGCATGCCGAAATCCAGGATGTGCCGGTCCGACTGGGCGCTGTTTTCGAGCTGCCCTGGCTGCACTGGGGTTTGCTGGCGTTGGGCCTTTTTTGCCTCATTTTGCTGCTGCACGTGATCGTGCTGCGGCGCAAAGTGGCTGAGCGCACCCAGCACGTGCGGGCCAGCGAGCAAAAGATTTCGGCAATTCTCGACAACGCCGGCGCACTGGTGTTCATCAAGGACACCGACTGCCGCTACCAGTATGTCAACCGGCAGGCGGCAGATTTGATGGGTGGTGCCGTCGCCGAAATTGTCGGCAAGGACGACACCGCCTTTTTCGACGAAGCCACTGTGCGGGCCATGCAAGCCAACGACCGGCGCGTTTTTGAGTCTCGCGAGCGCATCGAGGTGGAAGAAGCCACGGTCACGAAGGACGGTCAGGAGCCTCGCATCTATTTTGCCGTCAAGGTCCCCTTGTTCGACAGCCATGGCGCGATCATGGGCGTTTGCGGCTATTTGACCGATATCACGGCGCTGCGCCGCGCCGACGAATCGCTGCGCCTGGCGGCCACCATTTTTGAATCCCAGGAGGGAATGCTGATTGCAGGCCCCGACCGGCGAATCTTGCGCGTCAACGGGGCGTTGCTTCGCCTCACTGGCTACGCAGACGGCGAACTCTTCGGGCAGGACCTGCGTCGATTGGAATCAGGACGCAATGACCCCACGTTCTACGCGGCGGTCTGGAATGCGGTGGCCCAGAACGGCCACTGGGCGGGCGAAATGTGGTTGCAGCGCAAAGGCGGGGACGTTTACCCGGCCTGGGTCAACATCGCCCAGGTGCGTTCTGCGGCAGGCGAGATCACGCATTACGTCAGCACGCAGATGGACATCTCGGAGCGCAAGGCTGCGGAGGATGAGATTCGCACACTGGCTTACTACGATGCACTCACTGGCCTGCCCAATCGCCGCCTGATGTCCGACCAGCTGCAGCGCAGTCTTGCCAACAGCCAGACCGGCGGCCTCGGCGGTGCCTTGCTGGTGGTGGACCTCGACAACTTCAAGGATCTCAACGACACACTGGGCCACGAGACAGGCGACGAATTGCTCCGGCAGGTGGCCGAGCGGCTTGAACAATGTGGACGCCGGAGCGATACCGTGGCACGCCTGGGCGGAGATGAGTTCGTGATGCTGCTGGAAGGCTTGAGCGCAGAACGTGCCCAGGCAGCGGTGCAGGCCGAGGCAGTTGCCCGCACCGTGCTCGACATGCTTCGCAAGGTATTCGTGCTTGATGGGCGCGTGCACCACACCTCGTGCAGTGTGGGCATAGCGCTCTATGTCGATGCGGCCGGCAGCGTGGAAGAACTGCTCAAACGCGGGGACCTGGCGATGTACGAGGCCAAGGCGCAAGGACGCAACACCTTCTGCTTCTTCGATCTGCGCACCCAGGAAGCCGTGGCAAAGCGTACGGCTCTGGAGGCCGATATGCGCGAGGCACTGGCGCAGAAGCAGTTTGTACTGCACTACCAGGCCCAGGTGGAATCCGGTGGCAAGCTCGTTGGCGCCGAGGTCCTGGTGCGTTGGCGGCACCCGGTGCGTGGATGGATCTACCCGGACGACTTCATTGGAATTGCCGAGGCCACCGGCCTCATCGTGCCACTGGGTGCCTGGATTCTGCGCACCGCTTGCGTCGAACTGGCACGGTGGGCGGGCCATACAGACACCGAACTGCTGACGCTGGCCGTGAACGTCAGTGCCCGGCAATTCCAGCATGTTGGCTTTGTCGAGGAATTGCTCGCGGTGCTGCAGGAAACCGGAGCCAACCCAGCGCACCTCAAGCTCGAACTCACCGAGTCGCTGCTGCTGGACGACGCGGAAGGCGCCATCGAGCGCATGACGCAAGTGCGTGCGCACGGAGTGCGTTTTTCTCTGGACGATTTCGGTACGGGCTATTCGAGCCTGTCCTACCTCAAGCGCCTGCCGCTGGACCAACTCAAGATTGACCAGAGCTTCGTGCGCGACATTCTTGTCAATGCGAACGATGCCGCCATAGCGAGAACCATTGTTTCATTGGCCCACAGCATGGACTTGCGTGTCATCGCCGAAGGTGTAGAAACCGAGGAACAGCGCGCCCTGCTGGCAGAGTTCGGCTGCCATACCTGGCAGGGATATCTGTTTGGCCGCCCAGCACCTGTGCGGGAAATGCTGGCCCAGTTCGCTCTTTCCAGCACCTCGGAACTGCTTCTTAAAGGATAGCTTTAAACCCAATATGGATAAGCGCAAGAGACTGTTTTTTCTTAAATTTTGTTTCCAGCGCATGGCTGCGTCCAGGGTGCTTTCATGACAGCGACGAGGCCCGCGGTGCAGCCGCTGTTTGCGCCTCCATATTGCGCCCCCGAAGATGCTGCAGCGCAGCTGCTACAAGCGGGCTTTGCGCTGCTCAGCGGCGCCGATCTGGCGCGGTGGATAGGCGCGACGAAGGTTCAACTCCAGAAGCTGGCGCGCGACTGGGACGATTTGCCTCCCGACAACTACCTGCGCGATGGCGGCCACTACCGCAGCCGGCGCCATGCCTGTTTCGAAGTGCAGGCGGGCACATGGGCGACTGTGCCCCATCGCGCGCACTGGCAGCCAGTGGAATACAACGCCTTGCACGGCGGCATTGAGCGCTGGTTCGAGCCCATGGCCCAGCACACGCTGGCGCAGCCTGCATGGCATGCACTGCTCACTGGCCTCGGTGGCCTGTGCGATGCAGTTTTTGCGCCGAATGGCGAGGCGCCGCGCTGGTACGTGGAGTCGCACCAGTTTCGCATCGATACCGCGTCGGGCATCGGCCGGCCTACGCCAGAAGGCGCGCACCGCGATGGCGTCGATCTGGTGGCCGTGATTCTTGTCGCGCGCGACGCCATCAAGGGCGGCGAGACGCGTATTTTTGAAGCCGCATCGCCCGCTGGCCAGCGCTTTACGCTCACCGAGCCCTGGTCGGCGCTGCTGCTTGACGATGCGCGCATGGTGCATGAAACCACCCCGATTCAACCGCTTTCAGCGGCGCAGCCATCGGGCGCAGGGGGGCACCGCGATACCCTGGTGCTGACTTGGCGCCGGGGCAGCTTTCAAGGGCCGATACTTGGCGCGCCCTAGCGCCGGTACGTCTGTCCCGCCTATGATGCCGGTCAAGGCACTGCATGAGCGCCGCGCGCAAACTGTATGCGAGTCAATTCAACCAAGGAGGACAACATGTTCAAGCACATTCTGGTTCCCATCGACGGGTCTCCCACCTCGATGCTGGCGGTTTCCAAGGCCGCCGAGCTGGCCAAAGCCTTTGGCAGTCTGGTGACAGCGCTATACGTCATCGATCCCTATCCGTTCACCGGAGTCGGGGCCGATTTCGCCTACGGCCAGTCGCAATACCTCAGTGCGGCCACCGCAGAGGCCAACACCGCGCTGGATGCGGCCAAGCGCGCCATGCAGGCGGTCGGCGTTGCGGTGGAAACCGTTCTGGGTGAGGGCCACGCGGTGCATGAAGGCGTTCTGCGTGCGCTGGAGAACACGGGGGCCGACTTGGTCGTCATGGGCTCGCATGGCCGCCGCGGTCTGGAAAAACTCATGCTGGGCAGCGTCACGCAGCGCGTACTGGGCGTGGTGCATGTGCCGGTCTTGGTGGTGCGCAGCTGATCCGCTCACCGAATCCCTGAGAAAACGGCGCCCGTGGCGCCGTTTTCTATTTCAACACCAGGACGGGCTCCTCTCGGTAGCGTTCGGGACGCAGCGCTTGGAGGTTGTGCAGTTTGGGCGTGTCGTAAGTAGCGATGTAAATGGCGCTGGGGTTGCGCGTGGCGTAATCCTGGTGCCCTGGCTCGGCGCGATAGAACCGATTGAGCGCAGTCACTTCCGTCGCAATAGGCGCGCTCAGGAGGCCCGTGGCATCCAGCTGTGCAATGTAAGCCTGTGCCAGGTCGCGCTGTTCGGTGGTTTCGTAGAACACGGCGGAGCGGTACTGTGGACCGAAATCCGGACCCTGGCGGCCCCGCTCCGTCGGGTCGTGGGCCACCGAGAAGAACACCTGCAGAATCTCACCCAGCGTGATCTCGCGCGGGTCATAGATGAGTTGCACCGCTTCGGCGTGGCCTGAATTTCCCGAACTCACTGCCGGGTAGTTCGCCTGGCTTTCCTCGCCACCCGCATAGCCTGAAACCGCGCTCAGCACCCCGCGTGTGTGCTGGAACACCGCCTGCACGCCCCAGAAGCACCCTCCGGCCAGTACCACACTCGCTGCGTGCGCCTGCGACGGCGCGGTGCCAGAGGCCTCTGTGGAGACGCCTGTCGGAAGGGGCAAGAGGCGCACCGGCTGGGCGCGCGAGACAAATGCCGCATACAGCAGCGCCAGCACCGCCAGCAAGGCCACCAGCGCGATGATGCGCGGGCCGCGCAGGCTCTCGGGCGGCGCGTCGGGGGCTGGGCGGACCGGCACGCAGGGCTGCGGTCAGACGCGTTCGAAGATCGCCGCAATGCCCTGGCCACCGCCAATGCACATCGTCACCAGTGCGTAGCGGCCCTGAATGCGCTGCAGTTCGTACAGCGCTTTCACGGTGATCAGCGCACCCGTCGCGCCAATCGGGTGGCCCAGCGAAATGCCCGAGCCGTTGGGGTTGACCTTGGCCGGGTCCAGCCCCAGGTCGCGCGTGACAGCGCAGGCCTGGGCGGCAAAGGCCTCGTTGGCTTCGATGACGTCCAGGTCGTTCACCGTGAGGCCGGCGCGCTTGAGGGCGAGCTGCGTAGCCGGCACCGGGCCGATGCCCATGTATTTTGGGTCTACGCCGGCATGGGCGTAGGCCACCAGGCGTGCCAGCGGCGCGAGCCCACGCGCCTTGGCGGTGGCGGCTTCCATCAGCACCACCGCAGCAGCGGCGTCGTTGATGCCCGAGGCGTTGCCGGCCGTCACCGTGCCGTTCTCTTTGAGGA
>ERZ724523.2311-NODE-2311-length-10941-cov-7.215874_pt1 | contig 10941 bp, 8 predicted proteins | sample MGYA00376056_ERZ724523 | MGnify/ENA primary metagenome ERZ724523 (study PRJEB28724, sample SAMN07190888) | wastewater metagenome | isolation source: influent of sewage treatment plant in Hong Hong | place: USA: Christiansburg, Virginia | collected 2016-03-01 ... | reverse complement strand
TCCGTCAGCGTCCGCCGCGACGAGGTCGACACCATCGAATACAACCGCGACAAGGGCGTCGGCGTCACCATCTACGACGGCCAGAAGCGCGGCTACGCCAGCACTTCGGACTTTTCGAAGGAAGCCCTCAAGGCCACCGTCGATGCCGCCGTGTCGATCGCCCGCTTCACCGCCCCCGACCCGGCCGCCGGCCTGCCGGACAAGGAACTGCTGGCCACTGACTTCCCCGATTTCGATCTTTACCACCCGTGGAACATCCCGGTCGAAGAAGCCATCGAGATCGCCCGCCGCTGCGAGCGCGCCGCCTTTGCGGTGAGCCCGGAGATCCGCAACTCGGAAGGGGCCAGCATTTCGATGCAGGAATCCCACTTCATTTCGGCCAACAGCCTGGGCTTCATGGGCGGCTACGCCAGCTCGCGCCACTACCTGTCGTGCTCGGTGATTGCCGGTGAAGGCGACGACATGCAGCGGGACGACTGGTACACCTCCAAGCGCGATCCGGCCGAACTGGCCGACGCCGACGAGATCGGCACCTTTGCCGCCCGCCGTGCCCTCGCCCGCATCGGCGCCCGCCAGATCCCCACCTGCGAAGTGCCGGTGCTGTTCGAAGCGCCGCTGGCTGCCGGCCTGATCGGCGCCTTCGTGCATGCGGTGAGCGGCGGCGCCCTGTACCGCAAGTCCACCTTCCTGATGGACAGCCTCGGCAAGGCCGTCTTCCGCCCGCACATCCAGATCGCCGAACGCCCGCACCTGGCCAAAGCCTTCGCCAGCAGCCCCTTCGACGACGACGGCGTGGCCACCAAAGACCGCGAAATCATCATCGACGGCGTGCTGCAGGGCTACTTCCTCAGCACCTACTCGGCGCGCAAGCTGGGCATGCAGACCACCGGTAACGCCGGCGGCAGCCATAACCTGCTGGTCAAATCCGGTCAGTACGACCTGGACGGCCTCGTCAAGCAGATGGATCGCGGCCTGCTGGTCACCGAACTGCTCGGCCACGGCGTCAATTACGTCACCGGCGATTACTCCCGCGGTGCAGCCGGTTTCTGGGTCGAAAATGGCAAGATCCAGTACCCGGTGCACGAAATCACCATTGCCGGCAACCTCAAGGACATGCTGATGGGTATCCAGGAAGTCGGCTCGGACGTGCTGGTGCGCGGCTCCAAGCACTGCGGCTCGATCCTGGTCGACCGCATGACCGTGGCCGGCGCCTGAGCTTTAACCTTCGTCCAGACAGAGAAAGAAGAGAACACATCATGGAACGGCGTTCCTTCCTGAAACAGGCCAGCGCCGGCGTTGCTGCCGGAGCCGTTGCAGCCCCCGCCCTTGCCGCCGAACTGCCCACCATCAAGTGGCGCCTGGCGTCGGGCTTCCCGAAAACCCTCGACGCCATCTTCGGGGCCACCGAAACCGTCGCCAAGCGCGTCGCGGCGGCCACCGGCGGCAAATTCCAGATTTCTCTTTTCGCCGCCGGCGAAATCGTCCCGACTGCCGGCGTGCTGGATGCCGTCAAGGACGGCACCGTCGAAATGGGCCATGCTGCGTCCTACTGGTACATCGGCAAGGATCCGGCCCTGGCCTTCGACACGGCGCTGCCCTTCGGCCTCAACAGCCGTCAGCAGAGCGCCTGGATGTTCGATGGCGGCGGCCTGGAGCTGATGCGCGAGTTCTTCAAGGAATACAACATTTACAACATTCCCTGCGGCAACACCGGCACCCAGATGGGTGGCTGGTTCCGCAAGGAAATCAAGAGCCTTGATGACCTCAAGGGCCTCAAGTTCCGGGTTGGCGGCCTGGCCGGCCAGGTGCTTGCCAAGATGGGCGTGGTGCCCCAGCAGATCCCGCCCGCCGACATCTACCCGGCGCTTGAAAAAGGCACCATTGATGCCACTGAATGGATCGGCCCCTACGACGACCAGAAGCTCGGCTTCAACCGCGTTGCCAAGTACTACTACTATCCGGGCTGGTGGGAGGGTGGTCCGCAGTTGTCCATTTACGTGAACACCAGGCACTGGGCCTCGCTACCCAAGGAATATCAGACCATCCTGGAAAATGCCTGCATGTACGCCCACGCCGAAATGCAGGCCGCCTACGACGCCAAGAACCCGACCGCCCTCAAGCAGTTGATCGGCTCCGGCACCCAGCTGCGGCCCTTCCCCCATGACATGATGGCCGCCGGCTACAAGGTCGCCACGGAGCTGTACGAAGAAACCGCGGCCAAGAATCCGAAGTTCAAGAAGATTTACGAACCCTGGAAGAAATTCCGCGATGACCAGCTGCAATGGTTCGCGGTAGCCGAAAACCGCTTCGACAACTTCATGCAGGGCATGCGCCACAAGACGAAGAAGTGATCCCGGATGAATTTACGCTGCACGGCAACATAGGGTTTTCCTGACTATTGACTGCTGCGGGGCTCATGAATAATCCGCTCACAATCTGTACCCATTCCAATAAGGAGACAAAGTGGAACGACGTTCATTCATCAAGCGAGCCGGTGTCGGCGTAGCTGCCGCAGCAGTTGCAGCGCCATCCATGGCGGCCGACCTGCCCACCATCAAGTGGCGCCTGGCCTCCAGCTTCCCGAAGAGCCTCGATACCATTTTTGGTGGCGCCGACCTGGTGGCCAAGCGCGTGGCCGCCGCCACCGGTGGCAAGTTCCAGATCCAGGTCTTCGCAGCGGGTGAAATCGTCCCCGGCCCGGGCGTGATGGATGCCGTCAAGGATGGCACCGTCGAATGCGGCCATACCTGTTCCTACTATTTCGTCGGCAAGGACCCCACCTTCGCCCTCGACACGGCCATCCCCTTCGGCCTCAACAGCCGCCAGCAAACTGCCTGGATGATGAACGGCGGCGGCCTTGAGCTGTTCCGCGAATTCTTCAAGGAATACAACATCTACAACATCCCCTGCGGCAACACAGGCGCCCAAATGGGCGGTTGGTTCCGCAAGGAGATCAAGACCCTCGAAGACCTCAAGGGACTCAAGTTCCGCTGCGGCGGCTTTGCCGGTCAGGTGCTGGCACGGCTTGGCGTGGTGCCCCAGCAGATTCCCGGTGGCGACATCTATCCGGCACTCGAAAAAGGCACCATCGACGCCGCCGAATGGATCGGCCCCTACGATGACCAGAAGCTCGGCTTCAACAAGGTCGCCAAGTTTTACTACTACCCGGGTTTCTGGGAGGGTGGCCCGCAGATATCCCTGTACGTAAACCAGAAGCAGTGGGCCTCGCTGCCCAAGGAATACCAGACCATCCTGGAAGACGCCTGCATGTACGCCCACGCCGAAATGCAAGCGCGCTACGACGCCAAGAACCCGACCGCCCTCAAGCAGCTGGTCGGCTCCGGCACCCAGTTGCGTCCCTTCCCCAACGAGGTGATGGCTGCCGCCTACAAGGAAGCCCACGAACTGTACGAAGAAACTGCGGCCAAGAACCCCAAGTTCAAGAAGATCTACGAACCCTGGAAGAAATTCCGCGACGACCAACTGCAGTGGTTTGCCGTGGCAGAAAACCGCTACGACAACTTCATGCAGGCTGCCCGCAGCGCTTCCGCCAAGGCCGCCAAGAAATAAGCTCCCTCTTGACGGGTACAGGGGCCGCGCATTGCGCGGCCCCTTTTTATTTGGGAGGATTCCATTCCACCCGCCCCGGGGAGAACCCGAAAATGATCGCTGCCTTTGCCCTCCTCCTCGCCTTCCAGCTCGCCGGCGAAGCCCTGCGCGTTGCCCTGCACCTGCCGGTTCCCGGCCCGGTGATCGGCATGGCGCTGCTGCTGGTGTATCTGATCATCCGCCGCGGCCCCAGCCAGCCCCTGCGCCAGACCTCCGGCAACCTGCTGCAGAACCTGTCCCTGATGTTCGTGCCGGCTGGCACCGGCGTCATGCTCCACGCCGGCCGACTGGTAGACGAAGCCGGGCCAATCGCCATCGCGCTGGTCGCCAGCACCGTGCTGGGCCTCGCCGCCACCGGCCTGACCCTGCACTTTCTGACCCGCGACCGGAAAACGGGAGAAGCGCCATGAGCCCCCCGGACAGCATGACGGAAATCTGGGTCTACCTCACCGCTCAGCCACTGCTGTGGCTGACCCTGACCCTCGCCGTGTATCTACTGGCCATGGCCCTGCACCGCAAGGCCGGCGGCCACCCGGCCGTCAATCCGGTGCTGGTCTCGGTAACCGTGCTGGTCAGCCTGCTGCTGGCCACCGGCACCCCCTACCAGCGCTACTTCGACGGTGCACAGTTCGTGCACTTCCTGCTCGGCCCGACCACCGTGGCGCTGGCCATTCCACTCCACGGCCAACTCAAGCGCCTGCTGGCGATGGGCGGTCCGCTGCTCATCGCCCTCGTCGTCGGCTCACTCACCGCCGGCCTGTCGGCCTACATCATTGGCGCCCTCCTCGGCGCCAGCGCACCGACCGTCGCCTCCCTGGCCCCCAAGTCCGTCACCACGCCCATTGCCATGGGGATTGCCGAGCGACTCGGCGGACTGGCATCGCTGACCGCGGTGTTCGTGATCCTCACCGGCATCTTCGGAGCCATTTTCGCCGCCGGCATCCTCAAGCGTCTGGGCGTCAAGGACGACGCCAGCATCGGCTTCGCCATGGGCCTGGCCTCACACGGCATCGGCACCGCCCGGGCCTTCCAGATCAACGAGCAGACCGGCGCCTTCGCGGCGCTGGCGATGGGCCTCAACGGCCTGTTCACTGCCCTGACCCTGCCCTGGCTGCTGCCCCTGCTGTCACCGCTGCTCCGCTAGACGCTACGTAAATCAGGGTTCCCCTCAGGTTGTTCCCTCCCCATGCGCCCCCGATAATCGGGGTCGTGCCTTTTTTGCTGCACCGCTCCCATGGACCTGTTGATCGACGTAATCCTGCGTGCCGGCCGCTCGGCGGTCGAGCTGTCCTTCTTCGTGCTGCTGCCGGTGATGGTGGTCATGCTGTCGCTGATGCGCCTGCTCGAAGCCCGTGGCGTGCTCGACTGGGTGGTGGCCAGACTCGCACCGGCACTCCGCCCGGTCGGACTCACCGGCCTCGGCGTTTTCGCCGCATTGCAGATCAACTTCGTGAGCTTCGCCGCCCCGGTCGCCACCCTGGCCATGATGGACCAGCGCGGCGCCTCCAGCCGTCATCTGGCAGCCACCCTGGCGATGGTCATGGCCATGGCCCAAGCCAACGTCTCCATGCCGATGGCCGCTATGGGCCTGCACTTTGGCATCGTCCTCGGCTGGTCACTGGTTGGCGGACTGGTGGCTGCAGCCGCCACCTACTACGGCTTCGGCCGCAGCCTCAGTGCCGTCGAGCACACCCTCGACGAAACCCTCCAGCATCCGGTCGCCGAAAGCGCCAAGGGCATTCTCGACGTCATCAACCGTGCCGGCGCCGAAGCCTTCAAGATTGCCGTCGGGGCCATTCCCATGCTGGTCCTGTCCCTCACCGTGGTCCTCGCCCTGCGCCGCCTCGGCGCGCTGGACGCCCTCACCACCGTGCTCTCGCCCCTGCTGCTCGCCATCGGTGCCGACCCGACCCTGATCCTGCCGACCCTCACCAAATACCTGGCCGGCGGCACGGCGATGATGGGCGTGATGGACGAAATGCTGCGTGCCGGCACCGCCAGCGCCGCCACCCTCAACGGGGCCAGCGCCGGCCTGCTGATCCACCCCCTCGACATCCCCGGCGTGGCGGTGCTGATCTCGGCGGGCCGGCGGGTTGCCGACGTCTGGAAGCCCGCCGCCCTCGGCGCAGCAATCGGCATCCTGGTACGCATGGCGGGGCATACGCTGATCAGTTGATTCATGCTCACCCAGTTCGCCACCAAGACCAGCGTCGAGGTGCTATTCGCGCCCTTTGCGATCAAGGAGTGACGACCGATGCGGCAGTGCGGCATTTCATTAGGCGAAATCAGGGGTCCTGCGTTAACATCGCTGACTACTGATCGACAGGCAGAAAATCCGTTGTCCACGCAAGAAACACCCGCGAAAAATCCGATCCAGGTCATCGAGCGCATGATGACGCTGCTCAACGTCCTCGCCGAGCATCCCGATCCGGTTCCCCTCAAGCAACTCGCCATCGAAACCGGTCTGCACCCGTCTACGGCTCACCGCATCCTCGGCGCCATGACCAGCAGCGGCTTCGTCGAACGCAATGAAACCGGCATCTACCGCCTCGGCATCCGCCTGCTGGAGCTGGGCAGCCTGGTCAAGTCACGCATCTCCCTGCGGGAAACCGCCATGTCGGCCATGCTCAAGCTCCACGCCACCACCGGCGAAAGCGTGAACCTCGGCATCCGGGCTGGCGACGAAATCGTTTACGTGGAGCGTACTTCCAGCGGACGCTCCGCCGTGCGGGTGGTGCATATCGTCGGCGCCCGCGCCCCGCTGCACACCACCGCCACCGGCAAGCTTTTCCTCGTTGAGGATGGCCCCCAGAAGGTCAAGGACTACGCCAAACGCACCGGGCTGCCAAGCTCAACGCCCACCTCCATCACCACCCTGCAGGGCCTCGAGAAGGAACTCGACAAGGTGCGTCGACATGGCGTGGCTTATGACCTGGATGAAGTCGAAAATGGCGTGCGCTGCATCGCCGCCGGCATCCGTGACGACAGCGGCGAACTGGTGGCCGGCTTGTCCCTGTCCACCCCGTCGGAACGCTTCAATCCCGATTGGGCGCCCCTGATCCGCCAGACTGCAGACGAAATCTCCGCATCCCTCGGTTACATCCCGGCACCGGCCCGTTAGGCCACCGCGACACAGCCGAAAAAAGGGCGCCGCAAGGCGCCCTTTCTACACTCAGGCAGGCATGGATCAGGTCGCCGGACCCCGCATGTTGGCAGCCAGTTTCTGCTGAACCGCCGCACTCTCCAGCCAGCGCTTGACCCGCTGGGCATCGGCCACACGGGTGAAGCGGCCGAAGGAGTCGAGCAGGACGATGATCATCGGCTTGTTGAGCAACCAGGCCTGCATCACCAGGCACTTGCCCGACTCGTTGATGAAGCCGGTCTTCGACACGCCGATCTGCCAATCGGGGCTGCTGACCAGCGCGTTCGTGTTGTTGAACTGGCGCGGGCGACCGTTGAGGGAGACGGTGTAGTTGGCCGTGGTGGAAAACTCGCGGATCAGCGGATAGCGGGACGCCGCCGACACCATTTTGACCAGATCGCGGGCACTGGAGACGTTGGCTGAATTGAGACCGGTGCTGTCCATGAAGCGGGTTTCACGCAGGCCGAGGGAAACCGCCTTGCGGTTCATGGCCGTGACGAAAGCAGGCAGGCCGCCCGGATAGTGGCGCGCCAGGGCAGATGCAGCCCGGTTTTCGGACGACATCAAGGCCAGGCGCAACATGTCTTCGCGGGGCAGCTCGGTACCAACCGGCACATGGGAGCTGCTGCCGCGCAGCGTATCCACATCATCGCTGGCGATGGTGAGAATATCGGTAAGGCTGAGACGCGCATCCAGCACCACCATCGCCGTCATCAGCTTGGTGATGGAGGCGATCGGCAGAACTGCATCGGAGTTTTTCTCGAGCAGCACATTGCCGGTGGCCTGGTCGGCGATCATGAAGGCCGCCGAATGCAGGAGCGGATTGCCTTCGTTATCCATATCCGGCGCCACCGACGCAAAAGAGGCGCGCTGGACGTGGGACGACGTGGCATGCCGGCCGGGCTTGCGCACACTGGCAACCCGGGAAGCCTTCGACGGGGCCGACTTCGCCACTTTCTCGGACTTGTTCGCGGCCTTGGCGGAATGCGCCTTCTTCGACGACTGACGCTGCGATGCAGCAGAAACGTCGCCGGAAGCCATCGTACCGAGGACAAAAACACTCAGCAGGGCAAGTACGGTATTACGGATTTTCATCGTTTTTCAAACTGAATCGTGAGCCGGAAGAGCGGGCTCTTCCGGAGTAACAAATCTTCGCGACAGATGTGTCTCGCGGGCGGCGTTGCCTCCCGACTGGCCGACGTCCTGCTTCGAGGTCGGTTTCCACGCCGGGAGTGTGTCAGACAGTAACGGCAGACTTCTCATTCAAAATAATGGCTTATTTTAAATTTTTGAAGTTTTTTGTGAATGATTTTTTCCACTTTTCTTTGTAACAGTGCCAGCGACGTCAAACGGACGCCTGTTCAGCCTTCGTTAATCCGCAAAAAGCGGGCCAGCTCGGCCCGGCGACTCATCGCATCGGTGTAGCCGAGCTGCATCAGGGAACGGGTATAGGCACGCTCGAAAAGCAGGTAGGAGAGTAACACCGAGCCATTCTTCCGCATGGCACCAATTCCGCGCAGAACCAGCCTGAGGGAGTTCGGCAGCGCATTGCGGTGGCGGGTCGCCAGATAATCCAGGCGCTGGGACGGAGCAATCACCAGCGTCTCGATGGGTTTCAGGGCAATGCCAGCCTCAAGCCGCTGCTCCGCAGTGAATGCACTCAGGGTGGTGTTGATGCGCTCGAGACGCTCCAGGTCCATCGACAAGCCATCGAGAAAGATGCTCGACATGGCGTGGCCGGCCACCTGGGCCGGTGACGGATAGGTGTCGGAGCGCTGACGGGCCTCCTCTGAACGGCGCCCGCCGGCAATCACCAGAATCCGGTCGGCTCCCAGGTGGATGGCCGGGCTGATCGGCGCCAACTGACGCATGGAGCCGTCGCCGAAATATTCGCGATTGATGCGTACCGCCGGAAAAACAAAGGGAATTGCGCTGGAAGCCAGTAAATGATCCACCTTCAGCTCGGTCCGGATGCCGACACGCTGGGCGCGTCGCCAGGGTTCGAGTGAATCCGCCCCCTGGTAAAAGGCCAGGCTTTCGCCGGAGGTGTAACCGGATGCCGTCACCGAGATCGCATGCAGATGACCATCGGCAATCGAACGGCCGATGGCGCTGAAATCCAGCTGGGCCTCGAGCAACTCGCCCAGCGGCGCATTGTCGAGCAGCGAGCGGGGCGACTGGTTCACCAGCCAGCCGAAGAAAACGGCCGATCCCCAGCGCAACACCGATTCGGCGATCGCGAGGGTATCGGCGCGGTAGACATGGTCGACCCGCAAGTTGCGCCAGATGAAGGCGAGCTTGCGCACCGCCTCGTCGAAATTGGCCGAAAAAACCGCCAGTGCCACCGCATTGACGGCACCGGCGGAAGTCCCGCAGACGATCGGGAACGGATTTTCGGCGCGCTTGCTGCCCCATACATCCCGAATGGCGAGGAGCGCGCCGACCTGATAAGCCGCACGCGCACCACCGCCAGTGAGCACCAGCGCCGCCCTGCCCTCAGCCATACCGTCTCCCGTGATTTATCTCACGAGTGTAACGGCAACATGCGGCCGAGGCCTAGACGCTACCTCAGCGACCGGCTTCGACCACCGTCAGCGCCGTCATGTTGATGATCCGCCGCACCGTTGCCGTTGCCGTCAGGATATGAACCGGCTTGGCCGAACCAAGCAGGATCGGGCCGATGGTCATGCCTTCGCCAGCAGCGGTCTTCAGCAGGTTGAAGGCGATGTTGGCCGCGTCGAGGGTCGGGAAGATCAGCAGGTTGGCATCCTCGCTCATCTTGGCGTTGGGGAAGACCTGCTTGCGGATGCCTGCATCCAGGGCCGCATCGCCGTGCATTTCGCCTTCGACGTCGAGTTCGGGATGCTCGGTATGCAGCATCACCAGCGCCTTGCGCATCTTTTCGGCGGTCGGCGAATTGTCGGTGCCAAAGCTCGAATGGGACAACAGCGCGATGCGCGGCTGGATACCGAAACGACGCACTTCATCGGCGGCCAGACGGGTCATTTCAACCACCTGCTCCGGCGTCGGATCGTAATTGACGTAGGTGTCGCACAGGAACACCGTGCGCCCCGGCAGGGACAGCAGGTTCATGGTGTAGAAGTTGCGCACGCCCTTCTGACGACCCAGCACGGTTTCAACGAACTTGAGGTGCAGGCCGTGCATGCCGTAGGTGCCGCAGATCATCCCGTCGGCGTAGCCGAACTTGAGCAGCAGCGAGCCGATCAGCGTGGTGCGGCGACGCACTTCGCGCTTGGCGTAGTCAACCGACACGCCCTTGCGCTCCATCAGCGTGTGGTAATGCGACCACAGCTGGTCGAAGCGCGGATCGGAATCCGGATTGACCATCTCGAAGTCGATTTCCGGACGCAGACGCAGGCCGAAGCGTTCGATGTTGTCCACCACCACTTCCGGACGCCCGATGAGGATCGGCCGGCACAAGCCCTCGTCGACCACGGTTTGCACGGCGCGCAGCACGCGTTCGGCTTCGCCTTCGGCAAAGATGATGCGCTTGGGCGCCTGCTTGGCGGCCTGGAAGACCGGCTTCATGACCAGACCGGACTGCCACACGAAGTTGTTGAGCTGCTGGCGGTAGGCTTCGAAATCGGTGATCGGCCGCGTCGCCACGCCCGACTCCATCGCCGCCCGGGCCACTTCCGGCGCAATCTTGACGATCAGGCGCGGATCGAAAGGCTTCGGAATGATGTACTCGGGGCCAAAACCGGAGACGTTCTCGCCATAGGCCGCAGCCACGATGTCGGAAGCCTCGGCGCGCGCCAGCTCGGCGATCGCCTTCACGGCGGCCATCTTCATCTCGTCGGTGATGGTCGTGGCGCCCACGTCCAGCGCACCGCGGAAGATGAAGGGGAAGCACAGGACGTTGTTCACCTGGTTCGGATAATCCGAACGGCCGGTAGCAATCAGCGCATCGCTGCGCACCTTCTTGACCTCTTCCGGGAGAATTTCCGGGGTCGGGTTGGCCAGCGCCATGATCATCGGATTGGGTGCCATCCTGGCGACCATCTCCGGCTTCATCACGCCGCCGGCAGAGAGACCGAGGAACACATCGGCGCCCTCGATCACCTCGCCCAGCGTACGGGCCTCGGTCACCTTGGCGTAACGGTCCTTGATCGGGTCCATCAGCTTGGTGCGGCCCACATAGACAACGCCTTCCAGGTCGGTCACCCAGA
>ERZ724523.2308-NODE-2308-length-10949-cov-7.795300_pt1 | contig 10949 bp, 11 predicted proteins | sample MGYA00376056_ERZ724523 | MGnify/ENA primary metagenome ERZ724523 (study PRJEB28724, sample SAMN07190888) | wastewater metagenome | isolation source: influent of sewage treatment plant in Hong Hong | place: USA: Christiansburg, Virginia | collected 2016-03-01 ... | reverse complement strand
TCGGCCTACCGCCAGGGCAATGTGGGCATCGACTATGTGCACCGTTTCGATTCGGGCCAGCCCGGGCCGCATGTGCTGATCAATGCGCTCACCCACGGCAATGAGCTGTGCGGCATGGTGGCCGCCACGCACCTGCTCGACACCGGCGTGCGGCCCCGGTGCGGCACGCTGACCATCAGCTTTGCCAACGTGGCCGCCTACGAGTCGTTCAACCCCGCGCGCCCTTTTGACAGCCGCCAGCTGGTGCACAACCTCAACCGCGTGTGGTCGGCCGCAGAGCTGGACGGCACCGCCGACAGCCCCGAACTGGCCCGTGCCCGCGCCCTGCGCCCCGTGGTAGCCGCTGCCGATCACATTCTGGACATCCACTCGACCAGCCAGGATGTCGAGCCCTTCTGGGCGTATCCGGCCTATGCGCGCAATGCGGCGGTGGCCCAGGCCATTGGCAGGCCGCCTGTGCACCTGGTGATGCCGCAAGGCCTGGGTTCGGGCACGCCCCTCATCCAGCACGGCCGCCATGGCCTGGCCGACGGGCCTGGTGCGGCGCTGGTGGTGGAGTGCGGGCAGCATTTTCTGCAATCGGCGGCCGACATGGCGACGGCGGTGGCGCTGGATTTTCTGGCCCATTTCGGGCTGATCGAAGCGGCCCCCGGCAGACCGGCGCCTGGCCCGCAGCGCCGCTATGAGCTGCTGCAGACCTGCATGGTGCGCACGCCCGATTTTTGCTTTGTGCGCCCGCTGGTGGGCTTTGAGGTGTTTGCCAAAGATGCGCTCATTGCCACCGACGGGCCCCACGAGATTCGCGCCCTGTGCGATGGCTGCACCGTCATGATGCCCACGCGCGAGCCCATCGTGGGCCGCGAGGCGGTCTACCTGACGCGGCCCCTGTGAGGGCCAGTGGCCGGGGCCTCAGAAAGACGAACCCGGCTGGGCCATGAAGGCCAGCTCGCCCGGCGTGGACACGCGCCCCAGTGCGGCATTGCGGTGCGGATAGCGGCCAAACCGCGCAATGACGTCGCGGTGCAGCACCTCGAAGCGCAGGTTGTTCTCCAGCCCCGGCTGGTCAAACAGCACCATGGCCTGGGCGTGGATGGCGGGCGATTCGCTGTGCATGTAGGGCAGGTAGGCAAAGGCCCGCTGCGCCGGGGGCAGGGTGGCATCGTGGCCACCGGCCACCAGCTCCTGGGCCAGCACCAGGGCCTGGGCATCCTGTGCAAACGCCAGCGGCGTGCCGCGATGGATGTGGCGCGAGAACTGGTCGAGCACCACGATCTCGGCCAGCCGCCCCTGCGGCGTGGCGCGCCACTCCCACAGCTCGCAATGCTGCGCCGCCTGCCAGATGGGCCCAAAACGCACGCGGATCATGGCGTCGATCGCGTCTTCCTGGGCAAAGTGCTGCGCGGGCGAGAGTTCTTCGAACCAGAAATGAAGGATGTCTTCGGCTTGCATGGCAATGGTTTATGTGTCAAAAATGGCTCTAGCGCTTGATGATAAAGCGCGACGTGCTATGAAAAACATAGTTGCCGGTTCGGTGCCCCGCACAGGCCTTCGGCCACTGGCCGTGCCTGGCTAGCGTGCACCCGGCGAGGCGTGCCAGGGCAGCCGTGTCAGCAGCCGTTGCCAGTCTGCCGTGGGGACTGCAGCACCGTTGTCTGGCAGCACGGCCTGCACTTCTGCGGCACGGGGTGGGCTCCACGCAGGCAGCTGCAAGCCGCTGTCAAATACCAGGGCCGCGCCCGACACGGGGTGCGGCACGGTCAGCTGCCAGGCGTGCAGCCACAGCCTTTGCTGGCCCAGCCGATCGGCCCACCAGCGGTTGATGGGGCCCTTGCCATGGGTGGCATCGCCAATGATGGGGTGCGCCAGGTGCTTGAGGTGGCGGCGGATCTGGTGGCGCCGCCCGGTGGTGGGCACGGCCTCTACCAGCGAGGCGCGCGTGGTGGCAAAGCGGGCGTCGCTGGCCTCGGGCAGCGTGAGCTGTGCCAGGCGGAAAAAGCGCGTGTGGGCATTTTGCACGGCGGCATCCGCCGGGGCATCGTCGGGCTTGAGGGCGTGGTCCACTTCCACCGCTTCGGGCGCCCAGCCGCGCACCATGGCCAGGTAGCGTTTGTGCGTCGCCCCGTGCTCAAACGCCTGCGACAACGCGCGTGCAGCCGCGCTGTGCAGCGCCATCACCAGCACGCCGCAGGTGCCCTTGTCGAGCCGGTGCACGGGGTACACATGCTGGCCCAGCTGGTCGCGCAGGGTTTGCATCACAAAACGCGTTTCGCCCGCATCCAGCCCCGTGCGGTGCACCAGCCAGCCGGCGGGCTTGTAAACCGCCACGAGGTGCTCGTCGCGCCAGAGGATGTGCAAGGGGGGCATGGCGGGGGTGGCGGGTGGCAAACAGCGGACACGTAGGGAAGGCGCGCATTGTGCAGCACGCCCGCCTGCCTACACTGCATCGACTACCGTTTGTGCAGAGGATTCACGTTATGTCAGGTGGAGACTGGAAGGACATGTACGCCGCCGCAGTGGAGGGCGATTTGGCGCTGGTGCGCTACCACATCAACGCGGGCGTCAACCCCAACTACCAGCACCCCGAGATTTTGTGCACACCGCTGGTTGCCAGCCTCATCCACGGCCACAGCGACATCGCGCGCTATCTGCTGGAGCATGGTGCCGACCCTCAGTTGCGCTCGGACTTTGACGACATGACCCCACTGGAAGCAGCGCGCCGCCACCAGCGCACCGAGCTGGTGGCCCTGCTGCAGGCCCGGGGCGCGCAGGAGGAGCGCAAGCCCTTCTGGTGGCGCTGGCTACCGGTCTGATTGGACGGCCGCGGGGGGCGTTCAGCCCAACTGCGCAGCTTCCTTGGCCCGTAATTTGGCCGCGATGTATTCGCCATGGGTCACATGCAGCAAGCCCGCCACCTTGCTGATGGTGTGGTTCTCGTTGGCATCAACATGGGCATCGGCATAGGCCACCTGCCACATGGCCTCGACCAGGTGGATTTTCTGGTCCTGCGTGAAGTGGTCGTTGAGGCTGCTGGTAAAGCGCTGGTAGTCGTAGGCCGTGCGCGAGGTGGTCACGGCCAGCTCCAGCAGGCGCTCCAGCTCGTCATCGCTCAGCGCAAACTTGCCGCGCAGCGCAGCCACCATGGTGGTGCGCTCGGCCGTGTCCATCGATGATTCGGACCGCACCACCTCGACCAGCAGCACGGCGGCGGCCAGTTGCACGGCGTGCTCGCGCTGTGCGGGCGATTGGCTGGGGGCAGGCTGGGCAAAACTGTCAAACAGATCTTTGAGTGTCTTTAGCATGGGGCTTTGGGGTCTGGCGCAGGGCGGCGTGAGAAAAGGACAACGGTGGAGGGGCGCAGCGCGGCATTGGTTCCCATGGCGCACGGTGTGCGAACGGGGCTGGCAAGGACCGGCAAGCAATGGCAAGGGCTGGCAAGGGCTGTTGAGGCCTGGTCAGTTTGCCGCAGGGCATGTGCCACCGTGCCTTCGCCCACCGCTGGGCGGCCCGGCGACAATCGGCGCCCATGATGAAGAAAACCATACTCCCCCTGCAACTGCTGGTTGCGCCCGACAAGAACGACCCCGCGCCGCTGGTTTTGTACCACGGGCGCAACTGCCCCGACGGCTTTGGCGCCGCGCTGGCCGCGTGGCTTTATTACGGCGAGGGCGCCGAATACCTGGGGCTGGATCACGGCGATGTCAGCACGCTGGACGATCTGCCGCCCGTGGCGGGCCGCGCGGTCTACATCCTCGATTTTTCGTTCTCGGCCGAGGTCCTGCACGCCATCGAAGAGCGCGCCACCAAGCTCGTGATGCTGGACCACCACAAAAGCGCCGCCGAAAAACTGACCGGTTTTGCCTGCCGCTGCGGTGTGGTGCACTTTGACATGAACAAGTCGGGCGCCCGGCTGGCATGGGAGTTCTTTCACCCCACGCAGCCCGTTCCGCCACTGCTCCAATACATCGAAGACCGCGACATCTGGAAATGGGAGTTCCCCGAGAGCGCGGGCTTTCTGTCGGCCCTGGACATGGAGCCCCAGACGTTTGCGCGCTGGCACGAGATTGCCGCCTTCACGCCTGAGCAGCTCACGCAGTTCATGGCGCGCGGCGCGGCCATGGACGAAAAATACCGCAAGCTCGCGGCCGACATTGCCGAGGGCGCACAGCCCCTGGTGTTCAACGGCATCGAGGGCCTGATGGTCAACGCCCCCGGCATGTTCCACAGCCTGGTGGGCGACCTGTTGTCCGCCAAAACCGGCACCTTTGCGCTGATGTGGAGCGCGGGCACCAAGGGCGTGAAGGTGGGCCTGCGCGCGCAGCGCAATTTCGACTGCATTGCGCTGGCTGAAAGCATGGGCGGTGGCGGCCATGCGCAGGCCTGCGGTTTCAAGATGGGGCCCGAGCGGCTCGTCGAATTGCTGAGCGGCGTTTTCAACGCCCAGCCTGCAGCCACTGCCTGAAGGACGGCGGGGCGCGGAGCTGCCCCAGTTGCCTCATTCGCCCCAGTCGCCCCCCAGTCTGGGTCAGCGCTGGTGCCGCTGCCGATAGCTCCACGGCGCCAGCGGGCGGGGCTGTGCCCACAGCCCCTTTCGGCTGGCACGGGCCTGCTGCTGCAATCGCGCCAGGTGCGGATGCGCGCTGGCATAGGGCGTGTACACCCACGCCATGCCCGCGCCCACCTGCGCCGCTGCCACATCGGTGCGGCCGCAGCGCACGTTGGCCACAGTGCGGCCATAGGCATCGCGCGCGAGGGGGCGCAGCGTGGCGCGTTGCCTAAAACACAGCTGCGCCAGGTGTTGCCGTGCCCGCTGGCCAAACGCCTGTTTGCGCTCGGGGGCATCAATGGCGGCGATGCGCACGGTGACTTGCTGGTAAGCGCCGGGCGTGCCGCAACGGGCGGTGAGGGTGTCGCCGTCGCTGATGGCGACGACCAGGCAAAGCAGGGCAGAGACAGGCAAGGGTGAAGCGGATAAATAAATGGGAGCCGTTTCAGGGCGCGCATGGCGCGTGGCGGGCGGCTTGCCGCACGGGTTGCGCGGCAGCACTGCGGCAAGTTGGCCGCGCAACGAAGGGGCGACTATAAGCCCGGCGGTGGCGGTGGTGTCTGCATCGGCATCGGCAGCCGCTGTTTCCGCAACCCCGCCGCCGGGTGCCGCATGCCCAAACCATGCCCAAACCATGCTCAATCAATGGGCAACGCGTTCCAGCCCAGTGCGGGCGCGGGTTTGGCGGGTTATGCCCGTGGTTTTCCACAGACCAGCCCACAGGTGCTGGGCATAACCCAATGGCACTGCCCGGGCGTGCCGCCAGGCAGATCGCCTGGGGCGCCGGCCGAGGATGGGAGTAGAGGGCGTAATTTAACGTCAAATACGGCTTTTGTCCTTATGTATAAAGCGCGAGTAGCTATTAAAGTAATAGCGATTGGGCGCCGCTGATTCTGGGTTTGCACGGGTTTCTGGTGCGCCATTCAACTTGCGTGCCTAAAAATGCGGCATCGCCCGCAAAGCCAGTGGTGGCGCGGGTAACGCGGCTTCTTCAGGGGCTTATCCACAGGGTGTTGCACACGGGGCGGGCATAACCTGCAGGGGATGGCCTGCGCAACCCTCGTGCGTCGATGGTGCTGCGGATCGAAAGGGGCCACCAGGCGTCTTTTTGCAGTCAATGGCTGGGATGTTGGCAACAAAAGCAACGCAGAAGACTGCGCGAGACCGCGCCATCACCGACTGCAGGCAGCGATGCAGGCCGCCCCAGGAGCGACAACAAATGGCGAGGTGACGTAGCTGCCAACCCAGGCGGACAGGCGGGGGGGGCCTGGGCTGGGTGCGTCAGCGCGGCGTTGGTGTCTGCGCTGTGGGCTGGGCGGGCAGGGCGATCAGGCGCCGGGGGTGTGCGGCCAGTGCGCTGCCTGCCGCCAGGCCCACTGTGTCGGCCAGCCAGTCGGACCATTCGCCATAGCGCCAGCCGGTGGCGGCCTGCGCCAGTTCGATGGCGCCGCCAAAGGCCAGCAGGGCGATGGCCACGCGCCAGGGCTGGCGCGGGTAGGCCAGCAGGCCCAGCGAGGCCAGTGCGGTGAAGGCCAGCGCGTGCTGGGCCTTGTCCCACAGGCTGAAGACCTGTGCCGGCAAATAGTTGGTGGGCATCAGCGACAGCACCGCCACGCACAGCGCCAGCGCCCAGAACCCCCACACCAGAACCCGTTGCTGCTGGCGCAGCATGTGCACTGCGGCCCTCATGCGGCACCGTCTGCCTGCGCGGGCAGGTGGCGCTCCAGCAGACGCACCAGCGTGTGCAGCAGCCGGTTGACGGGTGTGGCAATGCCCAGCGCCTCGCCCCGGCGCACGATGTAGCCATTGAGGTGGTCGATCTCGCTGCGCTTGCCGCGCGCCAGGTCTTGCGCGGTGGACGACATTTGCCCAGGCATGGTGGCCGCCAGGTGCAGCACGGCGTCAAGGGTGTCCGCCGGCAGAGCGATGCCGCTGGCCTGCGCTACGCGCTGGCACTCGTGCACGATGTCTTGCATCACCTGGGGCACGGCCAGGCCGGGGCTGTTCATGATCTCGCCATAGGGCAGCCGGGTGATGGCCGACAAGGCGTTGTAGGCGCAGTTGAGCACCAGCTTGGCCCACAGCGCGCTGGCCACGTTGTCGGACACCTGCACGGGTACGCCCGCCGCGCCCAAGGTGGCGGCGATGTCTGCGCTGGCGGGCGATGGCGCAATCACCAGCTCGCCGCGCCCGTGGTGCCGCACATGGCCCGGCCCCGCCATCTCGGTAGCCACATACACCACGGCCGGGATGACGGGGTGGCCAATGGTCGCCTGCAGGCGCTCGGCGTTGTCCACGCCGTTTTGCAGGCTGAGCACCACAGCGCCCTCGGCCAGGTGCGGGGCCAGCGCGCGGCCCGCGCTCTCGGTGTCGGTGGATTTGACGCAAAAAAGCACCCATTGCGCGCCATCTGCGGCGCTGGCATCGGTGCTGGCGGCCACGCGCACCCGTTCAGTGAAGGCCTGCGTTTCAAGCAGCAGGCCGCTGGCGTTGATGGCCGTGGCGTGGTGCGCGCGGGCAATCAAGGTGACCTCGTGGCCTGCGCGCGCCAGCATGCCGCCGTAGTAGCAGCCCACGGCACCCGCGCCCATCACGGCAATTTTCATGGAACAACCTTTGTCTCAAGCCCGGCGGGCGCTGGTGGCAGGCTGAGCACCGCCCTGCCGTCGCAGCCAGCCCGTTTTCGGGCAAAGGCGCCATTGTGCGATGCCCGCGCCCACCGCATGGCCCGCCGGGGAACCGGCCACCCCCTTTGTGGTCAGATGCCCAGTGGCATGATGATGCGATGCCCGCGAAAAATTTCACCCCGAGGAGTGCCCGGCTTTGAGTCTTTTCTGGATGCCCCAGCGCACCTCTTTTCACGCTGCTGAAACTGCGCCCATGGGGCGCCGTGCTTTGAGAGCCGCCCTGTGCCTGTGGGCCGGGTTGGGCGTTGTTGCCCTGTTGGCCGGTTGCTCCGCGCCAGCCAAGGTGTATTCGCCCCAAGAGAGTTTTGGTTCGGTGGCCACCTATTCGCGCCTGTTCGACGCCGCGCCCGCGCAAACCTGCGAGGCCGCCCGGCGTGCGCTGCTCAGCCAAGGCTACATCATCAACACCCATGTGCCCGAAATGGTGGAAGGCCGCAAGAACTTTCAGCCCGAGGCCGACGCCCACCTGCAGATGATGATTCGGGTGGTGTGCGTGCCCGAAAGCGCCAACGGCAAGATCAGCCTGGGCTTTGTGACCGCCCTGCAAGACCGCTACACCCTCAAGAAAACCAACAACTCCGCCAGCCTGGGCGTGGGCGGCGTGGGCTCGGTGTCGTTGCCCTTGTTGTCCACGGACGAAGCCCTGATCAAGGTGGGCAGCGAGACCATTGCCTCGGATGGTTTCTACGACAGTTTTTTTGAGCTCGTCAGCCGCTACCTGGTCATGGGTGAGGGGGCGGTGGAATAGTGCGTGCGGGGTGAGATTCGTCCAGCCCCCGCCTCATTCAAGCCATTTCAGTCGGCCCAGTCGCCCGGCGCCAATCCCTCCAGCGTGTGCGGCCCGATGGCCGCGCGAATGAGCCGCAGCGTGGGGTGGCCCACGGCGGCCGTCATGCGGCGCACCTGGCGGTTGCGGCCCTCGCGGATAACCAGCTCGATCCACGCCGTGGGGATGGCCTTGCGCTCGCGGATGGGCGGGTTGCGCGCCCATACGGCAGGCGGTGGCTCCAGCAGGCGCGCGCGCGCTGGCAGCGTGGGGCCATCGTTGAGCTGCACGCCCCTGCGCAGCTCGTCCAGTGCGGGCTTTTGGGGTATGCCCTCTACCTGCACCCAGTAGGTTTTTTCCATCTTGAAGCGCGGGTCGGCAATGCGGGCCTGCAGCTTGCCGTCGTTGGTCAGCAAGAGCAGGCCCTCGCTGTCGGCATCCAGCCGCCCGGCCACATACACGCCGGGCAGATCGATGTAGTCCTTCAGGCCCTGCCATTTGCCCTCGGCCGTGAACTGGCTGAGCACGCCATAGGGCTTGTTGAAGCGGATCAGGCGGGCGGTCATGGGCGTTGGGTTGACGGGGTGTGCGCGTTGAGCGGGCTGCCGAGCATAGCTGCTGCACGCCGCGTGCCGGAGTGCATGGATGCTGGTGGATCGATGCTGCCAGATCAGTGCCGTCCGCTGCCGCTTTCACGGTTTCGGCGGGCTCTGCGCTTGCGGTCTTTCGCGCTTGTACGTGCGGGCGCCCCAGGCCAGCGCCTGATATTTTTCAACGCCGGGTCAGGCGAGAGGGCGTGGTTCCAAGGGTAAAATCGCAAGCCAGCGCTACTGGCGCTTGCGCTAGTCGCTATCTATTCGATAGCGCATTATTCTGGCATGTGTTGCCTGACCCCCACCAAGGAATCAAGGAGACACCCCATGGTCACCATCCAGCTCGACATCGCCCAAACCATCGGCATCGCCGCCATCTTGCTGGTGGTGGGTGAGTTCATCAAAAAGCGCGTGAATGTGCTCGCGCGCTACTTCATCCCCGGCCCCATCATTGGCGGGCTGGTGTTCTCGGTCATTGCGCTGGTGGGCCACCAGACGGGCCTGTTTGCGTTCGAGTTCTACGACAACATGCGCGCGTTTTTGCTGCTGGTGTTTTTCACCACCATCGGCTTTTCGGCCAGCTTTGAGCTCTTGAAAAAAGGCGGCGTGGGCGTAGCGCTTTTTCTGGCGGCTGCCGTGGGGCTGGTGGTGCTGCAAAACCTGCTGGGCGCCGGGCTGGCGGCCGCGCTGGGCGTGCATCCGCTGATTGGTGTGGCGGCCGGGTCCATCTCGCTCACGGGCGGGCATGGCACATCGGCGGCGTTTGGACCGCTGCTGGAGCAGGCCGGCGCCGCTGGTGCGCTGCCCGCCGCCATTGCGGCGGCCACCTACGGCCTGGTGTCCGGCTGCGTGATTGGCGGCCCGCTGGGCACGCTGCTCATGCGCCGCAACGGTTTGCACCCCACCGGTGCCGCGGCGGGCGTGAAGCCTGATGCCACCCTCTTGCAGGCACCGTCATCCGCACTCACCGGCGACACGGTGATGTACGCCAGCATCCTGATCACTGTGTCCATTGGCGCGGGCACGCTGCTGGTCAACTGGCTCAAGGGCATGGGCATCACGCTGCCTTCGTACCTGGGGCCCATGCTGGTGGCCGCCGTGGTGCGCAACATCATCGACTGGCGCGATGCCGAGCTGCCACTGCGCCAGTTCGAAGTGGTGGGCAATGTGTCGCTGGCGTTCTTTCTGGCCATGGCGCTCATGTCGATGAAGCTGTGGGAGCTGGCCGAGGTGGCCGGGCCGCTGCTGGTGATCCTGCTGGCGCAGACCGTGCTGATGTTTGCGTATGCCTACTTCGTCACCTTCCGCGTGGTGGGGGGCGACTACGACGCCGCCGTCATTGCCGCTGGCCACTGCGGCTTTGGCATGGGCGCCACGCCCAACGCCATGGCCAACATGCAGGCTTTTACGGCTGCCAATGGCCCATCGGTGAAGGCGTTTTTTGTGATTCCGCTGGTGGGCTCGCTGTTCATCGACTTCTTCAACGCGGTGATCATCACCGGGTTCATGAACTACTTGAAGTAGCGCCGTGCAGTCGCGCAGCCTGGGAGGCGGGCGTGGCCTGGGCGAGGGCCGCCGAACAAGGGCCGCCCCGCAGTGAGGGCGGCGTCCCCCTGGGGGGAAGGCGCGCAGCGCCTCAGGGGGGCTACAAAAACAATGCGGGGTCCACCATGGTGCGGTTCAGCATCACGCCCCAGTGCAGGTGCGGGCCCGTCACGCGGCCGGTGGCGCCCACCTTGCAGAACGCTTCGCCGGCCCTCAGCACATCGCCCACGCGCACGTCCATGCTGCTCAGGTGGCAGTACATGGTGAGCAGGCCCTGGCCGTGGTCCAGCCACACGGTGCCCCCGTTGAAGAAGTAGTCGCCCACGTCAATCACCTTGCCCGGCAGCGGCGCCACGATGGGCGTGCCCGTGGCGGCGGCAATGTCCATGCCGCTGTGCGGATTGCGCGGCTGGCCGTTGAACACGCGCCGCAGCCCGAACGAGCTGGAGCGCCGCCCCGGCACCGGCACCTGCATGCGCAGCGACTGCAGCGCACCGCCCGCGGGCTGCTCGCTGAACGTGGCCATCACCTGCGCCTGGTGGTCGCGCTCGCGCTCAAAGCGGGCCTGGTCCTGGGGCGACAGGTCCACCGTGCGTGGCGACACCTTCAGGTGCTGCTCTTTGTACTGCTTGGGCGCCACGGTGTAGGCCACCTGCCGGGTGCCGCCATCGGCGGTGGCCACGGTGATGTGCGCATCGCCCGGCATCGCCGCCAGCGGTATGCCCACCACGGCGGTCCATTCGATGGCATCGCCCAGCACCAGCACCGGCACATCGGCATGGCCCTGGCGCGCCTGCGCCACCCGGCGCGTGGCC
>ERZ724523.2307-NODE-2307-length-10950-cov-6.578706_pt1 | contig 10950 bp, 6 predicted proteins | sample MGYA00376056_ERZ724523 | MGnify/ENA primary metagenome ERZ724523 (study PRJEB28724, sample SAMN07190888) | wastewater metagenome | isolation source: influent of sewage treatment plant in Hong Hong | place: USA: Christiansburg, Virginia | collected 2016-03-01 ... | reverse complement strand
CTGGGCCGAACAGATTCGGGCGCAAGCGCGTACCGCGGCCGATCATTTGCCAGCACTTGACCCAGCATTTGACCGGCTTTGCGAACACCAGGTTGACCACTTCCGGCACGTCGATGCCGGTGTCGAGCATGTCCACCGAGATGGCGATGCGGAAGTCGTTATCCGGCTTTTTGAACTCCTTGATCAGGGTATCCACGTGCGGAATGGCATTGTGGATGACCTTGCAGACCTTGGTGCCGTACTGCGGGTAAAGCTTGCAGAAGAGCGCTTCCAGATGCTCGGCGTGGTCCTGGCGCTGGGCGAAGACGATGGTCTTGCCGACCAATGAGCCAGTCTCATCCTTGATGCCGTTGTTGATCAGGTTTTCCAGGATGATGCGGTCGGTGTCTTCACTGAAGATCTTGCGACCAATGTCCTTGCCGGCGATGGTGGTGCGCTTTGCTTCTTCCTCACCGAGGTCATCCTCAAGCTGACGCTTCTGCTCGTCACTCAAGTCGTTGTAGTGAATGCCGTCACGAAGGAAATCGGTAGTGAGGTCGCGCACGCGGAACGGACTTAGGTACGGCGGTTCATGGTTGATGGCGGCGTCCAGACCGAACTCAAAGGTAGGGTCGGTTGTTTCACAGTCGAAGATATCGAAGGTGTTGCGGGCGATAAATTTCACCGGGGTGGCGGTGAGACCGATCTGCAGGGCGTCGAAGTAATCAAACAGGTCACGGTACTTGTTGTAGATACTGCGGTGGCTTTCGTCAGCGATGATCAGGTCGAAGAAGCCCACATCGAGCTGGGCGAAGCGATTCATCATGCCTGGGTAAGTGGCGATGTAGACGCGAGCGGTCTGATCCACTTTGTTGGTTTCGCCAATCACGCAGCGTGGCTCGCTGGGCAGGTTCTGCTTGAAGGCCTCATCAGCCTGCACACGCAGCTCCTTGCGGTCACAGAGAAACAGCACACGCTTGGCCCAGCCGGTACGCAGCAGCAACTCGGCCAGAGCGATGGCCACACGTGTTTTGCCGGTGCCGGTGGCCTGAATGATCAGAGCCTTGCGCCGTTGCTTTTGGAAGTGCCCAGCAACGGTTTTGATCGCCTCGATTTGGTATGGCCTATCGGCAATGCTCAGCTCTGGGTTATGTCTTTCCAGCTCGGCGACGCGGTACTGCCGTTGGTAGATAAGGTATTCAAGGCTGTCCTTGCTGTAGAGGCCATACACCGGGCGGTAAGTGTTGTACTGCTTGTCGTCCCAGATAAAGGTTTCGTAGCCGTTGCTGTAGAAAATCACCGGGCGCTGCATGCCCATGCACTCGAATCCATCGGCATACATGCGGGCCTGCTCACGCCCGGCCTGCAAGCTGACATTGCCGGATTTTTTGGCCTCAATCACTGCAAGAGGCTGACCGTTATCACCCCACAGCACGTAGTCTGCACGGCCCTTGCCGGAGACGTTACCGGGGAAGTCGACGTCCACTTCCTGGCCGACCTGCGCCGGATTGCTGACATCCCAGCCGGCCTGCAGAAGCATGGCATCGATCAGCAGTGCGCGGGTTTTGGCTTCGCTCCATTGCAAGCTGTCAGCAACCTTCTGGCTCTGCTGCTGACGCTTCTGCTGGTCTGGCTTGGCGGGCGCTTCGATCTTGTCGAGGTGACGGGTACGCTCCTGCTCCAGCTTGTCCATGACGCGCTGCAGCTCTTCCTGCTGCTTCTGTAGCTCCTTCTCGTAGCTGGATACAGATTGCTGGAGCTGACTCAGCGCGGCGGTCGGGTCTTTAACCTCAACGAATACCGGAAGCGCACCCTGCGCAACGCCGTAGTATTTGACGGCCATGTACTTGGCTAGTTCGTGTGCGGCATTCAAGGCCAGCTTGGCGTTACGTACATCACCCTCACCGCCGTGGGCAGTGTCGTTGCCCTGAATGCGCAGGAAGTTGATCTGATAGACCAGCGACTTGCTGACGCAGTCATTGAATACTGGGCTTTTCACCAGATCGTAAAAGCCCGACTGCGGCAAGCGCGGCAGCAACTCTTCCTTGTAGATAGCTTTGGTCAGCTCTTCGGCAAAGCTACGCAGGCGCGTCAATGCGCTGCCTGGATCAATATGCAGCACCGCTTCGGCAAGGCCAGCCAGATTGGCCAGCAACTCGTTGCCGGGCCGGAGGAACTCGAAATTAACTGATTTCATAAAGGCGATTCTGTCCATAGCGGTCCTATTAGCGAGGACCGTGCCAGTTTTATTCGATGCCGTATTTGTCCATCCAGTTGCTCAGCGTTTGCTGGCTTTTTAGGCCTAGCAGGCTGGCAGCCCGGGTTTTGTTGTTGCCGGAAATCGTTAGCGCCTTGCGCAGATAATGCCCTGCAAAATTGGCAATTACTTCTTGTAGATCAATGCCTTGCGAAACATCCAGGGCCAATACATCGACCTCGGCCTGCGGCAGTTTGAACAGTGCTTGCTCGATATCGTGAGCAGCAATCAAATCGCCGGGGCACCAGAGTGCTGCGCGCAACAAGGTGGATTGCAGTTCACGGACATTGCCACGCCAGAGGTGCCGAAGGATAAGATTCTTTGCTTCCGCGGAAATTTTCTTATCACCGAGACTGGAATCCTGACTGGCAATGCCTGCCAACAGTTTTTCCGACAGTAACAGCAGATCACCTTCGCGCTCTCTGAGCGGCGGAAGGTGCAATACACCCACGGCGATGCGATAGAACAGGTCTTCACGGAAGCGTCCATGCGAGACATCCAGCATCAGGTTGCGGTGTGTGGCGGTAATCAACCGCACATCGACCTTGAGTTCCTGGTTCGAGCCTACCGGGGTAAAGGTGCCTTCCTGTAGTACGCGCAGAAGCCGCACCTGCACATCTGGCGTCAGCTCGCCGAACTCATCTAGAAATAGCGTGCCGCCATTGGCCTGCTGGAACACCCCGGGGCGATCCGCAATCGCGCCGGTGAATGCGCCCTTCTTGTGGCCAAACAAGGTGGAGTCAATCAGTTCCGGCACGATGGCACCGCAGTTCACCGCAACAAAGGGCGCCGCAGAGCGTGGGCCGGCATTGTGAATGGCGCGGGCAAACAGCTCTTTGCCCGTGCCGGTTTCACCGTAAATCAGCACCGGAACCTGCTTCGCCGCGAGTATTTGCGCCTGCGCCTTGAGTGCCAGCATGCGCTCGCTCTGCGTCACGATGCTGTCGAAGGCTGCATCCACGGGGGCATCCAGCCCGGCGAGCTGGACAAGCTTGTCGGTGCTGATGGTATTGGCAGCGGGTACGTACTCAGCTGCGATCTCGAAAGGCACTTCGACCTGCTGGACGCCCTGTTCAAGTGAGGACTGGTAGAAGGTCGCTGGATAGCGCGTCTTTCCCAGCAGAATCCACACCGCTTGCATAGCCGGTGTGCCGGGACTGAGCAGAATGGAAAGCTGATTGGCGGAAGTACTCAGGCGCTTTAAATGCTGGCTGGCGGCCTGGTAGATTTCCCCGAAGTGAACGGGGGAAGACAGGGAAACGTAATGCGCAGTAATTGGTACATCGACTTGCTCACACAGCCAGGCCAAATAGGGCTCAACGCGCTCGGCGGGGTATGAGCAAAGAAGCTCGACGCTATCAACCGCCACCGTGTTCAGGGTCGCCAGAATCGGGCCTGCCTCAGCACCTGCAACTGCTTTGAGATCATTCCCGCCAACCCAGCTGGCCAATACGCGCTGCTTCTTTACCACTGTCCCTGTACTCCCGGCCTCCCTCTTGCCCATTAGCAGGCAGGAGAAAAAATGTGCTCTGGTTCGCGGCCGGATAGTAAACCAATCCTTCAACCCTGGTCTTTAACTGCCTGACTGGATGTTCAAGTTGCGCTGTAGCAACAGCGCGACTTTTTCTCCAAGCAAAGATTGGTATGTGCTGCTGCCGGGGTAGAACAACGAAGGGGCCTTTCGGCCCCTTGTGAACTTAGTTAGCCAACAAGCTTTCAAGCTTCTCGATCAGGTAATCCAGCGGGCTACGCCCCTCCAGGCGTTTTTCGAAAACTTCGTTGCGGTGGTAGGCGACCCAGGTTTCGAGGGCATGCCGGTTATCCTTCTCGTAGCCAGAGCCAAGGACGCAGATAAGCTCTGTGCCATGGGGGTTCTCAAGGTAGTGACTCATGGCTGAAGCCAGATGCTTGAGGTACTTATGCTCGCGAGCCTCCATCGATGGATGCAGAGGAGTCACGTTGTCACGTTTGATCAGTTTCATGGTGGAACTCCTCAGGCCTTGAGATTAGCTTTAATCAGGTTGTCGAATGCACTGCCGTCACGGCGAGTCAGGTTGGGGACATAGCGCGAATAGACACGGAACAGCATCTCGGTGGTCGTGTGCCCCATCTGCCTGGCAATCCACTCCGGGTTTTCACCGGCAGCCAGCCACAGGGTCGCGGCCGTATGACGGGTTTGGTAGGGGCGCCGCCTGCGCAAACCCAAGTGACGCAGTAGCGGATACCAAACCCGGTCGTTGATGTTGCGGTATGCGTGCGGCGTGCCTTCGCGGGTGCAAAAGACGAACTGCCCCGTGCCGGTTTTCTCCCGCTGGCCGACTAGCGCCTGGTAAACCGGTTCCGACATCTCGATCTCACGCTGTGAGCCATCGTTCTTCGTATAGTCGAGCTTGCCACCCACCCATGTTTCGCGGATCAGGATCTGCCGTCTCTGGAAGTCGATGTACTTCCACTGCAAGCCATCAATTTCGGCAGTTCGCATGCCGGTAAAAAAGCGCACTGTGTAGTAGCTGCTGAAGTCTTCACGCACAGTTCTGAGGATCTGCAACACCTCATCCAAGGTAAAGGGCTCCACATCGGTCTTAGGAACTTTCAACGATTTGATGTTGAGGTATGGCGAAGTAAACTCGAACCGGTCAGCTGCCTCACAAAGGATCATGCGCAATGGCGTCATGATGTGGTTGATTCGCGTCGCTGTCAGACTCTGACCTTTCTGCCCGGGGACTTTGCCGAGTGCCGAGCGGAAGGACAGAAGTTCTGCTTTGGTGATGGCGCTGACCTCTTTTTTGCCGAACTCAGGCAGCAAATGCTTATTGAGGGTGAGACGCACGGTTTTAATGTGAGTGTCTCGCCACTCCACGCTCATCTCTTCAAACCACAGTTCGGCGAAATCCTTGAACAGAGGCGTTTTCAGTGATGTGCAACCAGCTTGCAACCGGCTGAATTCCTGCACTTTGCTGCTTTGTGGAAAGTAGGTTTCATAATCGAAGGTTCCAAGCGTGACCTCGGCCTCGATTCGCTCAAGGATCTTCTCCAGCCTTTTTCGGTTAGCAGGCGTATCAGGCAGCGTTGTCTGCTCCCGGCAGCGCTTGTCCAGAAAGGTGAAGTCGAAAAATAATTTCTGGTTGTCCGAACGTGAGCGAATCTTACCCATGACAGATGCCTCCACCTGCCATGGGAACCAGACCAGAGACACGCGAAAATTTCTGCATGTCCTCTTCTACGGCTTCCCAGATAAAAAGGATTTTGCGGCCGCCGAACGGGCGGAAGTAATGAATACCTTCGAGCAGAACTGAATCTTTCAAGCGGTTGCGGATGGTACGAGCGTCGTACTTCATACGCGTCGCGAGCTCTTCGGTAGTCAGGTAAGTGTGAGACATGGCTATGCCCTCTCTGCTAAATTGAACGACAGCGGATTCTTATGAGCCTCTGAATACTCATAATGATCTCCTGTAGATCAATATAACGCTCATTTTGAGCTTTGCAAGGACAAAATGATCTTCTGAAGATCATTTCTGGAGATTGTGATGGTCAAGTGCCATTTATCTCGCTTACTCGGCGAGCGGAAACTGAAGATAAGTGACGTGGTCAGGGACACTGGGATCAATCGCGGAACCCTCACGCGGCTCTATCACGAGACCGCGCAGCGGGTGGAGCTCAAGGACCTGGAAACGATCTGCCTGTACCTGAATTGCCAGGTGGGTGACTTACTGGAACTGCAGGATGATCCGGAGGGCTGAATGCCCTCCGGACTTATTCAGGCCCGGAAATGCCAGTCGATGGAAGCCATCAGCATCAGGTAGCGCAAGGCGGCGCCGGAGTGATGGTTCTGCTCTTGAGCGGTGAGCTCTCCACCTGGTAAACGCAGTGTCACTCGAATGCCCACGTGGCTGTTCCGGGTGCTTTGATTCTCTGGAACTTGCTCAATGATCTTTAGACGAGGTTTTCCCAGGACCGTCCGCCAACGGCTTTTGGTTTGCCTGGACGTGCGCGTGTCGTAAATGATGAACTCAGTGTCAACTACAGGGATGCCCAGTTCAGATAGCAGCCAGAGGTACTCGCGGGCACTCTGCTTATCTTCGCCAATGTAGAAGCGTAATGTCGTATCGCTCGACCAGCAGCGCTCCACAAAGTCATCCACTACCCGACAAGCTTTGGCCTTATGCCGGCTGTCCAGCAAGCGGTAGAGCCGTTCTGCGTAAACAGCTACTCCGGCTACGCCTCCATGCTTGGGTGGCCGTGGAATAAACTCCACTGGATCATGTTGATCATCCGATACAGGTCCTTGAAGGCGATGCTTACCGAGACGACTGATGTACTTCGCTCGCTCCAGCATGCCTAACTGATCGACCTCGGGAAACTCAATCCACTCCATGTTGACCGCCTGCCCTGACTCCGCATAAGCCTGGTAAGCGAGCATGGATGAGATTTCAGTCATTCTCGTCAGCGCCCACCCCTCATCACATTTCTGGAGACGGCTTAGCGGGCGCTTAACTTTGACTTGTTTGCCTCGCTTGTAGGCACGAATACGACCGATGATTCGCTGCATATGGAGAGTTTCTGCGGGCAATCCAGTGGCATGTTCGTCCTCAGGCTTAGTTGGCAAACTGACTTGAGCGATCTTCGCAACGACATGGCCTGGCGGCCAACGGGCGGGATTCCACTGCCAGCAAAGCGCCGCCAGCCAAGGCATACAGTGAACGTAGTGCAGCAGCGAGGTCTTGGGGCTCGCATGGCCTAACAGCGCACTGGTGATGTGAGTCACTTTGCGAGTTGCAGCACCTTGAGAATGAAAAAAGGCGCGCTCGAGACGACCGTTATCGCGTAACCAGGTCAACGTTTGCGGATGTTCGCCAAACAGCACGTCAGTATGCGTTCTGACACCCCATGCAGACGCCGCTAGTTTGAACGTCAGCCAAGTCGCGAATGAGTGCCGCAGATGGTGATAGTGCAGCTCACCGCATCCGGTTACGCGGCGGAGCGCATCATGAATCGCCGGCAACAAGCTGGACTCAGAAGCCCACCTCGTCTGTAGTTTCGGAACGCAGAGCAAATAATCCGAATACGGAGTTTTCGCCTCTTCGACATCGCGCTGTCGAGCGAAGTCCTCAATCAGCTTCAGCTCGTCAGGCTCTAGTAACACATGGAGCGGCAATGTACGCGTTGAGTTTCGCGTTTTCAGGGCTCTCTGGGAATGCGGTCTGATGTGTAAGTTGACCGGCAACTCGAGCGCCTTTAGCCGGTCTGGCGACAGCTGCTGCGCGTTAGGGTGTCGCTTCCGTACAGCCGCGACCCGCTCTGCAGAGATTGTCGGAAATTGTAAATCGCGGCGCAAAAGTTTCAGTGCCTCATTTCGGCGAAGCCCCAGACGGAAACCGAGGATCACCATTATTTGCGCAACAACGACTAGCCGTGGCGAGCGCTGCACCAAGGGGCCGACAGCTAGATCGCGGAGTACTTGACGATACTGGTCCTCCGTAATGATTTGAGCATCTACAACCTGGGGAGTTTTTCCAATTCCCAAAACGGCATATGGACTAATCGGTGGATAGGCAAACTCTTGCTGCAAAAAACCATGGAACTCAAGCAATCCCTTTGCGAGATTTCTTCTAGTGGCCTGAGTAGGCTGCGCCTCCAGCATTAACTCATAAATATCTTCAAGCGCATCCGGATGTACCTCCAGGATCGACTCTACAGAGAGATGATCAACCAGCCCTCTACCCACATCCCGCACGTAGTTGGCGACTGTTTTAGGCTGCAGCGGGTTTCCGTAAAAAGAACGCCCGTGAAGAAGGCATGCTGCCCAACGGCTGATCAGCCCCTCAATATCCCCTGGAGGCAAAATATGCTCGACCGCCTCAAGCCCCTTGTTACGGGCCTTTCGACATAACGCCTTTAGCCACTCAGGCCCCTCTGCCTCGACCCTATGGTGGCGATGCTTTTTTTTGCTGCCTCGGTCTTCCCAATCACTTGGCGCTGAATGGCCGTGCAAAAGCGACCATGAGCCTGACTGGACAGAGTGAGTCACGAAATTTGACCTCGTGGCGTAATTCACTAGCAACTGGGGCATGTGAATCTGCAGTTGGATTCGCAGCAACTCAAACAACGACTCCAAGCTTCTCGGCTGATTCTGAACTGGCATCCCAACCGCGAGCAAAGCATCTCGGATACATCGCAACTTTGAATCCCTTTGGGCAAGTTCAAGCCTAAGATCTTCGAGGTCGGAGGTGCAACGCGATAGCAAAGCAAGGGTCACAGGATCAGGGAACCACTGCCGCTGCTCTGCGTCGGGTTGCCCCCTAATGGAAAGCCTAAGCCGGGCCTCTGGTATCCCGGAGATCCACACGACCCTGCTTAGATCGAGTTGGGTAAGCGCATTCAGCTGGGGGATGTCCAAAAGCCCGCCATAATATGCTCCGCTCAGTAGAAGCAGTCCCACCCTGGCATGGGAACTGAGCCCTTCGAGATCACGCCTGATAGCAAGTTCTAGTGCATCAACCAGCTCTCGACTAGCCGAGAGGTTTTCAGCTGTGTAGACCTCTGGATTGATGGGATTAGGGGCTCGCTCAACTTCGATTGCGAAGCGTGCAACTGGAAGACTTGGGTTAAAGCGACGAGCCTTGAACGTGACGTCTCGCAGCGCATTGCGTAACGTCGTGCTGTCTAACTGAGCCTCAAGAGCCCTCATCTCTTTGACAGAAAACCTTCGCAGCGATCGCTGCCCGCAAAGCCACTCACCTATACCATTGTCCGAGGATTTACAAATTTCCCGAAGGCGCACGAGATACGCAATCTTCCACTCGGGATCGTGTTTTCCCGGTACCCAGACAACTGATAGTTGTTCATCTGAGAGAGTCTGAGCAGTCATGCGCCAGCCCTCATAACGAGGTGACTGTTGCGCACCATCCAGCCGAGCTCTCGCATCAGTGGCAGCAAATAGGCATGAAGATTTTGGACGTAGGCCCTCGGACAAAAACTCGAAAAAACGTCTTGCGGCTCCTCTCCCTGTAGCCAGTGCCCCATGAAGGCTGAAAGTATTTCAGGCGGGCATCCACGCTCGGTGAGCTCTGTTCGTACGAGCTTGCGAAAACCGTTCACTGGATGCGGTGTAAATCCTGCCTGTTGATGCATTAGCGTGTTGATAGTCCGAGGCCGAACCTCATCGTAGAGCACCCGCCCTTCGTCAGACAGCCGAAGAAAAAACCCGCCTGTCGGAGCCTTTTGCCCGGATAGATGGTTGTCGAGAAGTTTCACTATTGCTCCGCAATGCACCTCGTAGGCCTGCAGTTGCCGCCTCAGCATATCCGGCAATGCCACCAGACGGCTCATGTGCCCATCATCTGCACCCTTGTCGCCCAGAGCGCCACCTCCCCAGTGCGATTCGAATTCGTTAGCCCGTTTCAGCGGGTTGCGGATGGCTCGACAACCAGTCGCCATCAAGAACATCAGGACTGTCCAGAGCGACAAGCAGTTGTGCCAATGAACCAACTGCGGGGGACCTTTCCGCGGGCGTTTACGCAGCACAAGAAGCAATGCCTCGAGGTTGGTCTTGACCGTATCCAGCCGCAGACAATTACGAGCACCAACAGCAGTCCCCGCAACTGCAGGCACTTCCGGAGTCGACACCTCCAACTCCAACCCCGCACAGGCGTAAACGCCTTCCAGCACCTTACGCACAGACCGACAATACAAGTTGCGCAGATAATTCACGTCGTATTGGCAGTAATAGAGTGGCGTGTTAGCTGAAAGGCAGGGCACACCGGACAACATGGTGGCGGCAACAACATCATGGCTGTCGGCAATGATTTGACGATGCAGGTAGGAGCGAAGCTTGTGGATGGTGTAGCGGGGATCTCCACCGCCCAGCTCGCTAAGGACTACGCGAACCTCTTGCTCTAGGGTTTTTACCTGGCAGCTAAACACTGCTCCCCCAGTCCTCAGGGCACCTTCGTATAGCGACATCACGAGTGCAGATGCCCCCACCAAATCGGGTACGGAAATCGTACTCTCGCTCACTCGAACAGCATCGCGAGGCAGAGGCTCTTCTGCCGAGTAATCAGGGCTCGCCGCAAAAAACCGGAACTCCGCCACATCCGTCTCATCAGCAGGAATCAGCTCCAGTACCGTGGCCGGACGCGCACCACGCTCGGCAAGCCGCAGTTTCTTGCAATCCTCGAGTGTCCGACCGAACCAGAGCATGAGGTGGAGGGCCAGCAAAGCCTCTAGGCGCAGCCGGATCGGTTCTTGTTCATGCTGCGGAGTAATTCGAAATCGTTCTCGACTGCGCAAGAACTCATCGGAGACACCAAAGAGGAGGTTAGCCAGCTCGGACAGTGTCAGCAGACTGTACCCGACCGGCAAAAACTGCCGAGTCCGGGCGATGTGAGCGAGCATGCCCTGGTGACTTAACAGTTCAGCCACATAGGGCTTGACCTCGTTTCCTGTGTCGATCAGACAGATTTCACTCTGCGCCGTTATCTCGCCCCGCGGCAGTGCTTCATCGAGAGCATCGCCTAACGGCTGAGTAGCGATGAAGCTGATATATCCTGGGAGTAGATCAGGGTCATCCGGATCCTCTAGGGGAAACTCACTAACGCCCTGGCTCATTAACACACCTAAGCCTGCACCATGAGCAACACCACGCCGGCGATGTCCACTTCCACCGTGACGCTCAGGCGGTTCTTCACCACCAAGGTAGCGAGCTAGACGAGCGA